>VOFC01006349.1_pt1 | contig 19565 bp, 40 predicted proteins | sample 5384161 | NCBI WGS metagenome assembly VOFC01 (sample SAMN12384722, study PRJNA508395) | human gut metagenome | isolation source: healthy gut B | host: Homo sapiens
GATAAATTGGTTCTATTTTAATCTTAGCCGATAATGTTTCTAATTTAATATCTGATGCTGTAATAACATTTTTTCTTTCTATCAAACTTACCTTATTACTGTAACACCCGTACCTACAAGCAAATGACTTTTTTAAAAATGCTCTATTAAATATAGAAATACCTACTACACCCGAAGCTGTAACAAGCCGAAAATTCATTTTATTAAGCCCTGCCTTAAATCTAACCAATATTGGACTACTTTCTATTCTACCATCTATTATAATGTAAGTTCGCCATCCATAGTATCAGTAAGCGAACCTCTTTGCAATATATCATATCGAAAAGGATAATGCGTTACTAAATCATCAACTGTAATAATACCCAATTTATTAAGAAGATTCAAAGACCTTGGTCCTATCCTCTAACATCTTTTAATGCCACAACTACCACCTCTTCTTCTGCCTGATATTATATCATATTTTTAAGTATTTTTTAAGATGAAAAAACATAAAACATAATAGGACGAATAACTAATATCATTGAAATAGTTAAATAACAAACTGAATATTGTCTTTAAACTTCTTACCTAAAAATCATTTATTCTGATAAATATTATAGTATAGCAAAAAAAAAATCTTAAACTGCTACAAAGGATTCATTAAAACTAATAAAGAGAAAGGATTTAATTTATGAAAATTATAATTGGTGGTACTTTTGAGGAAAATAATAATCTTCTTTTAACCAACAAATTTATTACTGGTTTTAAATTTATTCTTACTATGACAAAAAGACAATAAAATAATAGTAATTAATGAAAAAAGAAACTAAAATATTGGAAAGGTTTGACCTTTAGGGAAATTATTAAAGAAGATGAAAATATATATTCTTTAGCTAGGCTACTGGAAAAATTTAAAAATTATCCTAAAAAATCATTTTTGATATTATAAATCAAAAAAGAAAGAAATAACCTTTTATTGATTTAATTATAGTGGAAATACAAAAATATAATAATATATCTTTTTCATTTGAAACTAATAGTAAATTAGTCTATATGCTTCTACAAAAGAATAATTATCCAGGTTATTTAATAACTAATAGCAATAAAAAATACATTAAAAATAAAAAAAAAGATACCGAACTTTACTTTAAAAAAATATCAAATTTATCAAAACTTTGTACTTTCTTAAATAATAATTCAGAATCTTTTTTCTAATTGTTTAATTACAGTAGATAAAACCAAAGATGATATAACTTCTAGCTTATCATTGCTCCATCCACTTGAAGGATAGTTCCTGTAATATAGCTTGCTTTTATCACTTGCTAAGAATAATACAGCATTAGCTATATCATCAGGTTCACCAATTCTTCCTAAAGGTATCATATTAATCAATGGTTTAATCATCTCATCTGGTAGGTTCTTTACCATATCAGTATCAGTTATTCCTGGAGCTACAGCATTAACTCGAATTTTATTTTTCCAAGTTCTCTAGCCAAACTCTTAGTAATACCATTAACTGCAAATTTACTCATAGGATATAAACATCCACTTGATTGACCATAAAAACTAACCATAGAACTAATATTGACAATAGAAGCATTATCACCACTCATATAGGGGAACTACAGCTTTACAAGTGTTAAAAACTCCCTTAATATTTACATCAACGATATTGTCAGCTTCTTCTTTTGTGTATTTGACAATTGGTGTACTAGAAGAGACCCCAGCATTATTAACTAAAACATCTATCTTTCCATACTTTTGGGCCAAACTACTTACAACATCTTCTACAGCTTTTAAATCAGCTAAATCTGTGGCATAACCTTCTACCTTATATGAAGAATTAAGCTGTCTTAAAGAGTTAAGAGCTTTTGATACACTTTCTTCCTTAGAACCAAATAAGACTACTATAGCAGATTCTTTCAAAAAGTTTTCTACTATAGAATATCCTATACCTCTTGTACCACCCGTTACCAAAACAATTTTATTTTCAAACATTTATCATCACCTTTAATTATTATAACATACATAAAAAAACTGAGTGTATAAAATTGCAAAGTGGACATAATTTGACAATAATTAATATTATATTGTTTTTGCTTAAATACTAGTAGATAGAGTTTTATAGTATTGTCTAACTTATAATTAAAAATAGCAAAGATATTATTTTTTATACTCATTTACTATTTTGTTATTTGCGTTTTTTCTGTAAATATTTTAATAAAATATAAGAACGCAGATAAGATAGATAGTTCTCTACATAAAGAAGCAAGAAGGTGTGTCTAGTTAGTATATAGCTAATTTTTTTTATTGGAAAGAATTGTGCTTAATTAAATCAAAGAAGGTAAAAATATTAAGAACTAAAAAACTGTAATAATCTATATCTTTTTATTACAGTTTCTAATAAGTATAATTATATTCAAATGGTGGTTCCAGGTGGAATCGAACCACCGACACACAAGGATTTTCAGTCCTTTGCTCTACCGACTGAGCTATGAAACCAAACATGGCGGTTCCGACGGGGCTCGAACCCGCGATCTTCTGCGTGACAGGCAGACGTGTTAACCAGCTGCACCACGGAACCATGGTTGCGGGAGGAGGACTCGAACCTCCGACCTCTGGGTTATGAGCCCAACGAGCTACCAACTGCTCCATCCCGCGATATCATATATAAAATCAAAGTGGCGGAGGAAAAGGGATTCGAACCCCTGCGCCGTTTGCACGACCTCCCGGTTTTCAAGACCGGTCCCTTCAACCAGACTTGGGTATTCCTCCAAAAATAATGGTGCCTAAGGCCGGACTTGAACCGGCACGAAGTATGACCTTCGCAGGATTTTTAAGTCCTGTGCGTCTACCAATTCCGCCACTCAGGCACATCATGGTGACCCGCATGAGATTCGAACTCATGACCCTTTGATTAAAAAGTCAAATGCTCTACCGACTGAGCTAGCGGATCAAATATTTAAAAAATGGTTGCCTCGGTTAGATTCGAACTAACGCATGTCAGAGTCAAAGTCTGATGCCTTACCACTTGGCTACGAGGCAATAACTAAAGATGGTGGAGAGAGATGGATTCGAACCATCGAACCCGAAGAACAGATTTACAGTCTGTCGCGTTTAGCCACTTCGCTACCTCTCCGATTATAAATAATAAAATGGTGCCGAAACCAGGAATCGAACCCGGAACCTACTGATTACAAATCAGTTGCTCTACCTATTGAGCTATTTCGGCATCCTAATGGTGGGCGATATAGGACTCGAACCTATGACCCCCTGCTTGTAAGGCAGGTGCTCTAACCAACTGAGCTAATCGCCCAAGTAACCACTTGACGAAATTAAATATACCAATTTATTAGATAATTGTCAACACTTTTTCAAATATTTATTTATTTTTTGTGAATTTTAATGCTTTTTCAAGGAAAATAGCCAAATTTTCAAAACCAGATGCCGTTTCTTCAATTCTACTCTTTCTTTTTTTAGTTATTCTATAATCTAGTCCAACAGTACTTAAAGAATAATTATTATTTTTATTTGAACTAACTATTCTAACTCTAATCAATTCACCTACATAAGCATAATCATCAATATTCTTAATAAATTTATTTGAAATTTCTGAAATATGAATTAAACCGCTTGTATTACTATCTAATTGAACAAATATTCCGTATTCCTTAATACCAGTGACATAACCCAGTACAACAGAACCAACTTTGTACTTTACTCCCATCACTTTTCACCACAGGTAAATTATAACACGTTTTTTTTTCTTTACGAAAAGCTAAAATTTACATATAATAAATTTGGTGATGAATAAAATTTTTTCAAATATAAAGATATTATGTCATACAACTAATAAAAAGTAGAATAATAAATTAGCGTCCTGGGATTCTTTACACAAACACTATAACATACAAGTTAGTTAATAGTAACGAAATCAAAGAAATATGAAGGAATAAATCTTAAAAACATATAACTTATAGACGATAGTTTATAAAGTACTCTAATTATAATATATAAAAACTACTAAAGCTAAGAAAGGTATATGATATAATAGAACTATCTAATCTGATAAAAGAAATTAAAATTAAACAACTAAAGAGAATGAATAAGAAAAGAAAGGAGAACAGTCTGTCATTAATTTAATTATAAGTTCTTTTTTAATTATTAGAAATAATTCTATAAAAGATGATATATAAATGATGACACGTCATATGATTGGAAGCAATCGCATATGGCGCTGAGCTGAGGAAAGGTAGAAGATTACAGAACCAAAACCTTACCTATACTTATAAATATGAACGAAGATCAAATAGAAGCTAGAATAAGAGAAATTGTAGATGAGTTAAAACCATTTTTATTGAGTGATGGAGGTTCTTTAGAATTTGTTAGTTACAAAGATGGAATTGTTTATGTTAGCTTAGGAGGAGCCTGTGCTGACTGTGATTATTTAGACATCACATTAAAAGATGGAATTGAACAAATGATTATGAATGAAATTCAAGAAGTCAAAGAAGTAAGAAATATTAACGACAATAAAAACTAGTTTCTTTCTAAAAAGTCAATTCGAATCAAAAAATCAGTTTCTTTCAAAAGATTATAAAGATAAAGTAAAAAATCTTCATAATCTTTTATTTTGTTTAAAATTGGTAAAACTTCATTTTCATTAATTACACCATTAATTATGTCTTCATAGCAGTCAAAATAAAAACTAGGGAACAGTACTCTTGCCATAACTAAATGTCTTTGGTAAGAAGTATTACAAATAAGTAACACTTTTTTCACCTGTTCGTCGCTATATCCGTAGAAAAATAAATTTTTTAAGTATTCACCAATATCACGAGCTTTATAATCTAAAATCAATGAGAATGGATTATAAAAATCAAACATTTCAGAATTAATATACAATCTTTTATGACAGACAACTAAATCATCTGAAATATTTCTTTCAATTTTTCTATTTATTTCATTTATATAACTAATAGCAACTTCTGCATAACCAATAAAATAATCTAAAGTATTATAAAGAAGTGGATATTTATTGCAAATATAGTTTTTTTGATACTCAAAATAATCGATTTTTTACACCAAAGTGTGTACCAATCACTTCTATCCAATCTTCTATAATTAACGTTCTTTAAATGATTATTTCCGATATTTGCTAAATCACTCACACATATTCTTCTATTGGTAAAATTGTATATAACTAATACATACCACTTTCCTTCAATCAAAGAATAAGCTTTATCAAAACAATTATTAACAATAATAGAAGGAAAATTAACTTTTTCCAAGTTCTTTATTTAGTAATACTTGCTCATTAATTTCTTCCTGCATATCTGAAACTAAATATAGAAAGTAAGTCATAGTATTTATGTGAAATTTATAAGCTTTTGAAATTTTAATAATTTCTACTGGATAAAGATGATAATAATAATTAATAAAATTTTTTATTTTTATCACCTCTATTTAATAATATGAAGAAAATATTAAATTAGTACTGCAACATAACTAGTAATATAGTTTTTCAAATGTTCTAATAAAGTAGAAAATACTAGTAATAAAAAATGAGCAAGACTTTTACGATTTCTTACTCATCTTTAAATATTATTTTATCTCTTTATTGGTGTACCGAAAGAAACACTAGATCCTTTAACATTTCTTGCCATTCCATCTGAGTTATTAGAACTAAATGATTGTAATTCTCTCCGTAAAGCTTCTAATTTTTCTTTTTCAGTCTGAAGATTAGAAGAAACTTTTTGAGTTTTCTGCGCTCAATCTATTTTTTTCTGCTAAAATATCTTGTTTCTCTTCATCGACTTTTACTTGTTTTTGTTTCTCTTCTTCTAAACTTTCCTGATACTTTCTTGCTTCCTCAGCTTCTTGAGCAGCTTGTCGCTTATTCTCTTCTATTTGTTTTTTCAATTTAAGAGCCATTTCAATATCATTGTTAAGTTTACCAATACTTTGTTGTTCTTGTTCTTTCTTTTCTATATCTTGTTTTATATCTTCTAATTCTTGTCTACTTTGAGATAATTCTTTTTTGTTTTAATTCTCTAGTACTTTTTTCTTTATTATATTGTGACTTAACTTTTTTCCTTTGTCCAATCTATTTTGTTCTATCTCAATCACTGATTCATTTAACTGTTGCTTCAACTCTGCTACATCTGGAATAATTTCTTCAACATCTGTTGATTCATCTAAAGAAGAAGCTTCATCAGACGTAGTTGGTATTTCAGTCATCTCAGGTTTTTAAAACAGTATCAAATATTGAAGTTCTACCTTTTATGAATTTATTAGTCAATTCCCCTATATCTTTATCAGATAAGTCGTCTTTATGGTCCATACTTTGTGGTTTGAAAATTACACCTGATTTTTCTGTTTTATTTTCTGAAGTATTTTTTGCTAACTTACTTTCATCAGTAGTTATAAAACTACTAGGGAAAATATTGTTTTCATCAAATATTGAAGTATAACCATTTTCACTAACATTATTCTCAGGTGATACCTCTTTTGAAACATCTACTGCTTTAGAATTATCAACTGTAGAAGAAGTTTTCTCATCAGAAACAACTTTTCCACCTTTTAAAAAACATTTCTAAGAATAGTATCATCTAACTCAGTACGTTTTTCCTCATTGTTAAAGAAATCATCTAATTTTTGTTCCTTACTAGTAGTATCAGTCTTGGCTATTTTCTTCATTGCAGAATCTGCTACGTTAGAAACTACATCTTGATAATTTTTATCATTAATATTATTTTCATTAACTCCATTAAGTGCCTGATAAACTGCATTTTTGATATTATCTTGTTCTGCAGTACTAATTTCAACATCATGTTCTACTGGTTTTTTCATATTAGAAAAGACTGATTTTGCAGTAGAAAAAGATATTATTAATTTCACTATAAGACTTTGTCATATCAGCCATTGATTCTTTATCAACAGCAACCCCTCGCGTATATAATTTCTCAGTATTCTTTTCTGGTACCTTCAATGTACGTTTAGCACCTGCTATTAATCTAGAATAACTATCTTTAAATTCTGAAATTTTCCTAGCTAAAATGTTAACATTAGTATCTTCAACATTATCAGTTACTTTTACTTGGCTCACCATCTTTTCTAGAAAATACATTTCTATTTTAGCAATAGCTATAAATGATAAAGCCTGTAATCTTAGTTTTGTTGGATTAGCCCTATTGATAGTATTAACAGGATTCTCAACAAGACTGACACCTAATTCTTCCAATTCTTTTATCTTTTTTTTCTTCTTTACTCATAATTATGCCTCCACCGTTTATTGTGATAATTTACGTAATACGTCCTTTACTCTATTCCATTCTTCTTCATTATCTACACCGAACAATTGCGGAGTTTCACCACTACGATCAACACTTGATACATAAACCGTAACATTACCATTAGCATCTTTCTCATTCTTTGTATATACTACATATTCTTTTTTTGTATCTTTAAATTCAAATGCAATTACAACTTCTACCTCATCAATAGAACCATCTTCTTGAACAATTGACATTATCTTTTTTTCTCTATTTTCCATAAATATTCTTCCTCCCTCGCTATTCTACAAAATAATAGTAACATAAAAAAAACAAAAATAGAAAGTCTTTTTTTCTAGTCTTGTCAGGTCAAAAAAATCATTTTAGCTTTTTTAAATGGAAATAAGGACAACCATAGTCACAATAATTTTTATATAATTATCTAACCCTTTAATATCGTTTATTTCATTTTTACTGTTACTATTACTATCATAATATCCCTTTAATCTTAGTTTATCATAAGCAAAATCACCAAAAATATAGTCATATGGTTCAAAATAATCGGTAAGCAAATTCTCTACCATTTCTTTATCAAAGTATTCAGCACCAATAGTCACTTCATATTTATTATCAAAAAAATTCAATCATAATACTCCTCTTTTCTATTACATTTTAACTCAAGTTTGAACTTTTTCTAGGCCTCCCTGATAATAATATGGTACTTTTCCCTGGATAAGTTCCGTAACAATAGGAATGCTTGAAGAGACTTTTATTTCTTTAGAAGTATGTGGAAGTGTAATTTGTTCAGTTATCTCAACTTTTACTGATAGTTCTACTAATGCATTATTTAACCCATATGGAGTAACCTTAACATCTAAATTACTTTTTAACACTTCCTACAAAAGAAAATCTAATTGGAATTGACATTGTTGTGTTAATTAATAAAGAATTTCCTGTTAAGCTACCAACTGGTATATCACAGACAACACCATTTTTTAGGTAACTGTAATTTTTACCTTTTAGTCCATCTGATAAAGAAATATTCTTAGTTTCTCCTCGCTCTAATTCAAGTAATTTTTTTTATAATTTCTTTGTTAACTTTATTCAAGATATTATTTACTTTTTTTGAATTATAATCAATTAGTTCTATCTCTTTTTATATCGTTTTTCACTATTTCGTATAAATTTTCTTCCGAAAAATTATAATTTCTAATAACATCATTTAAAATAGTGGTTGCTACCCTTTTCACCTCTATTGTTGCATAATCTGTTATTGATTTTTCCAAATTATTTCCTGCCTTAAAGATAATTACTAAAGCTAATACAAGCGAGAAAATAATACTTGCAAAAAAAAAGACGATATCCTTGATTTACGGTTATAATTATTAGTTTTCTTTAACTTGAGTCGCTTTTTTTATCATTCTAAGCGCACCAAAAATAACGTCTTCACCAATTCCTCTCAATATTTTTCCAAGATATTTCTTCTTCTACCCCCTATTCATGAAGGAAATCATTCTTTTATTTGGTTCAACTACTAAAGAAAGGATAGCACCATTTATCTGGTCTATTTTTACATCAATTATATTTCCAACATTTCGTCCATCTATAGTATTTACAATATCTTTATTTTGCAGGTCTGACAGTCTCACTCTGATCACCTATTAATTTTTATGTAAAAAAAAGAAATACTATTCTACTTAAGTATTTTGTTTAATTGTTTTACAGCTGTTTTTTTCTAAACGTGAGACTTGTGCTTGACTGATAGCTAATTCTTCTGCTACTTCCATTTGCGTTTTTCCGATAATAAATCTTTTCTTCTAAAATATGCTGACATCTTTCTGGAAGCATTGTAATAGCATCATTGGTAGCAAGACGTTTTTCCATCTCACTGCCTTTTTGCTTTTTATCTTCGATTTGATCATATAAATAAATTGTATCTCCACCATCACTATAGATTGGTTCAAACATAGAAATTGATTTCGTAAGGAAGCTAAAGCAGTAACAACATCATAAGTTGTACATTCTAGCTTTTGACTAATTTCTTCACAAGATGGTTCCTTTCCATTTGTTAAAATATACTCTTCCTTGTATTTTAATGCTTTGTAAGCTAAATCTTTGATAGAACGACTTACTCTTATGGTGTTATTATCCCTTAAATAGCGCCTTATTTCTCCGATAATCATTGGTACAGCATAGGTTGAGAATTTTACATTTTGGGAAAGATCAAAATTATCAATTGATTTGACTAGTCCAACACAACCGACTTGAAATAAATCATCTAAGTTTTCATTGTAATTCTTAAATTTTTTTAATATACTCAAAACCAGTTTTAAATTACCTTCTACCAAATCATTTCTAGCAAATGGATTCGTCTTAATATTTTTGAATAACTCAAGCATTTCCTCATTGCTTAACACTTTTAAATTTCTAGTATCTACTCCACTAATTTCTACCTTATAGTTTGACATTTTATCACCTTTCTATCTTTATAATGATAGAAAGGTATTTTTTTATACATATTTTTGAAATTCTCTTGGTAGTTTACTTTCAAATGTATATTTTTTCTTATTAACTGGATTTGTTAATACTATTTTTGAAGCGTGCAATAGTAGTCTTTTAGCTTTTAATTGCACTTCCATATTTTACATCACCTATGATAGGGTAACCTAAATATGACAATACTGCTCTAATCTGATTTTTTCGTCCTGTTTTAATATTTACTTTTACTTGAGAATAATTTCCTTTTTCTTTTAACAAACTTACAGAAGTAATAGCTTTTTTACCTTGTTTATCATTAGTAACATATACTTTATAATTACTATCTTCTTTTAAATAGCATGTATAGTTTATATATGACTTAATTCCTTTAGGAACTATTGCTATATATTCCTATCATCTATTAAATTATTCCAATCATTTTGTAATAATTCCTTAACTTTCTCATCTTTGACAAAGATTACTATTCCAGAGGTATATTTGTCTCAGACGATGGAGAATAAAGATTTTGTATTTACTATTTCTTTCTTTTTTATAAATTCGCGCATTATATGATAAGCCGTTTTTTTTCTTTTTCCTTCGTAGTAGCAATTGTTAATAAATGAGTTGGTTTATCAATTACTAAAAAATATTCATCTTCAAATAAAATTTTTAATGGACATTTTTTATGAGTCTTGTAATCCTTACGAATTTCGATAATATCATTTTTTCTAACTTTGTAGTTATAAGCAGTAATACATTTACCATTTACAAAGATACTATTATTTTTTTAGATAAGATTTCAATTTTTATGACTTTGTTCGCTAAATAATTCTAAAATTGTTTCTAATAATAATCCTTCTTTTTCAACTTTTTTTGCATAGTAACACCTCTTTTTCTTAGAAGATTATAACAAAAGATAAAATTTATCACAATATTTTTCAAAAAAGCTTGATTTTTCATTATATGTTTGCTATTCTAAGTATGCAAGTCGGAAATATATTACAAATTAAAAAAGACTTGATTTATATAACAAATTGTTGTAATATTAAATTGTTCTGTTATTCAGACGGGCTTGTAGCTCAGTTGGTTAGAGCGCTCGCTTGATAAGCGAGAGGTCACAGGTTCAAGTCCTGTCAGGCCCACCATTTAATGCCTCAATAGCTCAGTTGGTTAGAGCACTTGACTGTTAATCAAGGGGTCCTAGGTTCAAGTCCTAGTTGAGGCGCCATTTTTTTTGGCCAGTTGGTGAAGTGGCTTAACACACTGCCCTTTCACGGCAGCATTCACGGATTCGAATTCCGTACTGGTCACCATTTAGATTTTAGAAGTAGCTTTAGAAAAGTTGCTTTTTTCTTTGTAAAAGTGTTGACATCACTCTCATTTTACGATAATATTATAACTACGGAAGCGATTTGGAGACATACTCAAGAGGCTGAAGAGGCTCCCCCTGCTAAGGGAGTAGGATGGGTAACTGTCGCGAGGGTTCAAATCCCTCTGTCTCCGCCATTAGAATTTAAACTCCTTACAATGGAGTTTTTTTATCAAAAAAGCACTATACTTTTTCTACTAAAGTTAGTGCTTCTTTTTAGTGCTTAATTTTTGAATTAATTTATCTACTAATAATTCAAACAAATTATAAAGTCTATGTGATAAATACATTAATATAAATGTAAGAAAAATCATAAAAGTATTAAAATGCGCCATAGAAAATAAAGTCGTTAAGTTAAAGATTGCATAGATGAATAAATAAAACATTGAACTGAAAAGAAACAATCTTATCCTGTTAAAGGGACGACAAATTTTATATAAAAGAATAAAAGAAGTATAGCCAGTCAAAGTTAAACAAAGAGTTGAAATTTTAGCATAACTAAGACTAAGAGTTTGTCCAAACATACAAATTAACAAAATATTTAAAATAATAGTAAATGCTGGTGGTGCTGATTTTCTCAAAACATTAGCTAAGAAATTACCTTTTACTCTTTTCCCTATTTGGTTCTAAAGCTAAAACAAATGATGGTATTCCTATAGTTGCAACACTTGTTAATGTTAATTGAATTGGAATAAATGGATATGACATTTCTATAAAGAGAAATATAAAAGCAAGTACTCCAGCATAAATTGTTTTGACTAGAAATAAAGATGCTGATCTTTCCAGATTGTTAATACTTCTTCTTCCTTCTGCTACAACGCTTGGCATTGAAGCAAAGTTGGAATCTAATAAGACTAACTGTGACACACTTCGTGCGGCATCACTTCCAGAAGCCATAGCAATAGAACAATCTGCTTCTTTTAAAGCTAGGCAGTCATTAACTCCATCTCCAGTCATTGCTACATTGTGACCGTTTTCTTTTTAAAGCTCTAATAAGTAAATGTTTCTCTTCTGGTTTAACTCGCCCAAAGACATCATATTTTAAGGCTGCTTCTTTGATTGCTTTTTCATCATTGAGTGTTGATAAATCAATAACCTTTAGGTTTTCAGTTAATCCTGCTCTTTTTAGCAATAGCAGCTACTGTTAGAGGATTATCACCTGAAATAATTTTGATTGTAACACCTTGCTCTTTAAAATATTCAAGAGTTTTCTTAGCTTCTTTTCTAACTTTATCTTGTAATAGAATAAAACCTAAAGCTTCTATTTTTTCATTTTTCTTTTCATAATTACTAACTTTTGCTAAAACTAAAACACGATATTTTTTAATATAGTCAGTTAACAACTTCTGATAACTTTTTCCATGATCTTTTAAGACAAATTCTGGAGCACCAATTAAATAGGTTCCATTTTCAAAGCTTACACCTGAATATTTTTTAGCAGATGAAAACGGAATAACATTTTCTACTTTCCATTTAGGTTTCTGATAATAAGCTTCTTTTTAAGGCAAGAGCCGTTGCATTCTTATCTTCATTTGCTCCCATCATACTACCTAAAATATCTCCTATTGAAGCTTTCGTTTCTCCATCAACAGGAATGACATCAACCACTTCCATTTTTCCTTCTGTTATTGTTCCAGTCTTATCAAGACAAATAACATCTACTCTTGCCAGAGATTCAATACAGTATAAATCTTGAACCAATACTTTTTCTTTTGATAAGCGAATAACAGAAACAGCAAAAACTGTTGAAGTAAGTAATACTAGTCCTTCTGGTATCATCCCAATAATAGCTGCTACTGTATTAACAACAGCATTTTTGTAAGGTATTACCAGTTAAATAAAGTTGCCTTGCAAAAAAGTAAGATTCCAAGAGGGACAATAATTACAGAAATAGTTTTAACTATTTTATTAAGAGAACGCATAATTTCTGAAGATATTGGTTTAATATACTTAGTATCACTTGATATTTTAGCGGTGTAATTGTCATAACCAATATGTTCTACTTTAGCTTTAGCATTACCACTAACAATAAAACTACCTGATAAAAGCATATCTCCTGTTTTTTTTAGTTAAAGTATCACTTTCTCCAGTTATAAATGATTCATCGACTTCTACCATTCCAGAAATTATTACAGCATCAGTTACTACTTGATTACCTAATTCTAATAAAATAATATCATCTAAAACTATTTCATCTAAATTTAGTTCTTCTTCTTTTCCTTCTCTTAGTACTTTAATTTTTGAAGCAGAAACTACTGAGAGTTTATCAATAACACTTTTTGAATGTAATTCTTGAAAAGTACTAATAACTGTATTTAAAACAATTATTAATAAAAATCCTAAATTTTTATAACTACCTACAGCAATAATAGCAACTGCTAAAATTACATTGATTATATTAAATAGAGTAACCGTATTTTCTAAAATTATCTCTTTGGCCGTCTTAGTTTTTACATTAGTATTAAAATTAACTAAATTATCCCTTATTCTTTCGCTGACTTGTTCCTTAGTAAGTCCTTTGTCTTTGTCTGGATTATATCTTTTAATCATCTGTATCACTTCCTTTTCATCTAATTATAACACGATTTATAGCAGATTTTATTAAAATATGCTATAGTAAAGGGTGTGAGGTGTAAATATGAAAAAATTTTAGCTATTTTGTTAACTATAATAGCAACTGCTACTACTACTGTTTTAGTAGGATTATTTGCAATTCCTTATGCTGGTAACGAAACTATCAAAGTAATTGCTAATAAAACAATTGATGACTTTGTAGTAGATAGTAATGACTTATATCAAGAAGCAGAAGACTTAGGTATCAGTCAAGATAAGATTGATAAAGCTTTATCAAATGATGAGATGAAAGAATATGTTAATACTATCTTAAAAAGAAGTAATTAATAAGAAAACTAGTAATAAAAGCAAAGTTGATGAAGAACTTATCAAAGAAAAAACTAAAGAATTTTTAGAGAAAGCTAATAAGAATTATGATATTAATTTATCAGATGAAAAACTAAAAGAAATTAGTGATAATGCTAGCAAAGAAGTAATTGAATCATCTAATGAAATGATTGAAGATAAAGATAATGATATATCTGGATTCTTAGATGTTATAAGTTTTTGTAGTAATTCTAAAATAAGAAGTTTAACTATTATTTTACTAATCATAGAGTTATTAGGTATTGCTCTTCTTACTCTTAAAAAAGTTAAGTTTCTTCTTATATTATACTTTTATAGCTTTATTTACTGCTAGTTTAATTGCTATTTTAACTTTCTTAATAAACTTTATACTTAGCAGAGAAAAAGACTTAAAAATACTAGTAAGTCTTATAAGTAAAGGTTATATACTAGCTTTAGGTTTCTTAATCATAGGAATAGTATTTATAATCATTCATAATATTATTAAGCATTATACTAATAAAGAGGTTGTTCCTTTCTAGAACACCTCTTTTTTTAAACTTATACTTTTATTTATTTTTTCAAAAAACACTAGCTAAATCATCATGTATTACTATATCTGCTAAATAATCGTATGGTGTTTCATCTTTATTAATAAGAACTAAATGTTTACCTCTAAAGTATGTTACTAAAGAAGATGCAGGATACACCTGAAGTGAGGTTCCACCTACTATTAATAAGTCTGCTTCACTTACTTCTTTGATAGCTTCAGTTAGTATTTTATTATCAAGTGCTTCTTCATATAAGACAACATCAGGTTTAATAATGCCACCACAACTACACTTTGGAATACCTTTAGATTTAAAAACGTACTCACCACTATAAAACTTATGACAATTAAGACAATAGTTTCTTAAAATAGAGCCGTGTAATTCTAAAACATTTCTACTACCAACCATCTTATCAAAGCCATCTATATTTTGAGTTATTATAGAACTTAATAAGTTTTTTATCTTCCATTAGTTTTAAAGTCTTATGAATAATATTAGGTTTATAGTTAAGACTATTTAGTTTTTTCTTTATAAAATTCATAAAATAAATCAGTATGTTTTATAAAGAAAGTATGAGATAAAATCTCTTCTGGTGGATACTTTCTTTTTTTCTTTATATAGTCCATTACTACCTCTAAAGTCTTGTAAACCACTAGCAGTAGATACTCCTGCTCCTAAAAAAAAATACTGTTTTTTTTAGACATATTTATATAACTAATTAATTCATCTATTTCCATTTTTATCACCTATAACCATCTTTTGTATTTTTTAATATACATTTTCTTAACTATTTCTTCTACTACAATATATAGTAATGATAAAAAGATTACAAATATATAAAAGTTAAGTGGTAGATAAGTGAAATGGAAGGACTTAATAGGTGCTAATAAAATTGGTAATATCATAGATGCTATTATACATAAGAAAGTAGAAATTATTAAATACTTATTAGCAGTTGATTCTATAAATGGTATCTTAGCAGTTCTTACAAAATGTACTATTAAAGTTTGTGAAATAACTCCTTCAATAAACCAAGCTGTTTGAAACATTACTGGATTATTAGCATTAAAGCCTAATAAATAGTAAAAACCAATAAATGCTACTATATCTATTGAGGAAGCTACAACTCCCATAATATTCATAAACCTTCTTAAATCACTAGTATCCCACTTATGAGGTACTATTAAAAATTCTTTATCGACATCATCAAACGGTATCATTGTTTGTGACATATCATACAATAAGTCTTGAAGTAAAAACTGAATAGGAAGCATTGGTAAGAATGGTAAGAAAATACTGGCTAAGAAGACACTAAAGACATCTCCAAAAAGCAGCTGATAAAGCCATTTTCATATATTTCATAATATTTCCATAGACTTTTCTACCTTCTAATACTCCTTCATAAACCACTTTTAAACTTTTCTTAAGGAGAATTATATCACTAGCTTCTTTAGCAATAGAAGTAGCTGTATTAACACTTATTCCTACATCTGCTCTAATAAGACTTGGAGCATCATTAACTCCATCACCCATATAACCAACGACATGTCCATTTTCTTTTTAGTAATTTAATAATGTTATCTTTTTCTAATGGTGTAAGTCTAGCAAAAACAGATACCTCTTCGACCATCTTTTTCTGTTCATCAATATTAAGTTTACTAAATTCTTCACCAGTAATTACTTTTTCATTTGGAATAGCTGCTAAAGAACAAATATTTTGAGTTGCTTCTACATTATCACCAGTAAGTATTTTTGTTGTAATACCAACTCTTTTTTAAATTTCTAATGGTATTTCTAACTCCTGGTTTAATTGGATCTTCAAAGGCTACTACTCCCAAAAAGACAAGACCTTTATCATCTGCAATATTATTGATATTAGAATATTTTTTACTAGCAAGAGCAATCACTTGCATACCTTTTTTACTTAATTCTCTAGCTTTAGTTAAAAATATCATCTCTTATTTTCTTATTAAGTTTAATTATTTCTTTATTTAAATAAATACTATCACAACTATCTATTACTTCTATTAAAGCTCCTTTAGTAATCATTCTATAATCGTTAGAATCTTTTATAATAATACTAGCTTTTCTTCTTTCATAATCAAATGGTATTTCATCTACTTTTTCATATTTATCTATTTCAATATTTCTTTTCTTAGCATAAGAAATAATCGCTTTATCTACAATATTCTTTATTCCCGTACTATAAATACTATTTATATAAGCATATTTCAAAACATCTATACTATCCTTTAAATTCACTATCAAGTGATAAAGTAAGAATAATTTCTCCTTTAGTTAAAGTACCTGTCTTATCAGTACATAAAACATCTATTGCTCCTAAGTTCTCAATCGCTTCACTTCTTTTTTACTAAAGTATCTTTTTAGCTAGTGATTTAGCACCTTTACTTAGGTTTACATTAACTATCATTGGTAACATTGATGGGGTAATACCAACTGCTACTGAAACTGCAAAGAAGAAAGCTTCTAAGATATTGTGATGAATAAGAGCATTTAAGATAAATACTAATACTGTAATAACTAGCATATACTGAATTAAGGTTTTACTAATCGCATTCATTCCTATTTCAAAGTTAGTTAAGGTCTTATCTTTTAGAGTTGACTTAGATATATTTCCAAGATAAGTATCCTTTCCTGTTTTAATAACCAAAGCTTTACCTCTTCCTGTTACTACACTAGTATTCATTAGTAATATCCTCTCCATTGAAAGTAAGCTTTTACCATTTTTACTTATTTTCTTTTCTACTGGAACACTTTCCCCTGTAAATACACCTTGATTAACAAATAAGTCTTTAGATTCTAATAAAATAGCATCACTAGGTATAATACTACCAGCATTAAGTTCAATTATATCCCCTACTACTATATCTTTTGTAGGTATCTCTTTTTTACTATACCTTGTCTGATAACCGTAGTTACTGTAAATATCTTAGACTTTAGTCTTAAATCAAATTTATAAGCCGAATAATCTTGAATAAGTCTAATAATACTACTAGTAAGTGCTAACATTACAATTATTAAAGCCCCTAATTTATCACCTAATAAAAAGTTAATAGTTGCTAAAATTATTAAGGATATAGATAAATGGATCTTTAAAAGAATCTATTAAAAAGGTGAAAAATACTTTTCTTCTTTTTCCTCATTAATAATATTTCTTCCATTCTCTTCCCGTCTTTTAATTACCTCTTTATTAGTAAGCCCTGTATCTTTACTATTAAATATTTTAAATAGATAATCATTATCTTTATCTACATAATCTTTATATTCTTTTATATAATGTTTCTTCATTAAAATTAACTACATCTTTTCTAGAAAACTTTGGTACCATAAAAATCCCTACCTTCTAGTCAATTATAAAACATCTGAAAAGAAATTTAAAGATGATAATAACTAATCTTTCCTTAGTAATTTCTTTTTCGTAAAGACTTTTATACAGTTTACTGTAATTCTTTATGGGTACCTTCAGCCCTTATCTTTCCATCTGCAAGTAATAATATTCTATCAGCATTCTTAATTGTTGATAAACGGTGTGCAATCATTAAAATTGTATAATCTTTTTGTAAATTATCAATCGATTGCTGAATTTTTGCTTGAGTTTCATTGTCAAGTGCACTACTTGCTTCATCAAATAAAATAATCTCTGTCTTTTGAAGAAATGCTCTTGCTATTGCCAATCTTTGTTTTTCACCACCTGATAAATTAACTCCACCTTCTCCAACTATTGTATCGTATTTATTAGGTAGAGAACTAATATATTCATCAAGCAAGCTAATTTACAAGCTTCAACCATTTCTTCATCTGTTAAATCATTTTTTTACTAATTTTAAATTGTCTTTAATACTCATATTAAAGATATAAGGGTTTTGCTAACAATCGTAATATTACCTCTGATAGTATCTTTATCTAATTTTTTATATCAACACCATCCATCGTGATTGTTCCATCATAATTATCATACATTTTACATAATAGATTAAAAATTGTTGTTTTTTTCCTACTCCACTTTTTCCAACAAAAGCAACTGTTTCATTAGCATTAACTTTAAAACTTAAATCATTAAGAACCAATTTAGTATTGTATTTAAAAGTCACATTTTTAAATTCAAAGTCACCATTAATTTTAGTTAGATGCTCATTACCAAACTTTTCTTTTGGATATTTAGTATTATCAAATATATCAAAAACACGTGAAGCTGATAAATTAAATTTCTTAATTAATTCGTGAAAAAAAGAAGTAATATTCTGTATCAAATTATTATAACTACCCCCAAAGTTTATAATAACAACACCTACTGCTGCCGAAATAGCATTTATTCTTATCTGAGAAACAACTATTAAAAAAGGGTTATAAAGTTGCATACATCTGAAAATGACCATCTTACAAAAAATATATGATAAATTTTTATTCTCCATTTCATACTTTTGATTATTTAATTTTCTAAATCTATCTTTAAGTTCTGTTAAAAGCTAACTTCACCATTTAGCATTTTAATATCCTCTGCACCACGAACTATTTCACCAGCAAAACCAGTCATTGAATCATTATATTTTTTTGTACTTTTTTCACTTTTTATTATATTTATCTATTCTTTTTTTGTTTCAAGAAGGAATCTTGCTAAAAGGACAAATAAAACAAAAAGAAAACATCGGTTTACATAATATAAAATAACTAACTATTATTCCTAAATTAGAAACAATTCCAGTAATATATTCACTCATATCGGTAAAAATTGTAGAAATACTTTTCAGTATCATCAACTAATCTTTGAATAAATACACCAGAACTATTTTCTTCTAAAGTCTTATTATTTAGTTTTAATATCTCTTTTCCTAAATCAGACTGTATATCAATATAAATTTCTCTAAATATTTTCTCATAAAGTCTATTTCTAAAAAAGGAAAAAAATATTATCTATAATACACAAACTTAAAATTAATATACCAGTATAAATTACTTGATCAAGTTTATTATCTGTTAGATTAACTATTATAGTTG
>VOFC01003578.1_pt1 | contig 19563 bp, 26 predicted proteins | sample 5384161 | NCBI WGS metagenome assembly VOFC01 (sample SAMN12384722, study PRJNA508395) | human gut metagenome | isolation source: healthy gut B | host: Homo sapiens
TATAACTTCATTTTTATATATCCATTCTAATAAATCATATATGTCTTTAAAATGGTAATAAAATGTTTGTCTGTTTACTCCACATTCGTCTGTTATATTTGATATTGTTATTTTTTTGATAGTTCTTTTTAGAAAGTAATTTTTTTAAAAGATACTGCTAGTCTGCTTTTTGTTAGTTCTGACATATTTTCTCCTTTTCTCTTTTGGATGATCTTTTACTTTGTTACCTCAATAATCAATTTAATATATCCTCATACACTTTTTTTATTTTTCTATCTCATTTAAAAATTTCTTGACCTCATATTTTTCTTACAAATCACTGCTTATATTTTTATAACCTAAATTTCTCAAAAATTTTTTGTGCCTTATACCATGCCTTTATTGATGATATTACTGGGTCGTCGCTTCCAGCTATAAAAATATATTGGTAATTTCAAATTATTTTTCTCTATATATTTGGGGATTATAAATATCTATCATTAATCTAATTATATTTTTCAAATCCATTTAATGTGTAATCATATTGACATAGTTCATCTGCATTATATTTTTCTACAATTTCTCTATTATTACAAATCCAGCTATTTTTTAATTTGTCGTCTTTATCATATCCACTAAACATTACATTGAACCCATGCTGTGTCCGACCGTATAGATTTTTTTACCGTTGAATTTTTTCTTTTAAAGGTATCTTGTTATTTGGTACGCATAAATCTTCGATGACTTCGCCAGCTGTTTTCGTAAGTATCCTATATCTTCTTCATTCTTTAGACTTTCCATGTCCTCTTATGGTCATTTATAAATTCCTTGCATATCCGTTTTCTCTGCTAGATATTTGTATAAAGTCTATATATCTTCGATACTATGAAAAATCTATGTTTTCGGTCAATAATTCCTTTTTATATTTTTATTTCTTTAAATTTTTTCTTTTTATAACGTGTGTGTACTCTAATATTTCTTTATTCTGTTACTGATATATTTGGTACATTCAGTTGGCTTGCATAATATTTTCAACAGACCATTAAACTCTATACAAAAATAATCACCACCCTTAACAGGTGATGATTAAAAATTATTATAAAATTTGTTAGTTATATTGCAGCTTTTAATTTTCGGATACAGCCTCGTCAAGAACGGTTTTATCATATTCTTTTTCCGATATTACAGAACCGTCGCTGTTACAAAACCTTAATACCACAATCGGATTTTCTTCCTTTACATTGCCTAAAAGCTGCTCCATCAACGGCTTTACGGTCGATTTCATTTCTTCAAACTTTTCGTCAAACGCTTTCTTTATCTGCGGCAATGCCTCATCGCCTACAGTTTCAAGATATTTATACTCGTAAACAAATTTGTTATCCTCCGCATAGCAATCAAAATCATACATACACTCATATGATTTTTTCATACTGTCTATGGCCTTTTGGGTTTCTTCTGCGTTTATATAGTCCTCTATGCTCGCAAAACTTTTTTCATCACCGCTGTTCTGTGCGGATATTTGCGTAGTTTCGGTTTTACTGCTTTTTGTTTCAGAATTATTTGTGCAGGCAACAAATATCAATGCTGTAGCAATGCAAATGAATATTGCAAAAATTCGTTTCATAAAAAACTCCCTGTTGTTTTATAATATTTTCATTTTATCATAAAAAGTTATATAAAACAACAATCACCACCCATAAAAGGTGGTGAGCTGACAACTTTTCACTTATACCGATTTCTCATCGCTTGAATTAACATCTGATGTTGTTTCCTCAAGAATTGACTTATCAAATGATTTTTCTGTGATTACAGAACCATCATTATTTACATACTTTACAGAAATAATCGGATTTTCAATATCTACATACTCTAAAAGTTCTTCCATAAGATCAGATAAAGTAGAATCCATATCTTCAAAAGTATCATCAAGTATATTCTTCACATTTTCAAGCTTATCATCGGAAATCTGCTTTGTAAACTTATATTCATATATGAGTGCATCTCCGTCAGCATAACAATCAAAATCATAAAGAGTTGTTGAAAGGGTGCTTTTCATAGTTTCAATAGATTTTTTCGTATTTGGATATTCAAGATATTCCTGAATACTCGCAAACATTTTAGAATCATCTTTGTTAGACTCTGCCTGCGAACTCTCATCGTAATCTGCTCCAGCTTTTAATAAAGCAGACAATATAAGCTACCCAAAAATTCAAAAAGAAAGTACAGCAAAATTCCAGCACAAAAGGCAAACAAAAATTTTTTACCGAATTTTTTTGGTTTTATTCATAAAACTCACCTTAAAGGTGTATATTTATTCAAGCACCCTCAAAACTGAATAGATGAATTAGCAAAGGAGATGTTCCGATTTAAATACTTTCTTAACTTGACCAAAACGTTTTGTGGTTAAGCCCTCGACCTATTAGTATCAGTCAACTCAATGCCTCACGACACTTACATCTCTGACCTATCAACCACATAGTCTTTGTGGGGTCTTACCAACTTGCGTTGTGGGATATCTTATCTCATGGGGGGCTTCACGCTTAGATGCTTTCAGCGTTTATCCCTTCCGCACATAGCTACCCAGCTGTGCCATTGGTATGACAACTGGTGCACCAGCGGTTCGTTCAGCCTGGTCCTCTCGTACTAGGGACAACTCCCTTCAAATATCCTCCGCCTGCGACAGATAAGGACCGAACTGTCTCACGACGTTCTGAACCCAGCTCGCGTACCACTTTAATGGGCGAACAGCCCAACCCTTTGGAACGTACTTCCGCTCCAGGATGTGATGAGCCGACATCGAGGTGCCAAACCTCCCCGTCGATGTGAACTCTTGGGGGAGATAAGCCTGTTATCCCCAGGGTAACTTTTGTCCGTTGAGCGACGGCATTTCCACTCACTACCGCCGGATCACTAAGACCTACTTTCGTATCTGGTCGACTTGTCAGTCTCTCAGTTAAGCTTCCTTCTGCCTTTGCACTCTTTCGCACGATTTCTGTCCGTGCTGAGGAAACCTTTGCGCGCCTCCGTTACTCTTTTTGGAGGCGACCGCCCCAGTCAAACTGCCCACCTGACATTGTCCCCTAGCCGGTTTACGACTATTGGTTAGAATTTCAATAATTTAAGGGTGGTATCCCAAGGATGACTCCACAAGCTGGCGCCAAATTGCTTCTTCGCCTCCCACCTATCCTGTACATAAATTATCAAAACCCAGTATCAAGCTACAGTAAAGCTCCATGGGGTCTTTCTGTCTTGTCGCAGGTAACTAGCATCTTCACTAGTACTACAATTTCGCCGAGTACATTGTCGAGACAGCGCCCAAATCATTACACCTTTCGTGCGGGTCAGAACTTACCTGACAAGGAATTTCGCTACCTTAGGACCGTTATAGTTACGGCCGCCGTTCACTGGGGCTTTGGTTCAAAGCTTCTTCCTACGAATAACCTTTCCCCTTAACCTTCCAGCACTGGGCAGGTGTCAGCTCCTATACTTCATCTTTCGATTTAGCAGAAACCTGTGTTTTTGTTAAACAGTTGCTTGCCTCTTCTCTGCGACCATGTTACACCATGGTACCCCTTCTCCCTAAGTTACGGGGTTAGTTTGCCGAGTTCCTTAACAATGCTTCTCTCGCTCATCTTAGGATTCTCTCCTCATCTACCTGTGTCGGTTTGCGGTACGGGCACCTTTATTCAATATCCACAAGCTTTTCTCGCCAGTGTGCTTCTTGGAATTTCGTTACTTTATTTTCACTATATCTTTCGATACGAGTTTTTCCTCTTCCTCGCTTTCTCTTCCACTTCTGTGTCCCTTGTCTTTTAAGTATATCAGTGGTGCAGGAATCTCTACCTGCTGTCCATCGGATACGCCTCTCGGCCTCTCCTTAGGTCCCGACTTACCCTGGGCGGACGAACCTTCCCCAGGAAACCTTAGACTTTCGATGGCATGGATTCTCACCATGCTTTCGCTACTTATTCCGGCATTCTCTCTTCTATCTCGTCCACATGTCCTTTCGATCATGCTTCGTCCTACTATAGAATGCTCCTCTACCACTTATACTAATGTATAAATCCGCAATTTCGGTGTATAGTTTAGCCCCGGTAATTTTCCGCGCAACTTCACTCGACCAGTGAGCTATTACGCACTCTTTAAATGAATGGCTGCTTCTAAGCCAACATCCTGGTTGTTTACGCAAAATCACATCGTTTTCCACTTAACTATATCTTTGGGACCTTAATTGACGATCTGGGCTCTTTCCCTTTTGACCATGGAACTTAGCTCCCACAGTCTGACTCCTGTCCTTACGTACATGGTATTCGGAGTTTGATAGAGTTCGGTAACCTGGTTTGGCCCCTAGCTCCTTCAGTGCTCTACCCCCACGTACTACTAAACAAGGCTAGTCCTAAAACTATTTCGAGGAGAACCAGCTATCTCCGAGTTCGATTGGAATTTCTCCGCTATCCACAGTTCATCCCGAAGCTTTTTAACGCTTATGGGTTCGGTCCTCCACTTGATTTTACTCAAGCTTCAACCTGACCATGGATAGGTCACTCGGTTTCGGGTCTATTTCATATGACTTATTCGCCCTTTTCAGACTCGATTTCTCTTCGGCTTCGTACCTTAATAGTACTTAACCTTGCCATATAAAATAACTCGCCGGACCGTTCTACAAAAAGTACGACATCGCACCTTAACGTGCTTTGTCTGCTTGTAAACATAGGGTTTCAGGTTCTTTTTCACTCCCCTCCCGGGGTTCTTTTCACCTTTCCCTCACGGTACTGCTTCACTATCGGTCACCAAGTAGTATTTAGCCTTTGGGGGTGGTCCCCCATTATTCATACGAGATTTCCCGTGTCTCGCACTACTCTGGATACTACCATGTCATCTGATTTTTCGCTTACTAGACTTTCACTATCTCTGGTCTGATTTTCCAAACAGTTCTGCTAAATCTCATGAATCAATTATGTAGTCCATAACCCCAGTAGAATTACTTCTTCTGGTTTAGGCTCTTCCTCTTTCGCTCGCCACTACTCAAGGAATCGAGTTTTCTTTCTTTTCCTGTGGGTACTTAGATGTTTCAGTTCCCCACGTTCCCTTCACATACACTACTTTACTTATGTATGGATAACTGGTCTTTTTCCACCAGCTGAGTTCCCTCATTCGGATATCTATGGATATAATGGATATTTGCTCCTCCCCATAGCTTTTCGCAGCTTATCACGTCCTTCATCGGCTCTTGGTGCCAAGGCATTCACTCTATGCTCTTAGTAGCTTAACCTTTTTGCTTCGCCTAAACTTCGTATTACTTCGTCAAATTTTGTCATAATTTGTTCGATGTACACAAGTACTATCTCACAAATTCTTCCTCATTTTCCTTGTACTACTTGTTTATGCTGTGCAAATTAATTTAATTATTTTCATCGGTTCTTTGTCCTAAAACTTTTTTTGGTTTTGTTACTAATGATTGAAATATTTTCATATTTCTTTCTAGTTTACCTTATTTTTCATCTATATATTTTTCAATGTGCTTTAATTGTTATTTCTAAATTTCTAGTTATAACAATTATTAAGAAAATAAATATTGTTTTAATATTTTATTTTCTTCTGGTGGAGCTGAGGAGAGTCGAACTCCTGACCTCCTGCTTGCAAGGCAGGCGCTCTAGCCAACTGAGCTACAGCCCCATATAATATATGGCTAATTATAGTTTTTCAATAAATCTACTTCTTACTAGTATCTTTTGATTTTCTAATAAGGTACTATAATTAACATTCAATGTACTGTGAAAGTACATTGAAAAATAAACAGTAAATCCTTTAAAGTATACTCCTTAGAAAGGAGGTGATCCAGCCGCACCTTCCGATACGGCTACCTTGTTACGACTTCACCCCAATCATTGATTCTACCTTCGACTGCTGCCTCTATAAGTTAGCTCACAGGCTTCGGGTATTCCCAACTCTCATGGTGTGACGGGCGGTGTGTACAAGGCCCGGGAACGTATTCACGGCAGTATGCTGACCTGCCATTACTAGCAATTCCGGCTTCATGAAGGCGAATTTCAGCCTTCAATCCGAACTGAGACTACTTTTTTGGGTTTTGCTCCACCTCGCGGCTTAGCTTCCCTCTGTAATAGCCATTGTAGTACGTGTGTAGCCCAGGACATAAAGGGCATGATGATTTGACGTCGTCCCCACCTTCCTCCGATTTATCACCGGCAGTCTTCTTAGAGTTCCCATCTTTACATGCTGGCAACTAAGAACAGGGGTTGCGCTCGTTGCGGGACTTAACCCAACATCTCACGACACGAGCTGACGACAACCATGCACCACCTGTATAGATGCTCCGAAAAGCTATATAATCTCTTATATATTCCTGTATATGTCAAGCCCTGGTAAGGTTCTTCGCGTTGCGTCGAATTAAACCACATACTCCACTGCTTGTGCGGGCCCCGTCAATTCCTTTGAGTTTCAACCTTGCGGCCGTACTCCCCAGGTGGGATACTTACTGCGTTTGCGACGGCACAGAATGTTTATCACCCCTACACCTAGTATCCATCGTTTACGGTGTGGACTACCAGGGTATCTAATCCTGTTTGCTCCCCCACACTTTCGTGCCTCAACGTCAGTTACTGTCCAGAAAGTCGCCTTCGCCACTGGTGTTCCTCCTAATATCTACGCATTTCACCGCTACACTAGGAATTCCACTTACCTCTCCAGCACTCAAGAAAATCAGTTTTAGTTGCAGTTCCTCAGTTAAGCCGAGGGCTTTCACAACTAACTTAATTTCCCGTCTACGCACCCTTTACACCCAATAAATCCGGATAACGCTTGCTCCCTACGTATTACCGCGGCTGCTGGCACGTAGTTAGCCGGAGCTTATTCTACAGGTACTGTCTTTTTTCTTCCCTGTCTAAAGCAGTTTACAATCCGAAAACCTTCTTCCTGCACGCGGCGTCACTGCGTCAGAGTTTCCTCCATTGCGCAATATTCCCGACTGCTGCCTCCCGTAGGAGTCTGGGCCGTATCTCAGTCCCAATGTGGCCGTTCAACCTCTCAGTCCGGCTACTGATCGTCGACTTGGTGGGCCGTTACCTCACCAACTATCTAATCAGACGCAAGCCCATCTATCAGCGGATTGCTCCTTTCCCTTTTGTAACATGTGTTACTCAAGGCATATGCGGTATTAGCAGTCATTTCTAACTGTTGTTCCCCTCTGATAGGCAGGTTGCTTACGTGTTACTCACCAGTCCGCCACTAAAGCCATTGTTGTAAGTCAATCTCCACTTTCTTCGAACAAGTTCTCTGTCCATGTCAACATCATTACAACGACTTCCGTTCGACTTGCATGTCTTATGTGCGCCGCCAGCGTTTATCCTGAGCCAGGATCAAACTCTCTTGTTTGTGGTATTTATATTTCATTCTTTCGAATGTTATAAATCTAAACTTAAGTGTTTTATCAAGCTCTTAAACTTCTTACTTTTTTATTGAATAAAAAACTTTTAAAAAATAACTTTTTAGTACTAATTCTTTGGTTAGAAGAATTATACCGTTTTGGTTTATTCTCTAAAGGATTTACTGTTTACTTTTCAATGTACTTTTTGTTCCTTTTCTGTGTGGAACGATTTGTATTATACTATATCATTTTTTCTTTGTCAACATTTTTTTTACATTTTTTAAAATATTTTTCAAAAGATTTTTTTTTTTAGTATAATTTTGCTTCTTTTTTCATTAAAATTTATTAATATTTCAGAAGCTGAAATAAATATTAACATCTTTCTTCGACAAAGTCAATACATTTTTTAAATTTTTTAATTTATTCCTTTGATTCGTCATTATTTCCTTTTATCTTTTCTATATCAATATCTATTAATTGACCATCTTTTTGTATAAAATTTTGCATCACTAAAATTATTTTTAGTAACTTCTAATAGATCTTTTATATTGTCCTTAGTTAAATTTGTACTTACAAAAATTCAAATTGTGAATTATATCTATTTTTTTCAGTTTCAGTAACAGTCGCAATATCAGAAATCTCTATGTTTGTTTTTTTGTTAATCCTAGATTTTCTAGCATCGTTTTAAAATCGTTTTCAGAAAATTTTGATTTGATATTTGTAATTTGTTCTTGTGCAGTTTGTTTTATAGCATTAATTATAACATCTACTTGTGTTTTGTCATAATCATTTAATTCTAAATTATTATTTATCCAATCTGTATTTGTTTCGATAGTATCTAATAATTTTATATCATCTTTTATTGTTACAATTGCTTTATTTTTTTGATTATTAATCTGTAAGCTTGCAGTTTTATTAATATTACTATCATTCATTGTTTCTCCATAAGATAATTGATAATCAACATTTATTTCATTATTATTTATTTCTTCATATCCTATGTTTATACTATTTTGCATATTTGCTTGATTTTTTTCTATTGATACTATTTGTTCTTTTTTTCATTTTCACCTAATTTTGTATTATCAATTTTTACTATATTATTATAAACATCTAATGTTAATGTTGTGTCTGTTTTTTCCACTGTTGTTCTTACTGTTTTTTCATTTGATTCATAAACTGTTATTTTAACTTCTTCTTGTCCTATATTATTATCTTCAATTTCTTTTATTTTTTTGTTTATCTTCTCTATCATTTGTTCTCTTAAAGTTGTGTCACTCTCGTAAGAAGGATTTTTGTTTTTATTATTTTTTCTATTTCATCTATTTTTCCTAATAAAACTTCATCATTTGTTATTTGTTGTAATATTTTAATATATAAATTGTTATATTCTTCTACAGTAAGTTTTAAATAATATGCATTTGCTTGTACATCATGATTGTTTACTGTAATCAAATTATTGTTTTGTTTTCCATAATTTTCTTTTGATACATTATTTTTATTATATCTAAATATGTATTTTGTAATTGTTGTTTTTTTCTTGTTCAGAAAACTTCAATATTGTTTTAAAATCAGTGTCTTCTAACATATTTTTTAACTTTTCAATATCAAAATCTGTTTTACCTGATAATTCTGAAACATTTCAGTATCTATTGATACAAATTGTCTTATTCCATCTAATTTTATTCCATATATTTCTTTGTCATTAATATATTCAAATCCGGCTAATTTTTTTCTTCTTTATCTGTTATTTCTATTTTACTATAAATATATTGATTAGTTTTATCAACTTCACTATTTGCTTTAAATTGATAATTATTTATCTCACTATTTGTATTTTCATTACTTGTGTTCATATCTTCTGTGTATTGAACTGTTCCTATTAGACTTGAACTATATTTATTATTTTCTAAAGTATTGTCAATTTCTTTATTATCTAGTGATAAAGCATCTAATATTTGAAAATTTTGTACAAAATATTTTGAAAATAATTCTTCTTTTTTGTTTTTAATAAATCTGTTTTTAAAAGTAGAAATATAAATATCCCAACTATAACACTTATAACTAAAATAATTGAAATTGTAATTATTAAAATTCTTTTTCTTTCTAGGTATCATTTTTTCTTCCTCCTATGTATATGTTTTATAAATTATATATTTATTATTTATTTTAATCAATATTTTTTCTTTAAAATTCTTTGTTTTACTGATTCATATACAACTATTCCTGTTGATACTGAAGCATTTAATGATGTTACTTTTTCCTTCCATTGGAATTTTTACCATAAAGTCACAGTTTTTTTCTTACTTTTTTTTCACTCATTCCTGCTCCTTCATTTCCTATTACTATTCCCAATGATCCTGTTAAATCTTGATTATAGTAATATTTATCTGTATTTATATCAGTTCCACATATCCATAGTCCTTTACGAAGTGCTGAAATAGTCTCTCTTGCAATTATAGTTCCTCCGATTACAGCTTGTATTGGTATTGTAAATAAATGTCTTGGAATAACCTTTTTTAGTTTTTCAACCATTTTTCTTCCTCTTGTGTATGCCATATCTTTATGAACTATAAATGAAAGTGCATCAACAGTTTCTCCATTTAATAAAATATCTAATTTAACAAGTTTTGCTGGTCTATATTCTTTTAGCTCATAATCAAAAGATGCATATCCTTTTGTTTTTGATTTTAAATTATCAAAAAAATCATAAATTATTTCATTTAAAGGCATTTCATAGATTAAAGTAACTCTGTTTTCATCTAAATATTTCATATCTATGTATATCCCTCTTCTATTTTGACACATCTCCATTATTCCGCCCACATAATCTTTCGGAGTTAAAATATTTGCTGTAACAATTGGCTCTTCCATAAAGTCTATTTCATTTTGTGGTGGTAAATCTCCTGGATTATAAATCTCTAAAACTTCTCCATTTGTTTTATGTACTTTATATATAACTGATGGTGCAGTTGTAATTAACCCTAAGTCAAATTCTCTATCAAGTCTTTCTTCTATTATCTCTAAATGTAATAACCCTAGAAATCCACATCTAAATCCATATCCTAAAGCATTCGATGTTTCTTGTTCAAACTCAAGTGCTGCATCATTTAATTGTAATTTTTCTAATGCAACTTTTAAAGCTTCATATTGACTTCCATCTACAGGATAAATCCCACAATACACCATTGGCTGTACTTTTTTATATCCTTTTAAAGGAATATCTGCTCTATTAGAGTTTAATGTGATTGTATCCCCTACATGTATTTCTGACAGGCTTTTTATACTTGCAGCTATATATCCAACCTCTCCTGCTTTTATTTCATTAATAGGCATATATGATCCAGGTACAAAATATCCCACTTCAGTTACAGTAAAAACTTTTTTTGATGCCATTAAATATATTTCATCACCTACTTTTACAGAACCATCCATTACTCTTACATAAGCAACTGCCCCTTTATAATTATCATAATATGAATCAAAAATTAAACATTTGGTCTTGCCGTTTACATCACCTTTTGGACATGGTAAGTCTTTTACTATTCTTTCTAGCACTTCTTCAACATTTAACCCTGTTTTTGCAGAAATACATGGACTATCTTCTGCTGGAATTCCTATTATATCTTCAATCTCTTTTTTTGTCTCTTCTGGTCTTGCACTTGCTAAATCTACTTTATTTATAACTGGTAAAATTTCTAGATTATTGTCTATTGCCAAATAAACATTAGCCAATGTTTGTGCCTCTACTCCTTGAGTGCTATCAACAATTAAAATTGCTCCGTCACATGCTTTCCTTTTTTGGCTTTTTGTTTGTCTATATACATTGCTAAAAAGCCTATTATATTAATTATTAGTAAATATATTATTATGTTTTTTATTGTGAATATATTTTGTATATTTGCATTTTGCATATCAGTTCCTCCTAAAAATTAAAATCAAAATATAAATATTCTTTTGTTTTAAAATTTAAGCATTTATTAATATCTTGTTTTGATTTTTCTGAAATTTGGTCTATTCTTACATATTTTTTATTTTGATTTATCAATGGATTTATATATCTAATTTTTGTTTTTATATTTTTGCAATATTTATTTTTTACACATATATCACTTTCATGTAATGTTGTTGTATTTTTTCCACTCTTTGAATTTAACTCCAATATCGTCAACTTTGCAATCTTCCATTTTTTGTATTATTTCTTGCTCTGATAAATTATATAAATCTTTTTTTTTGTAATTAAATGTTTATTATTCATCTTTTTTATTATATCTGTCAAAAATTGCATAGATAATTTTGTCTTTCCATCCATGTATGAAATTGATAATGTGCTCATATTTTTGGTAAATTCTTCTGCTATTTCTTTATCTTTAAATCCTAATTCTTCTTATTTTTTCTTCATTTTTCTGTATTTCTATATTTTGATAAATTTGTTTTATTTTATCTAAATCCCATAATTGTTTTTCTTACTCCAAAACCATTTGATAATGTGTATTCAAGTCTGTCGCTTGATAATTGTGGCGTATCATTATCTGCTATTGGATATTTGTGGTAATCATTTACTTCATCGATTTTTATGTTGTCTCTATTTAATAGTTCCATTATTTCTTTTGAATTCGCTATTATTTGTGTTGTTATTTCTTCCGTTGATTCTTGTTTTTCATAATCTTTATTCATAAAATCAATAGTGTGCTTAAATACAGGTGTTGCTATGTCGTGAAATAATCCCGACAGTGTTTGTTTTTATCTTTTGTGAAATTCCATATAATCAATGCAACTGCCACACTATATTTTCAATTTCTTTCATTTTGTTTTTTAGTCCTTTTTCATTTTCATTATTTCTAAGTCGTCGTACATGTCTACTTTTTTGTTGCTTCTTTTTTCTGATTTTTCAAATGTTTTTTTTTTTTCTTTTCCAAATATGTAAATGCTTTTGCTCTTAAGTAATATATGCTAATGGAATATGAACTTTAAACCATGCAATTCTAAATGCATTTGTTACATAAGCTGCAGCATGGGCTTTTGGGAACATGTATTTTATTTTTTCACAAGATTTTATATACCAGTCTGGTACATCATGTTCTAACATTAGTGGAATATATTCATCTTTCCATTTTGGTTCTTTTCCTTTTGCTACTTTTCCCTTACGTACAGATTCCATTATTTTGAAAGCTTTATCTGGTGGTAGCCCTTTTTTCATTAAATATATCATGATATCATCACGACAACATATTGCTTGTTGCAATGTTACAATTCATTGTTCTATCAATGTTTGTGCATTTCCTAACCATACATCTGTACCATGTGATAATCCAGATATTCTTATCAATTCATCAAATGTTGTTGGGTGTGTATCTAAAAGCATCCCTCTAGCAAATTTTGTACCATATTCAGGTATTCCATAAGTTCCGACTTCTGAGTGTATTTGTTCTGGTGTTACTCCTAGCGCATCGGTTGATTGAAAGATTGACATTGTTTCTTTATCATCAAGTGGAACATCTGTTGGAGCTACTCCTGTTAAGTCTTGTAACATACGTATTACTGTCGGATCGTCGTGGCCTAGTATATCAAGTTTTAACAAGGTTTCCATCTATTGAGTGATAATCAAAGTGTGTTGTTATTATATCTGAATTTGGATCATCAGCTGGGTGTTGTACTGGTGTAAATTCATATATTTCTCTTCCTTTTGGTACTACTATAATTCCTCCTGGATGTTGTCCTGTTGTTTTTTTAATTCCTTGACAACCTACTGATATTCTTTGCTATTTCTGCTTTATTTATTGGTATATTTCTTTCTTCATAATATTTTTTTACATATCCAAACGCTGTTTTTCTGCAACTGTACCAACAGTTCCAGCTTTAAATGTTGTTCCCTTTTCCAAAGATTACTTCTGTATATTTATGTGCTTTTGCTTGATATTCTCCTGAGAAGTTCAAGTCTATATCTGGCTCTTTATCTCCATTAAATCCTAAGGAATGTTTCAAATGGTATATCCATTCCATCTTTCAGGCCATTTTTGTGTCCACATTTTGGACAGTCTTTATCTGGTAAGTCAAATCCGTTTCCAACTCCATAATCTTCAAATTCTGAATATTTACAATTTGGACATCTATAGTGTGGTTGTAATGAGTTTACTTCTGTTATACCTGTCATAATGCAACTAATGATGACCCTACTGATCCTCTTGAACCTACTATATATCCATCTTCATTTGATTTCCATACCAGTTTTTGTGCAATTATATACATAACTGAAAATCCATTTTTATAATCGAGTTTAATTCTTTTTTAGTCTTGTTTTGAACTTTTCTGGTAAATTTTCTCCATATAATTCATGTGCTTTTTATATGCAATCTCTTTTATAGTTGTTTCACATCCTGGTATATGTGGAGGACATTTTTCTTGAGAATTGGTGAAATTTGTTCACACATATCTGAGATTTTATTTGTATTTGTTACAACAACTTCATATGCTTTTTCTTCTCCTAAATACTTAAATTCTTCCAGCATTTCATTCGTTGTTCTCAAATACAATGGAGCTTGGTTATCTGCATCTTTATACCCTTGTCCAGCTTCTAAAATTCTTCTATAAATTTCATCTTGAGGATCCATAAAATGTACATCACATGTTGCAACAACCAATTTATTTAGCTTTTTCTCCTAATGCTACTATCTTTCTGTTTATATCTTTTAAAGCTTCTTCGTCAGGTACAATTCCTTCTCTTACTAAAAACTGATTATTTCCTAGTGGTTGAATTTCTAAATAATCATATGAATTGGCAATTTCTTCAATTTCTTCATCTGATCTTCCAAGTTCAATTGCTTGATAAAGTTCTCCCGCTTCGCATGCACTACCTAATATAAGCCCTTCAGAATATTGTTTATATAAACTTTTTAAAATTCTTGGTTTTTTATAAAAGTATTTTAAATGTGAAAGTGAAACCAGTTTATATAGATTTCTTAAACCAACATAATTCTTTGCTAAAATAATTGCATGATATGATTTAAGTCTTTTATATTCTTCTTGTTTTGATTTTTCGTCCTCTGCTTTTAATGCAATATCTGCTACTTTGGTTGCTCCACGTTTTTTTAACATATCCATCATAACATTTAGAACTTTTACAGTTGTATCTACATCATCCAATGCTCTATGTGCTACTTCTACTTTTATTTTTAAATACTCTGCAATTTTCCCAAGTTTATGTTTTTTTAAATCTGGAAATAATTTTCTTGAAAGAGGTAGTGTATCAACATATGTAAAATCAAATTCATATCCCAATTCTTTTGCAACATGTCTTAAAAATCCTATATCAAATTCTGCATTGTGAGCAACTAAAACTGTTCCTTTTATAAATTCAAGCACTTTAGGAAATATTTCATCAATTTTAGGTGCATCTTTTACCATCTCATCTGTTATATTAGTAATTTCTACAACTCCTTCTGGAATTTTCTTTTCTGGATTAACAAATTCACAAAACTCATCAATCACTTCACCATTTTTTATTTTCATTATACCAATTTCGGTAATTTTTTCTGTTTTTGGAGATATTCCCGTTGTTTCCAAATCTAAAACACAATATGTTGTGTCTATATCTTGTCCTTTATCATTTACTACAACAGCTGAACCATCTGGTACTAAATAAGCTTCAACTCCATATATAATCTTCATGTCTGGATTATCTAGTCCTAATAATTTATGAGCCTCCGGAAAACTTTGTACAACACCATGATCTGTAATAGCAATCGACTTCCAGCCCCATTTCATTGCTCGTTTTATTAAATCTGTAGCTGATGTCATTGCATCATCTTGTGGTGGCATATAATCTGGGTCATTATATTCTGGAACAGAATTTGCATTTTGTTGATTTTGAGCTTGTTTATTATATTGAATATTTGAATTATTATGTTGTCCATTTATTTGATTTTGTAGTTCTTCCATTGACACTGAAACAGATTGTTCTATTGCTTTTTTCTTCCATTTCTTTCAAATTTTTTTCATATTCTAATTCATCTTGTTTTCAAACACTTCTTCTAATTCAATTTTATATTTTTTTCCTAATAGTTTTTCTATTACATTTTCAAGTTCGATATCTGTTTTACAAACATGGGAATTTTAATTTTCCAGTTATTTTTTCTATATTAAATTCCTCTTCGTCAAAGTTCTCATTTACAATCATATATTTATCTTCATGTTTCTTTATATAAATATATGGTGCTTCTTGTATGCCAGCTTTTTTCAAAAATAATTTTCGTATAAACTTTATCCATTCCTATACTTGAAGACAACACTCCACATCCTACATATGGAACTTTTAGCATTTCTAACATCCCTTGTATTGTGCCATCCTCTCCTCCAATTCCGTGCAAAACTGGAAATACTACATCAAATCTTTTAATGTCCATACTAAATTATAAATTTCTTCTTTTTTATCATTATCCTCTTCAAACCATTTTCCATATTCATTTATATATATTTTATGTACTTCATATTTTTTCTTTATCTAAATTCTCTATTACAGATTTTGCTGACATCTCTGAAACATCATGTTCTGTTGATATCCCTCCATATATGATTCCTAATCTTGTCATAATATCACCCATTTCTATATTTTTATTTCTTTTCCATATATATGATTTTAAATTTATATTATTCTTACATTTTTTAGTTTTATCAAAAATCACTTTAATTTCAACTGTTTTCTATATATTTTATTTTTCAGCAACATCAAAAGGCAAAAATGGAACCGACCCCTTAAATTGCCCTAATTTTTTTCTAATATAATGCATAAGTTTATATGAGGTGATTTTTTATGCCAATTTCTTTAACTAACAAAAAAAGATGAAAAATGCATTTTACAGTTTTAATAATTTTTACAGTATTAACTGCAAGATTAGCTTATATTCAACTTGTCTGGGGTGCTGAACTAAGTGAAAAGGCAGGTTCTCAGCAGTCACAAAGCAGATCTATAACTGCAAAACGTGGTATAATATATGACTCAACAGGAAAATATATTTTAGCTGAAAGTTCTAGCGTTGAATCTGTAAGTGTTAATCCTACAAATATACCTATCGAATACAAAGAAAATGTTGCGAAAGCTTTAAGTGATATTTTCGAACTTGATTATGATACAGTTTTAAAAAAAAGTGTCCAAAAAGTTCTATTGAAAGCATTGTGAAAAAAATTGATAAAGAAAAAGCAGATGAATTAAGAAACTGGATGAATCAAAATGGAATATCTACTGGTATTAATATTGATGAAGATTCTAAAAAGATATTATCCTTATGGTACTCTTGCAGCACAAGTTATAGGCTTCTGTGGAAGTGACAATCAAGGATTAGACGGTATTGAAGCAAAAATATGATAATGAATTGAAAGGCACAAATGGAAGGATTGATAGAAGAACTAACGCATCTGGTGTAAGTCTTGGAGATGAAGATTATGTTTCTGCTATTGATGGCAACAATTTGTATTTAACTATTGACATGACAATTCAGTCCATTGTTGAAAAGTATTTAAAAAGAAGCATGCATTGATAATATATGTACAGATGGTGGTAGCATTATTGCAATGGATCCGAGAAATGGCGATATTTTCCAAGTTATGACCCCAATTCACCATATGAACTAATTCACAGATTTTTAATTGGATTAGGTCAAAGATGGGTGTTCACATATTATAGTTAGTTTTTAAAAAGGTAACTGCTTCCTGGGGTAGCTAGAAAAAAAGGCAGAATAGATTTGCCAGGTGAGGCAGGAACTAGCATATTTTGGCTGAGAAAATAAAATGGGACCTGTTGAACTTGCAACAGTTAGTTTTGGTCAAAGATTTGAAATTACTCAATTCAATTGGATTGACAGGGAGTTTCTTCTAATTGCAAATGGAAGGAAATTTAGTTCAACCAATTAGTTGTTAAATCAATTATTGACAGTGAATCAGGTGATAAACTGATTTGAAACAAAGTAAAATCTAAAACAATTTCTAAGAGACATCAGAAAAGTTTTGAGTATGATGGAACAGTGTTGTTTCTAAAGGTACAGGAAAAAAATGCCTGTTGCTGGTTATGAAGTTGGTGGAAAAAACTAAATCTCTGTGAAGATGGTGTTAATACTAATAAATATACATTTTTGTGAGTTGCTGGAACTGATAATCCTAAAATTGTTTTATTTAATCCTACCATGAAGGAGGACATCAAGGTGGTGTGTAGCTGCTCCTGTTGGAGGAAAAATCTTAAGTGAAGTTTTGCCTTTACTTAGATACTAAATAAATGAATTTGTTGTTGAACTGTTGTTAATATAATGTTACAATATTTTATGGAGTGATTGATATGAGAATACATAAAACAAACTGAAACAAAGGAATTAGCTAATATCTCAAAATGATGGAGTAATCAGTGTCCCTTTAATGACATTTATTTATGGGTATGCATTAATTCAATTAAGGGGCTCATGATAACTCAGTAAAATTAAAAATCGTCTCATTCAAATTATTTCATTATGTGCAGATGAGAACAAATAAAAAGCATTGCTATTGTAAATGAAAAAACAGAAAAATAATCCATGCTTTTATGCCAGGACTTATTATTTTGTTTTATTAAAAAACTCTGGAATCCTTCATATGTAAAGAGCCAATAATCGCTGTAAGAATGGCAACTGAAAGTTTTAGAAAATTTAATAAAAGAAAACTGAAGTCCTATCTTTTATGAGTAGTGCAAATCTAAGTGGCTTCCAACTTGTAAGCAAATTTAGAAGAAATAGAAAAACTTTCCTTAATTTAGATGGCTTAATGGAAGGAGATGTATTTTTTAAGTAATAAGCTCTATAGTTAGATTGTACTTGAAACATTAAAAAGTTTTGCGCGCTCCAATTTTAATTGAACAAATTATAAATGTACTTGAAAAATTAATTTAATTAAAAATTAATTTTTCGTTTTCTATTTATTCAAATTTATTCTAATCCAAAACTCACACCTAATGCATTATTTAATTTTATTCATAACTAATATCATCTATATGTCCTATTTTTCTTTTAATCTACTCTTATCTATTGTTCTAATTTGTTTCTGCTAAAATAACAGAATTATCTATATGTGTTGGCAATTTAGTTTTATTTGTCTGTGAAGTTATGGCTGCTGCAATTACAGTTGGACTATATCTATTGCCTAAATCATTTTTGTATTATTAGTACTGGTCTTATTCCTCCTTGCTCTGACCCCACAACCGGACTTAAATCTGCATAAAACATATCTCCTCTTTTTATTACCATTTTTCTTCACTCTAAAATTACTATATTTTAAGTCTATTTATTCGTATTTCTAAACTTATGATGAAGTAAAGTTAATAGTTAAATTTACATATTATTATTTTGTACTATTTGTCTTTACCTCATTATATAATATATAAATTATTGTTTTTTGTTTATTGTCCTTTATTTCCATTTGTGTTGATTATGTGTTTTTATCTACATGTAAAATTTTTTTTCTTGTATGTATGTGTTTTCTATTTTACTTTTTGTTTTCATTTCTATTTCATTATTTTTTCTGTATATGAAGACTCTTCCTATCATAATTCCATCTACATTAGTTTTTCTAACATTTCTAATGCAGATTCCTCATCTATTATATCCCCATTCCCTATTACAGGTATTTTAACAGAATCTTTAACCTTTTTTATAATCTCCCAGTCTGCTTTTCCTGCATAAAAATCTTTTCTTGTTCTACCATGAATTGTTATAGCAGATATTCCAGCATCTTCAGCAATTTTAGCTACTTCTACTGCCACAACATTTTCATCATCCCATCCTTTTCTTATTTTAAGTGTTACTGGAACTTTGGAATTTTTAACTACTGATTTAATTACTTCTTTTGCTTTTTCTAAATCTAGGAGTAATTTGCTTCCATCTCCATTCTTTGTTACTTTTGGTGCTGGACATCCCATATTTATATCTACAATATCTGCTATTTGAGATGCATATTTTGCACCCACAGCCATAGCCTCTGGCTCACTTCCAAAAATTTGTATTGCAATAGGCCTTTTCTCCCCTTTTAAGTTCATAAGTTTTTTTGTTTTTTCGTCACCAAAAAAAATAGCCTTCTACTTACCATTTCAGTACATACAAGACCTGGATTAAATTTTTCGCATATTAATCTAAATGGCAGGTCTGTTATACCTGCCATTGGTGCTAATATTATATTATTTTCTAATT
>VOFC01003054.1_pt1 | contig 19561 bp, 24 predicted proteins | sample 5384161 | NCBI WGS metagenome assembly VOFC01 (sample SAMN12384722, study PRJNA508395) | human gut metagenome | isolation source: healthy gut B | host: Homo sapiens
GGGAAGCCATAGAGAAGCGCAGTTCCAAAGCCTCCCCTTCCAGGGGAGGTGGCTCGGCGCAGCCGAGACGGAGAGGTCGTGCCGGGAAGAGACAACCTCTCAGTCGCCTTCGGTGACAGCATCCCTGGAAGGGGAGCCTTTGGGTGCGTTCTGTAGGGGCGGGGCTCTGCTCTGCCCGCGGGTGCCGATCTCGTCGGAAGAACGGGCGAAGCAGAGCCCCGCCCCTACAAGGTCCCCGCAAGAAGGGAACATCCATCAAAATTTCCACCGCACCTTCTATTGATGGCAGCTGTTCTGAGGCAACCAGTATCAAATTTGGCACCCCCGTATCAGGCGGCGCGTAGTAAGACGCCCGTGAGGTGACTATCGTGTGGAATGACGCCCGAAAAATAGGGCTTTGCCTAAAATCAGATGCAGAATGCACCCCGTACCCCTAAGCGCCCTTTTCTCCCCTATCTTTTCCCGCGCAAGGGAAAAGATAGGGCCGCCGGAGGCGCGTCAGAAACGACCACGACGGAACGAGCCGCCGCAAGCGACGTCTCTTTTCCTCTGTGCTCGTTTCTTCCTTTCCAAACCGCAAACTGAATTTGCGGTTTGGATTTTTTCTATGCAAATTTGCAGCGACCTCTCAGTCTGCTTCGCAGACAGCATCCCTACCCCTTTTGTCCCTGCGGGACATTTCCCCCTGATAGGGGGAATCGGCCCCTGAAAGGGGAGCCAAGGGGTTCGCGCGGCCGGAGGTGCGTCAGAAAGAATCAACACCATTATACTATCCCTCCTTCCTGAAAGGAAGCTGAAATTCTTTCATGTTTTCTTTACAATTCGTTCTCATATTTTTCAGGATGATTTCAGAATTATGCGGTATGCTGAAAGCACAAAAACAAAGAACCAAACGCGCAGCGCAGCCGCTGCACGAAAAAAGGAGATCATCGATATGTCTGAAGAATTCTATCCTGAACATGAGATCCATACCGACCCGGTCGAAAATCAGCAGACCGAACAGCAGACCTGGCAGGCGGCCCAGCAGCAGACCGCGCAGCAGACCTGGCAGGCCGCTCCGCAGCAGCCGTCTTCTCCGGCACCGGAAGCAAAGAAGAAGGGCGGCAAGGCCGCGAAGGTCGTCGCACTGCTGCTGGCGTGCGCGCTGGTCGGCGGCGGCTCCGGCTTCGGCGCAGCGGCGCTGATGCAGAAGCAGTCCGCGCCCGCCTCCAACTCCGTCTCCTCCGCTTCGTCCGACGCTTCCGTCATGCTCGAGGGCCAGCGCCAGACCGCAGCCCTGCAGGTCGCGTCCATCGACACCAGCAAGGTCCTGACGCCGAGTGAGGTCTACGCCCAGAACGTCAACTCCACCGTCGGCATCACGACCTCCATCACCACCAACTACTTCGGCTACCAGACCACAGGCGCCGCGGCCGGTTCCGGCTTTATCCTGACGGCCGACGGCTACATCCTGACGAACTACCACGTCGTGGAGTCCTCGGATTCCATCAAGGTCACCACCTATGACGGCACGAGCTACGACGCGCAGCTCGTCGGCTACGACGAGAGCAACGACATTGCCGTTCTGAAGATCGACGCGACTGACCTCACCCCGTCGTGCTCGGCGACTCGGATACGCTGAACGTCGGCGACAGCGTCGTCGCCATCGGCAACCCGCTGGGCGAGCTGACGTTCTCCCTGACGACCGGCGTCGTCAGCGCGCTGGACCGCCCCGTCACCTTCTCCACCGGCTCGACCATGAACCTCATCCAGACCGACTGCGCCATCAACTCCGGCAACTCCGGCGGCGCACTCTTTAACCTCTACGGCGAGGTCATCGGCATCACCAACGCCAAGTATTCCTCCTCGAGCGCCTTCTTCCGAGGCCTCGATCGACAACATCGGCTTCGCCATCCCGATCGATCAGGTCCGCTCGATCTTTGAGTCGATCATCACCAACGGCTATATCGTCAAGCCCTACATCGGCGTGACCGTCTCCGACGTCTCCGCCGAAAGCCAGAGCTACGGCCTGCCGCAGGGCGCGGCTGTCCGCTCCGTGACGGAAAACGGCCCGGCCGCGGAAGCCGGTCTGCAGGAAAATGACATCATCACCACCGTGAACGGCGAGGCCATCACCGGCAGCAACGATCTGGTCAAGCTCGTGAAGGCCGCCTCCGCAGGCGATACGCTGGAGCTGACGGTCTACCGTCAGGGCCAGACCGTGACCCTCACCCTGACCGTCGGCGAGCAGAAGACCGACGCGCTGCCCACGCAGACAGCGGACGAGACCCAGCAGCCGCAGTCCCAGAACCCGTATGACGGCCAGTACGGCGGCCAGTCCAACGGGCAGTCCGGCGACAGCTTCGGCAGCTGGCCGTTCGGCTTCGGCTTCGGCGGCTGAGCATAAAATTACCCACTTCCTGACCGGTTTTCTCCTCCCTGTATTTCTTCATTCTTTCTTCCTCCCGGTCATCAAAACGGCGGACGCGATGCGCGCCCGCCGTTTTTGACGCGAAAAAAAGCCCCCGGACACGGGTCCGGGGGGCTTTTTGTATGCGAGTTGGAGAGGGTCTTACTTGATGCCCATGAGGAGCTCCATGACGTACATTTCGAGCTTCTCGAAGTTCTGCTCCTTGACGCAGGCAGCCTGGAACTCATAGTCAAAGTGCTTGACCTTTGTCCAGCAGCAGCTCAAAGATGCGCTTGGAGTTGATGAGGTGACGATAGCAGTCCTCATCGGGCTGGGTACGCATGGCCTTGACGTCAAGACCGACGCATTCGAAGTTGCCGCGGTCGCCGTAGTTGTTTTCGTACAGGACCTTGACCTGGTTGAAGGCGTTGCGCAGGTTGTCGACGCCGAAGGACTTGTCCTGGTCGTAACGGCAGCCGTTCTGGTCGTTCAGATGGACGCCCCACAGCTTGTTGAGAGCCAGCGCGAAGCCCATGTCGTTCGCGGGATCAAGACCGGCGAGGATGGAGTGCGCGGATTCGATGCACAGGCCGACACGGCTCGGATCGACAGTGTAAGCGCCGACAGCCAGTGCGTGGCCGGCAGTGCCGCAGATGGAGCGGTCGATGGGCTCATTGGGCTTCGGCTCGACAAGGATCAGCGCATCGTCACGATAGGTCAGGATGTCGTTGAACGCGTCGCGCAGCTGGAGGGTCATCTCGACGGGGTTCTTGCCTTCGGCGCAGAGCGTGCCTTCACGGGCCAGCCACAGCTGGATCTTCTTGGTGCCGAGTGCCTTGGCGATATCGCAGGAGCGGCGGGCACGCCACTGGGCGAATTCGCGGTCTTCCTTGCGGGAAGCGGTGAAGCCACCGTCATTCGTGCGCTTGTCGAACCACAGACGCGGAGCGACGAACTCTGCGAACAGACCGTACTTGTCGAGCATCGCCTTGACGTCCTTGGCGTAGTCGATGATCTGCTTCTCGGTCATGTTGTTCATGTCGGGAACTGCGTCGTCGTCATGGAACTGCATGCCGGCCAGGCCGATCTCGGCATATTTCTTCATTTTCTCTTCCAGCGGAATGTCTTGCGATGGCCGGGGCCAAAGGTCTCGTTGCCCTCATGGATGTTCCACGGCCTGCGGTGAAGCGGAAAGTAGCCATAGTAAAATCCTCCTGTTTGACTTGTTCGTATGGTCGTACGCGTGGTACAGATATGCTTTTGCCGTCGGGCAGCTTTTGTCAGAAAACCGCTGCCCTGTACCTCCATGATAGCGAAATGCGGCGTTTATTCAACGCCCCGTTTGCTTTTTTCACCCGACAATCTTGCGATTTTTGCTTTTTCGGTAGTCTTCCACAAATTTGCTCCCTGCGATTTGTATGGTTTGACGCACCCCTGCGGAGATTTTTTGCGCCCGGTATCCCCGGGGGGAGCTTTCGCCGGGCCGATGGGTCCGGTATAGCAGCAGCAAGAAAAAATTTTGGAGGAAAACACTATGCACATGGCTGACGCGCTGGTATCCCCGGCAGTGGCCGTCACGATGTACGCGGCTTCCGCGGCCGCGGCGGGCGTTTCGCTGGTCCAGCTCCACAAGGAAGAGGCCGCCGCGCCGGAGCTTGCAAAGAAAAAGCTGCCGACGATGGCCGTCATGTCCGCGCTCGTCTTCGCGGGCCAGATGATCAACTATACCATTCCCGGCACCGGCTCGTCCGGACACCTCTGCGGCGGCATTCTGCTGAGCGCCATCCTCGGGCCCTGGGCGGGATTTTTTGTCGATGATCGTGATCCTCGCCATCCAGGCGCTGTTCTTCGCCGACGGCGGTCTGCTGGCGCTGGGGGCAAACGTGTGGAATATGGCGTTCTACGGCTGCTTCGTGGGCTATTTCCTCATCTACCGGCCGCTCATGCAGGGCAAGCTCCTCTCCGGTAAGGGCCGGACGAAGCTGGTGCTGGCGTCGATCCTTGGCTGCGTCGTGACGCTGCAGCTCGGTGCGCTCTCCGTCGTGGTGGAGACGTCGCTCTCCGGCATCACAGCCCTGCCGTTCGGCGCGTTCGCGGCGCTGATGCAGCCGATCCATCTGGCCATCGGCCTGGTCGAGGGCGGCATCACGGCGGCAGTCCTGCTGTTCGTCTACCAGACGCGGCCGGAGCTGCTGCAGTGCGCGTCCGCTTCCGGCGCGAAAAACCGCTGCTCGCGCAGAGCCACGCTGGCGATCCTGGCTGCCGCGGCGCTGGTCATCGGCGGCGGCCTGTCGCTGCTGGCAAGCTCCAACCCCGACGGGCTGGAATGGTCGCTGTTCGGCAATGAAGAGGCCGGATACTCGGCCAACATGGGTCTCGATGAAGAAGCCTACGGCGCTGAAAGCGCCGCCGCGGAAAAAGCGGCCGCCGTGCAGGAAAAGACGTCCCTGCTGCCGGATTATAACTTCGCCGGCAGTGACAGCGCCGCAGGCACCTCCGTCTCCGGCCTCGTCGGCTGCGCCCTGGTCGCCGCCCTCGCCGCCATCATCAGCCTCGCCGGCCGCACCGCAAGAAAGAGATCAGGAAAAAGCAGGCTTCAGCGGGGTAAAATAACCCGCACGCAGTCCAAAGCCTCCCCTGAAAGGGAGGTGGCTCGGCGAAGCCGAGACGGAGAGGTTGCAGCAAATTTGCATCCACCTCTCAGTCAGCCTTGCGGCTGCCAGCTCCCCTTTCAGGGGGGAGCCTTGGTGCCCCGCAAGAAGGTAAGGTCTATCAAAATTTCGGCTGCACGTTCTATTGACGGCAGTCGTTCTAAGGCAACGAGCTGCAAATTTGATACCTACCGTATCAGGCGGCGCGTACCAAGACGCTCGTGAGGTGACTGCCGAGTGGAACGACGCCAAAAAACATTGGGGCTCACCTAAACTCAGACGCAGCATGCACCAAACGTAACCAAGCGCCCTTTTCTCCCCTATCTTTTCCCGCGCAAGGGAAAAGATAGGGCCGCCGGAGGCGCGTCAGAAATGACCACGACGGAACGAGCCGCCGCAAGCGGCGTCTGTTTTCCTCTGTGCTCATTTCTTCCTTTCCAAACCGCAAACTGAATTTGCGGTTTGGGTTTTATCGCAAATCTGCGACAATCAATCACTCAGTCAGCCTGCGGCTGACGGCTCGGGACATTTCCCCCCAAGGGGGAATCGGCCTGGAAGGGGAGCCAAGGGGTGGCCCGCGTTTCGCGGGCGCGAAAAACAAACATTCCCCGCGGCAAGCCTTCCGGCTTGCCGCAATTCGTGTTTTTCGGAAGGAGGCGGACAGATGAATCAGGCGGAACGGGCCGGGCGGGAGCTGCGGGCCATGGATGATCTGGCCGCGCAGGATTCGTTCCTGCACCGGCTGAGCCCCCTGTCCAAGCTGTTTGTGACGATCTTTTATCTGGCCGTCGTCGTCTCCTTCCCGCGCTACCGGCTGACAGCCCTCGTGTGGATGGCGCTGTTCCCGGTCGCGGGCTATCAGCTCGCGGGCATCGCCCTGCGCACCTGCTTTCAGAAGCTGCGGCTCGTGCTGCCGCTGGTGTGCGCGGTGGGGACTGCTCAATCCGATTTTTGACCGGCAGATCGTGACGCAGATCGGCACGCTTGCCGTTTCCGGCGGCGTCGTCTCAATGCTGACGCTGGTGATGAAGGGCGTTTTCTGCCTGCTCGCGTCGTTCCTGCTCATGGCCACCACGACAATCGAGGAGATCTGCCGCGCCCTTCGGCAGCTGCACCTGCCGAAGACGATCACGAGCCTGCTGCTGCTGACGTTCCGGTATATCGGGGTCCTGCTCTCGGAGGTCTCCGTCATGCAGGAGGCCTACAGCCTCCGCGCGCCAGGGCAGAAGGGCGTGCATATCTCCGCCTGGGGCTCGTTCCTCGGTCAGCTGCTGCTGCGCAGCATGGACCGGGCGGAGGCGCTGTATGAGAGCATGGAACTGCGCGGCTTCTGCGGGGATTTCTCCTACGCCGTCCGCCGCAAAGGCTCGGCCGCGTCCTGGCCGTATGCGATCTTGTGCCCGGCGCTGATGCTGCTGCCGCGGCTGGTCGATCTGTCCGCGCTCGCGGGCTCCCTATTTGTCTGAAAAGAGGCGAAGATGATGCTGGTTTTTGATCATGTCTGTGTATTCTACGGCGATACGCCGGTTTTGCGAGAGCTGTCGTTTCAGGTCCGCAGCGGCGAGCAGGTCGGGCTCATCGGCGCCAACGGCGCGGGCAAGTCCACGCTCATGAAGGCCGCGCTCGGTCTGCTTCCCTATACGGGCAGCATCACCGTGGACGGCACCCCGGTCACACGGAAGACCCTCCCGGAGGTGCGCCGGAAGCTCGGCTATGTGCTGCAGGACGCCGACAACCAGATGTTCATGCCCACCGTGCTCGACGATATGGTCTTCGGCCCCATGAACTACGGCCTGAGCCGCACCGCCGCCGAACAGCGGGGGCGGAGGAAACGCTCGCGGCGCTGCACATGGAATATCTCCGCGACCGGCACAACCATAAAATGTCCGGCGGCGAAAAGCGGATGGCCGCCGTCGCAACCATCTCGCCATGCAGCCGCAGATGCTGCTGATGGACGAGCCGTCCACCGCGCTCGACCCGCGCAACCGACGCACGCTCATCCGCGTCCTGCGGCAGCGGCCGGAGACGAAGCTCATCGCCTCGCACGACCTCGATCTGGTGCTGGAGACCTGCAGCCGCGTGCTGCTGCTTGCCGACGGGCGTCTGGCCGCCGACGGCGCGGCAGGGGAGATCCTGCGTGACCGGACGCTGCTGGAGGAAAACGGGCTGGAGCTGCCGCTGTGTCTGGCGGGCGTGCCGGACAGGATCTGAGCGCGGGCCGCGGCCGGTTCTCTTGCAATTTCCGCGCGCATACCGTATAATGTTGGAAGCCGGAAGAAAGAAAACCGAAAACGTGGAAATGCCAGAAAGGATCGTGTTTTTATGGATCGTGCAGAATTAAAAGCCCGGGCGCGGGCGCAGCTCGGCGGCGGATCTTCCAGAACCTGTGGATGATGGGGCTGGCGGTGTGCCTGCTGATCGGCCTGATGGAATCGGCAGCCGCGGGGATCTTGCCCGGCATCGGCGCACTGATCGTGGTCGGGCCGCTGGAATACGGCATGGCCTTTATTTTCCTCAAGCAGGCGCGGGATCACCAGCCGGTGCAGCTGGGCGACATGTTCCGCGGCTTCCAGGATGATTTCGGCGGGACGTTCCTCATCGGCCTCATGACGTCGCTCTTTACTTTCCTGTGGTCGCTGCTGTTCGTCATCCCCGGCATCGTCAAGATGTATGCCTATTCCATGGCCTATTATATTAAGCTCGACCACCCCGACTACGGCTGGAAGGCCTGCATCGATGAGAGCCGCCAGCTGATGGACGGCCACAAGTGGGAAAAGTTCGTGCTGGATCTGAGCTTCCTCGGCTGGATCATCGTGGGTTCCCTGTGCCTCGGCGTCGGCACGCTCTGGGTCACGCCGTATATGGAGGCGACAAACGCGCAGTTCTACGAATACGTCCGCTGCTGCCCGCGTATGGAGCAGTAATTGCATGAAAAAAGCGCCTGCCGCTGCTGCGGCAGGCGCTTTTCGTCTCTTTTTATTTCCGGATCGAAAGCTCCAGCAGGGCCAGTGCCTCCTGCAGGTGACTGTAGAACCCGGCGGCCGTGCGCGGCAGGGGGCTGCTGCTCCTGATACCAGTCGCACTGCTCGAGCTCCGTATTGCCGAGCGTCCGGGCCAGACCCGCGCCGAGCCCGATGGCCTCGGCGTAGGGGAGGATGCGGTAGAAATACTGGCTGTCCTGCGCGAGCCGCGAGAGCAGCTGGCTCTGCGTGACGCGGCGCAGGAAGCGGCGGTAGCTCATCGCCTGCGTGACGATCTCGTCGCCGAAGGCTGTCCGCCTGCCGCCGTGGAGCGTCAGAAGCCCGAGCAGCACCAGACACACGATCACAAGCAGCACGGCGAGCAGACCCTCGCCGAACTGCGCGAGCGTCAGAAGCGCCACCGCGGCCAGCGCCGCGAGCGCCACAAACAGCTTTTTCCCTTGATAATACGCCGACGGCGCGCAGGAGCACGGCGCTCAGCGCGCCGCCGATCAAAAAACGCGGCGATCAGCAGCAGCCAGCGTACAAAGCCCGCGGGCAGCAGCGGACTTGCCGCCTCGGCCGCAGCCAGTGCGCCTGCAAGCAGACCGAAGGCCCGCGCGAGGAGCGGATTGCCGCTCGACTTGCGGTAGAGCTTGCGGACCCAGTAGCGCCGCAGCACCGCGTCCGCCTTTTCCGCCGTGCGCTTGTACAGAAGGCTCGCGCCCTCGCACACGTCGCCCTGCGAAAACAGCATCTGGAACAGCCGCACCTCTGCCGGGCGGCGCTCATTGCCCATGTCCACGCGGCAGCGGCGCGACGCGGCCGTTTTTCCCGCAGAAGATCGTCAGATACCCGAGGCTCGCCCAGTGGCAGACCAGCATGTTGAACTGGATCGGCCCGCCGCCGACCAGAAACGGCATATCGCACGGCAGCGCCGCGTCCGGCGGAGCATCCGCGTCGAGGTGCGGATGGGTGCGCTGCGCAGCGTGACGAACCAGTAGCCGAACGCCAGCGCCAGCAGCGCCACGATGACGGCCATGCCGACCCAGCTGAAGGAGAGCGCAGTGTATGCGCCCGAAAAATAGCTCTTGTCGAGCGTCAGCGTCATGTCCAGCGACTCATGGTCCTTGAGCCCGGTGGCGATCGTACCGCTGATGAGCGATTCGGATACGTCCAGATCGATATAGTCCGAGATCACGTCGCTGTAATACCCGCTGACGAAGGCGGGGTAGCCCTCAAACGGCTTCGGCATGGTCACGGTGAACTGATACCGGCTGATGGGGTAGGCCCATTTCGCGCTCAGCAGCGGCAACTGCAGCGTCTGCACGCCGTCGGCCTCGCTGACGAGGCCGGAGACCGTGTACAAAAACCGTGAACGACCGCGTGCCGGTAAAGCCCGACGCGTCGCTCAGCACGAGCACCGGGCAGTCGCCGTCGGTCTGCTTCTGCGCGTCGTAGCCGGCGACGGAGGCCTTCTTCGCGCCCGGGACGAGCGGGAAGCGCAGCTGCGTCTGCGCGCCGTCGATCTCCATGGTGAAGGTCTGCGTGACTTGGCACGCGCCGCTGCCGGTCAGCGTGCAGTCGGTTTTCATATCGGAAATGGCGGGCTCCGCCGCGACCACCGTCGTACAGAGCGCCAGAAGGCAGGCCAGCAGAAGCAGCAGCCGTTTCATGTGATCACCTCAGCTCAGGGAAACCCGGCGCATCCCGCAGCCGGGGAAATTCCCGTGTCTTTTTCTAAATTTACCACAATTTCGCCCGATTTGCAACCGGGTCTGCCCAAAGCATAAAAAACGGATACGCCAGGCAGGCGTATCCGTAATTCTTATCATCCGTTCAACCGGCGGATGTAGCCGTTGCCGCAGACCTGGCTGTAGTAGACCGCGTCACCCACGGCGAACGTGTCTGCCTGGCTGAAGGCCTGCACTCGTAGCTCTGGCCGCCAACGTCGACGGTCAGGGGCTCGTCGCGGTGACGGTCGCCGGACGGCTGGTCGTCACGAGGACGACGTCGAAGGCGTTGTCGCCGTCATGGTCGATCACGGTGATCTTGTCGTTGGCGGTCACGGCGTTCAGGATCTCCTTGGACGAGCGGGCGTAGTTGTAATAGTACTCCGTCTCGTCCGTCAGCCGGAAGCCGCCGCCCTGGCAGATCTCCTTGAGCTGCGAAGCGTCGGCAAAGGTGTAGTAGATCTCGTCGACCGCGTAGCAGGGCACGCCGAAGACCTTCCCGTCCTTCACGTAGATATCGACGCTGCGGCCGAGCAGACTCAGGTCTGTCGAGACCTGGAACGCCTTGTGTCCGGCGAGCTTGCTCGTCCCGGCGGGCAGGGGAGAGGAGCCGGTCAGATCGGCGCACTCATTGCCGGTCAGCGTCGCGGTATAGCGGGTCAGGCCGAAGCGGATCTCGAGATACGACATCGGGTTCATCAGCGCGTCGAGCACGTAGCGCTGCACACTGTTCTCACTGGCGTTGGCCACCTTCGGGCAGAGCGTGGCGTTGTAGATGAGCAGGCACGCGTTGTCGCGCGTGGCGTCTTCTTCATATCCGGCGGTCAGACCCGCGTAGATGCCCTTTTCAAATGCGTCCTGGTCGACGTTCTGCGCCCAGCCCGCGCCGACATAGCGCGCGCTGTCTTCCCCGAGCAGGACGAGCAGCATCTTTGCCAGCTCCCGCAGCGTCACATGATCGGCGGGGCGGAAGCGGCCGTTGCTGCCGGCGACGATCTCGTTCTGCGCGCAGTAGGCGATGAACGGCAGCGCCCAGGACTCGGATACGTCATAGAACGGGACGGGGGCATTCTGCCCCTGCGCCTCGGCGTCCGCGTCGGCGAGCAGGGCCATGAGCTTGGCGACCTCTTCGCGGCGGATCAGCTTGTCCGGGCCGAAGCTGCCGTCCGAATAGCCGGCGACGAGACCGAGGTCGGCGAGCATCCGCACGGCGTTGTAGTTCCGGATCGTGCTCCGGTCGGTAAAGTCTGTGGGCTCGGCCGCGGCGCAGGGCAGGATCAGCAGCCCCGCAAGCACAGCCGCAAGCAGCAGACAGAGAAACTTTTTCAAGACGTCAGCCTCCTTCCGGCCGGGGAAAATGACAAAGCGGTCAGTTTCCCCATAAAGAATCGTTGCACCCAGTATAAGCGGCGGCTGGCAAGATTGCAATACAATGGGAGCTTTTGTAACAAAACTGTAATGAAGTCCGGTAAAATCCGGATATTGCTGGCAAATCACGCCGTTTTTTTGTGCAGAAAACGCGGGCGGACCCGGCTGGGCCCGCCCGCTTGCGCGCGATGTTCAGTGGATGTTCACGATCTCATATTCGTCGGAGCCGAGCCCGAGCTTTTTGCCGTGCTCGATCATGTCCTGCCAGTGCGTGTTGTCATGCGCGGCGTGGAAGCGATCGCAGTCGTGCTCGAGCTGCAGGTCCGTGATGGCGCAGTTCGGCATGACGGGCTGGCGGTTGACAGCCTCGGCGCAGGCCAGATCCAGGGCGACCGGGTCGGCGGAGGCGAACATGCCGACGTCGGGGACGATGGGCACGTCGTTTTCCGCGTGGCAGTCGCAGTTGGGCGAGATGTCGCGGACGATGTTGATGCAGTAGCTCGGACGCCCGTCCAATACGGCCTTGGCGTACTCGGTGATCTTACAGTTGAGGATCTTCTCGCTCGAGTCAAGGCCCGGCCGGATGGCGTCCTTGGGACAGATCGCGATGCAGCGGCCGCAGCCGGTGCAGGCGTCATGATCGATATGGCACTTTTTGTCCGCGATCCGCGGGCCATTGTGGGCGCAGATCTTCGCGCACGCACCGCAGCCGACGCAAAGATCGGTCTGCACATACGGCTTGCCGTCGGCGTGCATGGCCATCTTGCCCGCGCGGGAGCCGCAGCCCATGCCGATGTTCTTGAGCGCGCCGCCGAAGCCCGCATGCTCATGACCCTTGAAATGCGCCAGCGAGATGAAGATATCGGCGTCCATCACAGCGCGGCCGATGCGTGCGGTCTTGCAGTATTCGCCGCCCACGACCGGGACCTCGATATCGTCCGAGCCCTTGAGCCCGTCGGCGATGATGACGTGACAGCCGGTGGAGAACGGGGAATAGCCGTTGAGATACGCGGTATCCATGTGCTCCAGCGCGTTTTGCGGCTGCCGACGTAGAGCGTGTTGCAGTCGGTGAGGAAAGGGCTTGCCGCCGCGCTCCTTGACGAAGTCGGCGACGACCTTGGCATAGTTGGCGCACAGGAACGACAGATTGCCGAGCTCGCCGAAATGCAGCTTGATGGCGACGAATTTGCCGTCAAAATCGATCTTTGAGAACTCCGATTTTTCCAGCAGCTTCCGGAGCTTGTCGAGCTGGCTGACGCCCAGACGGCAGCGGAAATCAGTAAAAAGACCTTGGATGCAGACATGGAAGATTCTCCCCCTTTTGGATGATTTTCTTTCGATGTTTTCTATGATATTACACCGCCGGAATTTGTCAACGCAGCCCGGAGGCTGTAAACAGGTAGTTCTGCAGGCTGAATCCGGCCGTAAACGGCCGCATGAAGTTCCAGTAGCCGAGCCCCAGAAGTCCGTATTCCGGCAGAAGCGCGAACTTCGCCTGCGCGCTGCGCACGTCCTCGAACCAGACCTCGTGCGGCTGCCCGGCTTCGTCCAGGTACGTGAAATACGGCGTCTGCGACTGCGTGTCGAACTGGATCTCGGCGCCGTACTGCGCGGCGAGCAGCGGTGCAGCCTCATTGCCGATCGACTGCGCCCGCGTCGCGCCCGCGGTGAACGGCAGTGTCCAGTCATAGGCGTAGTTCGGAAAGCCCAGCAGGATCTTGGCGGCGTCCATCTGCGTCAGCGCAAACTCCACCACCCGCCGCACCGCCCCCACCGGCGCCACCGCCATCGGCGGCCCATAGGTGTAGCCCCATTCATATGAATGGCTGATGTTTGCACACAAATACTTGTTTTTTGCTAATTTTTAAGCAATTTGCGCCAAATAGGTGCTTATTATGTCACTCGTAGTCATGAGCACAACACAGTTTCCTGCTCGCGAATCACGTTTGCAATACCGCACAGCTTTTCATATTCATCCGCAAAGCGGAAATAAATATCAACGTGCTGTTTGTCGTGAAAGACGACCTTCTGGATGAGCTGATTCACCGTGTCCCAATCCAGCTTCTGAATGTTGCCGTACTTCTGAAAGAAGGCTACAAATTCATCATCCTGCTGTCTGGCTTCTTTTAGCTGAAGCAGACCTTGGTTCAGGTGCTCGATTTTCGCTTCCTGCGCGGCAATTTCGGCTTCGTACCGCTTTTGGAATTGAAGATATTGCGTCTGGGGGATCAGTCCGCTTTGCAGATCGGCATAGAGATGAAACTGCGCATCCTGCAGCCGCTCCTGCTCCCGCTTGCTTTATTGAGCGCCAGCATATACTCATTCTTTGCACCGTTTATCGTTTTTGAATTGCCGGGCCGCGTCGATCACAGCTTTCACGTCGACGAGCCGGGCAATCAGCGATTGAAGTGTCTGTAAGATCAGCTCCTCCAGATATTCTTCCTTTATAGACGGACACTGGCATTTGTCAGGCGCATAGGTTCGCGTTATGCAGCGATACCGGGCGTAGCCCTGCGACACAACGCGGTTCATGCGATGCCCGCACGCGCCGCACGATACAAGCCCGGAAAGCGGATACACATGCGTTTTTTCCCGGCGAGATTCGGGTCCGGCGGGCAAACCGTTCGTGTATGATCGCAAATTGTTCGTCTGAGATGATTGGCGCGTGCGTACCCTCCACGACGGTCCATTCGCTTTCATCGGTCAGCATCATTTTCTTGCTGCGGTAGGACACGCTCTTGTGCTTTCCCTGCACCATGTTTCCAATGTACACTTCATTTTCAGGATCGTCGCAATGGTCGTCGTTGTCCAGGCATGAAGTTTGCTGCTGTTCCGGTCGTGCGTGATAAAGCTCTTGCAGCCGTCGCGGATCTTAAAATCGCCCGGCGTCATGATCTGCATCGCGTTCAGGCGTTTTGCAATCGAGCTGGCGGACATTCCATCCTCGTACCAGTCAAATATCTTCCGCACGATCTCCGCCTGTTCCTCGTCCACGACGAGCCTGTGCCGATCGGCAGGGTCCTTTCTGATAGCCGAACGGCGCATAGTTTGCCGATGAATTCCCCGCGTTCCCGCTTCATGGTCAGCGTACACTTGATCTTGATGGAAAGCTGACGGATGTAATCGTCGTTGACGATATTGGAAAAGGACACGATCGCACTGCAATACCCGCGAGGGTCTTTGACACTGTCAAGGTTGTTCAGGACAGAGATCACGCGGACGCCCTTTTGCGGAAAGTAGTCCTCCATCAGCCGCCCCAGCTCCGGATAATTGCGCCCCAGGCGGGAGTTATCCTTAAAGATGATGCAGTTGATTTTTCCGCTTTCAATGTCACGGATCAGCGCCTGATAACGCGGACGTTTGAAATTGCCGCCTGCATACCCATCGTCAGAATAGACGGTGACAGACTCGATCTGTTCGCCCTGCTCCCGCAGATACTCCAGGTGCTTCTGGTTGTTGATGCTGTGCTGGTTCTGGATGCTGTCGCTCTCCGGCTTGTCTCCGTCTTCCTTGCTGAGCCGGTTGTATTCTCCCACGCTCCATTTCGTTGTAAGATGAGTCGGTTTCTCTTTCTTTTGTTTTGCACAAAGGTCATGGTTTCTCCTTTCTGCCGAACAAATAAGAAACAGTATTTTGCAATAATATAAAAGCAAATACTGTCCAATTTCTCAACTTTTCGTTGATTTTTCGATATGTTTTTCCAAAATACGCACCATACATTCCTGCAAGGTGGCTCCGCCCGACGAAAAGTGCAGACGGATCGTGACCCCATCCTCACGTTTGATTTCACAGACATCGTGATCGGTAGGTTCTACTCGCGTCGCCTCCTTTGCTGCAATCATGAAATCTATGCTGCGTACTTTGCTTTTCTCATAGATCAAGCAGATGGCAGCGGCAAACTGCTCCATAGGCGCTGCGCCTCCCTCCATTCTGATGGCGGGGCGTTTCCATTCTGTGACGTATGGCTAACGCAAAGTATCATGATCCTTTGTATGCGGTCGTCGCCCGCAGGTCTGCCATGGCCCGTCTGCAATACTGGCGGTTGCCGCTCCGTTCCGGAACCGGTGTTTGCCTCCTGATTCCGAAACATCCCCGCGCGCCTATTGCTGGCTCACGCATACAAAAACGTATCTGTTTGACCCTATTCAGTTGTTCAGCGGGATCGTCAGCCCGCAAAAGCGTATTGAACTATAATGCGCTTTTCCAGAATGACGATCAGAAATCTGTCCCCAATCGGGACAAACTGAGATTTTTACAGATGCCTGTCTCGTAGACTGGACAGGACACCTGAGATGAAAAGATTTGCTGCACGTTACATGCGGGGGGTAAAACATACGATATCAAAACACACAGTTGCAGATAGGAGGGTTATGCTTCGCTTTGTTGGTCAGCCCAAAGCTTTGCCGAAATCAAACAGATCAGTTCTTTCGCGGTTGGTGCTTCATCAATCCAGTAGTGGCGCAGCATATCTCGTTTTCCGTTTTGCCAAATATCCTTTGTCGCACGGTTCAGCGCTTTGGAAACAGCAGCAGCTGTCCGTTTTTGGGTACGTTTGCAAACCTCATCGCAGATATACTGCATCTGCGGCATATTCGGCTGGTGTTCAACCGCAATGTCAATCGCATGACATAAAATGCAATAACATTCTTTTCCGCGTGTCTCGACGATGGAGTATATAGCGTTCTGAACATCCTTCATGTTATACAATCCTTTCCCGTTCGAGCTGATATTAGATTACAACATTTTTGAACAATTTGCAGGTTTTCTGCCATTCTTTGACCCACTTAGACAAACTTTGACCTTATGGAACATAAATAAAACTGTGATAGGAAATCGGCCGCTTTTTGCTTCCTTATGGTCTACGATAACGGCTGCTGCAAATATGAAAAGGGAAAGCGAAACCCTCTCTCAAAATAAGAGCGCGGATTTCGCTAAGACCAGTTCAAACAAACATGTTGCGTCTACTTGTTATAATCAAAAAACCAAATGACTCTGTTCTTAAAACTATGTGTCAGCTTAGTTACATGAAAGATGTTTACTTATAAATCGTGCCGTTTATATTCTTTGATAACGTTGAAAACGACAGAAAAAGCTTCCAGCATAAGCCGGAAGCTCTTTCTGTGGGAATTTGATGTCAAGCGTATGGTAAATATCCAGAATTCGCGCACTAGTAGATGCTCCGGCAGGGTCAGTCCCTGACAGGATGTTGATCATGCGTGGAGAGTTCGCACGATCTCTGACTGTTGTGAAAACACTGCATTTTGTCATTAGATATAGCGCTCGACACACGTTTTCAGCTCCGATATCGTACTGATGATCCCGTCTGGGTTTGTCGCTGTTCCAAATCATATCTGGCCCATATGAATGGAATTCCGGCTTCTTTTGATGCATTTTTCGTCGCCTGCTGTATCCCCAACATATACAGCCTTCCTAAGGAACCTCTGAATAAATCCCCGACCGCGGACGACGGATCTTTTCCGCCAATCCTGCGGTTTGAAAAACGAGAAATACATACAGTATTCCCACGTTTTTCAAACCTTGTCTTGACGAAAAATCTCTCGCCGTCCACAGCCGCTGATTTAATCAGAGCTTCCCTAATCCCATGTTTTTTCATCAGGTTTTTTATATTGCTGCCTTTCTCCAAGCCGGTTTGTCCCGACATTACAGTATCCTTAAAATATGGAGTTGAGTTGTGGGCGTGCAAAAAGGCAGAAACATAACCGTCTTTACAATTGCTTACAATGAATAAATCGTATTTTTGATATAAAAAAACGACTGTTTTTTTACGCCTGCATACAGTGTGGCTCCATATTCATACAGATCTTTCAGAATTTGCTGCCGCTTTTCTTCCTGCAGTGCGGGAAACAAGATCCGTACAATGTCTGTCAGCTATTTTCCCATCAATTCCGATATCGTTTTCTGATCTACATGTAAGTCTGATTCACTGTGCTTCAAAAGTACGCGATTTCAAACCTCTGTGGCTTTCTCCGTTGCATCCAACAGTGTTCCATCCAGATCGAAAATTACTGCATTTTTTCATATCTATCTCCTTATGCGTCCGAACGAATTCTATAAAATCCAACCACAGGCGTAACGTGAAAACGACGAAAGAGGCTCCGGCGGAGGGCGGGAGCCCCTTTCTGGGGAAATCAGATACCGAGTGCGCGATAAATATCCAGAATTCGCGCACTGAGCGGATGCTCCGCTGTCAGGCCAGAATACCGAGCCAGCGCTGCATCTGCCCCAGCTGTCTGAATTGCTTTCTGCAGCTCTACACTTTGCGGATCTTCGTCATTTTCATAGCGCATGCAGCCGCTGCGCCGAACAGCAGCTCATCTACCGGCAAGCTGTATCCATACGCCGTGAGCAGAGGGGCTGATCAGCCGGTCTGTTGCGGCCAGTTTCCGAATGGGTTCACGTCCTACGCGCGTTACCTCGTCCTGCAAATACGGATTGTGGAAACGCGCAAAGATACGGTCGATATAGGCCTGATGCGCTACCGCATCCATGGAGAATTTCCTGACAAGTCCCGCGCCGCTTTGCTGCATGGCCTTATATACAATGGTGCTGATTGCCGGGTCTTGAATACTCTCAAGGATTGTCCGATGCCCGCGAAGGCAGCCAAGATAGGCACAGATGGCGTGACCGCTGTTCAGTGTAAAGAGTTTGCGTTCAATATATGCATCCAGATTATCGACGAGCGCCATACCGTCAATCTGCGGCAATTCGCCCTTCCAGCCAGATTTTTCAACGTCCCACTCGGAAAATTCTTCTACAGCCACATCCAATGGCGTCTTCAAAAGACGCCTTCGGCACAATGCGGTCAACGGCTTTACAATCGGCAAATCCGACACAGGCATCTGCGAACGTCCGTGTTTCTTCATCTAGAAGCGCGTAAACCGCAGTCTTCAGCTGGCTGGAAGCCCGGATAGCATTTTCACACGCAACGATATTCAGCGGCTCTGTCTGCTTTGCGCTCATCCGAGCATGGATTCCGGCAGCAATCGGCTTTGCCACGATTGGCAGGGATTCGAAGCCCAACAGCCGTTGTGATCAGCTGCGCAGTGCAGATCGGTTCAACGAGAGCGTCGCCAGCAGAGCTGACGCCGTCAACGTCTGTCACACAGAAGGTTCGCGGGTTTTTGTCCTGTACGTGAACACAATATTGCTTTTCTTCATTGAGCGCACCGATCAACTCCATATTGACATCGGCAAAGGTCACATGATAACTGCCATTTGCCAGAATTGCGCCGATAAAACCACGTCCAATATTGCCTGCACCGACCATAATCGCTTGTTTCATATGTATCACCTCATTATTTTCTGAACCGCATGATAAACTTCCTCTGTGAGCGCTGCATGGGATACAGCGTCCATGTGTACGCAATCTATTTCTGAGGCGCTGGCTGTTTGCGCGGCGTCAAGAAAATAGACCTGCCATTTTGGCAGACTTCCCGATATACTGCCGCAAACTTCCGTGAATCATCCAGTTTCCCATTCATCTCATGTCCGGGAAACTTGCGGTCAAGTTCTTCATGTAATGCAATTGGGGAAATAACCAGAATTCTTGGTTCATCCCGATAGACCGGCGAGCTGCCCGGCATATAGGTATTCGCATGGACGGCAACGTCCAACAGTGCATCCAACCCTTTTGCAGAGCGATACACTGTTCCGTACTTCAGGTCATTTGTCCCAAGACTGATGATCAGCAGATCGACCGGCTTTGCCGCAACCATGCAATGCACAAGGCCGTGCCGCCCATTCAGATAGTCCCGGAACGGATCGTCGAACGAGGTCGTCCGGGCATTCATGCCGCACTCTGCGACGCGGTATTCCTTGCCGAGCAGCGTTTGCAAACGCCCTGTCCAGCGCGTTTTCTCATCAAAGCGTACACCACTGCCCGGCGTATAGCCCCATGTATTTGAATCGCCATAGCAGACAACTGTACGGCTCATAACGTTTCTCCTTCAAAGATTGTCCGGATCTTCTTCGCTATTGCCGTTCCGAGTGCCAGATGCGATGCCGGTTCCATATGGACGCAGTCCTTCACAGACGGCTCTGCATACGCAGCCGCGTCCAGAAACTCCGCGCCGTGTGCTGCGGCAATTCGCGCAAAATATTCTGCAAATTTCAAAGATTCTTCGTACTTGTTGTAAATGCTCGATTCCGGACGCAGGACAGCAATATCCGGATAGAGATGGATGGGGGAGATGACAAGGATTTTGACGCCGTTTGGAAAAATGCTGCAGCCTGCCGCCGGATAGCAGCCGTCTGCGTGCTCGATCAGGCGCAGCAGCTCGTCCAGTCCTTTATAGGAGCCGACTGCTCCTGTGTATTTGAGATCATTGGTTCCGAGACTTACGACAATCAGGTCGATCGGCGCATGGGCACAGAGTGCATACCCAAGCCCTTTCCGGCCATTTCTGCAGTCAACGTAGTAATCGTCAAAGCTGGTTGTTC
>VOFC01006997.1_pt1 | contig 19551 bp, 38 predicted proteins | sample 5384161 | NCBI WGS metagenome assembly VOFC01 (sample SAMN12384722, study PRJNA508395) | human gut metagenome | isolation source: healthy gut B | host: Homo sapiens
GATGCGGAAGATAGCCGAAACTTGTTGGATGCAAAGTCAAAATGCCAATTTAACCTTAAAAGAACAAATTGAATCGTTTTGGGGCAAACTATCTGAAAACCCGGAAAAGATAAGTCTGCGAATGAACGGAAATCCGCGAAAGTTTATCTGTTTGCGGAATATGGTTTCATTATAGAGGCTATGGCATATCAGGAATTGGGTGAAAGTGCAAAGAAAGACGTCAGAGTCTCCAATACTAAGGGATATTTACAGAGCATATTTGTCAACGGAAGGCTAACTGCTTAGTTAAAGATTGGATTTGATAGACCCCGCACCAGAAGAATTACTGGTTCTGCAAAACGTTACCCGGATATTAAGCGAAAATACAGGTAATTCCCTTGCGTAGAGAGAATGCCTCTGTTAGAAGTTGAGAAGACGATGGAGAATACAGGCGTAAAAAGTGTCAAAAACCACTTCCAGAAGGATATATAAAAACACAAGAAATGAATCCTGCAGAAATGCACAGGTACAAGGTGTAAAAATGGATTAAAAGTGCTGGGTTGCAGGAGCAGTTACAAAAGTTTTGCGGTTGTTATTGTTACAAAAGGAAAAGGAAATCCAAAAAAATAAAAAGTAACTTTTGCAGATGAGAGGTGTTGAGATTGGCGTACATACACATGGGACGAATACTATGAAAAATTCTATGATTGGGCGGGAAGGCACAGTACGCAATCTTTCTGCATTATCTCTTGGAACGGCAGATGAAGTTGGAGAAATCATCATTGAATTGCAAGTGAATGTTCCTAAGCTTAAATCGTCTGTTGCGTAAAGCCGTGGAAGCAAAACTGGCATTCTCTTGCTCCGACCTCACCGAGTTCTCTGCATTAACGATAAGGGAACTGGCTGCGTGCCCCACTGCTCCGTCAGCAGATTGACCTCTGCCGATATGGAGGGAATTTTGGCGAATTTACCGAAGAGGATGAGATATTATCCAAATATGCCGGACGATCATCTGACCTCACCGGAAGACTTACGGAAAGCAGGAAGAATACGAGACGAAGAAGAGGAAGAAATCGAAGAAGAACTTTGAAGTGGATATCTATATCGATGACTACAAAAGTTTAACCCCGCACCGAAGTTAGGGTTTCTTTCGGTACACTCTTTGCAGTCATAGCAGGTGCTGGTGTCGTATCCAATCACGGGCATAGTATAATGGCAGATGTGTGGGATTGTGCCAACTGTCCAATTACACACTATACAATACCGATACGCTGGTACTAGCTGGACACATGACCATGTACACGGATGTGAGTTTGGTGGTAATAAAGCGTAGCGGGGTATGGATTAAATGAAGGGATGTTTCTATGGAATACTTTTCAGAAAAAAAAGTTTACCTCATTGGGTGACTATTATGTATATGGGTTGATTGACCCAAGAACAAATCAAATATTTTATATCGGGTAAAGGCACTGGGAACAGAGTAAGCCGGAGCATGAAAAGAAAGCCTTAACAGTCCTAATAGTGAGAAACTGAAATTGAAAAACTATTTCAGAAATCAGTTTTGGATTACAGGTTAAGAAAAATAATCATCAACAGCAATCTTACGGAAACAGAGGCTTTGCAAATCGAGTAAGCATTGATAAATGCTTTTTAACTATGTGAGTGATGTGGGACTTACAGTCATTGTTGCCGGACACCATTCTTCTGAGGCTTTTATCGGTGAAGACTTTGAAAAAGTATATGGTGCAGTAGAATTAACTGAGGACGATATTAAACATAAAAATTTTTGTCATTAAAATTAATAAACTTTTTACCGAAGAGATATTCCAGCTGATGAACTCTAATACGATTCTGTTCGAGGTGTATGGAGAGCCTCAATGAGTAATGCTCAAACTGTTGAATATGTGTTTGGTGTATATAATTTTTGATTGTGGCTGTTTATAAAACCTACCAAGTGGTATATAAATGTAAAGAGCAAGACCGAGAAACGTCCAAGACAAGATGAAATCTTAACACCTCAGACAGAGAATCGTATTTTCTTTGTGGATGAGGACTATGAAAACGGAATTCCACATGATATAAATGAGGCATTCTATTACGGAAAATCTATAGCAGGATTAAAATTGAATCAAGGGGCGCAAAAACCCTATTACATATTTGAATCCTAAAATATAAAAACAGGAGGTGTACCACGGTGGCTGATATGAAACAGATACACGATTTTGCCGTGAAGTGGTGTGATAAATTCAGAGACCAAAATATCAATTATATAGAACTTGTCGATCATTGGATGGCTGATGATTGTGTGGCTCTCGGTTTCGAAATGGACTGTGGTCATGCTTTTTCTGAAAGATATGGTGCTGCCGAGCATAACCACGAGGCTTTGGATAAAATCATAGATGATGTGACGGATATTCCTTTGCTCGGTTCTGCTATATATTCAAGATGGCGTTACTTCAATCATTGGGCATATGATGCAACCGAAATATTAGAATACAAAACCGTGCATGGTTTATCCTGGCATTAAGCAGACTGGCATTGCTCTCCGGAGAGAACCCCTTTATATTCCAAGGAACACTAAAGAAGATGCGTATCGTATCAAATAATATCTGCTATGGTCCTATGCCGGAGCCTGATGAAGAGGTGGAGCAAAGATTTGACTATCAACAATGAAGGTCGTATTTGGTTTTCGGGATATAATTTTGGTTGTGGTGGAGAACGATACGAAAAGCCAGAAGTAAGAATTTCAAAATTGATAAGTCGGCGGCAGATAAGTTGTTTGGAGCAATCGCAAAGATATTTCAGTAACGAATATACAGAAATTTTTGCTACGGATATTGGCGATTGGGTTATGGAATTGACTAACACTGAAGGAGTCACATATAAATTCAGAGGTTCTTTATGTGCAGACTTTGGACTATGAAGGCACAGATTTGTCAGACCTTGTCCGAGATACCGTTGGTATGGATGATTTGTATGTGTTTGATGGAAACTATAAACCAGATGTGATAACAAAAATCACCTTAGATTACCACAGGTTTACAAAAATTGAACCACGACATAAACCGGAAGATGCAGATTGGAAATTTGTAACCTGGGATTATACTGAACATTTGATTATTGACAGAGATACGGAAACATTAGAGCATATTCAGAATATTGAGTATCGGATGCAAGGTTCCCGCAAGTACGAAATTGAAGGTGGAATCGAAAGTCTGCTTGAAAATTTTGATGCAGAAGAGTTGTTTAGTCACATCGAAGGAAATCCCGATGATGTGATAGACACACCAAACGAAGCAAAGGATTACACCATAACAATCGAGTACAAGAAAAATCCAAGCCGTACCATATCAGGTAGCTATGATAAAAATGGTCTGCCGGAGGATTTTGCGGATTTTGCAGAAACGGTGTTTGATTTTATTCGTTTCTATGGCTTAGAGAAATTCTTGACCCATCGGTTTACGGAAAAGCGAAACGGCGCAAGTCAGAATACATCTTTTGCAGTGTTACCTTTGATGATGGATACAAGAGTTATTATTATCTGACGGATGATGACAGTATCGAGATTGGTGATTTTGTGCTTGTACCTGCAGGCAAGGACAACCATGAGGCAGTTGTGGAGGTAGTGAATATCGAATACTTCGATGAAGAGAATGTTCCGCTACCTGTCGAAAAAGACAAAACGAATCATCCGCAAGTGTACGGACGAGGACTTTGACCCACCTGTAGAGTAAGGGGAATATCTTAACTACGTTGTTTCTGCTGGAAAATTTAGATTAATCGCAACTGTTCGGAAATTCCGAACAGTTCAAATGGAAGGCAACTATCCGTAATTTTCGGATAGTTCAATAGGCAACTATTAAGAAATGCTTAATAGTTCAAAATTTAAATCTGATACAGGCGATTATTTATTAAAGTAAAAGCTGATTTCAGGTTTATAGACATATTCCCGCAAACGGCAAAACTGTGAAAAAAGGTTATTGATAGATTCCCGTAATCGGAAAAATATCAAAGAAATTCAGCGTATCCAGACGAGCCATGTGGAGAGCGTGGTTCTGTTGACTAAAGTACAGAAGTAAAAAGTGTGAAAATGGCTTGAAATAAGGGGATTTCCGAGATTTTTAGAATTGAAAATCAGACTGCGAAATATGCCTTAAAAAAGTGAATAATATCTTGGTATTTTTTTATAGTTGGATAGATAAGAGCATTGAGATTGGGTCGATTATACAGAAGTATCTACTTGTGATTTATGGAAAAGTGAGAGTAGAAATAGACTAATAATCATTTAAAAAATACCGAATTATGGTTAGGCTATTTTGGAAAGGAGAGGTGTTTATGCCTGGCAAAGTGAGAGTGATTCCGGCTAATACAAATGAGCCAATGAAACATGTTGTCATCTATGCTCGTGTGAGTTCTAACACTATGGATCAGCTTGAGAGTCTTAAGGCACAAAGTTTCAGGGTTGACAAAATTTATATCTGGGCATAACAACTGGAAACTGGTCGATATTCATATAGATATTGCATCTGCTAAAAAAGATTCTTCTCGTCCTGCCTTTCATCAAATGATAGAAGAATGTAAGGCTGGACTTACGGATATAGTTGTGGTAAAAAGCATCAGTAGACTTGGAAGGGATACTGTCGAGGTGCTGGATGCAATAAATACTTTTAAGAGAGTCACAAGTACGAATTATTTTCAAGCAAGAAGAACTGGATACATTAGCAGTGGGAAGTTCATTATTGATATCAACCATTGAAGCTTGCACCCAGGCTGAGAATGAAACACGAAGTGATAATATCAAATGGGGCATAAAGCAGAGAGCCAGTAATGGTAGCTTGGGGTTCTATCGCAGAAAATGTTATGGCTACGATAAGGACAAGAATGGTGATCTTGTAATCAATAAAGAACAGGCAGAAGTTGTTAAGTTGATTTTTGATTTGTATCTTGGTGGTAAAAGAATATTAGGTATTGTTAAGGAACTTAAAGATAGAAAATATTAAATCTTCAACAGGCAAAGATAACTGACCAAAACGCTCTGTAGAAGAAATGCTGAGGGTTCACTACTGTTAGGTATTACGATATACTGCAATAAAAAAAAGAGTGAGGTGATTGCTATAATGAATGAATATTTTCTGATAAAACAACGTAATATGGAAGAAGAACTAGCTTGTGTTGATGAGACAGCTCCTATATGGAAGTATTACCATCAGGAAGAAGATGCGATAATGAACATTTGTATGGAAAATTTCATTTCATGCTTTCTACAGGGGAAAGCGTTAGTGATAGAAACCCCTGTCAGTACTTGGAAGATAATCACTAACGGACAGAAGAAATCCATGTTTCTTTATCATCGCAATGAAATGGAAACAGATGAGATTGACAATCCTAACGCTCTGATTCCGAATTATCATTCGCAGTCATGCAGACGGAACACTATTGTTGAATACCTTGAGTACATAATTGCATGATGTTTACAGGGAGAAAAATCCTGTAAAATATTCAGCTAAAAAGTAAACCTAATTCTCAAAAGGAACTAAACGACATAAGAAAGAGATGAAGAAGGCAAAAGCTCGTAAAAAAGATATGAGACAAAACGTGTGATGGACTTGATTGATCAATTAGGGCAGGAAAATATAGAAAAAGTAACTTTCCGCCAGCAGATTCGTAGCTTTAAATTGTAAAGGATAAAATAAAAATGTAGGTAAAACACAACATCATGATGGAAAACCTACAATTTCGTATTCTAGAACTAGAAGTTATTACAGTAATAATTCTAGTTTTTTATTTTATCTAAAAGCGATATCATATCAATGAAGAGAAGTTAATTATTATAACTTGAGACATCCATAAGGTAAGCTCGTAAACAACCATTGATAGCGATGACTATTAATGTATCGTTATTCTGTATAAATGCAGTCTATGTGGTCGTATAGCAGAGTGATAAATCGGAATTTGAAGAGGTGATAAGATGGATTTTAGACAAGCTGTCATGGAAGATTTGCCACAGTTAAAAGATATGTATAAACAAATTATTCAAAACATGAATAAACAGAAAATTCAGATTTGGGACGATATTTATCCATGTGAATTTTTTGAGGAAGATATAAAAATAATCAACTCTATATTTTGCTTAACAATGATGAAATAGTATCAGCATTTGTTTTGTCTAATACAAACTCAGGAGAAACTGCAGTTAAATGGAATGATAATCATGCAAAAGTCGTATATATTGACAGATTAGGTGTAAATGTTAAATATTCAAAAAAAGGTATTGGTAGTCTAATGCTTGATAAAGCAAAAGAAATTGCCAAAACACTTGATGCTGAATTTCTTAGACTTTTTGTGGTTGATATAAATATACCAGCAATTCAACTGTATACTAAAAAAAGAGTTTGTAAAAGGTTAATGGTGTTTACAATGAGGTATTTGATGATGGTTTTGTATTGCAGGAGTATGGTTATGAAATAAGACTTTACTGAAGGCAATTATTGCGATATGTTTGCTTGTGAAGAATACTCGTATGCTATTTTTAATTTGATGCATATGGGACTTGGAATCTTCAAAAAATCATAAGGATCAATAAATAATTTAAAACTGTGACTATGAATGAAAATTACTGAAATAACGAGCATACTAGACTTGAATATGTAGGATATTTTCAAAATGAAGTATCTTATACTTGGAAACGGAAGGGCATTCCTTAATTCTTTATATTATCAGGAAAAAGTGGAGATCTCCTAAAAAAAAAATACCCCTCTCATCATGGATGGAAGGGGTTTGTGCAGATATGTGACACTTTTTAATAGATGACAGCATCATCAACTGTGAATCCGTCAAGTGAGTTTTCTTTCACTTGAATGCATATATAAGTGATACTTGAATCACTTGCAAAGCAAAAGAATTGACGCTTTGCTTTGCAGGGGCTGATTTTTAACCAGTCACCTGCAGTAATTTCAACAGTATCTCCATCAATGATAGCAGTTCCTTTTCCAGCAATAATTCCATAGATTTCTTCATTATTTCTATGAGAATGAACGAAAGGAACACCTGCACCAGCAGGAAGAGAATTAATACTTACTTCAGCACCAGTTAAAGAAAGTGCTTCATGAAGCTCTGTACGACTTTCATTACCAACATTTGTTTTTGTATAGTTTGACATTTGAATTACCTCCATTTTTATTTGCAACCTTGTTGCTTGAGTATAGTATAATCATTTATACACTCTAAAAAAAAGTACGCACCTTTTTGTAACTGTACATAATAAAATGAATATACTATAATATTTTTGAAATGAGGTGACTGCATATGAAGACAAAAAAGGAACTTCCAGAATGTCCTGTTGCAACATCAGTGTCTTTAATTGGTGGTAAATGGAAGTTATTGATCATAAGAAATTTAAAAAGTCGTCCATGGAGATTCAATGAACTTCAAAGAGATTTAGATGGAATTTCTCAAAAAGTACTAACTGATAGTCTTAGGCAGATGATAGATGATGGCCTTGTGTATAGAAATGATTATCATGAGAATCCACCAAGAGTTGATTATGGACTGACAGATCTTGGAAAAGAGATGATGCCGATTATTGATGCATTGGCAGATTTCGGTAATTATTATAAGACGATTGTTGATTAAACCTAAGACTCCTCATCACTGAATTTAGTTCTAGTGGTGAGGATCTTATTTTTACATATAATGGCATAAAAAGATCTTTACAAATAATATGAATCACTTCTCAAGTCAGTGAATCAAAAAAAGAACAGATCAACACAGAATTTATTTTGAAAAAAGACTGGGAAGGGTAGTCGGATTGACTGGGTATGAGAAACAAATCAAAAAAAAGAGACTTATTTTTTTTGCGATAAGTCTCTTTTTGTTTCTTTCTTCAAAAGATGAAGACTACTTAGGGTTATATACCTTTTTTAAAAAAAATCACAGAATTATTTTCATATTTTGCTTCAAAAAGTTGCCTGGATAGAAAGCTTCATAAATAGTTTTCTGTCTACATCGCTGACCATAACCGATGTATGAGCCTGACATCCTTTTAGATTAGGAAGCTGTTCCAATGCTTTCTGAGCATTTGGATGGAAGCGCGCTGACAGATAATGCAATCAGCACTTCGTCCATATGCAAACGTGGGTTTTTGCTTCCAAGATACTGTGTTTTTAAAGTCTGGATTGGTTCAATTGCCTGCAGGTGAGATGACTGGCTGACTGTGTGGAATACCAGCAAGCTCTTTGAGTGCATTTAAAAGGAGTGCAGAGCATGGACCAAGGAGGTCTGTAGTCTTACCTGTGATCATGCGCCCGTCTGCAAGCTCTAATGCAAAGCAAAGCAGGGCTTCTGTTTCTTCTGCACGAGAAAGAGCCGCGTCAACAACTGGACTGTCGTGGACCGTAATACCAGCCTGATTCATAAGCATCTCGATTTTATATACTTCTTCCTCGGAACATTTGCCAGCAAGAGCGCGTCTTCTTGCATCGTAGTATCGACGGATGATTTCCTGACAAGGAAGCATCCTGACATGCGTCATCATCACAGATACAATTTCCGGCCATGTTAACTCCCATGTCTGTAGGAGATTTATAAGGGCTTTGTCCATAAATACGCTGGAACATGGCATTTAATACAGGGAAAATCTCTACATCACGATTATAGTTGATGTTGTCTTTCACCATATGCTTCGAGATGGAACGGATCAATCATATTGATATCATTCAGATCAGCTGTTGCTGCCTCGTAAGCGAGGTTAACCGGATGCTTCAACGGGATATTCCAGATTGGGAATGTTTCGAATTTGGCGTATCCGGCTTTGATTCCTCGTGTTTGTGTTCGTGATATAACTGGGACAGGCAGACTGCCATTTTACCGCTTCCAGGTCCTGGTGCAGTTACAACAATGAGTGGACGAGATGTTTCGATAAATCATTCTTTCCATAACCTTCATCACTGACAATATGTGGAATATTAGAAGGATATCCTTCAATTGGATAATGAAGATATACCTTTGATTCCAAGTTTTTCCAGGTGTTTTTAAATAAGGAAGCGCTTTCCTGAGCGTTATATTTGTAATAACAACGCTTCCGACATAACAGACCATGTTCTTCAAAAAATAGACATCAAACGAAGGACATCTACATCATAAGTGATGCCAAGATCTCCACGTATTTATTTTTTTCGATATCTTCTGCACTGATAACAATGACAATCTCGGCCTGGTCGAAAGTTCGCATTAACATACGCATCTTTGCTGTCCGGCTGGAATCCTGGGAAGTACACGAGATGCATGGAAGTCATCAAATAGTTTTCCACCAAACTCTAGGTAGAGCTTGTTGTCAAATTGAGCAATGCGTTCGCGAATATGAGCAGACTGCATCTGCAAATATTTTTCATTATCAAATCCTATGTTCATCATTCTATCCTCTTTCCTATAATTTTATTTTTAAACAGTTCATTCTATATTGAACCAACATTTAAAACTACCGTCTAACAATATACTACGGAATATGGGAAGTTTACAATCTTTTATAATCTTTTTATGTTCCTTCTGATTCCAATGTGATAATGTCTCAATGGATCAAGTTGATATTGTCCCAATTGGGACAATATCAACTTGTTGTGTTAAACTATAACCTCCGTGGGAGGTTATTATGAGAAAGGTTGAATTGAGAATGAATGAACAGAATAAGTATGAAATAATTAAGAAGCTTGTAGACACAAATGGAAACAAGAAGAGAGCAGCTACTAAGCTTTATTGTACTGTAAGAACCATCAATAGACTTATCATTAAATATAAAGAACAGGGAAAGAAGGGTTTCGTGCATGGCAACCGTGGAAGACTGCCTGCTTCTACAGTTCCTTTGGATATAAAGAATAAGATCATCTCTTTATATCAATGATTTCTCTGATGCAAACTTCACTCACTTCTGTGAAATTGTAGAAAGTGACATCGGTATGAAGATAAGTGATACTACACTCAACAACTGGATGAGAGCTGAGGATGTGCTCTCTCCAAAGGCTAGAAGAAAACAAAGAAAGCCTTGAAGAAAAAACTTAAAAGAATGAATGACACTGCTTCAGAAAAGGTTAGGAATGAGATAAAGGAATCAATCAGTATACTTGATGAACAGGATGCACATCCAAGACGCCCTAGATCAAAGTATGCAGGTGAGATGATACAGATGGATGCATCATCATTCCATTGGATTGAAGGAGAAGTGTGGCATCTTCATGTTGCGATTGATGATGCAGACGGAAAGGTTGTAGGAGCCTATTTTGACCGTCAGGAGACACTTAAAGGGTATTATGAGGTTCTTTATCAGATTCTTATTAATCATGGCATTCCTGCAATGTTTTATACGGACAGACGCACTGTATTTGAATACAAAAGAAAAGACAAGCCTTCAGATGCTGAGGATACATTCACTCAGTTCTCTTATGCCTGTCATAATCTGGGAATTGAAATAAAAACTACGAGCGTGCCCCAAGCAAAAGGCAGAGTCGAAAGACTCAACCAGACGCTCCAGTCACGATTACCAGTCGAACTAAGGCACGCTCATATCACCAATATAGAGGAAGCCAATGTATTTTTAAACTCCTACATAAAAAAAAAATACAATAATCAGTTCGCTCTACGCCTTAATAGTACCAAATCGGTATATGAGAAGCAACCATCTATGGAGAAAATCAATCGTACTCTTGCAGTACTTTCAACTAGAACCATTGATAGTGGCCACTGCATTAGATTCCAGAGTAAATTCTATTTTCCTGTGACCGAAAATGGAGACAGAAGATTTTTTGCAGGAAAGACTAACTGCATGGTCATAGAGACATTTGATTTTTATAATCTTTTTATGTTCCTCAATTGTAAAAAAGAAAATGATAAAATAACAATTCGTTCTAGTGCAAAGAGAATACTTAACATATGTTGCCTCTGTAGGTGATCAGCAGAACAGTATTGAAATGCGCTATGAAGATGAGAATATATGGTTAACACAAAAGATGATGGCCACATTATATGACGTTAGTTTACCAACGATAAATGCTCATATTAAGAAGATTTATGCAGATAGTGAATTAGAAGAGTCCGCAACTATTCGAAATTTTCTAATAGTTCAAACTGAAGATTCACGTAAAATCACTCGTAATACAAAGCACTACAATCTTCAAATGATTATTGCAGTTGATTCAAAGTGAATAACGAGAGAGCCGCACAGTTTCGCAAATGGGCTAATGGTATCGTTAAGGACTATACAATCAAAGGTTGGGTCATGGATGATGAACGTCTAAAAAACGGGATCAGTGCTTACAGTAGAGTATTTCGACCGTTTGCTTGAACAGATTCGCGAAATTCGTATCTCTGAACGTAGATTCTATCAGAAGATAACAGACATCTATGCCACATCTCTTGATTACGATCGAACAGCAAAAGAGTTGGTTTATGAACGAGCAGATGCAGAAAAAGCCCCATATGGGATTAACTATTTGAAATTTCTTTGCACCAGAAGGTAAGATTCTAAAAGTGATGTGACCATTGCGAAGAATTATTTGAGTAAAAGGAAATGCGTTCTCTAGAACGTATTGTATCTGCTTATCTTGATTTGGCAGAGGATCGTGCAGAGCGTCATATTCCAATGACAATGGAAGATTGGTCAAAAACGTTTAGATCTATTCCTCATGGCTGATGATAGAGATGTTCTTCAGGATGCAGGTAAAATAACTGCAGAGATTGCTAAAGCAAAAGCCGAAACCGAATTTGAAAAATATCGTATCATTCAGGAAAGATTATTTATGTCCGATTTTGATAGGTATATTTTGGAACTAAAAGAGAATGCAAAGAACTAGGATTGTTGCTTTTAAAATTTTCTAGTAAATTGTTCACGATGTAGAGATGAATTGTGATCCACTCACAGCATATGTAAGTGATTTTGCTATATATCAAAAAGCGCACATGATTTAGAAACGATTGTATTTGATATAGAGTTTTTTTGAAAATCATTTGTAAGCATATCAAAGTGCATAAATGCTTGTAATATTAACTGGATTTTTTATGAGAAAACTTATTCTTATATTTGTCATTATGATATAATTAAGTTGTCAAAGAAAGTGAGGATCTAATATGAATAATAAAGGTGTTGGTGTTATTTTTCTGTCTGATATCCGTAATTCTAGTTTCTGCAAAATACATATCATTTTTGCTATGTTCATGAGTAATATTGCTACAAAAGATGCTTCTCTGTTTAAAAAAAGGATTAGAATATGTAGGACCATTTCTATCAATAGAAGCCATTATAGCAATGGTCATTGGTATTTTGTTTTTAGGATATGGATTGTATACTGATTCAAAGAAATAATGACACAACATTAGACGAGCACCTACCGTTTCTGATAGGTGTTTTTACACTTTATCTCTAATTCACATGACATGACCTACTTGTCTAAATATATAATAATCATTGAGGTGAAAAAATTATGAAACTAATTAAAAACATTCAAGTCTATGCACCAGAAGACTTAGGTGTCAAAGATGTATTGATTTCAGATTCTAAAATAGAAAAGATAGATGATCATATCACATATCCTTATTCTATTGAAACAATTGATGGGACAGGTTGTATCCTTACACCAGGTCTTATTGATCGTCATGTACATATCACAGGTGGTGGGGAGAAGCAGGTTTTATTTCTCGTGCTAGACCTATTGCAGCACATGAAATACTAGATGCAGGTATTACTACTGTGATTGGATTATTAGGTACAGATGGCTATACAAGAAACACAAAAGAATTATTTGCCAAAGCAAAAAGAACTCACTCAAAAAAAAGGTGTCCATACCTATATTTTAACAGGAAGTTATACATATCCTACATATACGCTCACTGATTCAGTAGAAGATGATATTGTATTTATTGATAGTATTCTAGGTGTTAAGCTTGCCTTAAGTGATCATAGATCAAGTCATATTACTGATGATGAACTTGTTCGTTTAGCTTCTCAAATCCGTACTGCAAGTTTAATTGCTGGAAAACAGGCGAATTTAACACTTCATATGGGTGATGAAAAACAAGGATTAACTCCTGTATTTCATGCATTAGAAAGAGCAGATATTCCTGTTTCTTTATTCCAGCCTACACATTGTAGTCGTAATCCACACTTATTTAAAGATGCACTCAAGTTTGCTGAAATGGGTGGTACAGTTGACTTAACATGTGAAGGTGATGGAAAAAATTTTAGAATTCATTAAACAGTTTAAGGATACTTCTAAAGTCACTATTTCTAGTGATGCACAAGGCTCATGGTCTACATATAATGAAGATGGTTCTATCAAAAGAAATTGGTATTACACCAGTATCTAACTTAAAGAAAGAATTCATTTCTCTTAAGAATGAAATGGGTTATGAAGAAGCTTTTACCATTCTTTACTCAAAATGTTGCTCAAGTATTAGGTTTAAAAAAAATACAGGAGTTATTAAAGAAGGTTTTGATTGTGATTTAGTTATCTGGAAAGATGATGAAATCAAGCATGTTATTACAAAAAAAGATTAATTTCTTCTTTTTTTTTATACCTGCAAACTCATTAAGCAGAGATTTAAGATTGAAAGTAAGAGTCGATAAACATGAATTATTAGATTTGAATATCAACTGTAATACATTCATTGATCGTAAGAGTGGAATAGACTTTAGTCCTTATATAAGAGAAAGAGTAAAATACTAGTATACAGGTGCTGATTCCTTTGTGAATCAGCCTTTTTTATGGTATAATAGATTTGAAAGGAAGAGACATATGAATAATATAAAAGAGAGAATCAAGATATTCTCAGGTGCAAAATTAAAATATATCGCATTTGTCTCAATGTTGATTGATCATTTCAATAAAGCTATTATCTATCCTAATCTAGATGGTGGATTGTTTAATAGAATAAGCGATCTATTTGATATTTTAGGAAGAATCGCTTTTCCTATATTTATATTTTTTTATTAATAGAAGGGTACTTCCATACAAGAAATAAATGGAAATACTTAGGAACTCTTTTACTATTTGGAATCATTTCTGAAGTTCCATTTGATATGTGTACATCGGCTGTGTTCTTTGAACCCAACTGGAACAATATCATGCTTACACTGTCATTTGTACTTGCCATTATATGGATTATAGATGTATTAAAGAGAAACTGAATAAACCATTATGGTATGTTATATCCATCCTCATTGTCGCAGTTATGTGTTTTATAGCTATGAATCTAGGATTAGATTATGAACATCATGCCGTACTTATTGGATATTTCATGTATATATTTCATGATAAATATATCTATTCTATACCATTTTGTTATGCGTCAATGTTTAAGGAACCATGGGCATTACTCGGATTTGGTTTAAACCTGACTTATAACGGAGAAAGAGGGAGACAAAATAAGTTATTCAACTATTTCTTCTATCCAGTACATTTGCTTATTTTAGAATAATAAGAATGACTCTTCATATTTAGATACATCATATAAAGTTCATAATAATTCTGTAGTATTAAATTGTACAAAAAATATACTTGAAACGAGGTAAATACATATGATTATTGAAACACTCTTATCAAAAAGAGATCAATTACCCCTAGAACTCGCTATTATTGAACCAGAAGGAGAGGCTATCGGTATTATTCAGTTAATACATGGCATGTCTGAACATAAAGAACGCTATTATGACTTTATGAACTATTTGTCACAACAAAGGCTATATTTGTGCCATTCATGATCATAGAGGACATGGTGCAAGTGTAAAAAGACACATCACATTTAGGATATTTCTATACAAACGATATAACATATATTGTAGATGATGCTTATCTAGTTACAGAATATTTAAAATACAGATATCCTACATTAAATATTTCTATATTTAGTCATAGTATGGGTACATTGGTTTCTAGAAACTACCTAAAGAAATATGAAAAGCATATTGAAAAGATTGTATTGTGTGGTCCACCTACAGAAAATAAACTTGTTGATCTAGCATTATTTGCAGGAAAACTTACTGGATTATTTTATAAAGACTATAAACCTAATAAGATTCTGAATAGATTATCTGTAGGATACTACAACAAAGGCTATAAAACTGAAAATGAATGGATCTGTTCTAACTTACAGACTGTGTATGAATATAACACCGATCCTCTATGTGGGTTTACTTTTTACTACAAGCGGCTTTATGAATCTTTTCCAGTTATTAAAATCAGCTTTCATCAAAGAAGATTGGATTCCTCAAAATAGTTCTTTGCCTATATTCTTAATTGCAGGTGTTGATGATCCAGTCATTCAAGGAAAGCAGAAGTTTAATGAATTAGAAGAGTTTTTAAAAGAAGTAGGCTATGAAAATATCAAGAGTAAACTGTACAAAGATAAAAAGACATGAACTACTCAATGAAACAAATAAAGAAGTAGTATATAAAGATGTTCTAGACTTTTTCTATGCTAGTTAATACAGGAGGTAATATATGGCTTTTGATTTTAAGAAAGAATATAAAAGAATTCTACATGCCTAAAAAATAAACCCATGATAGTCACTATCCCTCGTGCTAACTATATTGCGGTAAGAGGACAAGGAGATCCAAATGAGAAAGCTGGGGCTTATCAGGAGGCTATTAGTGTACTATATGCAGTCGCTTATACACTTAAGATGAGCTATAAAACAAATTATAAGATAGAAGGATTCTTTGAATATGTGGTTCCTCCACTAGAAGGTTTCTGGTGGCAGGATGGTATTGAAGGTATAGATTATGATGATAAATCTACTTTTAATTGGATTTCAGTGATTCGTTTACCAGACTTTATTACTAAAAAAGATTTTGAATGGGCAGTAGAAACTGCTTCTATTAAGAAAAAGATGGATTGTTCTTGTGCAGAATTTCTTACTATAGAGGAGGGATTATGTGTACAGATGATGCATATTGGTCCTTTTGATGATGAACCAGTTTCTGTTGCACTTATGGATGAATATCTAGAAGAAAATGGATATATCAATGATCTTTCAAAAGAAAGACTACATCATGAAATATATCTTTCTGATGCAAGAAGAGTCGCACCAGAAAAATGGAAAACAGTTATTAGACATCCCATTAAGAAAGGAGTTAGACATGAATGAAAAAATAGGAGAAGTCTTCTCTATCACAAAGGATAATCAGCCAATACCAGGCTGTACGACTTCTAAAGTAGTAAATGATACACTCACTTATTTCTCACTCGCAAGAAATACAGATATAAGTGCAGAAATCTATCCTTATTATAAGATGATTTATGTCTTGAAAGGTCAGTTGAAGTCTATGGAAATAATGGCTATACTAAAGTAGTTAAAGAAAAGGAAAGTTTTATTACATTCACTGATACCCCAATAGGTATAAGAACTAAAGATGGTGTCATATATACAGAAGCAATGATTAGGAGGACAGATATTATGAACGAAATGATTAAACCAGGAGAAGTATTTAAACTTGCAGAACTATTACCTTATTCAGAAGGTAAGATTATCAATATGGATATTGTACATAATGATAAGATGAAATTTGTAGTAATGGCATTTGATGAAGGAACTGGACTTACTGAACATGCAAAGACCAGGAGAAGCTATCATCTTCGCATTAGATGGTGAAGGTATCATCAGTTATGAGGGTAAAGACCATGTCATTAAAGCAGGAGAGAACTTCTGTTTTGCGAAGGGTGGCATGCATGCAGTCAAAGCATCTAAACGTTTCAAGATGGCATTACTTCACATTAGAATAATGAATATATTAACTAGAACGAGATTCAATGTAGTCTCGTTTTTTACTTTTCATTTAATATGGAACTTTGAAATAGAAGCCTTACCTTATTCTTACTTGATAGGGTGGATTGCGATGTTATGGGTTGAAATACCTTTGATGATCCGCATATCTAAGAAAAAATAGAAATAATTAGGGCGATAGGGAAATTCTGTCGCTTTTACTATATAATGGAATAAAGGAGGAGGTTTTTCATGACAATACAAGAAAAGGCTGAATTAATACTCAAGGATATATAAAGAAAGAAAAGGAAACAACCCTATACAGATATTTAAAAGAATTGTAGATCATGGCTATATCAATATTCATGGACCAGAACATCACATTTTTAGATGGAGCATGTTTGCTCGTTGCATTTAAAAAATGCAGGTGGTGAAATTGATTTAGATGATGCATTAAATAAAATTATGATAGAAGGATTGAGAATGCCTGGTGCTATGTGTGGTTTATGGGGTGTATGCGGTGCAGTCACATCACTTGGAAAAGATTATCACTCATCGATCATACAGGACCATTATCGCTAGATGATACCTGGGGAGACCATATGGAATTTACTTCAAACGCATTAAAGAACTTAGGGTGAAATCAATGGGCCTAGATGTTGTAAAAAGAGACGCAATGATTTCATTTAAGAATGCGATTGATTATATCAATGCACATTATGATGTTACTTTAGAATATGAACATCCATCTTGTCACTATTCAAAACTGAATAAACAATGTATAAAGGAGAGATGTCCTTATTATGGATAAAAAAGAAAGTTGCATTTATATGTGTTCATAATTCATGTAGGAGTCAGATAGCTGAAGCATTAGGACATTATCTCGCATCTGATGTTTTTTGAAAAGCTATTCTGCAGGAACAGAAACAAAAACGGTCATTAATCAGGATGCTGTTCGTATAATGAAACAGATGTATGGCATAGATATGGAAGATGCGCAGTATTCTAAACTTATAAATGATATTCCAAAACCTGATATTGCTATTTCAATGGGATGTAATGTAGGATGCCCTTTTATCGGTAGACCTTTTTGATGATAACTGGGGTTTAGAAGATCATATACAGGTAAAAGCGATGAAGAATTCGTGTATATTATCAAAGAAATTGAAAGTAAAATATTAGATTTAAAAGGATAATTTAATGAACTTGTAGGATTCATTATGAAAACTATTTCTCGCTTATTTCTCTCATATTATGTGTGCTGTTGTTGCTTATAACTATTGTAATATGGAATAGCACACATTAAAGTGGGGGGGAACGAGTGCTCAGTTGAAATTGCCCTATCTCTATTCGATTCCTTTTTTGATTGGAATTGTCTTGTATCTGATTGGTGTATTCTATTTAAAAAAAATCACGTTAATTTATGTAATGTATAATCATAAGGAGATGTAATTATGGATAAAATTAAAAAGAACTGGATCTATTATCTCATTATTTTCATTACTTTCTATCTTATTCCAATATTAATTAAAAGATACAGGAAGTGGTATATTTATTCTACTCATTGTCATTCCTCTTATAACACTGTTCACTTCCATTATTTATGGATTAAGCAATAAATTTGATTTCATTTACCCTCTTATTGTCGCAATTCTGTTTATTCCTACATTATTCATATATTACAACACTTCAGCATGGGTCTATGTTATTGCCTATTCTATGATTGCTCTCATAGGAGAACTATTAGGTAAAAACACTTCAAAGAAAATAATAATTCTCTTGCCTTGAAGTTCACTTTAGCCTTTAAGCTATTCTTATAGGAAAGGAAGGATGTTATGAGTAAAAAGTCGTTGTATTATCAACAAGTTTGAGAAGTAATAGTAATTCAGAATTACTTGAAAAGTTTTGTAGAAGGGTCAAAAGAATCTGGAAATGAGGTAGAATATATCTCACTTAAAATAAAGATATTCGTTTCTGTATTGGATGTCTTGCATGTCAAAAACTAGGACATTGTGTCATTAAGGATGATGTTACGGATATTATGGATAGTGTACTTTATGCTGATGTTGTATGGGCTACACCTATCTATTATTATGAAATGAGGGTCAGATGAAAACTCTTTATCGATCAGTCCTAATCCAATGTATTCAAAAAGATTATAAGTTCAGAGATGTATATCTTCTGCGACAGCCGCATAGAAGAAGGAGACGAAGTCTTTAAGTTTCTATTACTGGACCAAATGGATGGATTGACTGCTTTGAAAAAGACATCTATTAAAGGTACTGGTACTTTGTGGTGGTGTTCTAGTGGTGGAGATATAATCTAGTACGATAAGCTTAAAGAAGCCTTATAATCTAGGTTCTCAGTGTATAAGGCATGACATTGTGATATTTGATTATACAATTGCCGCACCATTTATCTTACCTGCAGGAACTGATACAATTATTAAAAAGCAAGTAATTTTTTGCGAAATGGACAGGTCTTGCCTTTAAAATTCCGTAAAATTCCCATTAGAAGAATGTAAGAGTAAAGATGAACTAAAATAAACAGGCACTATTTTTATTTGGGAGAGATGAAGGACTGTCAAAGGTATTGTCTATATTGGGCAGGCAGGAGTGCGTAAGAATGGTAAAAAGGTATAAGACAATTAGATGAAGAACAATAAAGCATGAACACATGATGTTCATGTTTTTTTGTTAGTTATAACTAATATATTAATTTTGTGATATCTATTTCATAGTGATACTGAATCTGTAAGTTAGTACTTACTAACAAAGAGGTAATATCATGAGAATACTTATATACGGTTCAGGGGTTATTGGTTCTTT
>VOFC01005012.1_pt1 | contig 19543 bp, 34 predicted proteins | sample 5384161 | NCBI WGS metagenome assembly VOFC01 (sample SAMN12384722, study PRJNA508395) | human gut metagenome | isolation source: healthy gut B | host: Homo sapiens
ATCGATCAGTCCGCGCGCACCGTTGCGTTGCTCTGTCGCGTATACGCGTCGAAGGCGGAGTCCTGCTTGTAAAGCGGAGATCCGAGTACGGGCGCGCTCAGACGGTTCAGTGTTGCCAGAAAAACGCTCCATGAACGAAGCGCTTCATGCCTTCGGATCGTAATCAGCACGGTTGATATTGCGGCGGATTTCCGGGTCGCCTTTCGCATGACGTACGGCGTGCGGGTTGCCGCTGCGTGCTGCCGTGTAAAACTCCACGGACGAAGAAGGCTTTCGGCTCTGCTCTTCGGGTTCGAGTGATGTAGAATTGCCTGTAGTTGAGTTCGTTCTAACGACGAATGCGTCACGGCGTAAAATTTGCTAGAGTCACCGTTGGCCTGCGCTGCGTTTACGCCAGACGTTCTGGCTGTCCTGAAACCGGGTGTTGAAGTTCAGCAGCACAGCCAGACGGCGAGGAGCACGGCGGCGATGTACGCCGGTCCTGCGACCGCTTTCCAGCGCCAGCCTTCAAATTGGTCGGCGAGGGCCAGATCGCGGCGGAAGAGATACCATGTCACGACCAGCGTCACGAGGATCAGCCCCAGCGTCATCGCACGGCAACGATGGGGTAGACTCATGATGTTGCCGACCACCGTTGGTGTAGACGAGGTAGTCTACCGCAATGAAGTTGTAGCGTACGCCGAATTCGCTCCAGAAGAAATATTCGCTGAGTCCGTTGAAGAGGATGGCGCCCACGTAGAGCGTGATGATGAGCGCGAACCATACCGTGGTCCAGTAGCTGCGGAAACCCTTTGAAAAAGAGACGCAGGGCGAACGTGCCGGGCCCAATAGCCCAAAAACGGCGGAGGCGTATTTGCGGCGCGACGCTGCCGTATTCGTCGAAGATCGTTGCGAAGGTCACGTAGCAGAATGCCGCAACGAGAATTCCGAGGATGTAGCCCCACGGTTTGCCGTACTTGGTTTCTGGAGACGCTCATCGAGAAGAGCCATAGGAACGCGAATCCGATCGTCGCGGCGCAGAGGTCGTTCACGGCGCCCAGCAGGAAAACCTGCAGCCATTCGCCGAATGAGAAACCGAGGTCGGTGGTCTGCCTCGTTGAAGAGCAGTACGATGCGTAACAGGAAGCCTACAGCGATTGTGAGCAGGCTGCTTGAGATACAGGCCGGAAACCAGCCGAAGACTTTGGCGCATAGGTGATAACTGATTGTTTTAATTGTTCGCAAAGTTAATGTTTTTCGCTTGGGCTGACAAATAAAAGCCAGCCGTTGCGGCGGCTGGCTTTCAGCGGATTCAGGTCTGTTATTCGCCTTTTCCTTCGCGGGGCGCATGACGACCTTCACGGGAGGTTGTTCACCGAGGACCTTCTGGCCATGGCCTGTACGTCGAGCAAGTTGGTGAGCGACCTGATCACCTGCTCGTAATCTTTGCAGGTATTCAAGTCCCGGACCGTATTTGGCCTGAATGGATTCAATACAGCCCGGCGTTCCTGCTCCAGACTGTTTCCAGGCTCTTGGAGATTAAGCGCTTGGGTCAGGAAACGTCTGGGGCGAGTTTGTCGCGGATCTCCTTCATCGTGTAGGCATCGTCGCCCGAGAAGTAGTAGCATACCGAGACTTTGGGCTGCTGCATCGCCACACGGAAATCTTCCGTGATCGAACCCTTGACCGGCTCGGCCTTGTCATCCTGCCAGGTCATCGCTTTTCTTCGTCGTGGGAAGCGAACCGATGTACTTCTCGACCAGCGGCTTCAGCACTTCGGGCTCGATGTTCCCGACGTCAACTTGAAGACGAAACTGTTGCTCCCGGGGTGAGAGTCCCTTGGCGTAGATGGCGTCGGGGTGAATCGCCGGAGGTCGAAGGCGTCGAGGATCTCGTTCGATACCATCCGGCGGCGGGGATTGTTCCCGTAGATGCGCCTCCAGGGTCTTCTCCTGCATCCGGAAGTCGGGGCCGCCTGGGCATTGGCCAGTTGCGAGCGGAGCATCGTGAGGAGGTCGTAGTCGTTCGGTCGAGAAGCGCGGCTGCGTGAAGTGGAGGTAAGAGCAACTGGAGCATGGTCTCGACATCCTTGGGCGATGCCGAACCGCTCATCGTGCTGGAGTAGTTGCCGACGGCGGCTGCACCGGCCGTCTTCCCGGAGAGAGCCTGCTTCTTGGAGCTCCGTGGCGGAGAACTGTTGCCGACTCCCGACATGGAGTTGATGGCGGGCATCATCTCACCCATGTAGAACTCCCTCGTCGGAGGCTGCGAGAGACCTCCCTTGGCTACGGCGCTCATCAGCACCTCGTCGGCCTTGAAGTCCGTCTTCTTGACGACGACCTTCACGCCGTTGGCGAGCGTCCACTCCGTCGTTCCGAGGCGAGGGATCTCGACGGTTTTTCTTTCACCGGCGAGCCCTTTGACGGTTCCTTCGGGGATCAGCGGCTCCTTGACGACGTTGTCCTCATAGGGCTGCACGTCTGCCGCGGTGACTTTTCTCGCGGATCGCCAGCAGGCTCTTCGGCCGTGGGGTGGCGAGGCCCTCCTTCTCGAGGAGCCGTGACGATGATAACCTGGTTGTTCGGGGTGATGGTCTGCTGTGCGAAGGCGTTGACCGTCTCGACGTTGATCATCTTGACGAGCATACTGTCGAGAGCTTTCCACTCCGTCTCGGCATCGGGGAATCGGGGGTGTTCTTCTTGGAAGTTGTTCAGGTAGTTCTGTACGAAGGTGCCGTTCTGACGGTCGTTGCGGTTGGCGTAGAAGTGTGCGCTCGATCTGGCGCATGAGGTCCTCCTGGGCGCGTTCGAACTCACCCTGCGTGAAGCCGTAGCGGCGCAGGCGCTCCATCTCGGTGTAGAGGGTTTCGAATCCGCGGTTGAGTTTCCCTTCCTGGGTCATGGCCACGAAGACCGTGGCGTTGAGCGTGGGGATGATGCCGATGACGTCACCCGAACCCATGCCGGCTCCCAGGAACGGCGCATCGGGCTGCATGGCGATCTCCTGCAGGCGGGCGTTCTCCCATGACGGTGATGTAGGATTCGATGACGTTGGCGGCTTCCCAGGCTACCGTGTTGGCCAGGGCCTGCGGGAAGGCCGGGCGTTTGATGAAGATCTGGACCTTCGTGCCCCACCATCTCGGGGTCAGTGTAGATGCTGACGATCGGCTCCTCGTTGTCGGAACGATGATCTCCTCCTTTTGGGCGGCATCGGCGGCCGGGGCCGGGATATCGGACATCAAACTTCTTTGATCTTGGCCTCGACGGCTTCGGCGTCGATGTCGCCCACGACGATCACGGCCTGGTAGTCGGGACGGTACCATTTGTGGTAGAAGTCGGCGAGCGCCTGGTGCTCGAAACTCTTCAGGCCGTCGAGATACCCGATCAGGTTGCGGTGTTCGTACTTGGTGCCTTTCCCGAGGGCCTGGATGAGCTTCATCGTGGAGCGCCACGAGGCTCCGTCACGCGTGCGGAGCTCCTCCATGATGACGCCGCGCTCGGAGTCGATCTCCTCGGGGGCGAGGGGTGATGAAGTGCGACCAGTCGTGGAGGATCAGCAGTGCCGAGTCGATGATCCCCCCTCGCGCGAGGTCGGGACGTCGCTGATGTTGTAGACGGTCTGGTCCCAACTGGTTCCGGCGTTGAGGTTGGCCCTGAACTTCACGCCGATGGTTTCGAGGTATTCGATCATCTGCTTGCCGGGAGGTTCTTCGTGCCGTTGAAGGCCATGTGTTCGAGGAAGTGGGCCAGACCCTGCTGGGAATCATCCTCCTGGATGGCTCCGACGTTGTGGATGATGTAGAAATCGGCCTGGCCTTTGGGTTTTTCGTTGTGACGGACGTAGTAGGTCATTCCGTTTTCGAGTTTTCCCGTACGGAGTTCGGGATCGGCGGGAATCGGCTGATTCATCTGCGCCGAGACGCTGCAGACGGCAAACGCCGCCAGTGCGGACAATAGCAATCTCTTCATTCGAGTGTTGTTTATTAGGGATTTATTGGTTTTCGGGGGTGTCGGGGCGATACTCGATGATGTCGCCGGGCTGGCAGTCGAGTTCGCGGCAAATGGCTTCGAGCGTCGAGAAGCGGATGGCGCGGGCCTTACCGTTCTTGAGGATCGAGAGGTTGGCGGGGGGTGATATCGACGCGTTCGGCCAGTTCGCCGAGCGAGATTTTGCGTTTCGCCATCATGACGTCGATATTGATGATTATGGGCATGTCGACGGTGTTTAGATGGTCAGTTTCTGTTCTTCGCTGAGGTTCTGGCCGATGGCGAAGACCTCGGCCGAGAAGAGGATCAGGATACCCATGATGATCATGGTGTAGAGAGGTGCAGCGACGTATCGACCGCGAATCCGCTGTTGGCGAGGAGTTCGGCGGCACGGTGGTTCATGGTGTGGCTCAGGGAGGCTGTTGGCCAGTTCGGAGAGGATGGTCAGCACGCCGATCGAGCGCAGGTACCAGACGTTGCGGGGGTCGAGCGGCCGCTCTTCGCGGATCGAGCGACGCAGCGAGTGGATGATCATGATCATCAGGATGATGACGGCCAGCAGCAACAGCGGGATGAAGAGCGCGAAGAAGTAGAGCCAGGCGCTGCCTCCGACCGAGCGGAAGACGATGCCGAGGGGTGACAGGCCGTCGGCGGGTTCGTTGACGATGAGGTTGAGCCGCGTGACGACGGGGTTGATTTCGGTCGATCCGATGCGGATCGTGTCGCTGTTTTCGGGGGTTTCGAGGATATGCACGTCGCCGAGCAGGTAGATCATCCGCGGGTTGCCTTGCTGGAGTTTTCGGCGATTTCGGCGCCCATCTCCATGCCGGTTTCGGCTCCGCGGCCGAAGGAGCCCAGCACGCTGTGGACAAGGCCCGTGGCGATGACCAGGAACAGCGCGATGTAGAGGAACAGCAGCCGCTGGAGAAGTGATTTTTTTGTTCTGCATGGCTTTTCGGAATGGTTCATAATGCAAAGATACGAGAAAATTCCGAAAAACAAATAAATATTTATCGTTTTCGATAAATTTCGAGCGGACGCAAAAAGACGGCCCGCGAACGGGTCGTCTTTGTTTTTGGGTCGGAGGAGTTACTCTACGTTGTCCTTGGAGCCTGCTTCCAGAAGGAGGCGTTGACGGCCATGTTGATCGGAGATGATCAGGACGTAGAGGACGAACATCACGACGAAGGTGATGAATCCACGTTGATGGCGTCGCAGAGGGCCCGGAAGATCGCCAGGAAGATACCGGCGATGATGCCGACGACGAGCATGCATGACGGCGAACATGATCCACTTGCTGCCATAGGTGGCATCGTTCGAGGCTTTGATGGCCTGGATGGGGTTCTTGCCCTTCTCGATGAGGAAGTAGTAGAGAGCGACCAGGCGATCGAGAGCACGATGGCCGGTGCGAACATGAAGATGAATCCGATGAGGATCGGGAAGACCATCAGACCCATGGTGATGAAGTATTCACCCATGTACCGGCGGTATTGCTCTCGAAGATGCTCAGCGGGTTGATGATTTCGCCCTTTGGCCAACTGGGTGGGCAGCAGGGTGATGGCAATGGTCGTTCCGACGTTGATGTAGGGCACCAAGATGGTGATGAGCCAGAGGGCTACGGCGGCGATGACCGAAGGTGCGTTCTTCAGACCGATGGAAATCGCGTCTTTTCAGCGTTGTCGAGAAGTCGAGTTTTTTGTCTCCATAAGGTGTGGTTTTAAGATGAACGATATGAACAAATATAGTGAAATTTTTTTATCTTTGTCACATTAAAATGCAGATATGGCAGAGAAATCGCTTTATAATTACCGGGTGGAGCCGCAGGAGGTGGACTTCACGTTGCGGGCGACGCTGGCGTCGCTGGGCTCTTCAATCCTCAATACGGCGGGCGTAGACGCCTACGGCAAGGGTTTCGGGGTGGATGTGCTCAATGCCGACAACCACTCGTGGGTGCTCTCGCGCATGGCCATCGAAATCGACCGCCGTCCCGAAACAGTATACGGATTATACGGTGGCGACGTGGATCAGCGACTACGGCCGGGTGCTGTCGACCCGAAACTTCACGCTGACCGACGCTGCGGGCTGCGAATTCGGACGCGCCGTGACACAGTGGGCGATGATCGACCTGACGACGCGTTCGGCCGTGGACCTCTCGTGGGTGGGGGGCGCGAACACGAGGAGGCGGTGGTTCCCGTGCCGCCGCCGGCCGCCATGCCGCGCAAGATCCGCTCGGTGACGCCCACGCAGCGTACCGAACACCGCGTGGTCTACAGCGACATCGACGTCAACCGTCATGTCAATACGATGCGCTATATCGAGTTGATGCTCGACATGCTGCCGGTGGAGCTGCTGACGTGCGAGGCTCCGGTGCGGCTCGACATCCACTTCCTGAAGGAGTGCCGCTTCGGGCAGACGCTCACCGTGGGGTGCGAGCTGCGGGATCGTTCGGCGCTGTTCGGATCTCGGCCGACGGTGCTACGGCAGCGGTCCGTGCCGGTGTGGAGTGGCAGGAGGACCGGGCCTGAGCCATCTGCGTCGGGATCACCACCGGGTCTTTCCCGTTCGGCCGGGAGGCCAAAGCACCCGGGGAGGGACGGAGTGCGTAGGATCGAAGGTAGGGAGGTGTGCTGGTGCGGACTCCGGGGCGATAACCTGTATCAAACTATGAAAATCACCATTGTGGGGCCCGCCCACCCGTATCGGGGGCGGTTTGGCATCGATTCTGGAGATCTGGCGCGGACGTTCCAGCGCCGGGGTGCGGAGGTCGGCATCCGGACCTTCACGCTGCAATACCCGTCGCTGCTCTTCCCGGGAAGAGCCAGACGGTGACGACCCGGCTCCGGGCGATTTGCACATCACACGGTGCGTCAATACGGTCAATCCGCTGAACTGGTGGCGGATCGGACGCCGGATCGGCCGCGAACGGCCGGATTTCGTGCTGATGAAGTACTGGACGCCCTTCATGGCGCCCCTGCTTCAGGACGATTGCCCGCCTGGCCCGCCGCAACGGCCACACGAAGGTCCTGTGCCAGATCGACAATGTCGAACCCCACGAACATCACCTGATCGACCGCCCCTTCAACCGCTATTTTCTGCATTCGGTCGACGGCTTCATCTACATGTCCGAACAGGTTCACCGCGAACTCGCAGCCTATACGTCGGTTCCGGCGCTCTTCTCGCCGCACCCGCTGTTTGAGAATTTCGGCGAACGGGTCGAACGTTCGGAGGCCTGCGTGCGGCTGGGGCTGAATCCCGGGGTGCGGTATGTGCTCTTTTCGGGCTGATCCGCGACTACAAAGGGGCTGGACCTGCTGCTGGATGCCTGGGCGGCGCTCAAGCAGAAGGGGCGCACGGAGGACCGCCGGCTGATCGTGGCCGGGGAGTTCTACACGTCGAAGGAGCCCTATCTGAAGCAGATTGCCGACCACGGCCTGCAGGATGAGGTGCTGCTGCGACCGCTTCGTGCCGGACGAGGAGGTGAAAATACTACTTTTCGGCGGCGGATTTCGTTGTCCAGCCCTACAAGACGGCCACACAGAGCGGCGTGACGCAAATCGCCTATCAGTTCTGCGTGCCGATGGTCGTTACGGATGTCGGGGGCTGGCGGAGATCGTTCCGGACGGTCGGGTGGGGGTATGTCTGCCCGCCGACGGCCGAAGGGGTTGCCGCGGCGATCGAACGGATGTACGAAGGGGATTCGCTCGACCGTTTCCGCCTGAACTGCGTCGAGGAGCGTCGCCGCTTCTCGTGGGAGGAGATGTGCAACCGCATTACGGAGGCTCTACGGGTTGGTGGCCGGGAAATAGGCCCGTTCGGTCCGCCCGCCTGTCGAACAATCTGCGAAAAACCCTGTCGGGATGTTCCCGGCAGGGGTTTTTCTTCTTCATTTATTCAGGTAGCCCGGGCTACTTCTTGATATTGGGCAATTCGAGTCCGTATCCCTTCTTGCGGTCTTCGATCTTGAGGTAGAAGCTGAAGATGAAGGCCAGTACGCCGAAGGTCGAGAAGATGATCATCGGTATCGTATAGCCCCCCGTTGCGTCGAGGACCTTGCCGATGAGCAGCGGCACGAGGCAGAGTCCGACGTTCTGGATCCAGAAGATCAGGCAGTAGGCCGATCCGAGGATCTTGGCGTCGATGATCTTCGGGACCGAGGGCCAGAGCGCCGCGGGAACGAGCGAGAACGAGACGCCGAGCGTCACGACCAGCAGCAGGGCGAGCCATTTCGACGGGAAGGCCGGCAGCAGGAAGGCGAAACTCAGGTGGCAGGCGATCATGATGATGGCTCCGACCATGAGCATCGTGGCTCCCTTTCCGCGGAAATCGAGCATGGCCCCGAGGAACGGCGTGAGGATCATGGCCAGGATCGGGAAGCAACTGAAGAGCCGCGAAGCCGCTTCGTTGTCGATCTGGAGGGTCACTTCGAGGAAGTTGGGGGCGTAGCGCTGGAAGGGGAAGATGGCCGAGTAGTAGAGCACGCACAGCAGCGCCACGAGCCAGAACATCTTGCTGCGGAAGATCATGCCCAGATCCTTGACATGGAACTCCTCATCGTCGGATTTCTGCTCTTTGAGCCTCCGGCGGCGATGAGCTGCCGGTCGAGTTTGCGGTCCATGTAGACGAAGACGGTGTAGCAGAGCAGTCCGACCACCAGCAGGGGCGGTGCAGAACGCCACGGGAGCGACGACCGACTTGTCGAAGTGGTTGGAGATCATGGGCGAGAGCCACATGACGGCGAAGACGCCCAGGCGCGCGATGGCCATTTCGAGACCCATGGCCAGGGCCATCTCCTTGCCTTCGAACCACTTGGCAATGGCTTTGAGACGGTCGTGCCGGCCATTTCGCAGCCGCAGCCGAAGATCATGAATCCCAGCGACGCCATCTTGGCGCTCCCGGGGAATGCCACCCACCAACTGTCGAGCCACGCGCAGAGGGATGTGGTCTGGAACCAGTCGGAGATGCCGACGAACTTGGGATCGAGGCGCCGATGACCATCAGCGAGGCCGAGAGCAGTCCGGTGAAGCGGATGCCCATCTTGTCGAGGATGATGCCGGCGAAGATCAGGAAGAAGACGAAGACGTTGAGGAAGTATTCCGAAGCGGCATAGGTTCCGAACGTCCCGCTGTGTCCCATCCGCGGGCGGTTTCGATGAGGATTTGAGCGGCGACATCACATCGACGAACATATAGCCGAAAAAGAACATCATCAGGGCGATGAGGATCAGCGCCGTCCATCGTGCCGCAGGCGAATCGTTGAGTTTGCGTTGGATAGTTGCTGTCATGGATTATGTGATTTGAATTAGTCTTCGAGATGTGCGTAGCGTTTGAGGACCCTCGTAGGCTTCGAGGATGCCGAGTTCGCCGGCTTTCGAGAGGTCGAGGCACCCCTTGCGGGTATCCTTCATGAAGATCTGGATCACGCCGCGGTTGTAGTAGGCCTCGGCGAACGAGGGGTTCAGCCTCGATGGCCTTCGAGTAGTCCTCGTAGGCTTCGGGAAGGCTGCCCTGAGAGCGCCTGCAGGTTGTTGGCGCGGTTGTAGTAGGCCTCGGCGAACTCCGGGAAGAGCCACGGCCTTGTTCAGATCGGCCACGGCCTCGTCGTAGCTGTACGTCCGCTTCGAGTTGTTGTTCAGCCGGTTCGCGGGGTCCGAATCGATCGAGATCCGCTGGTAGGAGTTGTCGATCGAGGAGATGAAGTCGATCATCTCGGCGCGGGTCGTCGAGCGGTTCAGGTAGAGGAACGGATTCGAGGGATTGAGTCGATGGCCGTCGAGAAGGTGTTCACCGAATTGGTGTACTGCTTGATGAGGGCCTGCGAGACTCCCCGTTCGAAGAGCCGGGTCCATGACGTGTCGCCGTTCTTGAGCCGCAGGGCATACTCCTTGTCGAGCATCACGAGCGTGTCGGGCGCGATGTTGCTCTCGCGGCACGAAAGGGCGAGGTATTGTTGCCGATCCGCTTCCTGAAGTCCTCGATGCGCTGCAGACGGTAGGGCCGGACCTCGGGCAGCGTGTCGGGGCGCATGAGCGTGAATCCCGAACAGCGGCAGCAGGCGCATCTCCTCGTGACCGCCGTTGTGGCCCGTGATACGGTCACCGGAACTTCCGGCGAACTTGCTGTCGAACGACAGCAGGCGGTCCGGAAGCGCTGGGTGGTGTCGGCGAAGATCGAATAGGTGCTGTCGCTCCAGGCGCGAACGGTATTCGGCAATCTTCCGCTGGGCGGTTTCGCGGTCGCTCCGCCCCTTTGGGATCCTGGAGGAGTTCGCGCAGGCGTCCGCGGTAGATGTAGGCGTTGGCAAAAGTCGGGGTAGAGAACTCGATGGCCGAGGTGTAGTCGCTTGACGGCCTCCCTCGATCTCCCAACTGGGCGTGTACCCCGGCGCGGTTGTAGTAGACCAGGACGTTGTTCGGCGAGTAGAGGCGCCACGCGGTCGTAATCCTCCAGTGCGCGGTTGTGATCGCCGATCTGGGTCCGGAGCATGGCCCGGTTGAAATAGGTCAGCGAGTTGGTCGAGTCGAAAGCTGGATCACGCGGGTCGAAGTCCGCCAGGGCCAGCATCGGACGGTTCGTGGCGTTGTAGACCAGCGCACGGTTGAAGAACGAGAGCAGATAGGTGGAGTCGCACTCGATGGCCTTGTTGAAGTCGGCCTCGGCCTCCTGGTAGCGCTCTGGTCGAGATAGAGCCCTCCGCGGCGGTTGTACCCGTTGGGGTTTTTCGCGGTTGGTGCGGATGGCGGTATTGAAGTTCTCGTAGGCCTGCGTGGTGTCCTTTGAGGTGGAGGTAGCTCAGGCCGCGGCAGATGAAGGCGTCGGCCACCTTGTTCTCCTGGCGGATGAACTTGTCGAAATCCTCGATGGCCTCCTTGAACTGCTGGTTCAGCAGACGCGATGACACCGCGGCTGTAGTAGGGCCCGGGAAGATGTCGGGCCGGAGAACCGATGGCTTCGCGGAAATCCTGCAGGGCGTCGTCGTAGTTCCCCAGGCGCGAGCGGGTGATGGCCCGGTAGGTGTAGGCCTGCGTATAGACGGGGTTGAGGCGGATGGCCCGGTCGAGAAGTCCTCCTCGGCCCCCAGCAGGTCGTCGAGGTTGTATTTGGCAATGCCGCGAAGTAACCCTCGAAGGCGTCCTCATCGAACCGCAGCAGGGTGTTGAGCGTGCGGATCGCCTCTCCTGGTAGTCGTTGTTCATCATGCACGAACGGCCCATCCAGAAGAAGTATTCCCCTGTTGTACTGGGCGTGGGCGTCGGGGGTGCACATCAGTGCGATTCCCGCCAGAAGGGCGATGATGTTGCGCATTTTCCGATTTTTCTTTTAACGGCCTTTTTCGGGGGTTATTGTTCGTTTGAGCACGCTGAGCGGGCGTTTGCTGCGACTGTAGCCGGATTATTCCAGTTCGTATCGAAACGGCGGAGTTGTCGTTCGTTGTTCCGCCAGTCGTCGCTGACCTTGACGAAGAGCTGCAGGGAAGACCTTCTTGCCGAGGAACTCTGACCAGGTCACTCGCGTGCGGTCTGTCCGACACGTTTGAGTTTTTCGCCCTTGTGTCCGATGAGATTCCCTTCTGCGACTCGCGCGCGAGACGTAGATCGTGGCGGCGATGCGGTCGATCTCGGGCTCCTCCTTGTAGGAGTCGATGCCGATTTCGCAGCAGTAGGGGGATCTCCTTGTCGTAGAAACGGAGAATCTTCTCGCGGATGATCTCGAGGCGAAGAAACGCAGGGTTTGTCCGTGAGGGTCTCCTTGGGGGTAGAAGGCCGGTCCTTCGGGCAGCAGGGGAGAGGATGGTCTGGAAGAGCCCCTCGATGTTGAACTTTTCGCGGGCCGAGACGGGGACGATCTGCGCTTCGGGGAGGGTTTCGTGCCACCGGGCGACCCAGCGCATCGAGCGCCTCGGGATTCGAGAGGTCGATCTTGTTGATGACGACGATGGTGGGGATTGCGCTGTGGCGGATGTTTTCGAGGATCGCGGCGGCGCGGTCGACTGCTCGACGGTGTCGGTGACGTAAGAGGATGATGTCGGCATCGCTGAGGGCCCCGTCGACGAATTTCATCATCGACTCCTGGAGTTTGTAGGCGGGTTTGAGGATGCCCGGGGTGTCGGGTAGACGATCTGGAAGTCGTCGCCGGAGACGATACCCATGATGCGGTGGCGGGTTGTCTGCGCCTTGGCGGTGATGATGGAGAGGCGCTCGCCGACCAGCGCGTTCATGAGGGTCGATTTCCCGACATTGGGATTCCCGATGATATTTACGAAGCCCGATTTGTGCATGAATTAGATTATTTTGGCTCTCAAAGGTAGAAATTTATTCGGTTTTTCCTATTTTTGTTCTTCAAGACCCCGAATATTCACATCCATGACGAACTATTTTATTCAGATTTGGTATCTTGTCAAATCGTGGTTCAAGCGAGTCCAGGCCTCAGGTTTGGGAACTTGTCCTGTGTCTGGGGCTCTTTATTTGGGGGATTGTCGTCCTGATTTATATCAATGACATACCCCGGATCGGTGGATGCCCGGGTCGGGCGGGTGAGTGGCGTCGGCCGTGCGGAGAATATCAAACTGCAGTTCCGGATCAACAGCGGGCTTCTGTTTTTGCGCGACAGCGTGCTGCACAGCAACATGGCGGCGACGCTGCGTATCCCCGTACAGCGACAGTCGGAAGGGTCTCCGGTGGCGGATTCGATCCGGCGGATCTTTTCCGGGAAGTTCGACAACAAACAGACCCTGAAATCGCCTGCAGGGGTTTTCGACATGAACGTGCATCTGGATTTCGTCTCCCGGGTATTTCGCGGAAATTGTGTACCGGATCACCACCTCGACGCAGAAGCACATCCTCCATGACGACGACGAGGCGAGTTGTACGATTCTCTGGGGCGGGCAGAGTCTCTCCGAATACGATGGACTTTCGGCAGTTGAGGGCCTCTTTCCCGATGCGGAGGCGGATCTGGTCAAGGATACCGCTTTTCGTTCATGTATCCGGCATTCTGCTCCTTCCCGTCATTTACCGATCTGTGGGATATCTCCCAGCGCTCCTACCACCTGCACTCGATGCACCCCCCGGCAGATCGAGGAGCTTTCGTTCGATTTTCTGGGACCGATCGAAGCTTTTTCCCATGGATCGGTCCCGGATGAGGTCTCCATGTCGGGGTTCGTCTTCACAGATTCGGTGAAGTTGCGCCGGATCCGGGAGAAGGGGTTGTTGTTCCATGCCCGGTTTCCGCAGATGGAGAACCTCCAGGATGTGCGGATTTTCGGTCTGACGACATTTGTCTCGCTCTTCTTCACGCTGGTCTGCGATTCTTTTCCGGATGATCCGGCTGCAGGTGCAGGCCTGGAACAAGCGCTCCCACGAAAAACGGAACGGATAACGATCCGTTCCGTTTTGCATCCTGCCGGCAGCGTATCCTACCGTCTGCGCATCATGCCCGGCATCTTGGGCATCTTCAGCCCGCCGCCCGCAACGGCCTTCATCATCTTGCGCGTATCCGAACTGCTTCATCAGCCGGTTCTACGTCCGCGACGGTCGTTCCCGAACCCTTGGCAATGCGCTCGCGGCGCCGGGCATTGATGATCTCCGGATGTTCGCGCTCGCGGGGGTCATCGACGAGATGATCGCCTGGTCTGCTTGAAGACATCGTCCGGAATGTCGACATTCTTCAATAGCTTGCCCATGCCCGGCAGCATCGAAGCCAGATCCTTCAGGTTACCCATCTTCTTGATCTGCTGGATCTGTGCGATGAAGTCGTTGAAGTTGAACTGGTCCTTGACGAGTTTTTTTCTTGAGTTTGCGGCCTCCTCCTCGTCGAACTGCTCTTGGGCGCGCTCGACGAGCGAAACGACGTCGCCCATGCCGAGGATCCGGTCGGCCATGCGCTCCGGGTGGAAGACCTGCAGGGCATCCATCTTCGCCGCTGGAGATGAATTTCAGCGGTTTGTTCACCACCGAACGGATCGAGATGGCGGCACCGCCGCGCGTATCACCGTCCGAGCTTGGTGAGCACCACGCCGTCGAAATCCAGCCGCTCGTTGAACTCCCTGGCCGTGTTGACGGCATCCTGTCCCGTCATGGCGTCGACCACGAAGAGCGTTTCGACGGCTTCACGGCCGCCTTGATGGCGGTGATCTCCTGCATCATGGCCTCGTCGACGGCCAGACGTCCCGCCGTATCGACGATCACGACGTTGTAGCTCTTCTGGCGGGCGTAGCGGATGGCGTTTTCGGCAATCTGCACCGGATTGCGGTTTCCCTCTTCGGTGGTAGACCTCCACGCCGATCTGACCGCCCAGCACCTTCAATTGGTCGATGGCGGCCGGACGGTAGACGTCGCCGGCCACGAGCAGCACCTGACGTCCCTTCTTGCTCTTGAGCATCGCGGCAAAAATCTTCCCGGAGAAGGTGGTCTTACCGGAACCCTGCAGACCGGCGATGAGGATCACGGCCGGGGTGCCCTCCAGCCGGATGTCGGTGGCCGTACCGCCCATCAGGGCGGCCAGTTCGTCGCGGACGATCTTGGTCATCATCTGTCCGGGCTTGACGGCCTTCAGCACGTCCTGCCCCAAAGCTTTCTGCTTCACCTCGTCGGTGAACGACTTGGCGACCTTGTAGTTTACGTCGGCGTCGATCAGCGCCCGGCGGATCTCCTTGAGGGGTTTCGGCGACGTTGATTTCGGTAATCCGGCCCTCGCCCTTGAGGATTTTGAACGACCGTTCGAGTTTGTTTGTCAGGTTTTCGAACATATCTCTCTAAAATTTCGTGCGGTTATATTTCGCGCAAAGTTAAGAAATAATTCATAAAGCGCAATCCTCGGAGCCCCTTTTACAAACCACAGGCGGGGCGCAACGATTCGAAACCGTTGCGCCCCGCCATTCCGATCCGCCTGTCTGCAGCCCGGAATCCGGGTATGGATTACTCTTCGTCCTGCTCGGACTCGATCTCATCCTTGTACTGGTCGAGAATCTCCTGCGGGATTCCGTCGCAGCGTACGTAGACCGAGACATTCCCGGCATCGTCCGTGGCGATCCACGTCATGCGGTCGCTGTAGAGGTCGCGGATGATGTAGCGGTGCGACCAGTCTCCGTTCTCGTAGTCGTACATGCCCCGGATGACCGATCCGAGCGACTCGTCGGTGTAGAGGTTGTAAGCGCCCGTGATGCGCCGGGGACCGAAACTGTCGAGATTCTGGTAGATGGTGAACTCTCGTTACCGTCCCGGTAGGCGAGGTCGAGATAGACATAGCTTCCGTCGGCGAGCGGAGTTCCGTTGTTCCAGGATTCGAGTTTCCAGGTTCCCGAGATGTTGTGAGCGACACTTCGAGACCGGGATCTTCGTAGCTCTTGTCGTCGTCGCATCCCGTGAAGGCTGCGGCAGGATCAGCAGAAGCGAGAATTTGAGTACGTTTTTCATATTGTTTTATCAGTTATTCGCAATTTTGGAATCGTTGTTTTTGTGGTGCGATGCGGATCGTGATGGCGCTCTGCCCGGGTGGGAGTCCCAGTCCGCGGAGGAAGAGCGGAATCCCGCTGGGGGGGCTTTTCCGGCCGCAGGGTCGAAGCGTACGGTCAACTCGCCGATTGCCCCCGGCAGGAGCTCCGCAGGGGTGAACTCGGCCCGGATGCAGGGAGGCAGGATCTGCGTGTCAATCCCCACCCGCAGCGTGTCGTTCCCTCCGTTGAGGCACTCGATGCTTTCGACCCGGCGCTCCGTCGCGTCGAAGCGGATCTCCTCCTGTTTGAGCAGCAGGTTGCCGCGGGCGTGCGGATAGGCGTAGGTCGGACGCGCCGAGGGTATCACCTCGCCCGCAAGTTCGAGGATTGCCGTGGGGGCATTCTCCGCGAGCCTGCGTGAAGAGGAAGATCTTCCTCACGAAACTTCCCGGATGTCCTTTGGGGTGGTAGGTCACCGTGACGGAGGCGCTTTCTCCGGGTTTCACCGGACGTTTGTCATAGCTCGGGACGGCACAGCCGCACGTGGTCTTCACGCGTGTGATGACCAGCGGTTTGCTGCCGGCGTTCCGCCACGTGAAGACGAAACTCTTCGGGCCGTCGTCCTCGCCGATACGTCCGGTTTTCGATCCGCGTGCGGTCGAAACGCATCGCTTGGGGCACCGTTGGCCAGTGCGGGATGGACCAGGCTGTCGAGGCGTTCACGCGGAACGATGTGGAACTGCCCCCGGGCGGGACGGGCGGCGACGAGTGCCGCCGCCATCCCGAACGGGATCAGTACGTAACGTATGAAGCCTTTGTGCAACATGGTCTGTTCCCGGAGTGTTAGAGCCAACCGCTGCCGTTTGCCGACTTGCGGACGGTGATGTTGAACTTCTGCACTTCGCCGTTGCTGGCCGTGATGGAGGCCGTCGTAACGCCCTCGGCCAGACCGGTGAACACGGCCTTTACCTTCGGCGGTGATTTCACCCTTTGGCAATCGACGAGTTGTCGATCTTGAGCGTGTAGGTCAGACCTTCACCCTCCTTGAAATAGCGGGCCGGCGTTTCGATCACCTGGTTGTCATCCCCGATTCCGAGGTAGATGTTCGGGAAGGAGACCTCCGTACCGTTGTTGTTGTCGGCAATGGCTTCGAGGAACGCCCGGGCATTGACCAGACCTCCGGCCTTTCCGACGTATTGCGACAGCGGGATGGATTTGTAATAGGTCGTTCCGAGATCTACCACATAGTGATAGTAGTATTTTGTTCCCGACGAAATAGTCGTCAATGGGCGTTGCACTCTCGACGAGCAGCTTGCGGAACTCGGCTGCGGTGAAGTGCTTGCGGAGTTGTGCGGCGTAGGAGAGTCCGAGGGCGGCGACACCCGAGACGTGGGGGCAGGCCATCGAGGTACCCTCCAGGTATCCGTATCCGGTACCCTCGCTGACGTGCGGCGGCATGGTCGAGAGGATGCAGCCGACGGAGCCGATCTTATGGTCGTCGTCATAGAACTCGTAATAGTAGTCCTGGTCACCTCGGGAGCCGAGATGTCGGAACCGGTTCCGTAGTTGGAGAAGGTCGAGACGGTGAAGTCGGCGGCGATGGCGTTTACCGCAACGCAGTAGTCGGCGGCTCCGGGGAATCCGTCGGCGGAGCATACTCGTTACCCGAGGAGAAGATCGGAATACGCCCTCGATGGGACCGTTGGGCGATCCGGCGTTGTAGACGAAGTAGTCGAGCGCAGCCTTTCCAGCGGGCAATAGGTTCCCACTCTCCTGCGTAGCGTAATTCGTTCTCAAACCGTTGGCGGCTCCGGAGACGTATCCCCAACTGCACTGCAGGATGACGGGCCCTCGTTGTCGGCGGCATATTTGATGGCGCGCACCAGACTGATGGAGTTGCTGGCGGAGTTGCCGGAGAAGATCTGGCACGACATGATCCGTACGCCGGGGTTTGTGTCCGTACTCGCCGGCGATGGAGGCCATGCTGTATTGCCCGTCGGTTCCGTCGGAGCCTGTTGTTGTTGCGGGCGGCGATGACGCCGGCAACGTGCGTTCCGTGACCGGTATCGTCCGGAAGCGTCGCAGGAGATGATGCCGGTGTTGTTGATGAAGTCGTACCTGTAGTAGTCGCCGGCATAGCCGTTCTTGTCGTTGTCCTTGTGCGAGGCGTGTTTTCGTCCTCGTTCACCCACATGTTCCCCTGAAGATCGGGATGACGCCAGTAGACGCCCTCGTCGAGCACGGCAACGACGATCGACGGATCACCCGTGGAGAGATCCCAGGCCTTTTCGCAGTTGATGTCGGCTCCGACCTTGAATTTGGCCTTGGCCTTGAGGATCTTCGTCCTCCCCTGTTCTGGCTGTTCGCGGGGTCGTCCTTGATCACGAATACGTCCTGGTAGCCCCTGGTTGATCATGTTCCACTGATAGGCAGGAGGTTGTCGTTGTAGCGGTATCCGTTGGCGCCTTCGGCCCGGGTCTGGGCTCGGCGGATCATCTCCTTCGTCAGCGGAATGGCCTTGCGGTCGGTGCGGTAGGCGCGCTGAATGGTGCGGTTGGGGGTTGCGGTCTGAACCTCTCCGAGCCGGGGAGAAGCGCCTCTACAACCTCCTCGACACTGGTACTTGTCGCTGAAGCGCACGACATACCACAAGTGGAGTCCGGATTGGCGGGCCTTCTCCTCGGTGCGCGCTCATCGACGGGGAATACGCGTTCGAGTTCGCAGTCACCGAGCAGATCGAGAAGTTCGTCCACCGAAGCGATTCCGCTTCGGGTTGCGGGGAAGCTCCGCTTCGGGTCTTAGCCAGCCCGAGGTCGTCGAGCATGTCGCTGACCGAAGCATCGAACTTCACAACGATCTCGCCAGCCATTTCAGCAGGCTGCTCGGTTTCGGAGCCGCTGCCGGCCGAGGGTTCGGAGAACTCCTCGGTGGTGCAGGCCTGAAGGCGATCAGCGCCATGGCGCCGAAAGCCGAAAGAAGATATTTGTTCATTTTCATGGTGTCGAATCGTTATTATCGCTTGGTGCCCGTATCGCTGCCGGATTCCGAATCGTCGGTTGCGTTGGCCATTTCCTTTTCGTGTATTCCTTGTAGTAATAGTTCAGGTTCGCGGGCTCGTTTGTAGAAACCGGTGAGGTTGCCCTGTTCATCCTTACCCTCCTGGGTGAAGAGCAGCGTGTAGGGGTCCCACCAGTCGAGCGAGGGATGCCAGAGGATCCAGTCGGGCAGCGCTCCGGTGAGGCGGTTGAGGTTCAGTGCGAAGAACTTCAACTGCGGCATAACACGCTTGACGGTGAGCAGGCCTTGTTGGGCAGCGCGTGTCGGCGCTGGCGATGTCCTCGGGGTGTAGCACCCGACGTCGGGGTCATCCTCGAACGAGGGGATCGAGCCCTGGAGGTAGTTCACCGAGAGGACGAGCGTATCGAGACCGGTGACCGGTTCATTTTCTGGTTGGTGCCGGGCTCCCATTTTGAGCAGCCACGTGGGGAATTCCCCGAAGGTCTGGGTCTTGGAGTCGTACTTCGTGTGCTGGTAGAGACCGCCGAAGTTGGTCAGGATGTTGTTGCTCAAGTCGTAGACCAGTCGGCGCTGGTTGTTGGCCATGCGCAGCGTGGAGTTGGGGGAAGTTGTCGGGGTCAGATTGCACACGCTCGGAAGTTGTTGCTTCCCAGGTCGAGGTATTTCGAGGTTCCGAGAGCCTTTCGTGAAATCCGTGGAGTTCCGTCAGACCGTAGGCAAACCGATCGTCAGCCGTTTGAGTTGCGTGCTTCGCAGATGTACTCGCCGCAACTGAGGCGGAAGGTGTTCGTATTGCTGTAGAAGGTCGCTTTCGGCGCCGGGTCAGGTACTGCACTTCGAAGGGGATTCCTCCTTGGTGGAGAACATGTAGAACTCGGCCGACTTGACACGGCCCTTCAGCGCGTCGACGTATCCGGCCATTCCTCTTCCCAGAGAGTTACGCCATCCCAGTTGTCCATCTTTTCGCCGGAGCTTTCCCAGTCCGGGAAGACCACACTTCGAGGGAACGGAGATGCTGAGTCAGCGCCACGGAGTCACCGGGCCCGGGTTCCTCTATCGATGGGTTCGCGGCACTCTGATTGATGTAGAGCCGGTCGTTTCCAGCAATACGTAACCGGAACGAAGCATACTGA
>VOFC01005812.1_pt1 | contig 19533 bp, 27 predicted proteins | sample 5384161 | NCBI WGS metagenome assembly VOFC01 (sample SAMN12384722, study PRJNA508395) | human gut metagenome | isolation source: healthy gut B | host: Homo sapiens
TGATGCATTTCTGAAAGTAAGCTGGTTCCCCTTCCAACTCGAAGCATCATCGTGATATCTATCAGTTTTTATTTTTATTACATTACTCCTTTTTCATAAACTGCAGTTTGTCCGGGAAGCATTTGCTGCATAGGTCTGCGGCTTTTCGCACATGCCCGATATTTATACTTCCTTCGTCGAGTGTCGTTTTGATTACCTTATCCGAAGCGTATGCTTTTACATTGAAACACGTTCCCGTCACTTGTATTTTCACATTCTCGGCAAGCACCTGAAAAGGGGATTTTTATTTTCTGCTATCTCAAAATAAGCCTCTCCCTCCAGTGTAACATTCCCTGTTGTATTTTGCAAACTGTTCCGGATAGGTCAATTTAGAATCGGCATTTAACCACACCCGGCTACCATCAGGAAGTAATACGAGTAGCTTCTCCCCCCTTACAGCACAGACCTCCCGATAAACAAGGTTTGCCTCACAACGACTTTGATAAAATTATATCCCACACCTATCACTAGCAAAACAATTGCACAGGCTACCGTCCACTTAAAGAACAATGGCATCCTTATTCTCCTGTTCTTTCGTTTTTCTTCCCGCATCACAGCTTCCTGAATATTCTTATAAATGCGATATTCATCAAAAGGAGGCAGTTCTCTGTCGCCTAATTCAAGCTGCTTACATTCTATTATCCTCTGAATATCGTCATCCATATATTTCCCGATGCCGTCAACTACTTCAAAGTCCTGATTTGTATGTTTTTTTTTGATTTCATATTTCAATATCTACTAGTAATACACACTGTTACAAAAAAGTATTATACAGGCTACGTTAAACCGTGTTAATTCAAAAGAACGTTCCATATCAGCAAAAAGTGATAGGATCACATTATATAATACAATACAGCAACAATAGGCTAAGCTCTCCCACTGTCGCGCGAATCTGCTTAAAGATTGGCTATATTGAAATTTAATTGTATTTATCGAAAGATTAAGTTTATCGGCTATTTCCTGATTGGAGTATTTTCCCGAAACTTTCATTTCAAAAACCTTGCGGCGTTGCGGCGAAAGTTGTTCAAGAGCTTGCTGTATGATGTTCATTTGTTCTTGTTTAAGGTTTTCGTTTTGAGAATCGTCTTCCAATTCCAAAACCATTGAAAGACAATCCTCAAGTAAATAGATATTTTTTTCTTTGAGTCTCTCAACGTATTGAGCAGATCATTCTTCAGCATCGTAAAAAGGTATCTGTTTATAGGTTTTGTCTCGTCGATTTCTTCTTTTTTCAGCCAGAGTTTTAAGAATAAGTTCTGCACGGCATCTTCAGCCAGTTCCTTATTCAGCAAATATTTAAATGCTCAAAGAAAAGGTCTGCGCCGCATACGTCTTGTATACAATACTAAATGCCAGCTGGTTCCCCCTTTCAGAGCCTTAACCAAAGCTTGGGCTTCATCCTGTGAGTATTTCTGGGAACATCTTAATCATTTTAAATATGAAAATAAAAAGCTTATTATATCAAGTCCTTATTTTCAAATATATTAATTCTTTCTGATATAGCATGATTCGCGAGCAATAAATGAAACAGGCCTCTTCTTTATTTCACCAGTCTTTGATATTTACTGAATAAAAAGGTGGAGAATGATAATAATCCGTCAGTTGTTGAATGAACATCTTTTCGAGTATCCTTCCGATCAGTTGCATTTACCCAACCTTCCTCTATTTCTTTTAATTCATCTTCAAGTTGTTTCTGATCGACCCTACACCTTCCCCGACCGCATTGATGAATGTATCGATATACACCTCCCAGCGCTTTGCATAATAATCACTTATCAGTCCCGCCCACGAACGACTGGCATAATCGTTCAGGCTCCCCTCCCCAGGTAGTAATCAAGTTGCGAGCATTCTTTTCATAATAGTCTTTCAATTGAGGGGAGTCTCCCATCTTCCGTGCATCCTCAATCCATTTATCCAGCGAACAATAAGGATGAAAGGCATTCAGCTTATCCAAGTCATTCAATATCTCCTTCATTTTTCGCCGCAAGCCTTCAAAGCCTGATAATCTTTGGCTTCAACCATCCTATCAAACTCCATTTTCACATCAAGAAAGTAGTTTCCAAGCACCTGTCTGCCTACAGTAATCAAATCCAAGCGAAAAGCATCTCTCCGGTCAGAAGGCGCTTCGTTCAGTTTTCGCCAAACCTCTAATAACTCAACATTGCTATACACATTACTTGTCCGTTTTTCACTGTTCTTATTCAATTCAGGGCGATACCCGGGTAAAGTACCCAATGTGCGCGGCACTTGTGCATAAATGTCATTGAATAATAGTTTCCAAGCATCGCGTACAGGCTGCGACACGCATCCCACATGCCTGTCAGCCAGACATTCAATCCATTTATTATCATCTACATTCAGATTCCATGCTTTCTCAAGAATGTATTCGTAGGGAAACTGCACCACATCCAATCCTTCCAGCGTAGAGCCGATTCCTTTAAGGTTGCCTCCACCGTTAATGAGAGCATTCTCAAGTCGTGCGCCACTTTCTTTGACGTTACCTGTCAAAGTCGTGTTTCCCCCGAAATTGCCCAGATAACACCAAATATAGGGCTGATCATGAAAATGCTCTGTTCTTTTCCATAATTCAACATTTTCACAATGATAATCAAGTAATATCATTTTATTCTGTGGCACTCCTGTCAGCAAAGCCTTCATTCGCTCGGAAGTCCATTTATCTTTATCAAAATAAAACATCCACGTCATTTGCATCCATTGGGCTTTGGGATCGGCAGCCGTCAATGTAGCGTACATATCCGATGCTATCTTCCGCAAGTATTCGGGTTCGAAACTGGGTGGGTCAACCTCGTTGAAAGGATCTAAACCATAAATATGATCGGTTCCGAAAAGTTTTTTTTGTTCATCAAGAAATAGTTTCTGAATTTTCGCAAACAAAGCATCGTTAGGGTTCAGAAAGTTACAACGATATGCATCAGCAAAGCCGGCCCATTTGCCCAAATGTTGAATATCAGCCTCGGGATAAATCCGTTTTAAATCGGCAGGTACATGTCCGGCGAAAGCTGGTAATACGGGCTTCATATTCAATTCACGCTCACGTGCAAGTATTTTTTTCTGCAAGCTTACCTGGTGTTCCAACCATTCCATCGGCAACGGACCATTCCAACGATCTATGTTAGCCATCCGATGCCAGGGCAGATACGGCGGTCCCGTGAAGTAAGAGCGTATTTCGATGTCCGACATTCCCATTTTCGACCAGACTTTATGCCACACAGCTTCTTGTCCGGTAATTGCCAAAGGCATATTTATACCATTAAGGGCCATCCAGTCAATAAAGCGCTCCCATTCTTTCCATTGCCACCAAGGCATCGTGTAACCATACGTGCAGTAATTCAGGAAAAAAGCGAGTATCCACTCTCGCTTCCGAAACAACCTTCTCACCAACCATCGGCAATTCTTCAGGAATTTCAACGGCTATATCCGCATACCATGACACTGTAGTGAGACAGTAATATTTCAAGTAATGGTTCAGTCCCATCGCCATTGAATTGGCGTTGTTTCCACCGATTACAATTTTATCTTTTACGGACTCTATCGTAAAGCAGTCTTTCTCTCCTTTAACTTTTGAAACTGAAAACTCTCGATGTATGACGGCAGCAAACGTTTCAATAATGCTTCCGCAACAGCTACGTCTTTGTCTTTAGCCTGAAGAGCCAACGACATAAGTAGCATAACCAGACATGTGTATACACTTTTTCTTTTTTCATTCTGATTTATAATTTTATATAGATTTTTCTTTTTAACAAAACATATCCCAACAGCCCATTGAACAACAGGAAAAATACACCGTACATAAATGAACCGAAGTAATTTCCAAATAACGGGTTAAGCAAATTGTTGAATACGGCCGTATGAATATGCCAATGCACAAGCAATCCTCCGGCTATACAGCTAAACACATAAATTACAAGCGAATTCGCTCCAAATGCTTCGAAAAACGAAAACCACTTTTTATTCTGCTTTACATCAATGATATAAAGCAGCAATGCCAATGACAATGCCGCAATCCCACAAGTAAGCAAAACAAACGAAGGAGACCACAAACGTTTGTTCAAAGGACAGGCATAGCTTAACAAATAGCCGGCAAACAACAGAGTGGTACCTATAAGGAATAGATTCAGCATCCGGCAGTCATTGTCTTTAATATCAATGATTATCTTTCCGCAAACAAAACCGATCATCACTTGAGACACAGCGGGAATCGTACTAAGTATCCCCTTCGGGATCGACAAACTGGCGGCCCTGAAGATACATGTGGTTAGCCCCTAAAATAGTCGAATCAATCATCCCGACGATATTATCCGCACTTTTTCAAATCCGTTTCCAAATAACTGAAATATAAAGTAGACAGCCAGCAAAACGATAGCTAATGGCATAAAACGCTTATGCGGTATTGTTACAGCCAATAAGGCTGTAATACCATAACAAATCCCAAGCCGTTGCATAACTCCCATCAACCGGAGCTGACTCAAATCAAAATAGTTAGCACTATCTATTGCTGTAAGGAACCACTCTATAACCAGACCTATCAATATTAATAAGAGACTTCTTTTTATGATTTTCGCAATGGCCGGTCGATACTGGAAGTTATACTTACACAAGGAGATGTAGGTCGAAATACCCATCAGGAACATAAACATCGGGAATACCAGATCAGCCGGCGAAAAGCCATCCCACTTGGCATGTGCAAACGCAGCATAGTTATACCCACACTTTCCTGTATTGTTGACCAAGATCATCCCGGCAACAGTAATACCCCGAAGTACATCAAGCGAAAGTAACCGTTTGTTCGGATTCATAATATTTGATTCTTTTAATTACTTATTATATATAAAATAGTTGTTCCGGCAGCTAACACTATCCCTATAAGCGATTCATAAGGTATCAGCTTCAGACGTTCCTTAAAGTTAAGTTCGCATACCCCTCCTGTCGCATGAAAGAACGAACCATGTGGCAAATGGTCAAGAACTGTAGCTCCGGAATTAATCATAGCCGCTCCCCAAACTGCAGAAATGCCTATAGCCAATATCGTTTCAGCAAACGAAGAAGAAGCCAGTGTTGCTCCGGCTGTTGTCGATGCGGTAGCCGCCGACATCAACGCGCCTGATATAGGAGTAATCAATGCATCACTCATATGAGCATGATCCAATCCTGTAAGAATCCAATCTTTCAAAGAAGAGTTCTTTATGATGCCGGCAATAGTTCCGGTTCCTATCAACAGAATAGCTACCACAGACATCTTTTGCAGTCCATATGCTATACTCGGAAGAATATTTTTCCATTGTTTCATACAGATAGCACCACATAACCCACCTACCGGCAAAGCTATCAAAGGATCGATATTAATTCCTACCGCAGGACGTAATGCCAATAAAACAATCGTAACAACAGGAGCAATCAGACTGGTTCTTAACGAGGGCAGATTTCTCTCTTCCTCTTTATCCTCTGTTTGCATCATCGTTTTTTTGTTTTTTACTGATTGAGGCATTAGACGAACAATAACGAAAACAGTGAAAAACAAACCGATCACTGCCGGTAAAATATTGGCAAACATTACAGCCGATAGATCTGCATTAAAATTTCCGGCTGCTATAATGGTGTTCGGGTTAGGTGATATGATATTTCCACATTTACCTCCCCCGATCATAGCAATAAGCAATACAGATGGAGACAGATTTAGACGCTTGCCTATCGAAAGAGCCACCGGCGCAACGGTTATCACAGCCACATCAATAAAGACACCTACCGCACAAAGCAACATCGTTGCGAGTGCCAATGCCATAAATACCCGTTTTTCACCCATTTTGTTTATAATCGCATTGGAGATGACCGTGGTAGCTCCGGTTTGTATTAATATGCCTGACAAGACTCCGGCTGTCAGAATCCGCAATACCGCCGGGGTGACCTCTTTCACCCCTTCGGTCATCACCGTAACGGTCTCATTCAAAGATAGTCCTCCCAACAACCCTCCGACTATCGCTCCGATAATCAGACTGTATGTCGGAGAAAGCTTTCTTATGATTAACAGTATGGATAATGAAAGCCCGATTAATGCGCCTATCGCTGTCATTGAGTATTATTTAGTAAATTGTTTTATGATTCTCACCACCTGTCGCACCGTTCTCTCTATGTTTTCTTTCGTAAACTCCGGTTGCATCGCCTCTTCAAGTGTTACCGGAAAAGGTTGAATAGGCAGTACGGCAGTAAACCCCATCCTATTAAGCGCTTCGGTGGCTTCGACTGCTCCCCCAAACGCTATCACCGGAACCTGACATTTCTCACCGCACGTAAAATTCCGTCCAGTGCCTTTCCCATACCAGTCTGGCGATCCAGTTTCCCCTCTCCAGTCAGTATCAGATCTGCCTGTCGAACGACCTCCTCGAAACGAAGCGTTTTCAATATAACTTCTATTCCGGATTGCAATTCTGCATTCAAAAACGGAAGCAGGCCACCTCCCATTCCTCCAGCGGCTCCGGCACCTGGAAGCTGCGATATATCCATATTTGTATATTCCTTTATCACCTGTGCATAATGCCGCAACCCATTGTCCAACTCTATCACTTGCAAACTATTTGCCCCTTTTTGGGGGAGCATATACATAGGCCGCACCCTCTTCTCCAAAAAATGGATTACTAACATCACAGGCAATCATAAATTTACTATCCTTCAATGCCGGATTTAATTGGGAAATATCTATTTGATGGACTTTTATCAGATTTTCGCCGACAGGCTCCAACCCACCGTTTCCACTATCTAAGAAACGTGCACCTAAAGCCTTCAGCAGACCTATTCCCGCATCATTTGTAGCACTTCCGCCAATCCCGATAATGAATTCCCGACACCCGCGTTTTAATGCGTCAGCAACCATTTCTCCAACTCCATAAGTCGTAGTCTTCATGGGATTTCTTCGATTTGAATCAATCAATGGCAGACCGCAGGCCGAGGCCATTTCGATAATAGCCATCGCACCATTGTTTACGATGCCATACGATACTTCAATTGGCTTCATGAATGGATCATGTACCCGACATGACACCGTTTGAGCATGAAGGGCAGAGCATAGAGCTTCTGTAGTCCCTTCGCCGCCATCAGCTATGGGGAAACGTATAATCTGACAGTCGGGTAATTCCTCCTGAATCGCTTTTTCGGCAGTTTTGCTATCTCAAAAGAACCGACCGAACCTTTAAACGAGTCGAATGCCAATACAATCTTTTTCATAAAAGCTATCACTTATTTGTTTTCTCTATTAAATTCAATGCAGCCTTGACCGGGTCATCAAACGGAGTCGTACTGTTGCTCCAGGGAGATGTAATCCATTGCTCCTCCCATTCCCGGATTTTATTCCGGTCTTTTGTGAAATAGAGCTGTATACGAGGGATATAGTAGTCTTTAATCAGTCCGCTCCAGAAACGGGCAGCATAATCTTCCTGAATACCACCCCAACTTGTAATCAAGCGTTTGGCATTTGCTTCATAAGCATCTTTTTCCTGAAAAGTTGTTCCGCTATTGCGCGCAAGTTCCACCCATTCTTCTAATCGATATAAAGGATGAGAGGCCAACAGCCTGTCAACGTCTATCAATAAATCAACAGTTTGTTGCAGATTACGTTGCGCTGCGAGAACACGATTCTCCGAATCATCTTTCAGGGCCTGCTTATAAAAATTCTCAGCTTTAGCCGCTACATAATACGAAACAAACTCTATGAGGTCGTTTCTGTATAATTCAGAGCTTTTCAGTTCGTCAGCGCAACTAGCATACAAACGTATAGCCTGCAAGTAATCATCACTAAGGTCGATTTTACTGATCCGCCGTTGATCGGGTATTACGGTTTGCCAGGTAAAACGGGGGTATGAATATAAAGAACTATATGCTGTTTTCCGAAAAAGTTTCCAAGCTTCCTCCATGGCATCGGGATATCCCCCATAACGGGCCTCACAGTATATCTTCATCCAATCGTCTAGGTCGATACTATCTGATGACCATCCCATATCGGCCAACAGTTCGTAAACAACCTCATTGTTTTCGAGTCCTTCAGGGGCAGAACCGAACCCAATCAAGTTACCTTTATTAGCTGCACGTAACGCTTTGACCGAGGAGCTAGCATACATGTCCAAGTCTCCTGTCATGGTGTTTTTCCCGCCAAAGTTGGGTACATAGCTGAATATCCATTTCTTTCCGTAAAATCCATCATGTACTTTCCATGTTTGCTCGGTGTTCCACACCCATTTCGGATAATCATTGCCCAAATCAATGATAATCATTTTATCATCAGGTACATTGCTTAACAAGGCTTTAAGCGATTCTTTATCCCAGAATGAATGTTGATATCCGAATGTCCATCCCTGTGTAACCCAAACGGCATCCGGGTTTCCGGCTGTAATCGATTTATAGATCGTTTCTCCATACTCGGCCAATAACTTATATTTCGCTTCTTTATCCTCTTTATCGATAGGCAGCTCCATCTCGTTAAAACTGTCCGAGAGATAATACGTATTTTCTCCAAACTCTTTTTCCCACTCTTCGACAAACAGTTTGCCTATCTCTTCGAAAAAAGGTGAATCCGGTGGCAATACATAGGCGTTGTACTCTTCATCAAAACCACCCCACCGCATGTGCCGGAATTGTGTGTCGGGATGTTTCTGCGCGAATCCTTCCGGTACGAAACCTGCAAACGCAGGCGCTATGGGCTGCATACCCAACTCGCGCATACGGGTCAGGATTTGATGCTGCAAAGCGATTTGGTTCTGTTGCCATGCATCAGATAAGGGACCGTCCCACTTGTTCAGATTGCCCATGCGATGCCAGGGAAGGTGTGCAGGGGCAGTGAAAAACTCACGGATTTCTTCTTTGTTCAATCCCATACGCAGCCATACCCGTTCCGCAATGGCTTCGCTGGCCACGGTAGCCAAGGGCATATTTACACCATAAAGAGCCATCCTGTCAATTTCCTTTTCCCAACGCTCCCAGTCCCAGTAAGGGGTAGTGTAGCCGAATGTACAAACATTAAGGAAATAGCGCAACTCATAAGGGGACACCTGTTCATACAATTCATAATCGGGCCACGGCATCACCGACGTTATATGTTCACCGCTCCATGTTTTCATACTCTTGCAGGCCTCTTTCATGTACGTATGAAAAGCGTAACAGATAGCAACGGAGCTGCTTCCCCTTAGGGTAAGCCGGCCGTCGCTTGCTATCACTTCGAATATATCTTTACCGTCGGATGGTTCGATATATTCAAAGTGGATAGACTGTGCTCTTTCCCCAATCTGACGTTCTATTAACTGTTTGGCGGGGGTGATAATATCCGTCTTAGGCTTGTGGCATGAGCAGAAAAAAAGCGTTATTGAAATCAGTAAATACTTGATTATTGTATGTATCATAGAAAATCATAAATGTTATAAGTGAGTATCAATATTTTTTCTTCGATGCTTCTTTCACATATTCCAGTTCCGTAATAATCGGTAAATGGTCTGACAAAAGCGACTGAACAGTTTGTGTACTAATCACACGCCATCCTTTTTGCGGGTAAGCAAACAAGTAATCGATCTTAATCACAGGTTTCCATGCCGGCATTCCAAAATCATCGTTGCTTGCAGCAAACCAGCTATCCATACCACGTATTGCCTCGGAGTAATGACGCGCGTTGAAATCACCTCCCAAAATTACAGGATATTTATAATTTTTGAAATGCCCGGTAATAAATTTTATTTGCTCCGCCCGTGTTTCTTGAGAGTTGACGTCCAGATGCGTAGAGGTAAAAACAATGGTATCATTACCCATTTCGAATAATCCCTCCAGCATGGCCCGTCTCTCATGCTCTTTGACCGGATGGGGCAGCATTATCTTTTGTACAGAAATATATGGATATTTACTTAACATCCCAATGCCATAATAACCGGTAGAATAATCAATCGTCTTTCCGTAAAGCCCAAACATCCCTGTATGATAGGCAAGTTCGGATATAAAATCCTTTCCCCTTCTGATGCGGGGTACGCTTACGGTCTGTTTTGCTATCCACTTCCTGAAGTGCCACAAAATCAGGCTTGAAGGATTTGATGTGATGAGCAAGTTCCTCTAAAGATGCCAGTTCGCCAAATCTCAAATTATAGGTCATTACCCGTACCCGTAGAGTATCTTGCGCATAGGCAACACCCAAAGTCAGGCATAAAAACAATAATAAATATTTCTTCATTGAATACATGATTTCTATTTTTTAATGATTACTTTTCCCAGCCCGGATTTTGTCCTAACAGAGGTTCTTCTGACGCTCGGGATTAGGCACGGGCCACAAATAATGTTTCGTTGCGTCGAAGTAACGCGCTCCGCCTTCCGCGGTAGACTTTTCGTAGATAACATCACCAAACTCATCTACTCCGGTATCGGGATATGGGTTGGCGCCCAAATCATTCATACAAACTTTCAGGCTGGGACCGGTGATGGCACGTCCAAAGCGAAGTTCGCCTTCACGCCAGCGCATCACATCGGCGTATCTTGTTCCTTCACCTGCCAACTCAATGCGACGTTCTCTTCTCAATTCGGTTTCGAGATCCATCCCCCATGCGCTAAGTTCGTCAAGGTTCATACGATGCATATTCACACGATCTCTAAGTCTGTTGATGGAGTAATCAATCTGTGCTTGTGTCAGTTTCTTGCCTTGCAGTTCGAAAGTGGCTTCGGCCCAAATCAGCAAGATTTCGGCAAAGCGGATGACATTAAGATTCCCATGTCCGTCTACACTCGAACCGGCCAAATCAATATCGTTATACTTCTTCAGATAGAAGCCTGTACGGCTATTTGCCCCCACACGGTTATTATCTTGCAATGAAGCAAAACGAGGCAGATTAAATGTCTCGTTGGCCTTATCCGCATCAGGATCGCCGTCATCTCCTCCCGGCCATTTGTCACCCGGAGCATATAAAGTCATCTTCATTCTAGGATCTCTGTTCTGGAAATAATCCACATAATGCTCTTCAGGCGACTTGTATAACGATGAGGTCTGCACACCGGTCTTTTTATAATATTCCAATCCGGTTTTTGCCGGCTTACCGTCTGTACACAGATAAGCATCCACTAACGACTTCGTTGGATTGAGGCGTATATAGTCCGTCGGACTGCAAGTTTCATTGGGCAGACTTTGCGTACGGATTTCGGGTACAAAAAGGCTATATACGATGGCTTCGATATTTTTCGGATCATTCTCGACATCCCCTTCGTGATGAAATAGTTTTTCGTATTCATACAGGCCATAGGGACTGTTTTCGATGATATATTCACTCGTTTTTGCAGCCAGTTCCCACCTTTCGTTTTGCAAGGCAATACGTGCCAATATGGCCAAAGCGCCCCAGCGGTCGAGTCTTCCCAGCTTGTCTCCTGTATATCTTTCTTCAGGCATGCGCTCTGCCGCCCATTTCAAATCCTCGACGAGCTGGTCAATGACTTTCTCTCTAGGAGTACGTTCGATATATGCATCTTCGGGCTGGATGACTTCTCCTACCCAGGGAACATCCCCCCAAAACGTCGTAAGGTAAAAGTACATAAGCGCCCGGATGGTTTTTACTTCTGCGGCATAAACGTCTTCTTACTTTGAGCTACCTGCGCTTTATTATAGTTGTCCAGGAAATTATTGCAGCGATAAATATAACTATACGCTCCTGTCCAATAAGTAGTGAAAGGAAAGCCATCAGTATAAGAGTGCTTGCCTCCGGAAACCTTACTTAGTCCACTAGTAATATTCCCCCACATAACAGTTTCGGCCGTCGATTCACTCCAATTCACGAGATAGTCTTTTTGCAAAGCTTCGTAACAGGGAGGCAAGGCATTTTCAAGCTGATCTTCATTTACCCAGAATGTTACATTGTCCGGCTCGTTAGGATTCGTTCTATCCAGAAAATCGCTACATGAGGTAACTATACCCAAGAAAGCAATGATTAAAAAGTATTTTGAGTATTTCATCTTTATAGTCGTTTAATAGGTTAGAATGTTACTGATAATCCAAAAACATAGGTTTTTACTTGCGGATAGACATCTCCGCTGGTGGTCCTCACTTCAGGGTCATAAGCTCCGAAGTAATCGGTTTTAGTAAACAAGTTATCTGCCGAAGCATATACTCTAAGACTATTAATGCCAAGAGGTGCCACCATTCGGGTAGGAAAACGATAACCTATCTGAATATTCTTCAGGCGCAAGTACGATGCATCCTCTTTCCAGTAGTCACTGAAGAGCCTGTTGTGCTCCCTGCGACTGATAAAGTCTGGGATAAGAAGCATTTGGATTCATAGGCGTCCATCTGTCAAGATGCTCTTTTTAGGGATTGAGTAGTCATTGATAAACGCATGCCGAGCCTCATCCTCAAGGTAACCGGCAACTTTGCCTACTCCTTGCAAATAGAAACTGAAGTCAATGCCTTTCCATTCCAAACCACCTTTGATTGCATAGGTGTAATGAGGATCTCTCTCACCAAACACCACTTTGTCGTAGTCATCAATTACCCCGTCGGGAGCGCCGTCAGGACCACTGATGTCCCGGTACTTAATGTCTCCGGGCTGTACAATGCCGTTTTGTGATGCAACAAGAGGAAACTTCGGTTTCTGGTACTTACCTGTAGTTGTATTCACTGATTCGAAGTCATACACTTGTGCCAGCCCATCAGTCAGATAACCATAGAAAGCACCTATCGGATCACCTACCCGACGATACGAACCGGAAGCCGTACTGGTCAGCGACTCCGGAGTTCCACCCAAATCGGTAATCTTATTACGGGCGTCCGACAGATTGAACCCGAGATTGTAATTTACATTTCCGATCTTATCACGCCATGACAGATTAAGTTCCCATCCTTTGACATCAATCTTACCAAGGTTGACATAACCTACATTACTACTAGGAACCCCGACAATAGCCGGGACATCGGGACGAACCAATGCATCGATATTTTCTTTCTTATACCAATCGAAGTCCACATTCAGTCTATTGTTCAAAAAACTAAGATCTACTCCGAAATTAAGCATGCGGATGGTTTCCCACTTAATGTCGGGATTACCGATCTTGTTTTGCCAAAGCCCCATAACAGGTGTATTAGAAGCTCCGATAGGATAAGACTCCTCGGTTATGATAGGTGACAAGTAGGGGTAGTAATTACCGGGAATGTTTTGATTTCCCAACTCACCCCAGGAAGCACGCAGCTTACCCGAGCTCAATACCGGAGTAGCGAACTCCATGAATTTTTCACGTGAGAAGTTCCATCCTGCCGAGAATGACGGAAAATATCCCCAACGATTGCCTTGGCAAACCTTGAAGTTCCGTCGGCACGCAGATTAGCTTCAAACAGGTATTTGCCGTCAAAAGCATAGTTGACACGACCAAAGTAAGAACGCAAAGCCCACTCGTCTTTTGTTCCGCTATTCATAAAATTAATCATACCGGCACTAATAACGTGAATATCCTCAACCATCACATTATCACGTGTAGCACCCAGCGTGCTTCTGTTTTCCCACTCTTGCGAAAATCCCAACAATGCTCCCAACTCATGGCGCCCCATTGTTTTATTAAAGTTCAAGGTGAACTGCAACGTCTGGGTCATAACGTCGAGATGGCTTTGTGAGATATAGTCCTTGGCATCTTCATTTGCTTTCAACGGGCTACCGTCCGAGTAATAAGACAACATCTTCGGATTAAACTCATCCACCTGACGGGTATATATATTAGCAGAATACTGCATACCTGCGTTCAGTCCGTCTATAATTTTGAGATCTGCATTGAATATACCATTGAGTACCCGGGTTTTCCGTTCTTCCATTCCCGACTCATAGGCTACCTGCAAGGAGTTACGTACCGAACCATACGACCAGTTCTCACTATCCACCATCCGGCCATTCTCATCAGGAATTTGCCACATGACGGGAAGTAACGGAGACATACGCTGTGACAGGCGGAATACTCCTGATGTGCCGCTATAGCCTAAGTCCTTTCTTATAGAAATCGACATAACTCATCTGCCCGGTCAGTTTCAGACGATCATGCACCTCCGTGTTTACACTGATACGCGCATTATGTCTTTTTGAACTGTATCCGTCACCTACAACCAGTCCATCCTGATCCAAGTAACCATACGACATGAAAAATCCGGTTTTCTCGCTTCCACCCCGTGCACTCACATTATGTCCCGTCTGAAAAGCCCGGCTTTTGTATATTTCATCAACCCAGTCAGTATTGGAATATTCGTTAGGATACAGTCCCGAATCATATTTATCGAAAGCCTCCTGTGTATAGGGCTTGGAAAATCCGGCAGCACTCATAGCTTCGTTGGAGAGTTCCATGTATTCCCTTCCGTTGACAAGCTCGGGCAATGCTGTAGGAGTCTGGAAGCCGGCATATCCGTTATATTGGAATTCTACCCGTTCTTTCTTTTCTCCTTTTTTAGTCGTTACAAGAATAACACCGTTAGCGGCACGCGCTCCATAAATAGCAGATGACGCGGCATCTTTCAACACTGATACGCTTTCGATATCCGAAGGATTCAATAAGTTGATGTCTCCTCCGGCTACTCCATCAATCAAGATTAAAGGCGCTGTACTACTATTGATAGTTCCTGTACCACGAATGTTGATATTGGGCACAGCACCCGGCTGCCCCGAAGAAGCAACGATACTAACTCCGGGAAGCAGTCCTTGCTAGCCCCGTAGTTACGTTAGTTATAGGTCTGTTCTCAATAGCCTCCGCTTTGACCATAGATACGGCACCTGTTACATTTACCTTTCTTTTGCACACCATAACCTACAACTACTACATCTTCCAGGCTGACAGCATCCTCTTTCATCACCACATTTACTGTCGTTTCTTTCGCCACGACACTTTCTTCACGGTAGCCCACGTATGAATAGCGAAGAGTGCTTCCATAAGGCACTTTGATGGAATACTGACCATTGATATCGGTGATTGTACCTGTAGTTGCTCCTTTTACCGATACGGTAGCCCCGATAATCGCTTCCGCATTCTCGTCAGTTACCTTACCTTTCACATATAGTTCCTTCCTACTCTCCTTGTGGCTCGACAGGTTCTGTTTTATTTTGATATTCTTTATTATAAAATAAAAATACTGTCATCCAGAAAACGGAATCCGATGTTAGTCCCTTTCAGCAAAAGAGTCAGTGCTCTGTTCACCTCTGTGTCTTTTATCTCCAATGACACTTTCCTATTCGTATCCACAAATTCTTTACTATAGGCTACATTCATCAAAGCCTTCTCCGCTATCTGACTGATAGCCTCTTTAAGAGGAAGCTCTTTGATACTAACCGATATTTTTTGCTGCTGTGCATAAACAAGAGCTGTGACAAATATGCACATTAGGAGTTACAATACACCTTCTACCGGTGCATGAAAAAGGAGAATCTTTTTCCATAATATTAGTCTTTAATGTTAATAGTTCAATATCTATTAGTAATACACGAGAGATATTAAAAAGTATTACAGCAAATAAGTTAATGAATATTAATTCCGTGAGAACATGGAGCCATTACCGTTGGAACGCATGGAATCACCTTACCGAAGCAATGGCAATCCCGATGAAGACAAATGCCTTAGCATCCTTATGCAACATCTGGATGAACAAGGTTGCATCACTTGTGTCGATTTCACGAGACTAGCCGGCATAAGCCGATACAAGGCAACTATACTGTTAAATACCTATTTAGAAGAGGGAATTATACGAAAATATGGTGGAGGTAAGACGGTGGTATATTTAAAGAAATAGAAAAACAAAAGAAAATAGGATAGTCTGTTCCAATATGAAAGTTCTTCAAGTATTTACACCCTTCATGAAATCAGATGATAGTTCACTGGAGTATCATAGCCTATGGCAAAACAAGGACGTGTTTCCGACTGAATACCAAGATAACGAAAACACTTGTAGACAAAGTTGTCACTAACGGTGGCTCGAAGCTCATTACGTATGAAAGCTACCACCCAACGGTATCCATGGGTAGAATGTTCCGAGTGCATCTGCTCAACGAACTCCACCATCGTTTCCCTATTAAGGTCACGCGTAGAGGGATCACGACGCTTCCATTTATAGTAACCTGCACGGCTTACGCCCATCATGGCGCAAATATCCGTTATTGCAAAATCTCTTGACAGCATGTCGACTATTTTGAATTCTTCGTTTTTAAACAAACATACTCCGTTTGCCCAACCTCGTTCGTCCGCACCGCATAATTTTTTTTAGACGTTCATTCTCTATACACAAGCGTAAGATTTCTCGTTTATAGAATTCCTCCGTGCGGTCAATACCCTCAGGAAGTACATCCTTTATCTCTGCGTCAGCACGTACCAAAGCTTCAAGACCGCCCTCATCGTACTGTTTGAGCCATTTTCTGAAGACTGTGTCGGAGATGTCGTTAACTGTACAGCACTTCAACGGATTCTGCAAGAAATATCTGGGCGATATGCCGGGCAACCTGTGGAAAGCGATGGATGAACGAAAGAAAAAAGAAAAAACGGATAAAAGGAACGTGAGTTCGTGACGCTCCGGTGAAAGCGGAAACGGACGGGGTGATCGTCGTCTACAGTCAAGGGATTGCAGATATACTGCTAGATAACGGGCTGGCGGTGAGAAGGTACGTCCCAACTGTTTTGAGGCACTGTATCATATACCAATACCGGGCCTTGAGGTCTTTTGCCTTTTGCATCAGAATAACATTGTGTGACCAGCTTAGTTATTTAACCGACAATGTCATGAAAACTAACTGCAAATGCAAAACAGGTTGTTGCGTATTTGTAAGTTGCTGATTATATTCATTATAGAACTGAACTATCACCTGACAGTTTCTTACGGAGAAGCCTTTGATAAGAGGCGTTCTGTCTTTGGTGGCGAGTTCGGTAACCTGTTTGTCGGCAAGTTGTTTGTCGCCCTTGTCGCGGAAGACGGTAAGCCTACAATCCACGTTGCTACATTTGGTACCTTCGGGTAGAAAAAATACTTTTTTCTTGAGTAATAAATAAAGCAGCAGCCTACTCTCCTAATTTTTATTCCATTGTTAGTTATACTTTTTTAATTCTCTCTCCAGTTACAGTACAGCTTCCTTAACAATGTTTGCTGCTTGTGACTCAATACACGGTCTAAAGTTCCCTGAATACCGCTATCTTTATCATATATAGCATCATCTTGCAAATATGATGTTAATCCCTCAATCAGAACTATCGGTACAACATATTCTCTAACTACTTCGTCATTATTAAGTTCCACGACCAACATCTGATTCACTTTATTGAGAGCTTCAACAGCTACAGGATTAATATCTTCTAAAAAATACAGCAGACGAATTATTCCGGAATAATATAGTAAAGTTTGAATTATCGCAAATAAAACATGTTTTTCTAGGTCTTCCATTCCGGGATCTGATTAAAAAGACATAGTTCTCCTGCGGCATTTTGCAATATATTAAATTCGTTCTCGGCCACATTATCTTCACAATTAACATTTCTTGGATCAGCTCTATTGTTTCTACTATTCTGCAAGACACTTTTTTAAAAAATTCAATATCAAAAATCACCTAAATCTTCTCTCAACAATTTATAAGCTCTTTCTTTATCCAGTTCCTTTTGAAGCCGGGGAATATTATTCAACACACTTTCTTTTAAAATATCGAATGATAGAGCTGGCTCTGGGATTCCATCAATATGATGTTTCTTATTAATATAGTAAGTAAGTTCCGGAGACATCTTTACTTCCTCTATCCTAAAAGGAATGATAACTTTCTCCTGGTTGAAAGCTATATCTATTTCACTTTCTACATGGGAAGAGCAGTTAGAATAACTCGAAAAGATAAAAAGCACGATCTGTGATTCGGTTATCGCTTCAATTATTTCCCGTGCATATGACTTACCACCATATACATTCCTGGGAGCAATCCAACAAGTTAGACCGGCTGCTTCTAACATGGCACATACATCAAATGCAACCCCACTGTCTTTACTGGAATAAGATATAAAAACGTCGTATTTCATAATGTCTATATGTTAATAATATCAGGATAATTAACTCTTAACTAATAATGATAAAGTGCCAGGTAACTATTTTTCCAATTTTAATGAGAAAATGCTCTGGGCTATTTCTGCCAAGACGCTATCGGGAACTATAGTCCGGTCCACTTCCTCTAATTTCTCATTCAATAATCGGAAATCATGAACCTCCTCATACTCATCAAAACGATCTCCCATTTTTTCCTTCATTATTTCAACTACTAAAGCACTCGCCCGTTGTGATACACATAATTCTTCAAAAGCTTTCAAATATGCCAGTGAATCGTTCTTCTCCATTATTTCAAGGGTGTCTATCTTAGCACTATAATCACCATGAGAATTAGTTCCTGTCGCTTCTATATATAGATATTTCTTATCTTTATCAGTATTAGAAGAAACACCGATACAACAGGAAAAAATGACCATTGATATAGCACTTACTATAATAATCTTTCTCATATTATTAAATTTCGGGGGGTAACCTCGTGTTAGTTCTTGTTTTATTGTTGCTAAAGGTAAGCATTATTCTTTTATAATGAACTATTCAGGTGAGATATTTATTCAATAACACTAACCGATGGAAAATAGGATGGTTTAGGGTGGTGCATTGACGAAGCCAAGACCATACTCTGCTTACCTATCACACGATTCCAATTTTCAATCAATGCTGTTGCAGAATAATGAAAAATGAACCGCAGCCCTAACCTATCATTGATCTTATATTAAGCCTTTTAGAAAAAAAACAAGCAAAAAGTATCTATTTATAGATGCGGCTGCGATGATGTAAATATTAAGAAACGTATAAGCAGCTATATAACAGTCTATTGTCTCAATATTAATTATTTTATTAACGCACTTCTTCAAAATCGCTTGCACAGCAAATTCCGATACCATATCTTTGCAACGTGATCACAAAATAATAACTAGATTTACTAACGATTAAAACTATTAAAAATTATGGCACTGAAATATGTAGTCAAGAAAACAACCTTTGGCTTTGATAAGGAAAAAGCTGAAAAAATATGTAGCAAGACCATTCAACGTGGTTACTGTTGATTTTAAAATGCTATGTGACCAGGTAACAAAAGTAGGGTTCGTTCCACGCGGTACTGTAAAATCAGTACTCGACGGATTGATAGATTCGCTGATAACCTATATGGAAATCGGGGCTTCGGTAAGCCTTGGAGAATTCGGAACATTTCGTCCTTCATTCGGATGCAAAAGTCAGGATGATGAAAAAGAAGTGACTACGGATACTTTAAAGAACCGTAAAATAATTTTCACCCAGGTAGCATGTTTAAAGGCATGATAAAGTCAGTAAGCATCCAGAAATTGATAGTTCTAAAAGCAACAATTCCGGCACACCTGACAATGGAAATGGAGGCAGTGGAGAAGGTGGAAACGAAGGTGGTGGTGAAGCACCGGATCCGGCAGCATAAGAAACCGCATCAATGATTA
>VOFC01003925.1_pt1 | contig 19532 bp, 33 predicted proteins | sample 5384161 | NCBI WGS metagenome assembly VOFC01 (sample SAMN12384722, study PRJNA508395) | human gut metagenome | isolation source: healthy gut B | host: Homo sapiens
TATATCGCGCCAGTTCTGCTTCTGCAAAATTCAATTGCATAAAGAATGGTTTCAAAACCGTTTTTCAGATAGGTAACAATCGCATCCGGGGTTTTCATCAAGAAAGCTGCCGCTTTCTTTTAGTCCTGCAAAAATATTGCTTTTTCCATCTGCTGCGCCCTGCCTTGTTAAAGCCCGGAAGCAATTCCAGCCGCCACGCAAAATGATGCCCGAGATAGTGGAATTGCGGGTTGTAAACGATGGTAGACGGCGACGTCAATGATATTTCTACGGACGTCGGCGCTGTTTCTTCGAATATTAGATTGGCGATGCGCTCACATTCCACAATATTATCGCCGTGTATTCTGAAGATTCTTGGCATTGGATATCCTCCTGCCGGAAATGAGATTGCAAGTGAATTTGCCAGCTGACGAAAAACATAGTTATAACATATTTCGGCAAAAATTTCGAGAAAAATGTTAAAGTGGATATTTACTTTACGGCAGCCGGTTTATTTTACATTCCGGCAGAACAGCGGCTTATTGACACAATGCAAATACTAAAACAGAAAAATGCGGAGAAATCCGCTGAAATAAAGGAATTATGGTGTAACCCCATGACCGGGATTACACCATAATTCTTAAATACTACTTTATTAGCCCGCGGCGAAAGCATCGGCCCCTACAGAGACTTCTGGAAGATCTACGGATTGCCGCGCCAGCCTGCGGACTGGTTTGCAATAAGGCGTCTGTTTTAGAGCCGATGGGGGGAGATCAGGATTCCAGAAATGCGATGATCTCGTTCAGGTCGTATTCGCCGCGGTCCATGTCGACGCGCAGCGTCCGCTCCGGCGGCAAGGTCTGCGCCCACTTGTCGTAGAGGGCTTTCAGCTCGTAGACGTACATCAGATCCAGCTCGTCCTCATAGTCTCGCCCGCGCTTTCGCATGTGGCTGAGCACGGTCTGTACCGAGCAGTCGAGATAGACATATTTATCAATGCGCGGCATCAGCGCCTCGATGCCCCGCGCAAGCTTGCAGAGCACGGCGAATTCGTCCTCACTCAAATCGCCCTGATCGCGCCGGTATTCGGCGATGACCATATTTTCGAGAAACGCGCGATCGAAGAAGAAAAACTCGGCTTCGATTCGTTTCCACTTCGGGTCGTCGAAATAGAGGGACAGGAACGTCACCTGCGAGTGGAATGACCAGCGTTTGGAATCGCTGTAATATTCGTGAATATAGGGGTTGTCCTGCGGCCGCTCCTCATGGAACGCGGCGCGCGGGCCAAAATGCGCCAGCAGACGGCGCAGCAGCGTCGTCTTTCCGGAGCCGACGTTCCGCAGATCGCGATATATTGCATGGCGCACCCCTCCCTTCGGCATAACCTTCCCCATTATACCCGACCGCCGGCAGAAACGCAAGATGGCATTTTGACGATTGACTTTTTTGTATCATTTGTATTATTCTATATAATACAAAAGGAGAGGATTTCATGCTCGTCCACTTTGATTTTGCAAGCGACGTCCCGCTCTACCGGCAGCTGCGCGACCAGATCGTCCTCGGCCTCGCCGAGGACGGCTCGCGCCGGGGGGAAAAGCTTCCGCCGGTGCGGATTTTGGCCGAGGAGAGCGGCGTCAACACCATGACCGTCAGCCGTGCCTATCAGCAGCTCAAGGCCGAGGGCTATCTGCGCACCGACCGGCGCGGCGGGAGCGTTCTGACCCGCCCGGACGGGCAGCGCGGCGCAACGGCGGAGCAGCGCGAACGGCTGCGCCTCTGCCTGTCGGAGCTGCGGCTTGCGGGACTGCACAAGGACGAGATTCTGGCGCTCTGCGCCGCGCTTTGCGGAGGTGATGACAGATGATCATGCGGCTGATTTTATGGCTGAGCGTGTTGTGGATCGCACCGCTGGTGTCTGGCGTCCTGGTCAACGACGCAAAATTCAAGAAAAATCTGGCCGTCGGCGTGACGATCCCGCCGGAATTTCAGGCCGATCCGGACATTGCTGCGCATCTTGCCCGTTTCCGGCGGCAGGAGTGGACGCTTTGCGTCATCCTCGTGCTGGCTGCCGTGCCGTGTATCTTTGTGCAGGACTTTGGGCGAACATGACGCCTGGTCGGTCTGGCTGCTGCTCGTCTGCGTCCTGCCCTATGTACCCTATGCGCGGTGCAATCTGGCGCTCAAGCGCCTGAAGGCCGAGCGCGGCTGGCGCAGAGAGACTGCGCCGTGCACCGAAACCGTCGATCTTTCTGCGATCCCATCTTACCGATGGCTCTCGGCGTGGCTGTTTGCACTGCCGTTCGCGGTCAGCCTTCTGCCGCTGCTTTGGAGCGCGGAGAACTGGATCGTGCTGCTGACGGACGCGGGCTGCGTCGTCCTGTTCTGGCTCTGCTACCGCTTCTGTTACCGGAAAAAGAGCGAGCGCGCCGACGAAAATGCGGAACTGGCCAAGGTGCTCAGTCAGGTGCGGCTGCACCGCTGGGGCCGTCTCTGGCTCGTGAGCGCGTGGATGATGGCGGCGCTGAATCTGATTTTTCATTGGCGGAGCCGAATTCCGTGCTGCCGAGCCTCTGCGCGTTTGGCGCAGTGATGCTGCTGCACATCACGTATCTGCTGTACACCGAATTCCGCCTCCGTGCGCTTCAGGCGAAGCTGACTGCGGGTGCGGCGACCGGCACGCTCGTCGATGAGGACGACCGCTGGATCTTCGGCCAATTTTATTATAACCCGGATGACCGGCACCTGATCGTCAATGCCCGCACGGGCCTCAACACGACGGTCAATCTCGCGCGGCCCGCGGGACGCATCTTCATGGGCTTTGCGGCGCTCTGTCTGCTCGGGATGCTGGCGATCGGGCCGTGGATGTCGTCACTCGACACGCGGCCAGTGACGCTGACGGCGACGGAGACGGAGCTGATCAGCACCTACGGAACCAAAGAGACCCGCATCCCACGCGCGGAGATCACAGAGGTTACGCTTTTGGACGAACTGCCGGACGGCCTGTCGCGCACAAACGGAACTTCGATGGAGCATCTGGCGTATGGGCGCTATTTCTCGCGCGTGTATGGCGGGATTGACCTCTGCCTTGATCCCACGGAGCCGCCGTTTTTGCTCATATCCACGGCGGAGAAAACCTATCTGCTCGCCTCGCGGGAGGCGGAGCAGACGAGAGGTTGCCGAGGCGCTGGAAGTTGAAATCCCGCGATAGGGCGTGTGGGAACGGACGACCTTGTCCGCCCGCGTTCATTCCTTCGGAATGGGCTGAAAAATTTTGAAATTTTGAGATTCTGGGCCGGCGGCCAGCTCCTGATCTGTACGGCCGGCGAGGGCTGGTATCAGGAGGAGGGGCAGCCCGCTGTCAGCCTCCAACCCGGTACGGTCATCACGATCCCTGCCAATGTCAAGCACTGGCACGGCGCAAAGCGGGACAGCTGGTTCAGCCACATCGCCGTGGAGGTTCCGGGGACGGAGTGCAAAAACGAGTGGTGCGAACCGGTCAGCGACGAGGCGTATGCGAAGCTCTGATCTCGCCGCATGGGCATTTTCTGACAGATTTTGCGCGGCTGCCTTGCAAAAACCGCTGCGCACCGGATATAATGTAACAGAAAACCATAACAACAAAAGGAGAATCCCAACATGAAAATCGCTCTTTGCCTGCGACCACGGCGCATACGACCTGAAGGAAACCATCAAAGCCCATCTGACGGAAAAGGGCTATGAGGTCAAGGATTTTGGCTGCTTCGACAAGTCGAGCTGCGACTATCCCGGACTTTGCCGCGCCTGCGGCGAAAGCTGTTGCCTCCGGCGAATGTGACATGGGCGTCCCACCTGCACGACCGGCATCGGCGTCTCCATCACCGCCAACAAGATCAAGCGGGAATTCCGCTGCGCGCTGCTCGGCGACGTGATGTCCGCCCGCCTCACCCGCGAACACAACGACACCAACATGATGGCAATCGGCGCGGGCGTCACGGGCGAAATGCTCGCGCTCGAGATCGTCGACACCTGGCTCGGCACCGAGTTTTCCCACGCCGAGCGCCACCAGCGCCGCATTGATAAGGTCATGGCACTCGAAAACAACTGAGCGGGATTTGCGGGGGCGGGCAGGGCGTCTGCCCGTAAACCCCCCACTTTATAGAGGGGGGCTTTTTCTACTGCTCGCGCATTGTTCACAAAAAATCTCCTCCCATACTGCCTGAAATATGACAGAACCCACAGTTGCATTTTTCGGAAAAAGCGCATATAATGGCTGACGATCAAACTCGAAAGGAAGTGCGCGCCATGATGAAGCTGAAAACCTCTGTCAAACCGCGCAGTTCCGTTTTTATTTGCGGCGGCCGTGTTTCCGGCCCGGTGTTTTCATTCATAAAAGAAGTATTTGAATTGTGAGATCGGTGTTTCCGTTCCGCAATTCTTTTTTATGTTTGATGCACAGGTCGGTGCGGCTTGAAAAAAAGAGAGGATGGCAAAGTACAAAATTCCCGAAGAAGGCATCTATGATGCCCGCCCGCTGGGCAAAGGCCGGATGTTTCTGCTGGGCTTCCAGCACATGTTCGCCATGTTCGGCGCAACCGTCTCGTCCCGGTTCCACCTCATCACGGGCGGCAAAGTCCCTGCGTTCCTCGGTTCGAGCTTCGCGTTCCTCGGCGGCTATGCGGCGGTGAAGGCAATGCCGCAGTTCGCGGACGGCACGATGAACTGGATTCCCTACGCTGGCGTGGGCGTGGCGGTCGCGGGTCTGATTTACGTTGTTGTCGCGGGTCTGTTCAAGATCTTCGGCGCGCAGAAGGTCATGCGCTTCTTCCCGCCGATTGTCACCGGCCCCATCATCATCTGCATCGGCATGATTCTGGCGAACTCCGCCATCAACAACTGGCTGCCCATCCACATGGAGCGCACCGTCATCGGCCTGTTCATGCGTGACAATCTCGACGGCCACCTGCTGCTGACCTCGGTCATCACGATTGTCCCGCTGAGCCTTGCCACCATGGTCGAGCACATCGGCGACGTTTCCGCGATTTCCTCCACCTGCAACCGCAACTACATTGAAAACCCGGGCCTGCACCGCACTCTGATGGGCGACGGCCTGGCCACCTCCCTCGCAGCCCTCTTCGGCGCGCCTGCCAACACCACCTACGGCGAAAACACCGGTGTGCTTGCCTCTGCAAGATCTACGACCCGCGCGTCATCCGCATCGCGGCAATCCTTGCCATGTGCTTCTCCTTCAGCCCGAAGTTCGCGGCTATCAGCTCCTCCAGGCCCGGTGGCACCATCGGCGGCGTCAGCCTGGTCCTCTACGGTATGATCTCCGCGGTCGGCGTGCGCAACGTCGTCGAGAACAAGGTCGACTTCACGAAGTCCCGCAACGTCCTCGTCGCGGCCCTGATCCTCGTCCTCTCCATCGGCATCAGCTACTCCAGCGCCGGTGCGCTCCGGCTCGGGCCGATCAGCCTCTCCGGCCTCGCCGTCGGCTCCATCGTCGGCATCGTGCTCAACGCCATCATGCCCGGCAAGGACTATGTCTTCGGCCAGGACAAGCAGGGCGACGAATCCGTCAACTTCATCGTGCAGTAAAACCTGATACCGCAGCCCTCCGGCGGAGCCGGAGGGGCTTTTTGTCTCAATGCCCGATGCCCGCATCGGTCAAAGCCGGGCGGAGAAGCTCCGGCATTTTTAAGGCGCGCAAGTTGCGCCCTTCCCCAGAGGGGGAGCCAAGCCGTTATGGCGGGGAAGGGCGGAAGAAAATGTGAATTTTTATGTCAACGCCACAGAGTCTTTGCGTTTTGCGGGAAAATGCGGTATACTGAAACCGGAACACTGAAACGAAACTCCCGTGGGAGGCTATCTATGATCAATGTAGAACTTTCGAATATCTGGAGCTGCGTGAGCCTGCCGAATCTGCTCTCGTCGGAGCAGGCGCTGTTCGAAGCGCATCTGAAGCTGCGGCGCAATCAGCCGGGCTTCGACGATTTCCTCGGCTGGCTCGGCTGCGGCGACGCGATGATCGCGCGGACGATCAGCGCGGTGGAGCGCGCGGCGGACACGATCTGCCGCCAGAGCCAGGTGCTGGTTGTGGCGGGTATGGGCGAGAGCTGGCTCGGCGCGCGGGCGGCGGTACGGCTGCTTGGAAAGCCGGCGCGGGACGGACGGCCCGCCGTGCTCTTTGTGGGCGACCGTATGGGTTCAGACGACTATCTGGCTCTGTTTGACCGGCTCGAGGGCAAGGATTTCTGCTTACAGCTCATCATGCCGGAGCAGCCGGAGCCGGAGTGCGCGATCGCGTCGCGCGCGGTGCGATGGATGATGGAGCGCCGGTACGGCAAGGAGGCGAAGGGCCGCATCTTTGTGACGGCGCGGCCCGATTCGCCGATGGCCGTGATGGCGAAGGAAGAGGGCTGCACATTCCTGCCGATGCCGGCGGAGCCGGGCGGCGCGGCCAGCGCGCTGACGGCGGCAACGCTTGCTGCCGCTGGCGGTGGCGGGCGTGGGAGCCGCTGGCTTTTCTGGAGGGGCGCGGCCATGCCTACCGCGCGTTCGATCTGCGGGCCTTTGAAAACCCGGTCTGGATGTACGCTGGGGCGCGTTACGCGCTCTGCAACCGGGGGACGAACGAACGAATTCCTGCTGACTGCGGACGGACGCTGCCGCGCGCTCGGCGCGTGGTGGCAGCAGGCGGTGCTGCGGCGGTGTGCCGCGGCGGGATGGGCGTCCTTCCGGCGCTTCAGCCTGCCGCAGAGCACGGACGCGCTCGACGCGATGCTGACGAGCGGAACCTATCCGGTCTTTGAGACCGTCCTGCGGCGGCCGCGCAGCAGCGGCTGCATGTGGAGATGGATTGGAAGGACTACGACGGTCTTGGTTATCTGACAGACACGACGCTCGAGGATGTGGCGGAAAAAGACGCTGGACGCCTTTGTCGAGTCGCAGGCCGCGGCGGACGTGCCGGTGATCCTGTTAGAGTGCGACGCGCTGGACGCACCGCAGGCGGGCGAGCTGCTCTCTTTTTCGAGCTGGCAAACGCGATCTGCGCGGTGGCCAGCGGCGGCGTAGATCCGCTCGCGCCGATGCAATTTGGCCCTGCCAGAACACTCGCGGGGAAGCTACTTGGGAAACTGGAATAAAGTTTTCTGTTTCTTCATGATTTTGCGGTCGGCGGCACTTGTGTTTTCGCCGGATACCCGATAGAATGGAGAAAAGGCACAAAGGAGGAATGGCCTATGGTTAACATTATGATGGGGCCCGAGGGTTCGGCAAGACCAAGCTGCTGATCAACGCGATCAACAATTCGGTCAAGCACGAGACGGGCAGCATGGTCTGCATTGAAAACGGTAATGCGCTGCGCTTTGACGTCGATCACCGGGTACGTCTGATCGATGCGAGCGAGTATGCTTCTGGAAGCTATACGTTCCTGCGCGGGTTCCTGAGCGGTCTGCACGCAGGCAACTTTGATATTACGCACATTTTGTAGACAACCTCTACAAGATCGCACGGAGCAAGGATCCGGTCGAGACGGAGAACTTCCTGGACTGGTGCAGCCTCTTCTCGGCGGAAAAGGGCGTGGCCTTTACGTTCACCATCCCCGGTGAGCCGGGCGATGCGCCGGATTATATCACGAGATTTATGGATTAAAATCGAAGCGCCCTCCCATCCGGGAGGGCGCTGATTTTATTTGATGGGCAATGTACGCCCGTAAAGGCCCCCCCTCTACCAAGAGGGGCTGTCACCGAAGGTGACTGGGGAGTTTCAAAAACTTCCTGATTGCCTACGGCAACCTTCCCCTACGAAGAGGGGGCTTTTTCCGCTGCGGCGGGGATCGGGCGGACAGAGTCGGTCCGCCCCTGACAAGAGGCCGCAGAGATCATTGCAGATTCCGGTGTTTACGGAGCATGAAATAGGTGAGGAAATAGAGGAGGACGCCGAGGAATAGCTCTCGTGAAGAGCGCAAGCAGCATCGTGCCGTGCGCGGCCTGGATAGCCGTCGCCTGGCTATCGATCCGGCCCAAATTGTCCATCGCGTCCGTGAGCAGACGGTGGAACGCCGTGTCACTTACCACGCCGGAGAGAACTGCGACGCCGAAGATCTGCAAAATGGCCTGAATCACAAAATAGAACACGACGGAGAGCAGGCCCTTGTGGTTCGCGAAGCTGTAGCCGATGGACATCGGCGCATAGAACAGCAGACAGGTGACGAGCAGGCTGACGAGCAGCAGCGCGAGAATCTCCAGCGCGAGGGCGATACCGTTGGCCATGTAAAAAGCTGTTCAGCTCTCGGAACAGGCCGACTATGCTTTCAAACAGGTCTCGCGCAGTGCCGCCCCGCCAGACCACAATCGCCACAGCCAACGCATCGGCGAGAAAGGTGAAGATAAAAAAGAGCGCGGCGGTAATCAGCTTCGACCAGAGCAGGCTGTGGACACTGACGGGAAGCGTGAACATGAGATAGCCCTCGTCAGTGAGGAAGTTCTGGTGGAAGCGCTTGATCATCAGGATGGTGGCAAAGACGGTCACGCCGAGGATGGCCAGCACATAGACGACGAGCAGGAGCAGCGCATTGAGCAGCTTTCCGCGCGCGCTCAGAATCAGGTCACTCACGCGGACAAAGACCGCCAGCAGGAGCAGCGCGCCGAACAGCGGGCCATCAGACGGCCTGTGGCACGGAACTCGTGTTTGATCAGTTTTCCCAGCATTTGAATACCTCCCGGAACAGGGCGTCGACCGACTGGCCGCGCGTCTCGCGGATCTCCTCGCAGCTTTCATGCAGGCTGATCTTCCCCTGATTGAGGAAGATGACCTCGTCAAGCACCGGCTCGACATCGGCGATCAGGTGTGTGCTGATGATGACGGCAGCCTCGGGGTTATAGTTTGAAATAATGGTATGCAGGATATAATCGCGCGTGGCGGGATCGACGCCGCCGATCGGCTCGTCGAGCAGATAGAGCTTCGCTCTGCGGCTCATGGTAAGCACGAGCTGGACCTTTTCCTTCATGCCCTTGGACATCTGGCGGACGGACTGGTTGAGGTTCAGGCCGAGGTGCGTGAGCATGCGTTCGGCGGCCTGCCGGTCGAAATCGGCGTAGAAATCGCAGTAGAAGTCCAGCAGCTGCCGCGTTTTCATCCACGGGCTGAGCGTGACGCGGTCGGGCAGGTAGGACACGATGGCGTTCGTCTGCGGGGACGGGGCTTTCCCGTCGATCAGAATTTCACCGCTCGTGGGCTGCAGCAGGCCATGGCGAGCTTGATAAGCGTGGATTTGCCGCTGCCGTTCGGGCCGAGCAGACCGATGATGCGGCCCGGTTCGAGCGCAAGATCGATGTGGTCGAGCGCCATGGCGGAGCCGTAGCGCTTTTCCAGCGCATGACATTCAAGAATTGGCATCTTTCGTTTCCTCCATCTGGTTTAGAAATGTGATGAGCGCGGCACGGTCAAAGCCGAGGGCCGACATGGCCGCGAGATACTGCCGCGTCTGACCCTCGGCCAGGGCGCGGCGCGCCGCGTCAATCGCGGCGGCGTCTTCGGTGACGAATTTTCCGGACGTGCGCTGGGTGTAGATGAGGCCCAGCCGCTCCAGCTCGGCAAATGCGCGCTGGACAGTGTTGGGGTTGACACCCGCGTCCGCCGCGAGATCGCGCACCGAGGGCAGCTTGCTCCCCGGCGGATAGGCGCCGGAGACGATCTGCTCCTGCAATCGCGCGACCAGCTGCGTGTAGATGGGCGTGTCCGATTGGAAGGACCAAGGCATGAGAACACCTCCTGTGTCTCTGTATTAAGTGATTAGTACAATAGCACAAGTAGGGGACGTTTGTCAAGTGTGATCTTTGCAAAAAACCGACAGTAGCTTTTTTTTTCGCTCCGTCTGATATACTGGTAGCAAAGACAGGAGGGATGAGAATGTATCCCAAAAAGAAACCGAAGACCGACGAGGAACGGTTCCACGAGATTTTCACCAAAAAGGTGGGCACGACGCCGGGCGCGTATCTGCGGCGGAAGCTGGCCGCGGGCGTGCCGGAGGGGGAGCTGCGGCGGATGTATGACATGCTGGCCGTGGAGCTGGCGCGGACGGCACACTGCAAGGCCATCCGGTTCGACGAGGCGCTCGGCCAGCCGGACGCGAAGAGCGTCCACACCCAGCGGGCAGCGAACAGCCGCGTGCCCGTGTGCCCCGAAATGCGGGGCGCAGATGGTGCTGCGCACCGGGCAGAGCGGCACGGAAGGGGGCAGAAATTCTGGGGCTGCTCGAACTATCCGGCCTGCCGGTATACGAAGAATGTGGAGCCGCGCGGATGAAAAATTTCAAGATGACGCTCAGCTATGACGGCTCCCGCTATTTTCGGCTGGGAGCGTCAGCCGGGCAAGGAGACCATTCAGGGCAAGCTCGAGGCCGTGCTCACGCGGATGTGCGGCGCGCCGGTCAACGTGATCGGCGCAGGCCGGACGGACGCGGGCGTTCATGCGCGGGCGATGGTCGCAAACGCCTACATGGACACGGACATGGAGCCGGAGTCCATCCGCGATTATCTCAATCACTATCTGCCGGACGACATCGGCGTGGCCGAAGTCAAAGAGGCGGCCGACCGCTTCCCACGCGCGCTATCGCGCCGTGGGCAAGCTCTATACCTACACGTGCTACGTCGGCGAGACGAAGCCGGTGTTCAACCGGAAATATGTGACCGTGCTGGACGGGAAGCCGGACGTGGAAAAAGATGCGAAAAGCGGCGGAATTTCTGGTCGGCGAGCATGATTTCCGCAGCTTCTGCGCCAATCCGCAGATGAAAAAGTCGACGGTGCGCATCGTGGATTCCATTGAGATCCAGCAGAAAAAGGATCTGCTGTACCTCAATTTTCACGGCACCGGATTTTTGCAGAACATGGTGCGGATTTTGACCGGGACGCTGCTCGAGGTCGGCTTCGGCAAGCGGAGCGTGGCGAGCGTGAAGGAAGTTTTGGAAGCGAAGGATCGGAAGCTGGCCGGATATACCGCGCCGCCGCAGGGCTTGAGCCTGATGCGTGTAGATTATTGAATTCAAAGGCCCCCTCTTGGTAGAGGGGGCTTTTTTGCTTGACTTTTGGTATGCGGTGTTATACTTAGTATAACTTTTCTCACCGAAGGAGGGGCGGCATGGCGCTGCAATTTCCGAAAAACAAGTTTATGTGTCTCGTCAAGGTCGGCGAGAAGGGGCAGATCGTGATTCCAAAGGGGGCGCGCGACCTGTTCGACATTCAGCCCGGCGACCAGCTGCTGCTGATGGCCGACAAAAAGCGCGGCATTGCGCTGGTCGACCCCGGCGAGGTCTATCTGCCGCCGGACATGTTCCCGGCAAAGGAGGACGACAATGGAAATTCTGAAAATTGAGGGACTTTGCAAGAAATATCCAGAATTTTCCTTAAAAATGTTACGTTTTCGATGGAGAGCGGGACGGTCATGGGCTTTATCGGGCGCAATGGTGCGGGCAAGACGACGACGATCAAATCGATTCTCCGCCTCGTGCATCCGGACGCGGGCCACGTCGAGCTCTGCGGGATGGACGTTGCGAAACAGGAGCTGGCGGTCAAGGCACAGATCGGCTTCGTGACCGGCAGCGCGGCCTATTATCCGCGCAAGCGGCTCGGCCAGCTGACGGCGGCGACGCGGCGGTTCTACCCGAACTGGGACGAGGCGCGATATCAGGACTGCCTGCGGCGTTTCGCGCTGGACGAGGGCAAGCGCGTCAGCGAGCTGTCGGAGGGCATGAAGGTAAAATATCAGCTGGCGCTTGCGATGTCGCACCACGCGAAGCTGCTGATTTTGGATGAGCCGACGTCCGGACTCGACCCGGCGGCGCGGGACGACCTGCTGGGGCTGTTTCTGGAGCTGGTGGAGCGGGACGGCGCGTCGGTGCTGTTTTCAACGCACATCACGTCTGATCTCGACGCCTGCGCCGACACGATCACGTACATCCGGAACGGTGAAATTTTTGCGAGCGAGGCGCGGCGGGCCTTCACGGAGCGCTATCGCTATCTGCGGGCGGACGAGGCTGCGGTCTCGCCGGAGCTGGCCGCGAAGCTGATCGCGCCGCGGCGTCATCAGGGCGAGATCGAGGGATTGCTGCGGACTGCGGATGCGCCGGAGGCTGGCAGCCCCGCGACGCTGGAGCAGATTATGGTGCATCTGGAACGGAGGTGGAGGCATGAGAGCGCTGCAATGGAAGGAATGGCGGCTGTCGATGAGTCCGGTGCCGCTGCTGTTTTTGCTGCTGAGCGGGCTGATCCTGATTCCGAATTATCCGTATTATGTCACGTTTTTCTACAACAGCCTCGGTCTGTTCATGCTGATGCAGTCCTTGCGGGAAAACCGGGATACGGCGTATCTGATGCTCCTGCCGGTGACGAAGGCGGAGATGGTGCGCGCGCGCTTCCGCACCGTGGTACAGCTGGAGCTGCTGCAGAGTGCTGGCCTGCGTCCCGTTTATGGCGCTGCGGGCGAGCTACGGCCAGCTCAACAACGCCGTCGGCATCGAGGCAAACGCAGCGTTTTTGGGCCTTGGGCTGGTGCAGATGGGGCTTTTCAACCTCGTGTTCTTCCCGATGCACTACAAAAAACGCCTACGACCTCGGCAAGCCGTTTCTCGTGGCGAGCGTGGTGGAGTTTTTTCTACATCGTCCTCGCCGAGGTGTGCGACCATGTGATCCCGTACATGAAGACAGTCTGCGAGAGTTATGCGCTGCGCGACCAGCTGCGGCAGTGGCCTGTGCTGCTGGGCGGCGCGGCGGTGTTTGCGCTGCTGACCATGGCGGCGGGCGCAGCTCTGTACGGAGATTTGAACAAGTGGATCTTTGAACAAAAGCCGGGCGGCCAATGGCCGCCTGAAAGCCTTCCCCCAAAGGGAAGGCAGGCGCTGCGGCAAAAACCGCCCCTCGTGTCGATGACACGAGGGGCGGTTTTGGTTAGGATTCTTTTGGTGGGGTCGTAATTTTTGCCGAATTTGAGATTATCGAATTTGATCGTGGCGCTGTCCATACGGGTCTGCGCGGGTTTCGCCGGGGCGACCTTGACGTCAGGCTCCGGCTCGCTGCCGACGAGCTTTCGAGATTCTCGGAGATCTCGTCCGCGATGTCCTGCGTGTGCTTGCTGGACGTGTCTACCACGAGCGACGGTGCGCTGTCGGCCTGCCAGTCGTAGGGCTTGGCGTGCTTCGGCGGCTCCGGCTTCTTGTCTTCGACGGTCAGGTCGCGGCCCTTGAGCTGCTCCAGCAGCTCGAGATGCCCTTTGATGTCGCCCTCGATGACGTTGATAAAATTCAGCGCAGTCTGCTTTGCATACTCCAGCCGTTCCTGCTCGGCGGCGATGTCGGCCTCGACCTTCTGACGGGCCGCGCCGTCCTCCGCCGTCTGCACCATCGCGCTGCACTGCGCCTTGGCGTCGGCGAGCATCTTGTCGCACTTGGCCTGGGCCTCGGCCAGGGTCTTTTTCATGGCAGCCTCCTGCCCGCGGTATTCCTCGAGCTTTTCGACCAGGACCTTCATCTTGGACTTGAGAACGGCATTTTCCTTATAGAGCGTGATATAATCCTCGGTCAGCGGCTCGAGAAAATCATCGACCTGCTGCATGTCATAGCCGCCGAAGACGGCCTTGGAAAAGGTTTGTTCCTGAATTTCCTGGGGTGTGAACATAGGCGTTTCCCTCCTGTGCGATTGGAATTACAGATACAGTCCGTTGTTTTCCAACTCGTCGATCAGATCGCCGACAATGTCCACGTTGTAGGGCGTGATGATATAGGTGCTGATGGCGATTTTTTTGATCTTGCCGTCGAGCGCGTAGGCGCAGCCGGACAGGAAGTCGACAAGCCGTCTTGCAACATCTTTATTCGTCGCCTCCAGATTCAGAACCACCGCGTGCTTGCTGCGCAGGTGCTCTGCGATGTCGGAGACGTTGTCGAACCGGTCAGGCTTGACAAGGACAACCTGCATCTGGGCGGTGGTGTGGATGTTCACGACCTTGTTTCCGCCGGGCACGCGGCGGCCAGAGCCGAACGAGGCGCTCGAGCTGCTGTCATCCAGACCCAGATCGTCCAGCGAGGCTTTCGGCGCCGGGGCGGTCGAGCCGCGGCTCGCACGGCTGGGGCGGACGTCGTCGTCAAATTCATCGAAATCGTCTTCGTCCTCGGTGTAGGGCTTCGCCAACTTCTTCAGGTCATCCATAAATCCCATTGTACTATTCCTCCGATATGTGTCGTTTTATTCTGAAATTAAGGGCAGCGCCGCGCAAGATTCCGGCGCTATTTGCTGTAATGCCGGGCACCGAAGATCGCCGTTCCCACGCGGATCATCGTGGCGCCCTCGCGGATGGCGTCCGCGTAGTCTCCGCTCATGCCCATCGACAGGCAGTCCATGGCTACATTATCGTATTTTTTGCACTTATGTCAACAAAAAGGTTCCGCATTTCTGCAAAATATCTGCGATTATCCCCCTCGTGCTCGCTCACCGGACGGGATCGCCATCAGTCCCTTGAGATGGCAGTGGGGATATTCTGCCATTTTTGCCGCCGTCTGCATCGCTTCTTCGGGCGTAAAGCCGGATTTGCTCTCTTCCTGCCCGATGTTGACCTCCAGCAGGATGTCCTGCACGAGGCCCAGCTTCGCCGCCTGCTTTTCCACACACTCCAGCAGCTCCGTCCGGTCGACCGACTCGATCAGGTCGACCCTGCCGACCACCTGTACTTGACCTTGTTGGTCTGCAGGTGGCCGATGAAGTGAACGGGCCTACCCTCATAGGCCCCCTGGGGCTGCTTTTCCAGCAGCTCCTGCACCCGGTTTTCCCCGCAGCAGTCCACCCCGGCGGCGACTGCTTCCTTCACGCGCGCCGCGTCGTTCATCTTCGTTGCCGCGCAGAGGCTTGATCTCCTTCGGGTCGCGGCCGCAGCTCCGCGCCGCTTCTGCCATCTTCTCCCGATCGCCGCGACATTTGCGCGGATGTCATTGTTCTGTTCCATATCCACTGACTACCTTTCCATTGTATAGATCTTTCGCCCCGACGATGATCTCGTCGCCGGGCCAGAGGTTGTTCGTTGAAGGATTTGTCCAGCGCGGCCACATAGCTCTCGCCGTTGTCGTGGAGAATGTTGATCGGCTTCCAGCGGGGCGACGGCCCCTCGAGGATGTAGACGCCGGTTTTGCCGTTTTCATTCACGCGCACGGCATCCTTCGGCACACGCAGGCCGGAGTAGGACGCGAAGACCACGTCTGCCGACTGCTGCCGCAGCATGGTCACGTTCTGCATGTATTCGTCGCTCTCCAGCACCAGCAAGCGATATCCCGCCTCGTTGCCGCCAATGCGGCGGACGGTCATGGTCGATCTGGCACATAGAAATCGCGCGCGAACGTTACCTGCACGGATCCCCAGCCTCGACGTCCTTTGCGTCCGCTTGCCGGCAGCAGCGTCACATAATACCACGTGTCGCCGCGGATGAGCTTGCCGATCGCGTTTTCCGGAACGGGCGTTTCCGGCGCGATGGTCTGATAGTCCTGCGTACTCATCGTCTCGAGCGCGTCCACCGTCAGCACGGATTCATAGCCGTCCACAGTCCCGGAGAAGTAGCCCGGCGCGGAGACGGTCACGGCCTTCGTGTCGCTGGCGGACTGCTCCTGCAAGGTTTCCAGCTCGCGCTCGGCCGCGTCGATCTGCTCCTGCAGGGAGGCGCTGTCGGCATCGCTGCTGCTCCGCCGCAGCACCATGCCCTTCAGCTCGGAGAAGATCTCCGGCGGAGTTCATGTCACGGCGGCAGACGTACTGGTTCAGCGAGATCAGGCTTTCGAGATCTGCTTGTCCAGCTGGGCCTGGTCGTAGACGCTCGACGAATACTGCCAGGCATAGCGGAGCTGCGCGAGCTGGTCCGGTCAGCTCCTGGATGCGGCTCTGCCGTGCCTGCGCATCGTCGGTGAGGTAGCCGGTCGCCACCTGGCCGCCCGCCGCCACGCGCGCTGCCCTCGGACACGGTGAGGACGCTGATGGCGTAGTTCGAGCGGATGACGCTCTCGTCGCGCGCCACAAAGCCGGTGGCGTAATATCCCGCCCCGGCCTCATATTCCACGGCGGTCGTGGTCGTCAGCGGCGTATAGAGGCTCGTCGCCAGGTTATAGCCGAAATACGCCACGATGGCCGCCAGAAAGATCCAGATCACGATGGAAAGATAGTGCTTGCCCTGTTTCATAGAGGGCTCCTCTCCGGCGCGGGAGGAGCCTCCGCGGCTCACTCCTGCGTCATGCGCACGGGCGTCATCGGCGTCATCGTCGAGACGGCGTGCTTGTAGATCATCTGCTGCTTTCCGTCGGATTGCAGCAGGATCACAAATGCGTCAAAGCCCGTCACGATGCCGCGCATCTGAAACCCGTTCATCAAGAACACGGTCAGCGGCGTGCGCTCGCGCCGGGCCTGATTCAAAACTGATCCTGATAGCTTTCGATTTTTTGCATGGGTATCGACTCCTTTTTTTTATATATCGGTGATACCCAACACTCTATCATATTTCTTCCGCGAAAAAGGGGATTTCCCGCCGTGCCGCCGCAAAAACCGCGTCTGCGTCCGGCTGCGCGGGCTGGAAGATCCAGTGCATCGCAGGATTCCGGCGGAACCACGTCAGCTGCCGCTTGGCATAGTTGCGCGAGCGCTGCTGGCAGAGCGCCGTCGCCGCGGCGAGCGCGGACTCGCCGCGCAGATAGGCGAAAAACTCTTTGTAGCCGATGGCCTGTAAGCTCGTCGCCGTCTCCCGGCACGCCGGAGGTCAGGAGCGTCCGGATTTCGTCCAGCAGGCCCTGTTCCAGCATGATCTCGACCCGCCGGTCGATGCGCGCGTAGAGATCGGCGCGGTTTTCGTGAAATCCAGCCCGAGCCAGACGGGCGCGTAGCGCGGCGGGATCTTCTGTGTCTCGCGGTTGTGCTCCGTGATCGTCCGGCCCGTTTCCTGCCAGACCTCAAGCGCCCGGATGATGCGCTTTTCGTCCGCCGGATGCAGCCGCGCTGCGGCCTCGGGGTCGACCGAGTGCAGCTCGCGCAGCAGCGCTTCGCCGCCCTCGGCGCGCATCCGCGCCTCCAGAACTGCGCGTTTGCCGGTTGACGGCGACGTACGGGCGCGAAGGTGCGACCGGCGATTAGGCTGTCGACATACAGGCCCCGTTCCGCCCGCGATCACGCAGACCTTTGCCGCGCGCGAGGATGTCCTGCACCGCCGCGCATTCTGCAAGCTCGACATATTTTCCGACGGAAAAATCCTCCGCCGGGTCTGCAATGTCGATCATGATGATGCGGCACGCCGTCCATCTCCTCCGCCGCCGGTTTGGCCGTGCCGACGTCCATGCGGCGGTAGATTTGCATCGAGTCGCAGGAGACGACCTCGCCGTCCAGCGCTTTGGCCAGACGCACCGCCAGCGCCGTCTTGCCCGACGCCGTCGGGCCGACCACGCAGATGATCTTGTCCATCTCCTGTGCGCCTCCCTTTTTGTGATATGATGTAGGGGCCGATATGTGCATCACCCGGATGCCCCCGCCGCAGCGGAAAGGCTCCCTTTGTGTAAAGGGAGCTGTCAGCCGTCAGGCTGACTGAGGGATTGTTTTACTGCCATGTCAATATACTGGCAAACTTCTTGAAAATTTCTGTTGACTTCATTGTTCGGAATTCGAAGAACAGTCAAACCATAGCTTTCAAGAAACGCCGTCCGCTCAGCATCTTTTACGATTTTGTCATCTTCATAATGCTGTGAGCCATCCAGTTCAATCACCAGTTTTGCTTCCGCGCTGTAAAATCAACGATATATTTTCCCAATACCTTTTGTCTGGAAAAGCGAACAGAATAATTTCGCAAGAAATCATACCAGAGACGCCGTTCTTCCTTCGTCATTTCTTTTCGCAATTCCTTCGCCAATGGAACGATCTGCTTATTATGTTTCCGCTGCATCACAATCCCTCCGTCACGGCTGCACCGTGCCACCTCCCTTTACACAAGGGAGGCTTTGGCGCGGTGCAATGATTCAGCTTCGCTTGAATTGGCGCTCGAGCTGGGATTTGGTCAGCTCGATGCAGACGGGGCGGCCGTGCGGGCAATATTTGATATCCGTGCGGGACAGGTGATTCGCCACGAGATGCGCGGCCGGGCGGCTGTGTAATATTTGATATCCTCGGTGTGCCAGCGCCGGCCTGATGGCCGCCTTGCACGCGATGGTGCAGCAGGTTGTCCCGCAGCGTCTCCGGCGCGAGCGTCTTCCCAGCGAGCAAATCTGCGGCAAGCCCCCTGCAGGAGAGACACGGCGTCCTTCTCGTCCACGTCGCACGGATCTGGCGGATGAGCACGTCCCCGTCGCCGAAATCGGCGACCTCAAAGCCGCATTTGCCCAGGATCTCCGTGTTTTCCAGCACAGTTGCCGCTCTTCGCGCGTCAGTCCGCCGAGACGGGAGCCATCAGCTCCTGTGAGACGATCGGGTGCTCCTCGGCCTTGAGCTTCTCAAACAGGATACGTTCGTGCGCGGCGTGCTTGTCGATGAACAGGACGCTCTCGCCCTGCTCTGCGATCAGATAGCTGTCGAACGCTTCGCCGATCAGGCGGAACGTCTGCTCCGGCAGGTCGAGCGCCAGCTGCTCGGCCCGCCGGGTGGGAATGGGTTCTTTTGGGATGGCCGCTGGTTCCGGTTCGGCCTTTGCGGGGGCTTGACCGGTGCGACGACCGGCTCCGGCTGCGGCGGCGCGATGGGGGAGGGGCTTTCTCAACGGGAGGCATCGCCGGTTCGACCGGCTTTGGCGTCCGCGTCGGATACTGCACCGTGAGGCCAGCACGGTGCGCGGCTGCGCCCCGGCCTGCCGCCGGTATTCGCCCGCCTGCATCGTCTGATAGAAATTCGGGTTCACCGCCGGTCTTGCCGCGGCCGCTCCGCCGGTCTTCGCCGTGCTGCCGCGGCGCGGCGGGCTGTGCATCCGGGGGCAGGGGACTTCGGCATCTGCATCGCGACGCGCCCGTGGATTCGAGAGCGTCGAGAGCGCGGCATAGTGTACCGCGTCGGAACACGGCGCGTTCGTTCAGGAATTTGACCTCGGTCTCGCCGGGTGGACGTTCACGTCCACGGCCTCGGAGCGGCATTTGCAGCCTCCAGCACGTGCAGGCCGGGAAACGGCCGGTCATCATCTGGTTCCGGTACGCCTCTTCCAGCGCCGCAGACAGCAGCCGCGAGCGGATGAAGCGCCCGTTCAGGAAGAAATATTGCAGCGCGCGGTTGCCGCGTGGCGGTCGGTTTTGTGATGTAGCCTGTCACATGGAACTTTTTCCCACGTGCCGTTCACGGCCAGCATATTCTTCGCCAGTTCCCCGGGGCCAAAGGACCGTGAGTGATCGCGGCGAGCCGCGTCTGCCGTCGCCACTGGTCTGGGAGCTGCGTTTCGCCGTCGCGGATGAGGCGGGAACGAAATTTCCGGGTGCGCCAGTGCCCGCTGCTAACCACGGCCGCGATGGCTGAGGACCTCGGCAGAGTCGGATTTCATGAATTTCATCCGCGCGGGCGTGCTGGAAAAAAAGAGGTCGCGCACGAGGATGGTCGTG
>VOFC01000923.1_pt1 | contig 19523 bp, 11 predicted proteins | sample 5384161 | NCBI WGS metagenome assembly VOFC01 (sample SAMN12384722, study PRJNA508395) | human gut metagenome | isolation source: healthy gut B | host: Homo sapiens
TTAGTGTCAACCCTTACAGATTCATAACCTCCTGCTCAAAGCGGTCTTTGTCGCCTGCAGCCTTGTTACGGATCTTGCTGCGATAATTGTATACAGTAGCCAACGAATAGCCCAAGAAGTGTGCAATCCGGGCAGTATCAGTCACGCCCAGACGAATCAGGGCGAAAATGCGAAGTTCCGTATTCAATATTTCGCCCGACTTCGGATAAATGCGCCCTTCCTCAACAAGCAGGCCGTTGAAATCCTCTATAAAATCAGGGAAAAGATCAAGGAACGAACGGTCAAATTCGTTATAGAAACGCTTCCTTTCATCTTTCAAGAACTGTTCCGAACGTATTGCCTTGAACAGTTCTTCCAGCCTGGATGCCATGGCAAGCTTTTCAAGCGAACGGCGGTACTGAGCCATCTTGTCAAGATACTCGACACACCGGTCAAGATAACGCGCAATATACACTTCCTTTATCTTTCCTGTCTGCACCAGTTCTTCATTCACTTCATGCAGCTCATCGTTTGCTTTCGAAAGATGCCGCCTCATCGTCGACAGTTTTTTCATGCCATAATAAAGATACACCGCCAGCACTACAAGAAGACAAGCCAGCGAAGTAATGCACCAGAACAGAATCCGGCTCATTCGCCGTTCCTGCCCTTCTTTCTCCACATATGCCTTATCTATAATCGGATAGACCTCCGTTACTTCCATAAAACGCAGCCGGGCATTACAGTCAACGGCATCTTCCATCGAGCATTTCAGATAGCGATAAGCCCTCTCCAGATCGCCCGCTTCATAAATCAGCCGCGCCAGCTTAGGCAAAGCGGCATACTCACGCACGCCCATCTTCAAGTCAACGGCAGCCGTACGAACCAAGCAGTCGATAACTTTGTCGCGGTTGCCCAATTGCTCCCAAGCCAACGATTCCGTAAAAAACAGATAAGCCCGGTATTTATCGTCCGGACAATAGCTTTCCAGGCTGTCAAGCACTTTCAACGCCTTTCCAGGCTCATCCTTCCTCAACATCACTTCAACCTCCATCAGCCTGCGTTCGGGGCTCACGGGCAGGACGGAAATCGCAGAATCCCGATAGATATCAGCCCGCTCAAAGTATTTCTGCTTTTCGTCGGAGTTCACCGTATAGTCTGCCAGCCATCCGTAACAAGCCCGGTATGTGCTGTAAAAGTAAATCAGCTGTCTGGCATCAAAGGTTCTGGAATCCACCCGCTGCAAAGCTTCCAAGGCTTCGATGTACATACCCATCACTCCCATCACTTCCGCACGGTTCACCAGAATCTCATTTTTCAGCGAGGGATGGTCGGCAGGCTTTATAAAGCTGAGTTTCTTCTGTATGTATTGAAGGGCAGAGTCTGCCTGGTAATGCAGATAGATCTCAAAAAGAGAATTGCACAGTTCATAACGTTCCATGTCATCTTCGGCACGCGTCAGACGCAATTTCAGCACACGGATAGAATCCTCTCTTCGTTCCTGACAGAAGGTCTTCCCCGCCATTACCTCATCAAGTCTGTTCAATGCTCCATGCGTTGGCGCATCGGCCTGCATTCTGGAAATTCCGCCGCACAAAAGCAATAATAAAATTAATACATTCACCCGTTTCATCGAATAATCAAGGATTTTAAGGTATCTATCACACTCTTCTGTCATGCGGTGCGGAAACGGTCGCTGAAAACAATGCTGACATTTTCAGGACGAACAGACCGGCATCGCATAAAAGAACTGAATTCCGGCTCTAAAGATAGAAAACTTTTTTCATTACTTGTTCATGGCACAATAAAAATACCCCTATTTCCCGGGGTATAAAGTTATAAATCATTTATATTTACAGCCTGTCAGCAAAGCATTAAAACACTGATTAACAATAATATATCATTTAATCTCATTTATATTTTCATCATTATTCCGACAGATGTCTTATGTAAGATATAATTTTGCTTTCAGAAATTGTTTTTTACGCTAATACCAGAAAGAACTATGAACCTTAAAAGAACTTTTACTTTTGTTGCGCTCTGCGGATACATCTTCTTTGCAAACGCGCAAAAACTGACATCACCCGACGGAAGCCTGGTCATGAACTTCAGTCTTAACGAAAAGGGATGCCCGACTTACGACCTTACTTTTTAAAGATAAAACGGTTATCAAGCCAAGCACTCTCGGACTGGAACTGAAAAAGGAAGACGCGAACAAAAAAACCGACTTTGAGTGGACAGAAAGAAAAGACAAGGATCAGCTTGACAAAAAGGCCAATCTGATGAACGGATTCAAAATTCGGAATACCCGCATTTCCAGCACTGATGAAACGTGGCGTCCGGTATGGGGAGAAGAAAGTGTTATACGCAACCATTACAACGAACTGGAAGTTACACTGGACCAGCCGGAAAACGACCGCTACATAATCATCCGCTTCCGCCTGTTCAACGACGGCTTAGGCTTCCGCTATGAATTTCCGCAGCAGAAAAATCTGAACTATTTCGTCATCAAGGAAGAACACTCGCAGTTTGCCATGGCCGGCGACCATACTGCTTTCTGGATTCCGGGCGACTATGACACTCAGGAATACGATTACACCACTTCCCGCCTGTCTGAAATCAGAGGAAAAATGAAAACAGCCGTCACTGAAAATTCTTCTCAATACGTTTTCTCTCCGACCGGCGTGCAGACGGCCTTAATGATGAAGACAGACGACGGACTTTATATAAACCTGCACGAAGCTGCATTGGTTGACTACGCTTGCATGAGCCTCAACCTGGATGACAAGAACATGATCTTCGAATCATGGCTTACTCCTGACGCAAAAGGCGACAAAGGATATATGCAGACACCATGCAACTCACCGTGGCGCACAATAATCGTCAGCGACGACGCACGCGACATTTTGGCTTCACGCATCACACTGAACTTGAACGAGCCGTGCAAAATAGAAGACACATCGTGGATTCATCCGGTAAAGTATGTAGGCATATGGTGGGACATGATCACCGGAAAAGGTTCGTGGGCCTATACGGATGACGTATACAGCGTGAAACTGGGGCAGACCGACTATTCGCAGGCCAAGCCGAACGGAAAGCATTCGGCCAACACGGCTAACGTAAAACGCTACATCGATTTTGCCGCCAAACATGGATTTGATGCCGTGCTGGTTGAAGGATGGAACCAAGGCTGGGAAGACTGGTTCGGAAAGAGCAAAGATTATGTGTTCGACTTCGTAACGCCTTACCCTGACTTTGACGTACAAGAAATCCACCGCTATGCGGCAGGCAAGGGCATCGAGATGATGATGCACCATGAAACTTCTTCTTCCGTACGCAATTACGAACGCCACATGGACAAAGCATATCAGTTTATGGCAGACAATGGATACAGCTCTGTAAAGAGCGGCTATGTGGGCGACATCATCCCGCGAGGAGAACACCACTACGGACAATGGATGGTAAACCATTACATGTATGCCGTAAAGAAGGCAGCCGACCACAAGATTATGGTAAATGCACACGAAGCTGTACGTCCTACCGGACTATGCCGCACGTATCCCAACCTCATTGGCAATGAATCGGCAAGGGGAACTGAATACGAGTCGTTCGGAGGAAACAATGTGAACCATACCACCATCCTTCCGTTCACCCGGCTGATCGGAGGCCCGATGGACTATACACCGGGAATTTTCGAAACAGACTGCAGCAAAATGAATCCGACCAACCATTCGCGCGTACGCTCCACACTGGCACGCCAGCTTGCACTGTACGTGACAATGTACAGTCCGTTACAGATGGCAGCCGATATTCCGGAGAATTACGAACGCTTCATGGATGCCTTCCAGTTCATCAAGGATGTGGCCGTTGACTGGCAGGAAACGAAATACCTGGAAGCTGAACCGGGTGAATACATCACCATCGCACGGCACGCGAAAAATTCAGGCGACTGGTTCGTTGGATGCTCAGCAGGCTATAACGGACATACGTCCAAACTGTCCTTCGACTTCCTTGATCCGGACAAGAAATATGAAGCAACCATCTATGCTGATGCAAAAGATGCAAGCTGGGACAAAAATCCCCAAGCCTACACCATCACAAAGAAGAAAGTGACCAGCAAGACCAAGCTGACACTGAAAGCTGCGGTTGGAGGCGGATATGCCATCTCTATCAAAGAAATCAAATAAAAACAGATACAATTACTGATTTAGGGTAAAGATTGATTCTCAGGAAATGCCATTACTTCCGGTCAGAAGGCGGATGCATCGCTTCTGGCTGGAAGTAGAATCCTTTTTCACCGGCAGCACGAAAATTTTCAACAGGCTGAACATTTTTTCTCTTCAGGAGGTATAAAACATTAACTCTAACTTAATTTAATAACATGAAAACAAAAGCAATCAAACAATCAGGCAGATTCTTCCTGCTATGGCTTGCAGGAATGCTGCTGACAGTGCAGGCTTTTGCACAAGAGATTACCGTAAACGGTAATGTGAAAGACAATCTTGGCGAAACCGTCATCGGAGCCAGCGTAGTGATAAAAGGCACTACCAACGGCACAATCACCGACTTCGACGGAAACTTCTCTCTCAAAGCAAAGAAAGGCGACATCATTGTAATCTCGTTCATCGGCTACAAGACACAGGAACTTCCTGCTGCTGCCAATATGAGCGTGGTTCTGCAAGATGACAGCCAGCTGCTGGATGACGTAGTGGTTATCGGTTACGGTTCTGTTAAAAAGAGTGACCTGAGCGGTTCCGTCGTGGCCATCAAAGCAGAAGAAATGAACCGCGGTGCGGTTACTTCTCCTCAGGAATTGCTTATGGGAAAAGTACCGGGCCTCTCCATTTCACAACCAGACGGCCAGCCGGGCGGCGGTTCTACCATCCGTATCCGCCAAGGCTCTTCACTGAATGCCAGCAACGACCCGCTGATTGTAATCGATGGTATTCCCGTAGCCAATGATGCAGCCCCAGGAACTCCTTCGGCATTAGGTACCATCAACCCGAATGACATTGAAACCTTCACCGTGTTAAAAGATGCCTCCGCCACAGCTATCTACGGTTCGCGCGCATCCAACGGCGTCATCATCATTACAACCAAAAAAGGCACGCAAGACAAGCTGAAAGTGACTTACTCAAGCACTTACACCTTGCGTAATCCCTATAACAGAATGAACACGATGGATGCCGCCACATACCGTGAAGTAATGACCAACTTCTGGGGAACCGAATCATCAGTATATAACTTGCTGAATCAATATCCTGACCAAGCTACCGACTGGCAGGACGAAATATTTCAGAACGGTTTAGCTACCGACCAGAACATCAGCGTGTCGGGAAAAGCAGGATTCCTTCCTTTCCGCGTTTCTTTCGGATACAACAAAGAACGTGGTACGCTGAAAACCTCAGACTACGAACGTTACACCGGCTCCATCAGCTTGAGTCCGAAATTCTTTGATGAACATCTGAGCGTTGACATCAACGTAAAGGGAACTATAAACAACAACACCTTCGCCGACTCGGGTGCTGTGGGCGGAGCAGCTTATTTCGACCCTACCAAGCCGGTAAACAGCACAGACGGCTCATATAACGGCTGGTGGCAGTGGACAGGTACAACGCTGGCCGGACACAACCCGCTCTCTTTATTATACGACGTTAACAATGCAGGAACAACAAAACGCAGCCTTGGAAACATCCAGCTGGACTATAAGATTCATGGTCTGGAGGACCTGCGCGTCAACTTGAATCTGGGCTATGACGTGGCAATGACAGACGGCGACAATTATGACGTTCCTAATTCATACCGCACATCCACCAACACCAACTTCCCCAATTACGGCGGCGGTGCAACATGGCACAACTTGCGCCGCAACCAGCTTCTGGATTTTTATCTGAACTATCAAAAGCAGATTGATGCTATCAAGAGCCATGTAGACGTAACGGCCGGCTACTCTTACCAGCATTTCTATTTTGCCGATCTGAACACGAACCGCTCAAATGTCATGCCTGAACGGGATACTGCCGTAAGCGGATATGAATATAACGAAGAAGAACAGCGCTACTATTCAACCACCGACTATCGGAAACCTTACGAATATTATCTGATTTCATTCTTCGCGCGTTTGAACTACAACCTGATGGACCGCTATCTGCTGACAGCAACCGTACGCCGTGACGGTTCCTCACGTTTCAGCGAAGACAACCGCTGGGGTATCTTCCCGTCTGCTGCCGTTGCGTGGAGCATCATCAACGAACCGTTCATGGAAAAAACCCATAACTGGCTTTCAAACTTGAAGCTCCGTCTGGGCTACGGTAAAACAGGACAGCAGGAAATCAGCTCTTACTACGGTTATCTGGGAACGTATACGACCAATACAGATCCTCACTCTACTTACTTCGGCCACCAACTGATGAAGCCCGACGGCTACAATCCTAATCTGAAATGGGAAACGACTACCACTTACAACGTGGCCATTGACTACGGATTCTTGAACAATCGCATCAACGGTAGCATCGAGTTCTACAAAAAGGACACCAAAGATTTGCTGAACACCGTTGCCTCTGCCGCCGGAACCAATTTCAATACCGAGCTGACAGCCAACGTCGGTTCAATGGAAAACAAAGGTGTGGAATTCAACGTTAATGCCATGGCTATTCAAACCAAAGACTTCTCTTGGGAACTGAACTATAACATTACGTGGAATGACAGCAAGATAACACAGCTGACAGCTACTCCAAATCCGGATTATGGCATGGCTGTAGGTGACAGACAACGCAATCAGGTAGGCTATATTCCTAACGCCTTCTACGTTTACCAGCAGGTATATGACCAGAACGGCAATCCTATACAGAACGCTCTGGTAGATCGCAACAACGACGGAAGCATCACGGAAGACGACCGTTACATCAGCGACAAGAGTCCTGTAGCAAAAGTCTATATGGGACTTAGCTCTCAGTTCATTTACAAGAATTGGGACCTGGGATTCAACCTCCGTGCAAGCTTGGGCAATTATGTATACAACGGAACCTTTGCCGACAACGCGACATTGATGAACTACAGCGACCAGGGATTCTTGTCGAACTTGTATGCAGACTGTCTTAAAACCGGGTGGACAGCCATCTCCAGCAATGAGCAGAAACGTTCGGACTATTTCCTGGAAAACGCTTCCTACCTGAAGATGGACAACATCACGCTGGGATATTCATTCAACAACTTCACTCCAGCGAAACTGTCCGGACGCATCAGTGCTTCTGTACAAAATGTATTTACTATCACCAAGTATAGCGGACTCGACCCGGAATGCAGTGCCATCGACGGTTCATCATGGCCGCGTCCCCGTACTTTCACATTAGGCCTGACCCTTAACTTCTAACAGAAAGGAAACAATTTATGAAAACGAAGAAACTATTATATACAGCCATTTTGGCATTAAGCTTTACAAGCTGTGTAAACGATCTTGATGTCGTCCCTCTTGACCCGACAATCAACACGGCCGACCGTGCCTATCAAGATGCAGAAGATTATGAAAACGCATTAGCCAAAGTATATGCAATTTGGGCAATGTCAGGACAGGACGGAGCCGGAACAAGCGATATCAGCTTAGGCGATGCAGGTAACACTACTTTGCTGCGGTCATGGTTCATCCTCCAGACCCATCCGACTGATGAGCTGAAGAATGCAAACAATGACGCTTGGGTGCCCAACCTGAACTACATGAACTGGGGTACAGCCGAAATCGAACCGATCGAAGCCGTATACCAGCGATGCATGTACATCGTAGCGCTGGCAAACGACTTTCTGAAAAATCTGCCCAACGCACCGGAAGAAATCAACCAGGAAAGTCTGCGTGCTCAGGCACGTTTCTGCCGTGCCTTAGCCTACTACACGCTGATGGACACATTTGGCAATCCGCCTTATATAACGGAGAACAATTATTCAATCACTCCGTCTCAGATCGGACGCACAGAAATCTTCAATTTCATCGAAACCGAACTGAAAGCCATCATAGAAAGCGGCGCTTTGCCTCAACGTGCTACCGGCAACGATTACGGCCGAGCAGACCAGGGATCTGCATGGGCATTGCTTGCACGCATGTACCTGAACGCTGAAGTTTACACCGGAACCGCACGCTATGCAGACTGCATGAACGCCTGTCAGGAAGTCATCAATTTGGGCTATGGACTGGCAGATCAATATAGTGCCCTGTTCTGTGGAGACAACGGCGAAAACCCCGACGCTACACAAGAAATCATCTTCCCCATCATGCTCGACGGCGATGCCACACAAACTTATGCGAACCTGTTTTCGGCTTCACGCCCGAACACTGTCAGCGCTGCAGTTGAAGAGGTTGCCGGAGATACCAAATTCCAGTTCTGCCTCAATAACTGGGGAACGCGTGAAGGTTGGGCCGGATACCGCGGAACAAGTGATTTGATACGCACCTTCGAATATACGGACAACAACAATCCGAAAGCCAGCGAAATTTTGGACAAACGGGGAATCTTCCGGGACAGCAACTACGATGACGAAGAACTTTCTATACGCATAGGAAGCACCGTTACAGGAACGTTCCACACCAATGGATGGTGGGTGTACAAATGGACAAACCTTGACCACAACGGCCAGCCGCTGTACGATGCAAGCGTTGCTTCTACGGTTGCCTTCGTCAGCACAGACTTCCCTCTGCTCCGTTTGGGCGACGTCTATCTGATGTATGCCGAAGCTGCCGCACGCACCGGCCAGAACCTTGAAACGGCTGTAAACTACGTGAACCAGCTGCGTGCCCGCGCTTACCAGGGACAAGGCAACTACACCATCACGGCAAGCTGGCTAACCGCAAATGCACAAGTAGGTTACGAAGGTCCGACAGTACAGTTCGGAAACATTCTGAATGAGCGCTGCCGGGAAATGTACTGGGAAGGACAACGCCGTACAGACCTTATCCGCTTCGGGCTTTTCACAGGCAACAGTTATCTGTGGGAATGGAAAAACGGAGCAGAAAACGGCTCCTCAACCAATGAACGCTATAACTTATATCCTATCCCGGTGTCAGATATACAAGCCAATGGCGGTCTGCAACAAAATTCCGGATATTAACCAACATATGCTAACAACAAAAGAACAATAACGTATGAAAATGACAAAATATATGGCAGCTCTCTGCCTGCCGCTCCTTGCCCTAACGGCATGCGAAACCGACAGAGAGATGGCGACATTTGATAGCGCCACAGCTACTTCCGCCACGCTCTCCATCAATGGAACAGCACAAGACCTCTACACACTTGATGCCAGCAACGCTTCCGTCAACGTGTTTACTATCGACTGGAGCAAACCGGACTTCGGCTTGCAGGTGCCCGTCACCAACGTTCTGCAAATGGATATCGACGGCAAGAATTTCTCCAATGCACAGGTTCTGACCACCGAAACTGATGTCAAAATCACCTCTTATGCTGTCATCGCAAGCAATTTGAATGCAAACATCCAAACCTTGCTGAACGCATACGGCATGGAAACCCCTACTACACCCGAAGAAGCCGTAACCCTGAACTTCCGCCTTGCCAGTTTCATCACCGGCAGCGCATCCGACTCGCTTTTCTCCGAAGTGCTTAATGTGAAAGTATTGCCGTACGAAGGAGAAGCGATTTATCCGTCGCTTGATGTAGTGGGCATAGACGGCAACTGGGACTTTGCAACGAGCCAGAAAATTTATTCGCTTGAGAGCAACGACACCTACAGCGGAATGGTTTATTTCAACAGTTTGCCCGATGGCGGCTGGAAACTGGCCGCAAGCAGTTGGGATAGCGACAAGAACTGGGGAGGCGATGTAGAAGCCGAGGCTTCCACGGCAACGCTGACCGCCGGCGGAAGTAACATCACGGCATACAGCCATAAGAGCTATAACGTCACATTCAACAGGTCAACGCTTGTACTGGAAATGTCGCAGGCACGCGATTACTGGGGAGTCATCGGAATCAACAACAAATGGGGAGAAAGCGATGACATCGACTTGGCATTCGGACAAGAAACCGATGCGAGCGGACAAACACAATACTATCTGAGTGCCACGGTAGAAGTACAGGCATCAACTGACGGAAGTACTCACGACACGTTTAAAATCCGCCCCGACCATGACTGGGACGGTGAAATCAACGCTGATAATATAAGCTATGAAGGAGATGTGGCTAAAGACGGCTCCAGCAACAATTTCAAGCTGACCGAAGGAACCGGACAGTATGAAATCAAATGGTACTTCAACAAAGCGGAACAGAAAGTGACCGTCACAAAACAATAAGGCCGTTACCTAGAAACGGAGAATCACACAAGAGGCTGTCTCAGTTTTCATTCTGAGACAGCCTCTTGACGTATAAAGAAAAAACTTCTGGCGACTTTACTTTTCCGCAATGCCAGTTACGCGGGGCGATACAGTCCTGATTATCCAGTCACAATCTGAGCCAATCCACGTGAATCTGCGGTAAAAGCCAAAAGGCAAATCACTTCTGCCCCAGCAGCACCTCGTTCACCGCACGTTTCAGCTCAGCCTTAGGCATGGCTCCCTGAGCCATCTGCGGAGTGCCTTCTTTCGGAATAAAAAGCAGGGTGGGGATGCTGCGGATGCCGAAAGCGGCCGACAGCTCCTGCTCCTTGTCCGTATTGATCTTATACACAACGATCTGTCCGGCATATTCAGCCGCCAGCTCTTCAAGAATCGGAGCAATCATCTTGCAGGGACCGCACCAGTCGGCATAGAAATCCACAATCGCCGGCTTGTCGCCTTCGTACGTCCACTTGTCCGGATTCTTTTCGTAATTATACACTTTCTCCAAAAATTCTGTCTTGTTCAGGTGAATCACCTGAGCGTTCTGAGTAGCTTCCATATTTTCATTCCTTTCTAAATTATTACTCTTTTTCACCTCACTTCCGCATGCCGCATTGACAAGCAACACGCACAATGCAAGACTTAACAGTTTCTTCATTTCTTTCTTCAAGTTAGGTTCTACATCCTTTGTTCAGAAGCCAAAGATAAAGCATTATTTCTTTCCAAACAAATTTCCTTAGGAAATTGTTTGTTTTTTACAATTTATAGAGGCACAATTTACCCGCCAGCACGGCACACTTGCCCGCATCCCACGAAAACGTGATGCAAACAGCCTATTATCACAACCTCTTCACTTCTGTGATACGTTCTCTTCGCTCCAGTGATTCGATCTCTTCACTTAAGTGATGCATTCGTATCACTCCAGTGAAGAGATAAAAACAATACGATATCGCCACAGACGCCCACAGGACGGCCGGAAAAGATATCCGGGCCGATGCATCATACGCCATCAAATTTAAATTAATTAACCCTTTCATATTAAATAAATATAATATAACCCACACAATTAATGAGCATATTAATTAAATTTGCAGCAGATAAAGAAACAAATATCAATCACATCTAATATGCTAACACAAATTATTAATGCCCGCATCCTTACCCCTCAAGGCTGGCTGAAAGACGGATCGGTACTCATCAGAGACAACAAGATTCTGGAAGTGACGAACTGTGACCTTCCCATCGTGGGAGCAACACTGATTGACGCAAAAGGAACATACATCGTTCCCGGCGGAGTTGAAATCCATGTACACGGCGGGGGCGGCCGCGACTTCATGGAGGGAAGCGAAGACGCGTTCCGCGCAGCTATCAAGGCGCACATGCAACACGGTACGACAAGCATTTTCCCAACTCTTTCTTCATCAACCATACCGATGATACGGGCAGCGGCGGCTACAACCGAAAAGCTGATGGCCGAACCCGACTCACCCGTACTGGGACTTCATCTGGAAGGGCATTACTTCAACATGAAAATGGCAGGAGGACAAATGCCGGAAAACATCAAGAATCCCGACCCCGAAGAATACATCCCTCTGCTTGAGGAAACGCACTGCATCAAACGCTGGGATGCAGCTCCCGAACTTCCGGGAGCCATGCAGTTCGGAAAATATATCACGTCAAAAGGCGTGCTGGCAGCAGTAGGACATACGCAGGCCGAATTCGAAGACATCTATACGGCATACGAAGCGGGATATACACACGCAACCCACTTCTATAACGCCATGCCGGGATTCCACAAACGCAGCGGATACAAGTACGAAGGCACGGTAGAAAGCATCTACCTGATGGACGACATGACCGTAGAGGTAGTGGCCGACGGAATCCACGTGCCGCCCACCATTCTCCGCCTTGTCTACAAGATAAAAGGAGTTGAAAAAACCGCGCTGATAACCGATGCGCTCGCCTGCGCTGCAAGCGACAGCAAAGAGGCGTTCGACCCGCGTGTCATCATCGAAGACGGGGTGTGCAAGCTGGCCGACCGTTCGGCACTTGCCGGAAGCATCGCCACAATGGACCGCCTGATCCGCACGATGGTGCAGAAGGCCGAAATCCCGCTGGAAGATGCAATCCGCATGGCTTCAGAAACTCCGGCGCGCATCATGGGAGTGGCCGACCGGAAGGGAACCCTCGAAAAAGGAAAGGATGCCGACATCCTGGCTCTCGACAACGACCTGAACATCCGTGCCGTATGGGCGATGGGCAAGATCGTGGAAGGAACCAACACGTTATTCTAAACCGATAAATACAAGAACATTATGCTGACACAAATCATAAACGGCCATATACTTACGCCGCAGGGCTGGCTGAAGGACGGCTCTGTACTCATCAACGATGGGAAAATACTGGAAGTGACCAACAGCGACCTTGCCGTAATCGGCGCAAAGGTCATCGATGCGAAGGGAATGTTCATCGTGCCCGGATTCGTATCAATGCACAGCCACGGAGGAGGAGGAAAAGACTTTACGGAAGCAACTCCCGAAGCGTTCGGAACCATCGTCAACGCACATCTGAAACATGGTGCCACATCCATCTTCCCCACCTTGTCGTCAACAAGCTTCGACGTGGTCCGCCAAGCTGTAGCAACTTGCGAGGAAATGATGCAGCGGCCCGAAAGCACAATTCTAGGACTGCACATCGAAGGCCCTTACCTGAACCGGAAAATGGCAGGCGCGCAATGGGGCGACTTCCTGAAAGATCCGGACCCGAACGAATACATCCCGCTGCTCGAGAGCACAGGCTGCATCAAACGCTGGGACATCAGCCCGGAACTTCCGGGAGCGCACGACTTCGCACGCTATACCTCCGGACACGGCATACTGACGGCCATCACTCACACCGAAGCAGAATATCCTGAAATCAAGGCTGCATTCGAAGCCGGATTCACTCATGCCGCCCACTTCTACAATGCCATGCCGGGATTCCACAAACGCCGCGAATACAAATACGAAGGTACGGTTGAAAGTGTCTACCTGATGGACGGAATGACCGTAGAAGTGATTGCCGACGGAGTGCATCTGCCTGCCACAATCCTGAAGCTCGTCTACAAGCTGAAAGGCGTGGAGAAGACATGCCTGGTAACAGACGCGCTGAAATATGCCGCTTACGAAGGTGAACCGATCGACGATCCCCGCTACGTAATTGAAGACGGTGTTTGCAAGCTGGCCGATCACCAGTCGCTGGCAGGAAGCATCGCCACGATGGACCGCCTCGTGCAGACAATGGTAAAGAAAGCCGGCATCCCACTGGCCGACGCTATCCGCATGGCATCCGAAACTCCGTCGCAGATTATCGGTGTGTCCGACCGTAAAGGAACGCTCCAGAAGGGCAAGGATGCCGATATCGTCATCCTCGACAAGGACGTGAACGTGCGGTGCGTATTCTCATACGGAAATGTCGTAGAAGGAACGAATACAATGATTCATTGAACGGTCTGAATGCCGGATAAATCTACAAAGGCACGGAAATGGCAGAAGTCATCTTTCGTGCCTTTCTTTTTTTAAAGGAATCTCCGTATCTTTAGCTGCATAAATGTCCGGCACTGATCAGCACCTGACTAAGCGATTCTGAAATGGAACGAAAAACACTTCTTTATCTAGCAATTGCCTGGATGATTGCCTACTTCCTTACAAGTTACAGACCGTTTCCATGTACAGAAGCTTGCTTATGAAGCCGTTCAGAACATGAGGGTTAAAGCCCGCTGAGAAGCACTTGATGAAGAATCGATACAGCTGGCACATGCAAAGGCATGCGGAAAGGCATATCATGCTCCGGTATTTGAGAACGGAGATTCAAGGAAACAGTTGCTAGCCAGAAGCATATACCTTCTGTATAAGAAAGAATCATTATGGACCGAATCACAGCGTATACGTGCCGGTATCCTGTTCAGGGAGTATCCGGATATAAAGAAAGCGTACTGTCTTTCCATGAGGCTCGGGTTGATTTATCATCAGTGCAGACATAAGGATGCAGCCCTGACAAGGCTTGCCAGATGGTATGACGAAGTGGAAAAAATCTAATAAGGATGTAGGCTGAGGAATCCCTCAGGCTTTTACGTTGGTCCCGGGATTCTGAAGCAGGCACTCCTGTCCTCCACTGCACAAAAAGAAAAAGCCCTCCGGCATCTTTCAGGGATGCCGGAGGGCCTCGGAATACGGCGGCGACCTACTCTCCCGCTTTCGCAGTACCATCGGCGCGCCGGAGCTTAACTGCCCTGTTCGGAATGGGAAGGGGTGGAGCCTCCGGGCTGTGGCCGCCTCAATGGGAAAGGAGAGGATGGACGGGAAGGACAGACGCGGAAGCTTGAACATCCAGGAAAGCGTGCGGGCAATTAGTAGCGCTCGGCTGAGGGCGTCTCCGCCCGTGCACCTGCGCCCTATCGACGTCATCGTCTCTGACGGCCCTGTGAAATCAATCTTGCGGCCGGCTTCGCGCTTAGATGCGTTCAGCGCTTATCCGATCCCGACGTGGATACCCGGCGGTGCGCCTGGCGGCACAACCGGCAGACCAGAGGTCGGTCAGGCACGGTCCTCTCGTACTAGTGCCCGAGCCGCGCAAATTTCATGCGCCCGCGATAGATAGAGACCGAACTGTCTCACGACGTTCTGAACCCAGCTCGCGTGCCACTTTAATGGGCGAACAGCCCAACCCTTGGGACCTTCTCCAGCCCCAGGATGTGACGAGCCGACATCGAGGTGCCAAACCACTCCGTCGATATGAGCTCTTGGGAGGGATCAGCCTGTTATCCCCGGAGTACCTTTTATCCTTTGAGCGACGGCCCTTCCATGCGGAACCGCCGGATCACTATGCCCTGGTTTCCCACCTGCTCGGCATGTCTGCCTCCCAGTCAAGCGCCCTTATGCCATTGCACTCACAGGCCGGTTACCGATCGGCCCGAGGGGCACCTTTGGAAGCCTCCGTTACGCTTTTGGAGGCGACCACCCCAGTCAAACTGCCCGCCAAGCGGTGTACCCCGCCGAGGGGGTTAGCGCCCGGACAAACGGAGGGCCGTATTTCAACGGCGGCTCGGCGGACGCTGGCGCGCCCGAGTCGAAGCCTCCGGCCTATCCTACACACCGCGTGCCCAGGCGCAGCGCTAAGCTGCAGTAAAGGTTCACGGGGTCTTTTCGTCCCATCGCGGGTAATCGGCATCTTCACCGATACTACAATTTCACCGGGCTCACGGTCGAGACAGTGTCCGGATCATTACACCATTCGTGCAGGTCGGAACTTACCCGACAAGGAATTTCGCTACCTTAGGACCGTTATAGTTACGGCCGCCGTTTACCGGGGCTTCAGTTCAAGGCTTCTCCAGGAAGGATGACCTCTCCCCTTAACCTTCCGGCACCGGCAGGTGTCAGGCTGTATACGGCTACTTTCGTATTGGCACAGCCCTGTGTTTTTTGTTAAACAGTTGCCTGGACCTATTCTCTGCGCCCTCTCTTGCGAGGAGGGACCCTTTATCCCGAAGTTACAGGGTCAGTTTGCCTAGTTCCTTGACCGTGATTCACCCGAGCGCCTCAGTATGTTCTACCCGACCACGTGTGTCCGTTTCGGTACGGGTGCCCGCAGGGTGGAGCTTAGCGGATTTTCTCGGCGGCCTGGTTACCCGCGCTATCGGGGAGCCCCGAAGGGATCCCCGTACTTTCAGGTTCGGATCGGAGCCCGGACTTTCCTGGACTCCTCAGCTCCTACACCCTTAAACCGTCCATTCCGTCGGACGGCGGCGGTGCCACTCCCGCGTCCCCGCGTCGCCCCTGCGGGCAGTGACGGAATCTTGACCGTCTCTGCCATCGGCCTCGCCGTACGCTTAGCCTTAGGGCCCGACTTACCCTGATCCGATTAGCGTGGATCAGGAAACCTTGGTCTTGCGGCGGGGGGGTTTCCCGCCCCCCTTATCGTTACTTATACCTGCATTTGCTTTTCCGTGCGCTCCACCGGAGCTCGCGCCCCGGATTCGCCGCGCACGGAATGCTCCCCTACCGACCTTGAGGTCCCGCGTCTTCGGCGGGAGGCTTATACCCGATTATTATCCATGCCCGGCCCCTCGACTAGTGAGCTGTTACGCACTCTTCAAACGAATGGCTGCTTCCAAGCCAACGTCCTAGCTGTCTCTGCGGCCGGACCCCGTTAAACTAACTGAGCCTCCACTTCGGGGCCTTGGACGGCGGTCAGGATTCTTCTCCTCTCGGGCGCGGACCTTAGCACCCGCGCCCTCACTCCCGGGCTGTGGGCGGCGCGCATTCGGAGTTTGTCAGGACTTGGCAGGCGGCGAAGCCCCCGCATCCTATCAGTCGCTCTACCTCGCGCCGCGAACGCCCGGGGCTGCACCTAAATGCATTTCGGGGAGTACGAGCTATCTCCGAGTTTGATTGGCCTTTCACTCCTACCCTCACCTCATCCGGAGGCTTTTCAACGCCTATCGGTTCGGACCTCCATCCGGCGTTACCCGGACTTCATCCTGGACAAGGGTAGATCACTCGGTTTCGCGTCTTCCGCCGCCGACTGAACGCCCTGTTCAGACTCGCCTTCGCTGCGGCTCCGGGGGTCGTCCCCCTTAACCTCGCCGGCGACGGAAACTCGCAGGTTCATTATGCAAAAGGCACGCCGTCACCTTCAATAGAAGGCTCCGACCGCTTGTAGGCGCACGGTTTCAGGTTCTATTTCAACCTCCTGTTCGGAGTGCTTTTCACCTTTCCCTCACGGTACTGGTTCGCTATCGGTCTCCCGGGAGTATTCAGCCTTGCCGGATGGGCCGGCAGATTCAGACGGGATTGCACGTGTCCCGCCCTACTCAGGATGCCGCTACAGTCCGGGAAGGCTGCGCGTAAGGGGCTTTCACCCGCTGCGGCCGCGCGTTCCAGCGCGTTCCGCTCGCCTTCCAGAACCGACCTCGCGGTCCTACAACCCCCAGGCAGGCAGCCAAAAACGCCTGCGGTTTGGGCTTCTCCCCGTTCGCTCGCCGCTACTGGGGGAATCACTGTTGTTTTCTTTTCCTGCGGGTACTAAGATGTTTCAGTTCCCCGCGTTGGCCTCCCGCAAAAGCGGGATGTCACCCCTTCAGGATGACGGGTTGTCCCATTCGGAAATCCGCGGATCAAAGGCTGCATGCGCCTCCCCGCGGCTTTTCGCAGCTTGCCGCGTCCTTCGTCGCCTCCGGGAGCCAAGGCATCCGCCGTGCGCCCTTAACTACTTTCCTGCGCCCCCCGCATCTGCGGGGGGTATTTCGCCCGGACTTGCGTCCGGAGCTCGCTTTCGCGTCTGTCACATCATGTCATCGAACTCCTTTTTGTGTGGAGAATAACGGATTCGAACCGTTGACCCCCTGCTTGCAAAGCAGGCGCTCTAGCCGGCTGAGCTAATCCCCCAGCGTCACGATCCTCCTGCGGAACCAGGCTACAGAAAACGACTCCGAGAAGAACAGGGAGGCGCGCCGCAAAGCGCGGAAGCCGCTCCAGAAAGGAGGTGTTCCAGCCGCACCTTCCGGTACGGCTACCTTGTTACGACTTAGCCCCAATCACCGGTTTTACCTAGGGCGCCCCTCGCGGAAGCGCACTTCAGGCACCCCCGGCTTTCATGGCTTGACGGGCGGTGTGTACAAGGCCCGGGAACGTATTCACCGCGCCATGGCTGATGCGCGATTACTAGCGAATCCAGCTTCGCGGAGTCGGGTTCCAGACTCCGGTCCGAACTGGGAGGGGGATTTGGGGATTGGCCGAACGTCGCCGTGCAGCGGCCCTCTGTACCCCCCATTGTAACACGTGTGTAGCCCCGGACGTAAGGGCCGTGCTGATTTGACGTCATCCCGCCTTCCTCGCATCTTGCGATGGCAGTGCCTCAGAGTCCCCGGCATCACCCGATGGCAACTGGAGGGAGGGGTTGCGCTCGTTATGGCGCCAAGCCGACACCTCACGGCACGAGCTGACGACAACCATGCAGCACCTCCGCCCCCGCCATTGCTGGCTCCGGCGTCTCCGCCGGATTCGGGGGAGGTTCGAGCCAGGTAAGGTTACCTCGCGTATCATCGAATTAAACCACATGTTCCTCCGCTTGTGCGGGCCCGTCAATTCCTTTGAGTTTCACCGTTGCCGGCGTACTCCCCAGGCGGGACCTTTAACGCTTTCGCTTGGCCGAGGACTGTATGTCGCCCACGGCGGGTGTCCATCGTTTACGGTGCGGACTACCAGGGTATCTAATCCTGTTCGATACCCGCACCTTCGAGCCTCAACGTCAGTAGCGGGCTGGCGGGCTGCCTTCGCAATCGGGGTTCTTCGTGATATCTAAGCATTTCACCGCTACACCACGAATTCCGCCCGCCTCGGCCGCACTCAAGTCCCGCAGTTCCGACCGCTGGCCGGGGTTGGGCCCGGAATTTCACGGCCGGCTTACGGGACCGTCTGCGCTCCCTTTAAGCCCAATGAATCCGGATAACGCCTGCATCCTCCGTATTACCGCGGCTGCTGGCACGGGTTAGCCGATGCTTATTCGCGCGATGCCTGCAAAGCCCCACACGTGGAGCGCTTTATCCCCGCGCAAAAGGAGTTTACAACCCGTAGGGCCGTCGTCCTCCACGCTACTTGGCTGGTTCAGGCTCTCGCCCATTGACCAATATTCCTCACTGCTGCCTCCCGTAGGAGTCTGGGCCGTGTCTCAGTCCCAGTGTGGGGGGCCTTCCTCTCAGAACCCCTATCCATCGTCGCCACGGTGGGCCGTTACCCCGCCGTCAAGCTAATGGAACGCACCCCCATCCCTTTCCGGATCGCTCCTTTGGTCCCGCACCCATGCGGACCCGGGACACCGCCGGGGATTAATCCTGCTTTCGCAGGGCTGGCCAAGGAAAGGGAAGGTAGGGTACGCGTTACTCACCCGTGCGCCGGTCGCCGCCGTACCGGACCGAAATCCGGCACGCGATGCCCCTCGACTTGCATGTGTTAGGCCTGTAGCTAGCGTTCATCCTGAGCCAGGATCAAACTCTACATTGTATAATACTATTGATTTGTTATTCCCTCGCTCGTCCGCGGTACCGCCGAATGCCGAAGCAAAACTGCGAAACCGCACTATCCTTGTTATCTGTCCTCACAATTTCAATGATCTCTTTCTCATCTCGCCCCGGGTCATCCCCGAAAGCGAGTGCAAAGGTACACACTTTTTCCGAAACTGCAAGACTAAAGACAAA
>VOFC01002806.1_pt1 | contig 19513 bp, 32 predicted proteins | sample 5384161 | NCBI WGS metagenome assembly VOFC01 (sample SAMN12384722, study PRJNA508395) | human gut metagenome | isolation source: healthy gut B | host: Homo sapiens
TCCTTCTGCTGGTGTAGTAGGTATCTTCCTTTCAAGGTGGGTGCTTGGTAAGTGCTTCTGGTCAGCCTTCCTACTACCGTTTCCCAATATCAGCACTATGGAGGTATTCTTCTCACTCTCTGAGTCTCAGATCTTGAGCATGTCTAAGACCAATGGTAGCGTTCAGGCAGCCATCGCAGCGTTCCCAGCTGTCAAGTTGCAGTTGGCCTGCTCTATCTTATAATCACCTGCAAGGTGGTTAAGACAGTGGTGTCATCGATGCTACTTCCGGTTCTACTTTCTCATCGCTCACTTCATAACCCAGAGAAGTTGCTGAAGAGTGGTGGTGCAGGTTCTATCGTGGTTCCTAACGATCATAACAGTGCTATCGTTATCCCTCAGGAGTGCTTGCTCTCAGGTTCAGGATAAGACATTCGTTTTATATCGTAACAAAGGATAACAAGGTGAGAAGTATGATGATGCAAGATGCAATGGGTGGGCGATCGTATTGTTTTGAAGGGTCTGCAAACGCACGGAAAGTTTCCTGATTAAAACTCTTACTAAACCAGTCTACATCACCCGTTGTGCCATCCTGCAACCACCAATCGTAATAGACCGGATAAGTACGTGTCAATCTCCGGTGCACGGCTTTGATCTTGTTTTCTATCTCTTCCTGATTACCTTTCTTTTTTATCGCCTGAACTTCCACATATTTCTTCTGAATCTCGACGATAAAAACCTCTCTGTGTCGGTAGGCTGAAGGGAAGTGTCTTTCGTCTGCCACGCTACGCGGAGAGGAACACACAACATGCCATTCCACACTTCAACAGCTTTATTAATTTCGATCTTATCATTTTATCTTCTTATTTACCTTAATTACCTTCTTGAAAAAAAAAAAAGAACGATTACAAACCTTTCTTCAGCTCCTTATAGGATTCTACAATCTGAATACCGCTTGATGTACCAAGACGGGTAGCGCCCGCCTGAATCAATGCCAACGCAGAATCCAGATCACGAATACCACCTGCTGCTTTCACTCCGATAGTAGGTCCTACCACGACGCATCAATGCTACATCATGCACTGTTGCTCCTGCCGTACCGAATCCGGTAGAAGGTTTTCACAAAATCCACTCCGGCTTCTTTAGCTATACGACATACGGTTTCTTTCTCTTCATCCGTCAGATAGCAAGTTTCAAGAATGACCTTACAGATCACTCCCGCAGGCTTACAGATAGAAACCATGTCTTCAATTTCTTTCTTTTACGATTTCAGTCTGTCCTTTCTGTAAAGCACGAACATTGATGACCGTATCAATTTCGGTAGCACCTTTTAGCAATGGCATCGCGGGTTTCAAATGCTTTTTTGCACTCTACCGTATTCTGTCCCAACGGAAAACCGATAGCGGCTCCTACACGCACTCCCGATCCTTCAAGCAACTTCACACAAGTTTCCACTTCCGCGGGATTGATGGCTACCATTGCAAACTGATACTGACGGGCTTCCGCACAAAGTTTCTCAATAGGAGACGCATCACCGAAAGGTTTCAGAAAGGTATGATCGATCATTCCTGCCAACTGTTCTACTGATAATTCTGCAATCACTTCGTTTATATTCTTCTTTTCCATTATTTTGAGTCGTTTAACAAGTTATTATAAATATGCTGTTTCTTAAAAAGTCAATACGCATTTCAATACTTCACCCCGTTTCACGGCAGCAAAGGCTTCTTCTATTTCTTCTATCGCAAAGCGATGCGTGATAAAGTCGGATGCAGAAAGTCTGCCCTCTTCAATCCATTTCGCCAATGTGTTCATCGCCGCTTTTTCTTCGGAACGGGTAGGCCATTGATGCATGTGCAGGTCGAAGTTATAAGGAGCTTTCGATAAGTCGAAAGTTGGATTCTTAGTCATGACGCCATAGACACAAAACATCTCCACCCATCTTCACTAATGGTAATACGGAATTTACGACTACATCCAGTCCTACCGCATCAATGACAGCATCATAAGAGCGATTAGCCGCGGCTATAAATTCCGGAGTACTGATTTCGGCGGGTGTATATCCGTTGTCTGCTCCCATCCGACGGGCTACTTCCAGTTTAGCGGGAAGCATATCGACAATATCAATCTGTCCCAGACCGAACAATTTACCCAACTTCACAAAGCTCAATCCTACAGGACCGGAGCCTACTACAATCACCTTTTTACCCGGAGTCAGATTGAAATCCTTGAAAGCTCCCAGCACTTCGCGCCAGGTACAAGAGATGACTGCTTCTTCCGGTTGCACATGTGAAGGGACTGTGTTCTGAATCTCAAAACTGTCCCAGCATCCCTGTTCAGGTGTGGCCAATCCTTCTTTTTTCAATACTTCAAAATCATTCACTACTACATATTCGCTGAAACCACCCCAGCCGCTATCGACACCTTTGCGCACCAAAATCGGAGATAAGACCACCAATGGCACGGTTGCCTACTTTAAAGTTACGTACTTTTTCACCGACAGCCACTACTATTCCGGCATTCTCATGTCCCAAAGCCAATGGATAAGTATCCACTCCGGGGAATTTTCCGGCTATCAGTTTACTGTCAGTCGCATTACACAAAGCAACCATTTCTGTTTTCACCAATGCCTGATAAGCATTGATTACAGGAGTTTCCACCTGTCGTATTTCTATTTTGCCGGGAGCCGGCACTATTACTGTTTTCATTTGATTATTAGGTTTTATATAGAATCTAGTTCAGTTTTTGCAATTTCAGTATACATATCGCACAAAGCGTGATAAGCTTTATCAAAACAGGCATCCACGCTTCGTACTTCGTCCGGTTTTCCGGAATCGGCTGCACGGTCTGTTCGATGCGGACAAAGCGGTCTATTACAGAGAAATCCTTAAAGACTGCCTGCACCGATACCTGCCAGAATAGCCGCCCCATCGAAGTAGCCTCTTCCAGATAATTAGGTACACGGATTTCTGCCTGATAGATGTCTGCCATCATCTGGCGCCATACAGGATTCTGCGCACATCCTCCAATCACCGTCACCTGGTCGATGGGAACGTGTTTGCGGAAGCTATTGACGATAAATCCCAGATTGAGGGTAATTCCCTCCATCACAGCACGTAGCATATCACCATGTGTATGCCCCAGCGTCAGACCGATAAATGCTCCTTTGGCGTCTACATTCCAACGGGGGAGTACGTTCACCAAGCATATAAGGTAGAAATAGGAGTTTATTGGCACCCTATTGGAGAGGAAAGAACCTGTTCGTCAATCAGTTCGAACACGCTACGTCCGAGTTGAGTAGCCAATGCCTGCTCGTGCTGGCAGAGTTGGTTAATCATCCAGTTGTAGGAAGAGCCTGCCGCCTGCATCGTTCCCGACGGATGCAGCATGCCCGGCACTACGTGCGCCCAGTTCATGGTGCGGCGTTGTTCGTCTACAATCGGTTTTTCTACTGTCAGAGCTACCCAGGAGGAAGAACCCAGATAGTTGGATGCGCTACCCGGAGCCACACAGCCGACGCCTACTCCGGCACAGCTACCATCGCCACCGCCACAAATAACGGGAGTTCCCGCCAGCAGTCCTGTTTCACGGGCAGCTTCGTTTGTCACTTCACCGATAACGTCGATAGATGAACGAACTTCCGGGAATAAAGAAAGGTCAAGTCCGGCCGCTTCTATGATTTCTTCACTCCATTGCCAACGGTTCAAGTCGTAGGCATTGGTACCCGAAGCATCCGAGGGATCAGTGGCTAGAGTACCGCAGAGACGGAAATTGATATAATCCTTGGCATTCAATATCTTGGCTGTCTGTGCAAAGATTTCCGGCTCGTGTTTCTTCACCCACATCAGTTTCTCTATGGAATAGGAAGCACTGATCCGGTGTCCCGTGATTTCATAGAAATGAAGCGGATCTATCTTTTCGGAAAGAATAGTCTCTTCTTTCTGCGAACGCTGGTCGCAATAAAGCATGTGAGGACGAAGCGGGTGACCGTTTTTATCCACACAAAGACAACCCATCATTTGTCCGCTAAGTGCCACACCGGCAATATCATTGGGAGATACCAGTTTGAGAAGTGCCTGCGTGGTATCTACAATCACTTTCCACCAATGGAGCGGATTCTGTTCCGCCCGGTTGCCGGAAGCGTAATCTGTAGGGTATGCGGCTGTACGTGAAGCAATCAGTAGTCCCGATTCATCGAACAAAGGTTGCTTTGTTGCCACTAGTACCCAAGTCATGTGCTAATATATACATAATCTCTTTTTCTTTTTCAATTAATAGGATCAGAGTGCCGCATTCGTGTATCCGGTAAGTCCGACGAAAATACCACCGACGATACCGCCCAGGATAATCACCAGCCAACGGGGAAAGGCTTCTTTCAGCAATCCGCCACGTGTGCCTTTCGGTGCGCAAAGTACGTCGGCCAGAATGAAGCCCATTGCAATCGCCCATCCCATATCTACCCAGGGAGCACTGCCCCGATTTCCCTGATGAATCAGGCAGAATTGCATCGGCAGACCGTCGGCGTCATTCAGCAACCCGGTGGAGAAACCAAAACCGGGCAGTTTGTGATTGACCACCCAAAAGTTCCGATAATAAGGGCGGCTGCCATAAATCCACCTATCGGACCAAAGTCCTTTACTAATTTAGGCCAACTCATCAACACGGTAAAGGTGACGGCAAAAGCTCCGAAAATAGATGTGATGATTCCGGCATGATACATACCGAAAAACTCATTATAAGTCTGTAACCATTCGCTCATTGTTCTTTCCTCCTTAATTTATCTTCCGGGCACAATCGCACGAACGGATTTTCCATACTAATATTCCTGCCAAGGCACCTCCTATCAGACAACAGATTAAGGTAGGTACTGCATAAAAAAGAAGTTGGTGATATCGCCCTGAAAGCGGACAATCCCCAGGCAATTCCGGCAGAACCGATACACCAGCCCTGATCGAGCCATATTTTTCCTGGAGGATTGAGGATAGCTCCATGATAATGGTTCATATACCACATAATGCCGATAATCAGTGTGGCCGCCAACCAGCCTCCCATCAGACCGTATGTCTTCCAAAGTTCCGGCCAGATGCCAAAAGCAAATCCGCCACAGATGGCAGAGCCGGCAAAGGTCGATAGATATTGCTTCATATAATTGATAATGTGTTTTTTAGGTTTATAATAGTAGTTCAGGGTTGTTTATTTATTCCAAAGACAACTTAGCCAATGTGAAAGGCTTGTCATGTTTCGTGTTTACCTTATCCGGTCCAGTCACCAAGTCGAAACAGGACACAATCACCTGTCCGTTCCATACGATAGGTTCGCCCGGCTGATCCAGACCTCCGTCACTGCCATCACAGTCAGAGCTTTGAGCAATACGCTGAATTTTTCCGTCTTTATCAATGCGTGCAACTGCATTCGCCGAGAAATCCGCTACCCAGATATTACCTTTATCGTCTATACACATTCCGTCCGTGGTACGCAACTGGGTGGTATCTTTTGCCCATACATCATTACTAAGTACATTCCCTTCCACATCCATCTTTATGCGGTGAACAGCACCATCACCGAAATTTCCAACAAAGAGGTCGCCCGCTTCGTTGAAAACAATTCCATCCAGTCCGTATTGTACTTCTGGGTTCTTTGTGATAACGGTGGTAATAAGGTTTTTATCTTCTAATGTATTAGTCACTGCCACATCACGGTCATTCATATCAAAGCAATATACCCGCTGACCAACAATCCCGAAGGATCTTTTATCTGCGATAATGAACTCTGAGTGACGTACAGTTTCCCGTTGCGGATACGCAGGCCGTTAGGATGCTCCATACCGGATGCCACAGTGATTGTTTCTTTTAATTGGTCGTTTTCAAACTTCAGACGAAGAACACGTCCTTTATTCTGTGCTTTCTCTGCTCCACTCAACCTTGATTGTCGCAAATAAACAGATCACCCCTCTTCATTAAAAGGCAATTCCCATCGGAGAAGCCCAGCCAGTTTCTTCCAATACCGGAACATCCATCCATTTCGTAATCTCGCCATTTTAGTGATGCGCATCAGACAAGCAGGCTGTGTGATATCTGCAAAATTCGGACAGGCCAGAATCAAATCTCCATTAGGAGCGATAGCCATTCCGTCCGGTGTCGGACAACAATCCGGTAAATTTGCAAAACAATTCGCTCTTCTGCGGAAGAGCATTCTCACTACTTTTCTGTTTCGGAGAAGTACATTGAATACAAGTTGCTCCCATCAATGAAGCTGCCACAAGAGATAGTAAATAATACTTTTTTCATGGTTAGATAATACAAATGTTTATGTTTATAATATGAGTCCGTTAGTTCGGTACGCAAACATACTGGTATTTATCAGCAAAAAGAAGGAAAATGACAAATCAATAAAGGACAAAAATTGTTCAAAATGCTATTAAAAGAATGGGGCCGGTTTGAGCTGTAAAAGAGAGAAGGAACAAAATATGGAAAAAGACTGAAAACAGAATATGAAAGGATTGAACCCCCTTTTATATATACCTTATATTATAAAAGCAGTCGGCACTTACTTCCTATGCAATACTCTACTTTCCCCTCCGTTCACGGCTAATTTAGGCTAAAAGAACATTTTCTCATAAAAAGTTTTTGTAATATCAGAGTTAATCGTATTTTTGTGTACAATTTTGGTGTAGTGATGACAGAAGAAGAAAAAAAGTTATTGAATTCCTTTGAAACGCAACTCCGGCATTTGATTTATTTGCACGATGAACTAAAGCGTGAAAATGCCGAATTGAAGAAGCTTCTCGATAATGAAAAGCTGAAAAACGAGAAGGTACAAGCTCAATATGATGAATTGGAAGTCAGCTATACAAACCTAAAAACAGCTACGGCAATCAGCCTTAACGGCAGCGACGTAAAAGAGACGAAGCTGCGATTGTCAAAATTAGTGCGTGAAGTCGATAAATGCATCGCTTTATTGAATGAATAAAGAAGGAGATGTATGAACGATAAGATAAAAATAAACCTGCAAATAGCAGACTCAAACTACCCGTTAACCATTAACCGAGAGGAAGAACAAATGGTACGGGAAGCAGCCAAGCAGGTAAACGTCAGGCTTAATAAGTACCGGGAAGTATACAAAAATCTGGAACCGGAAAAATTATTGCCATGGTAGCCTATCAGTTCTCGTTAGAGAAACTGCAATTGAATGCAACGTAACGATACCAGCCCCTATGTGGAGAAGGTAAAAGAACTAACTGAATTGCTGGAAGATTATTTTAAGGACTGTAGGAATAAATCCCCGACCGGCTATTCACTGATAAGAGATTAAAACAACCACGCACTGCACAATATCCGAGCAAAGGTAATGCTCTGATATTTGGCGGTGCGTTTTTATTTATATACTTAAATTAAATGTAGAATGATAGCAATAATAGCAACAGCAATTGCTTGCTTCATCGTAGGAGGAGTACTTTCATACATACTATTCCGGTATGCACTGAAATCCAAATACGATAATGTCCTGAAAGAAGCAGAGACGGAAGCGGAAGTAATTAAGAAAAACAAGCTGCTGGAAGTGAAGGAGAAATTCCTGAATAAAAAGCAGATCTTGAAAAAGAGGTAGCATTGCGGAATCAGAAGATTCAGCAGGCGGAAAACAAACTGAAACAACGCGAAATGGTTCTTAGCCAGCGTCAGGAAGAAATCCAACGCAAAAAGCTGGAAGCCGAAGCCGTAGAAGGAAAACCTGGAGGCCCAGTTGGTTATCATCGACAAAAAGAAGGACGAACTGGATAAACTGCAACATCAGGAAATCGAAAAACTGGAAGCAATCTCCGGTCTGTCTGCCGACGAGGCCAAAGAACGCCTGGTCGAATCACTGAAGGAAGAAGCTAAAACGCAGGCACAATCATTCATTAATGACATTATGGATGATGCTAAGTTAACAGCAAGTAAAGAAGCGAAACGTATCGTCATCCAGTCTATCCAGCGGGTAGCTACCGAAACTGCCATCGAAAACTCAGTGACAGTATTCCATATCGAATCAGACGAAATCAAAGGACGTATTATCGGACGTGAAGGAAGAAATATCCGTGCTCTTTGGAAGCTGCTACCGGTGTAGAAATCGTGGTAGACGATACTCCGGAAGCAATCGTTCTTTCTGCATTCGACCCCGTACGCCGTGAAATTGCACGTCTGGCCCTGCACCAGCTGGTAACCGACGGTCGTATTCATCCGGCTCGTATTGAAGAAGTTGTAGCCAAAGTACGCAAGCAAGTAGAAGAAGAAATTATCGAAACCGGTAAACGCACCACCATAGACCTGGGTATCCACGGCCTGCATCCCGAACTTATCCGTATCATCGGTAAGATGAAATACCGTTCTTCCTACGGACAGAACTTGTTGCAGCATGCCCGTGAAACAGCCAATCTCTGTGCTGTCATGGCATCCGAACTGGGACTGAACCCGAAGAAAGCAAAACGTGCCGGACTGCTGCACGATATCGGTAAAGTGCCTGATGAAGAACCGGAACTGCCGCACGCATTGTTGGGTATGAAGCTGGCTGAGAAATACAAGGAAAAAGCAGATATCTGCAATGCTATCGGTGCCCACCACGACGAATCGAGATGACCAGCCTGCTGGCTCCTATCGTACAGGTATGTGATGCCATCTCCGGTGCACGTCCGGGAGCACGCCGTGAAATCGTGGAAGCTTACATCAAGCGTCTGAACGATCTCGAACAGCTGGCAATGGCTTATCCGGGTGTAACAAAGACTTATGCTATCCAGGCAGGGCGTGAACGCGTTCATTGAGATCATAGAGCTGACAAGATTGACGATAAACAGACAGAAAAACCTGTCAACACCCAAGGCATCCCCCAAGATGAAGGAGTCGGGGTTGTCCTTGCTTACTATCTTCTGGGCAACCTTCGCCGTAGTAGGCACGCAGCTCACGGCTGCGATTCCGATGACCGGATTGTAATTGCCCCGTTTAATAATATACATGATATATCCTCCGATTATTCCTCCGATACCGGAAAGTAATAATGCTACAATGCCTAATACTAATAGTTTCAATATCTTCGGATCGAGCAGCAGATGTGCATCACAAAGTACACCCAGCAACACGCCCAACATAAAAGTCGATCCATAAAGCAGCGGACCGCTCACAAAATCATAAATGTGCTTCATACCGGATTCACGAACAGCAACCCCAGAAACAGGGAGAAGAACAATGGAGAGGCAACCGGAAACAAGAAACAAAGTACTGCGCAAAGAACAGCAGAGAAAGCCAGTTTCACTTTGGCATCGTAATTCTTCGGGCCTTCTTTGTCACCATCTTAATAGAACGGAAACGTTTGGGAACCAACAGTTTCACAAGGTAAGGATAGCCTCCATACGTCAATCCTAAATAAAGATAGGCAACCACCGTAATAGGCACAAACAAATGCTTTTTGCCAATGCCAGTGAAGTAAACAATACCATCGGTCCGTCTGCTCCACCTACCATAGCAACAGAAGCACTTTCTTTTGAGAGTCAGGCCGAGAGCGGAAGCAATAGGAACTGTCAGGAAAGTGCCCAATTCTGCACACAGAGCAAGGAATATACTTGCAAATGGTTTCTGAAGCAGGAATCCGACATCCAAAAGCGTCCCGATACCCATAAAGACAAAGCAAGCTATGAGTCCATTACTAAACGTCAGAGTGTAAACAGGTTGCAGGAAATCTATCTGCATGGTATTCATTAATGCATCCGTGTCCGAAAGCATCGGATCGAGAAAGAGGTTGCCTAATGTGCCGTCGGGCATAATCAGTGTCCCGCAGTTGATAGCTACCATTCCCAACCCCATTGGGATCATAACCATAGGTTCGAGGATACCTTTCCAACCTAAATAGATTAGTAACAGACCGAGCAGTGCCAGAAAAACTCTTGCAGAAGCAAGTACCCATCCGCTTGCCATCATTGTACCAATACCTTGAAATAAGGTAGCAAAATCTATATTTTCCATAAATTAGTTTCCTTTTTATTGTTTGTTGTTAGTAGGTTTCTTTGAGTTCTTCTTGTTGACATGCGCCTGCTCTTCTTCCCGCAGAAAGAATTCACGGGTATCCTGCGGATAATAATAATTCACCAGATTATTTTCTGAAGCTCCCGGACTCACTCCATGATAATAGCCGGAGTAGCCAGTAAAGTTTCTGTCAATCCCCTACTGTAGTCTTCACGAGAATCACCTAAAGCATCTTCATCTGCAATAGGTATCTGCCGGACTAATCTTTCCACCTTCTGCCGATGCTGCCGCCAGCGTCGTAACCGGAGTAGTTCCAAACGGTGGGAACTATAAAAAGTCAAATGAATCAGCCGCATAAGCAATCAACTTAATGACCGCAGCGACAAAAAACCGATGAGGAAAGTAAGCCCCATCATCGCAAGAGTAGACAGTAATAAATGAATCATAGCAATATAAAAGTTAGGTTGTACAATCATATTCAAAATAAAGAAGAGGCGCCCAATGGTGAAACCATTATAAAATTTAGACACACATGAAAGTTAATCCCACTGGGCATTCCTCATCACCATATAAAAACAATCGGCGGATATTATTTGCCTGAAATCACTTCGGTATATATCCTTGCTTTTATACGACGTAACTCCCGTTTCACAACGGAAAACACAATATTTTAGTCCTTAAATACCTTATCATTAGTATTCAGGAGGTATATCATTCAACTGCGCTTTTGTAAACACAGGCCCGTCTTTACAGACATACAACTTCCCGACATTACATCTACCACACTTTCCAACACCGCATTTCATCCGGTTCTCCAAGGTAGTATAAATATTCTCATCGGCAAAGCCTAACTTTTCCAATACAGGAAAAGTAAACTTAATCATTACCGGAGGTCCGCAAACTATTGCCACGGAATCTGCACTGGCAGGTGCAGCAGCCTCAAGCACTGAAGGTACAAAACCGACCTTTCCTGTCCAGTCGGGAGTCTCGCCCCCAGGATCAACCGTAGTTATCAGATTGACATCCGGACGGTTTTCCCATTCTTTCAGTTCTTCTTTATATACCAAGTCGTTAACAGACTTGGCTCCGTAAACAATCGTTATATCTTTAAAATCTTCCCGCCTGTCCAATGCATTCCAGATGACGCAACGCATCGGCGGAAGTGCTATACCACCTGCAACGAACAACAGATTCTTTCCTTTCCACTCGTCCAACGGAAATGTGTTTCCGAAAGGTCCGCGAAAACCGACGGTAGCTCCTTCTTCCAGTTTGGCAAGTCCGGTAGTCACCCGTCCTGCCTGGCGAAATGTACACTCGATATATCCTTTACGAGTAGGCGACGAAGCAATACAGAAAGTTGACTCTCCTTCACCAAACGCAGAGTATTCACCGAACTGTCCGGCTTTGAAGTGAAAAGCTTCTCCTTCCTTCTCGTCTTTAAATCTTAACCGGAAAGTCTGGACTCCCGGAGCTTCATGGGTTATCTTCTCAATCACCATCAGGTGCGGAAGATATATATTCGACTGCTCATTCATGGCTTGATATCGATATTAAGTGTTCAAGTATATTCATATCTACCGGGCAGGCACGCGAACAACGCCCGCATCCGGTACAACCAGTTTCCTGTATCCGTTCAGGCATATAGGAGAACTTATGCAAAATGCGCTGACGCCAACGGGTGCTTTGTGTCGGGCGCGGATTATGTCCGGACGTATGGAGGGTAAACAGCGAAAAGCCGCAAGAATCCCAACAACGGACACGATGACCGGACGAACCTTTGGCATCTTCCTGAATATCAAAACAGGCACAGGTTGGACAAACATAAGCGCATGCGCCACATCCCAAACAGCGTTCGGACTGTTGTTTCCAAACAGGACTGTCGAATGCTCCCGCCAACTTCTCACGTACATTATCAACATTGAAACGGGTGGGAACGGATGCCAGATATTGTTCCTTATCAATTTCTTCGGCAGGTGTATATTCTTTCACACAAAGAATTTAACCAATGCTTTGCCTTTTGCTGTCAAGACTTCCACCAATGCACTCTGATCCGGCAACTCCGTAATCTGAATATCACTGCCGGCAGTATTACCGGGCCCCCGTGAACGGAAGTACAGAAACATGATTCATCGCATTGTGCACAACTGAAGCTGATTAATGTCATTTTCTCCCGTCGGGCATTGTATAGTTTATCTTTATAATCCCAATTAAAAATGCCGGAAAGGGGTGCAAACCCTGCTGCATCACAAGGACGGATTTTCCAGAGAATCGTTTCGGGAATGGCATGAATATCCGCTTCCTGCAAAGTAGCTTCTTTCCCGTCTTTCTGATAAGAGAACAGAACTTCTGTTTTCGGGAACGCAAAGCGTTTAGCCGACTGGGTAGTCTGCACATAGTCCGTCGCTACCTCATCGTAAGAAGTCACTCTTTTGAAGTCTACTTTATCTCCTGAATGCACAGGAGCAAAAAAATATGCATTTCCTTTTTCACCATCTGGTGAAACCATTCTTGCAGACTGCTTTTACTGATATGTAGATTTTCCATTACTTTCTTTTAATGTATAAAGTTCTCTTTATCTTCTGCCTTGAAGGTAGAAAGTACATTTCCCGCAGGATTGATAGCACCGGGAGCAACCCCGAACTCGCCCTGAATGTCTTCCATCATACTTTGTGTCATCAAATGAAGAGGAATACCCACCGGACAGGCTTGTTTACAAGCGCCACAACCGATACAGCGTCCTGCCATGTGCATCACGCGGTTAATCTGCCACTCCATATTTGTCAGCGGAGCAGACCAGGGTTGTACCCACTGCGGACAATTGACCTCCACAATACACCGGCTGCAATAACACAACGGACAGGCAGCCCGGCAAGCATAGCATTTGATGCATTTCGACATTTCCTCCATCCAATATTTCCACCGCTCTTCACGACTCATCTTTTTCAGACGATCAATCAGTTGAAGATTCTCCTCACTAATAGTCAAGGGAAAGTCTGCCAGATATGTTTTTTATTTCATCGAATCCTTTTAAACTGGATAACTTCTCCATGTCCGTCAACGGTCAATACCAGAAGATTATCTTCTTTCAACTGGTTTTCGAATGCCAATTGAACAACCGTCCGTAATGCCGGTACTGTAGCTGTTATAGCCACTTTGCCTGTTCCTGTCAATTCCCGTTTTGTCAGATAAACTGCGATATTATTCGTGCAACGGTCGTCCAGTATCAGTCTGTCGGCATTTTCAGCCTGCCGGCAAAAGAGAGGACGTGTTCCGTGGTTTCCTTCTTCATAGCCTATCACAAGATTCACCTCTCCTTCTTGTAACAAAGCAACTGCTTTTTTCTGTCAGTTTACTCATAGATAGCCTCCTTTTCCAAATAGTCCGAAGCTTTCTGATACTCCAGATAAGGTCCCAGTTCACGGATTCCGGCAACTGTCTCATTCACCAGATCAGCCCACTTGGCCCCCTCTGCCGCCGACACCCATGAATAACGGATACGACGTACATCAATTCCCAGGAAGTCGAGCAGTCCGCGGAATACAATCCAACGACGACGTGCGTGGAAGTTTCCGGATGTATAATGACAGTCATTCGGATGACAACCCGAAACGATAATTCCATCAGCACCTCCGGCAAAGGCTTTCAACAGTAACATAAAGTCAATTCTTCCTGTGCAGGGGAAGCGGACAATTTCTACATTAGTCGCATACTTCAACCTGCTCGTACCTGTCAGGTCTGCCCCGGCATACGTGCACCAATTACAGACAAAAGCTACAATGCGCGGTTCAAATTCCTGATTATTCTCGATCTTATTTTCGTTCATAGCTTACTCTCTTTTTAATGGTTCAGCAATGCCATCACTTCGGCATAGACCTGTTCATTGGAATATCCTTGTATATCAATAGATTTCGAACGGCAGAAAGCAACACAAGTACCACAACCCTGACAAAGTCCGGGGTTTACTTTTGCGACTGTCTTTATCACATTTCCGTTTCTGTCTTTTATCTCTTCACGTTCGATGGCCTGATAAGGACAAGCTGTCTGACACATGAAACACCCAACCCAAGTGCTGAATAACGGAGGGGCAGTACGATTGACAACGGCTATCAACGGCTCACGAACCAGATTTGCCTGTGAAAACAATCCTGCTACTTTCACAGCTGCACCGGATGCCATCCCCACTGTCTCGGGAATATCTTTTGGAGCCTGACAGGCTCCTGCCAGATAGATTCCGGCTGTATTCGTTTCCACCGGTTTCAGTTTGGGGTGAGATTCGGCAAAGAACTGATAAGGGTCATAAGAAATGTGCATCTTCTGCGCCAGTTCTTCCGCTCCCTTGTTGGCAACTCCCGCTGTAGCAAGCACTACCATGTCAGCTTCTATCTCGACAGGTGATGCTCCCAACAGGGTGTCTACTCCTTTAACAATCAATTTACCGTTCTTCTCATATATACGGGCGACGCGACCACGGACGTAATTCACTCCATCCTCTTCAATGGCACGGCGCACAAATTCTTCATAATTCTTACCACCTGCACGAATATCCATATAAAAGACGTACGATTCGCCATCGTGTACTTTATGCTGATAAAGCATAGCATGTTTGGCAGTATACATACAGCATATTTTGGAACAGTAAGGAATTCCTTTGGCCGGATCGCGTGAACCGGCACATGCAACAAATACAATCTTTTGAGGAATCTGTCCGTCAGACGGACGGCGAATCTCTCCGAATGTAGGACCGGAAGCCGATGCCAGACGCTCAAACTGCAATCCGGTAATGACATCTTTGTATTTTCCATATCCATATTCGGGAGAAAAAGTCTGTATTCAACACATTGAATCCTGTAGTTACTACAATCGCTCCGACTTCTTCGGTGATAATACGGTCCTCTTGTCCAAAACGGATAGCCCCCGTAGGACATAGCTTTTCACAGACTCCGCATTTACCATTCCGAAAATGAGTGCAATGTACTCTGTCGATTACCGGCTTATTAGGAACAGCCTGAGGAAACGGAACATAAATAGCTGTACGCATTCCCAAACCTGCATTAAATTCGCTCGGAATCTTCTTTGTGGGACATTTCGTTGTGCAAAGTCCACAACCGGTACATAATTTCTCATCAATGCTCTTCGCTTTCAGGCGTATACTGGCTTTAAAATTACCGATAAATCCTTCCACATGCTCCAGTTCGGCATACGTATAAAGAGTGATATTCGGATGCTGCGCTACTTCCACCATTCGGGGAGTAAGAATACACTGCGAACAGTCTAATGTAGGAAAAGTTTCCGAAAGCTGTGACATGTGTCCGCCGATGGACGGTTCTTTCTCTACCAGAATGACCTGATGTCCGCAATTGGCGATGTCCAGACTTGCCTGAATTCCGGCAATTCCTCCTCCAATCACCAGTGCTTTTTTTGGTGATAGGAACCTGAATGGGAACCAAAGGATGATTCCGCTTTACCTTTTCAACCAGACTCTTGACAATATCAACAGCCTTACGGGTAGTTGCCTCCCCTTTCTCATGTACCCAAGAGCAATGCTCACGAATATTAGCTATCTCGCACAGATAAGGATTCAATCCGGCTTCCGCACATGCTCTCCGAAAGGTAGGTTCATGCATTCGCGGAGAACAGGCAGCAACGACAACGCCATCCAATCCATATTCTTTAATGGCGTTCTTAATCAATGTCTGTCCCGGATCGGAACACATATATTTATAATCAATGGCATAGGCAACGCCTTCCATTTCTTTTGCCGCCTCGGCCACTTTTTTCGCAGTCGACAGTTGCACTAATATTTTCACCGCAATGGCAGATAAAAACTCCTATTTTAGACATACTTCCGCCTCCTTCAAATTTACAGCTACAAAATGACGTCCCAGTCCCAATTCCTTGGGAGTCAGTCCGACAGCCAGTCCGATAGCCTGTGTGATATAAAGAACCGGTATGGTAACAGTTTTTGCCAGATAGTGGTTAATAGCAGGGCGACGCATATCCAAATTAGAATGACACATCGGACAAGCCACAATCACAGCTTCCGCTCCCCGGTCGTCAGCATCTTTCAGTATATTTCCCGAGAGACGTCCTACAAGGTCTGTGCGAGAAACGGACAAGCCCGCACCACAGCACTCTGTTTTGAAAGCCCAGTCAATAGGAGTGGCACCAATCAGAGACATGATTTTGTCCATGCTTTGCGGATCTTCCAGACGGTCGAAGTTTAATATTTTATGGGGACGCACCAGCAAGCAGCCATAGTAACAAGCCACTTGATGAGCAAAAAAGGACGTACTATCTTCTCTTTTAATGCATCCAACATATATTTCTCTATCATCTGGATGACATTCAATATTTTCACATTACCGAGGTAGCGCATTCCAACTGTAGTCAGTATTTCATCCTTCAATACTTCATTGTTCAATAATTCATATTGAGCAACACTCAAACGATTGTAACAGGAAGCGCAGGGGGACAACGATTTCTTGAAATCCCTGTTGTTCTGCCAAAGCCAACACACGGGTAGGTAAGGCCAGAGACAATTGTTTACTCATGGAGTGAGCTGCCGTTGCGCCGCAACAATTCCAGTCTTTCAACTCGATCAGTTCGAGTCCCATCACCTGTGCCAGTGCTTTGACTGATTCATTGTATTCACGAGAAGTTCCGTTTAGCGAACATCCCGGATAGAAACCGATTTTCATAGCTACTTTTGAGTCTTTTCAATGGTTTGTGCAAATATCTTTTGATCTTATTCTCATCTTTTACCCGTTCCGGAAAAAGGTTGAGCTTCCCTTTGACGAACATAACAGGAGCCACATTCAAATCCTGTGTCAAACGTAAGGTACGGGCTTTAAACCCTGCAACTAATCCGACTTCGTAGAGCCTTCCCGTTCTTTTCACTGATTCGAGAAAAGCGGAGTGAAAAGCTACGACAGGACGTGATTCTTTATGGATGCATCTTTCTTTGGGATCTCACGCAGATAGTCCATCACTTTGGGAATGTTGATCTCTTTAGGGCACCTCGCAATACAGTTTTTCGCAATTCAAGCAAATCCAGATGGCATTGGAACTTAACACACGACGGTCATTTTGAGCATTTTTTGTCTGCAACAACCGGAGAATATAGCTGGGAGCATAATCCATCTCCTCTGACAGCACACATCCGGCCGTACACTTACCACACTGGTAGCAATAAGACACATTAATACCCGTCTTTTTTGTTCCAAGTCACAGGAAATACATTCTTTGTTTTCCATGTTGACATGAATAAAATAGATAATAAATAAAATAAAGGAAAAAAGTGGCAGAGGGGATCAGAATAACAGGCACACCTCACCCTACCCAAAGACAAGAGTAGAGTCTAAATAAGAATATGCGCCAATGTGTAAACGTAATACTTACACGAATATTTAGTGTAATTAACATCAAGGTCGGTATGACCCAAACGATTCTCCGGAAGCAGAACATTCAGAGAGCTCAATATCTGTATAATCACAGTATTGGTATTGAACTTCAGGTTCTTGAAAGGAACAATGCTTCTCGGAAAAGAGAGGTTATCGAAAATGCAGTCACTAACTTTACAATTGGATGTCTCGTCAACAAACTGCGAATGAGAATCTTTGCCCGACTTGTCAAAGCCGGCAGAAGAAATGCAGCAACATGACTCTGCTTTATATTGCATATCATTAGCCGAGATTCCTGTTTCTTTCTGAAATCCCTGCAATTCTTTATTGGAAATATGAGTAAATCCCAAAGCCAGAAATGCGCATGCTAATATGCAAAAAATGTACTTTGCCATAATTTGCTGCAAACGTAATCATTCTTTTCCGAAAAACGCATTAAGGACAAGAATTAACGATTATTCATATAGATTCTTTCCTACAAGCCATGTACAACTTTCATCAATTGCTCACCCAAACCGATTGTATATCCTTGAGAAACAAAAACTACCCTATTAAATGTATCTGCAATAATAAATACCGGCAGAATGGAGTTATTCAAATTCATCGCTTGCACAATTTCTTTCCTGAATGCTATCATCAGTATCAATACCGTAAGTGATGGTAGACGGTAGTCCCTTTGAATTCGTCGGCATTAAATTTTTTATATTGCTCTTCCGAAGGGAAAAGAAAGACCATCTTACGCCCCCCATTGTTCGAAGTCATTGCCCCAAAGCGGCTATATCTCTTAGCGCATGATCGGTAGGTTCCTGCCCTACTCCAAGCACAGCTACTACAAAATAGCCACGTCCACAGGTTTGCAGAATACTCTGTTTTGACAAAGATATCACTTTCTCTCCTATTCCCTCCACCGGTGCAAAAAGCGATTCGGAATTGAAATTACCGATAACAGCCACTTTTTCTCCGGATTCACGCAAATGATAAGGTACTTTGGTCGCTACAGGTTTGAATTCGTCTTTCTGTGCAGGTAATACAAAAGAAGAAATTCTCGCCAACACACCTCCATCAGCAAGCCTTGTGCCAGTAACCAACAAGTAATATCCGGTATCCAATGTCCCTATATATCGCAACTCGGGATGTTCTTCGTCACAGCTAATCAATTCTGGTCTGCCCTCCCGCAACCTGGAAATGGTAAACTTATTATAATACTTTACTCTCTTATCATCACGAGCAATTGCCTTACCGTCCTCATAAAAACGATAAATGCCTCTGGATGCCTCCACTTCTTCTTGTTTATCGAAATCAACTTCCACATATCTATTATCCCCCATTCATCCTTTTCAGGATCCATATAGCTTATGCGTCCATCCATCTTTTCTCATATCAGCAGCAATATTCAGGCTACGCGCCAAAGCCACAAAGAAAATATCCCGTGAAAATGAATCCGCCACCTTCGCACGCCAAACCCTTCCGGAGAAATAGGAATACGCAGAAAGTTATTTTCCTCATCAATCGTAATATTACGGTTTACCCATTCAACTAAAGCTTGCGGATGATTTCGAAAGGTATCTATTTCCGTTTCGGAGAACTTAGACTGAAAGAACGATTTATAAGGCGTCAATACCTCCGTTGAAATACGGGGAGCAAGTATGTCATAAATATCTCCAACCGAAGCATCCATACAGCGCAAGGAGGGTATAACACAATCATATAAATAGTTAGGAACATCTTTCGTATTCAATAAATGATCAATCAATACTTCATAAGGTACATCACGAAGATCTTTTTTAGTAAGCACAGACAACAAAGCCGCTCCTTTCATTAATTTTCCCTGTCGGTCTGCCTCATTCAGAAAACGAACCAATACATCATGATTTCCTCTTGATTCCACTAAGAAAGAAGCCAGTGCCTTCCTTACAAACGAACCTGATTTTCCCTTCAAACAGGCTATAATGGAATCAGCTTGTTCCGCAGTCGGGAAAGTAGCGACATAAGCATTGCGAATCGAATCCTCCTGCATCATTCTCCGGTCATTCTCCGCCCGCTGCTCTGGCGTTACTTCCGGTAAAATAGGATTCTCAACGGGAGGAACAATATCAATATCCTCTTCAAATATATCTCCTTCCTTCTTATCAAAGTGTCAATGTCAAT
>VOFC01004718.1_pt1 | contig 19499 bp, 41 predicted proteins | sample 5384161 | NCBI WGS metagenome assembly VOFC01 (sample SAMN12384722, study PRJNA508395) | human gut metagenome | isolation source: healthy gut B | host: Homo sapiens
AATCTACATACTAGACTACCTTAATTGAAAGCGAAGGGATGAGGGGTTTTTCGATTATGGTGTATTATTTTTTGGTATAAGGGGATAATACACCATTTTTCTGCTCTGGAATTTCAGGGTTTCATCCTTTTATAAAGTTTTCAAAAGTGTTGACAATATCTTTAAATAGAGTTAATATCACACACGATAGAAAGGAGGATTATAAAAAGTTGAAAAAAACACAAAGGAGGGAGTATGGAGAAAAGCAGTAAAATATTATTGAAATATATTCTTGATATTGATAGAGAATTTGGTAAAATAGAAGAAATATTCGAAAATAAGAATTTTCTTCCAGTTACAAAAAATAAAAGTAGAGATTAGTTCAGATCCTGTAAGATTAATAATAAAAGCATTTGATATTACAGATGATAGCAAAGCAGAGAAGATTTTTAATCTTTTTTTAAATTCTTATGATGAAAAAATCACAACAGATGAAATTGTAGACCAAATAGAGGAAATACTAAAATAAAAAAATGAAATTGGAAATTATAAATAAACCAACTTCATTTTAGTTTTTATTTGGAAAATATTCAATTATATCTGTTAAAGAACAATTCAAATAATCACAAAATCTTGCAAGTACAATAATATCAAATCTTACAAGTTCTCCAGTCATAATTCGTTTTACAACTTTAAAATCAGTTTCAGTATCTTTCATTAATTTATTAATACTGATATTTTTACTTTTTAATAAATCCTCTAATTTAAAGAGGTAATAACCATTTTCTATTTTTAATTTATACATACTAAAATCATCACCTAACTAAATTAAATTATATAATTTTAGTATGTTACTTGACTATTGGCTATATAACCAGTAAAATATAGCAAGGGAGGAAAATTATGGGAAAAGTATGATATGTTCAGTTTAATAAAAATTTTATATAAAAACTACAGGTATGAAACATTAAAAAAGAAAAAACAAATTACTACTACCAAAGTAATAGAAACTTGTTTTAATTGAAGTATTGATCGCTATCTTCATGTAATTGAGAAACTGAAATACCTAAAACTTTACATATTGCATATTCTTCATAATCACGAAGAAATAATGTATTGTTTTCAATTCTGGAAATATCAGAATTATAAAAGAGTAACACCTAAAAGAGCAACCTTATTTGCAAGCTCTCTTTGAGAAAGACCTTTTTTTGTTCTCTGTATTTCTTTATGCTTTTACCAACTATGTTTTGATAGCCATTAAAGTTCTTTGTTCTCATTATTATATTATTACCTTTCATATAGATTAAATACTAAATAATAATATAATATTTTTTTGAATTTAGTGTTGTGTACCAATTAGCAAATAGAGAAAGGATGGAAAAAATGGAGGAAAAGGAAGTAGAACAATTTGATAATAATATTAATATAGGTAAAGTAAATATTATAATTGCTGATGATGAAGTTAAAACTTGTGAACAAATAGAAAATATGCTAAAAAAAAATATAGTTACATAAATATAATGGGAATTGCCAATACAGATGAAGAAGAAATAAAACTTATTGAAGAATTGAAACCAGATGTAGTGGTTACAGACTTAATGAGAAATCATGAATTTACAGGATTAGATATAATAAAAAGATTATTCAGAAAAAAGAAACAAGTCCTAAATTTGTAGTAGTATCATTTTCGCCAGACTATGGGTTATGTTATATATATAAAAACATCACGAATTGTGTGCATAAATTTCCAGAAATTAATGGCTCTGAACTTGCATATAAAATACTTTGTGCAAAAAGAATTATTTGGAAAGAGGAGCAAGATAGACTGATGCAGAGGAAAGAAAAAACAAAGTAGTTTTTGGGAAAAGTTAAAAAAAAGTATTATTTGAATAAATGTAAGGATAAGTAAAGAATGCGTATATAAAAGTTATACAATTCTTTTACTTATTATTTATTTGTGTCTTTTTTTTTGAAGTTAGGTGTTATAATATCAATGTAAATGCGAAATCATTGTAGTGTTAGTCAAAGTAAAAAATAATGCATAATGTGATAAAATAAAAAATTACAATAATTTGAAACTTTTTTTTTATTTTCATTTGTTTGTATATATGAAAGCAGGGTAAGATATGGAAAAAGATTTAGATATAAAATTATATAATGAATATTTAAACGGAGAGAAAAGATGCTTTTGAATTGCTATATAACAAGTATAAGGACAAAGTAGAATATTTTGTGTATAACATAGTAAGAGACTATCAAAAAGCCGAAGATATTACTCAAGATGTATTTATTTATATTATGCAAAATAAAATTAAAGATGGTTATAGTTTTAAATATTACATATATTTAGTTGCTAAAAGTAGAGCATATAATTTAATAAATATGGAAAAAAGAAGAACTGAAATAAATGAAAAATATATTTTTAATGAAACTATGAAAATAGAACAAGATGTAGCAGATATTATAACAAAGAATGAAAAAAAGACAAGCAATAATTACTGCAATAGATATGTTAGATGATAGATACAAAAATGCAATGTATTTAGTCAAAATCGAAGAATTAACATATGAAGAAACAGCAAAAAATACTTGGTGAGTCAATTCAAAATGTAAAAAATCTTATCCATAGAGGCAAAAAAGAAATACGAAAAATTTTAATAAGGAAAGGATTTGATGAAATGAATAAGGTTTCAAAAGTAATTATAATAATGTTATGTATAAGTGTTTTATTTGCAGGGGAGTATATGCTACAATGAAAATTATTGAAGGTTTTACAGGGAAAGCACAAAATAACACCGACCTATACAAGTAAATTATCGACAATAGATAGTAACAAGGTGTGGGTAGGTACTTTTAATTTGGTATGGAATGATTTTATGAATGATGTTATACAAGGAAAAGTTGAATTTGAAGATGGAGAATCAGAACTTGCAAATGAATTAAACAAACAAAGTTTTACAGCTGATCAATTATCCGAAAACTCATATTTTAAGATACAAGGACAGGCAAATAGTGAAGACTTAAAAAAATAAAATTCAAAATGGAATAAAACAAAAATTTAATGAGAATAGCCAATTAATAGATAGAATTGATTGGAATGATTCAAATGGATATGTATTGTATGCGATGTTGAAAAAAGAATTTAATTTTTAGAACCATTTTCAACAGCAATGGGAAGTATGAAATTTAATAATTCGGAAACTAGAGTAAAATGTTTTGGAGTAGATAGCAGTAATAATCTATTGCAAGTAAAAATGTAGAGGTATTGTTTTATAATTCTGAAGATGATTTTGCTATTAAATTGAAAACAAAAGAAGGAGAAAAAGTTATTTTATATAAAACAACAGGAGAAAACAAAACATTTGAAGAAAATTATCAAGAAATAAAAAAAGCAACAGAGTAACTATTCAGGAAAAGCAACATTTGGAAAAACGGATATGCTAAGGATACCTTTTATAAAAGTCAATGATGAAATTAACTATGATGAATTATGTGGAAGAGAAATTAAAAATAGTAAATATTATATAAAACAAGCATTACAAACAATAGACTTTGAATTAAATAATGTGGGTGGAAGTGTAAAAGTGAAGCTGTAATTGATTCAGCAATGAATGATGAAAATGAAAATGTAAGAAAAATGATATTTGATAGTGATTTTATATTATATTTAAAAGAAGAAAAACAAAGAACAACCATATTTTGCTTTAAAAGTAGATAATACAGATGTATTAGTGCCAAACAATTTAGATTAATAATATAACTTTTAAATATAATTACTAATTAATTATATTTAAGCCAATATATTCAATAATTAAAAAGTAATATTGCAAAGAGATATAATTATTAAAAATAAAAAAATTAATAATTATATCTTTTATATTTAATTGAAAAAATCTATGTTTTATGATATAAAATTAATAAAAAATAGTATTTTTGTATTATGATGGAGAAATAAAATGAAAAAATTTGAAGAATACTTTTCAATAATTTATATATTAGGATTTTTTTAATTCCAATTTGTATAGTATTATTAATTTATTATACATTTGTCGGGAAAATCTTACTATAATGTAAATTCTAAAAATGAAGAAACGATTTTTATGTTATTAAGTCAAGTTACTGAAATAAAAGAAGAAAATAAACTAAAAGAGAATCGGATATATGCAAGGTCTAGGAGAGTGGATTTTGTATTTGGATTACAAAGATGGCACAAACGATGAAATAGTATTAAAAGATCACGAAGCTCATGATTTGTATATGTATATTAAGCAAAATGGAAGTATAGCAGGAACAAAAGGAAAAGTGGCTAAATATACATTAATATTATCTATTTTTTTGTCATAGTTATAGATAAAGTTTTATTAATAATAAATAAAAATAGAAAGAAATATCAAGAACTATAAAATTATTCAAACTAGATAAATAACAATTTTGAGGTGTATATTATTATGGAAAATCAAGAACGAAAAGCATATTTAACAATTGGCTCTGTAAGAGCATTAGATATAAGAGTTATATTTGAAGATACAGAAATTTTATATGAAGGTGCAGTTAAAAAGCACCAGCAGAAATTAAAAATTTAAGATATTTCAAAGTCGAGAATTCAGATAAAATGAATTTCTATGTATATAATTTTAATTAACAATAGTGATTGCTAGAGGGGGGATAAGAAATGATTTATTGGATTGCATTATTGATATGGATAATTAGTGTATTGGCACTTGCAATTGTTTTGAAACATAAATTTGATTATAAATATTTATTAATAGTATCTCAAATATATAATTTTATGACTGGTTTTTTAGGGTGGGCAATATCTTTTCTTTCAATGATGTTTACTATAAAATTTTTAGGTAATATTACTAATATTTATGTATGTTATATACTTTCAATAATACCATTATTGTTATTATTATTACCATTAAATATTAAAATTAAGAAAAAGCTAAAATAAACATAATTGTTTATTTTATATTATCAATTTTATAACTATACTAGGATTTGGTACATTTGTTTTTGTATCAAATATCATATAGTTAGTTGATATTATTTGTTTTTTTATGCTATCAAGGTATTTAATATAGATAATTATGTTATAAATGTAATGACTAGAGAGGACTATTAATATGGGGAAAATAAATGTAAAAAGAATTAGAAGAACTATTTATAGAAATTAAATATGGAAATAAAATAGCATTTGAAAAATTATATAATAACTATAATAAATTGATATATAGCATTGCATATAGTATATTGAAAAATAAACAAGATGCAGAAGATGTAGTTCAAATAGTATTTGAAAAATTATACTTAATAGATAAAGAAAAAATTGCCTAATAGAAATGAAAGTAGTTGGTTATATTCTATAACAAAAAAATGAAACAATTAATTATCTGAATCATAATAAAAATAATATTGATTTAGATAGTATATACAATATTGAGGATGATAATAATGAAATAAATAAAATAATAGATCAAGATAGTTACAATAGATTAATTGATAAATTAAATGATAAAGAAAAAGAAATTATTTCACTAAAAATAATATCAAATTTATCGTTTGAAGAAATAGGAAAACTTTTAAAAGAGCCAACAGGAACTATTAAATGGAGATATTATAAAGCAGTAAATACTTTGAAAATATTATTAAGCAATTTAGGAATGTTTATTATTACATTTGTAATAGGAATAAAAACATTATTTAATAAAAAGCATCTGACAAAGTGGAGCAAGATAAAACAATAGGAAATAATACTACCGAACAAACTGGGAGAAAATACAAATGCTGAAACAAAAAAAAAAGGACAAAGAAAATTTAAAAGATGAAGTAAAAAGTGATGTCAGTGAATCACAGGATAAGAGAAAAAAGGAATGAAATAAATATTGTAAGTCAACCAACAAATACTGAAATAATAAATAATTCTGGTGTTTGTATTTTAAGTATTTCATTTATTTTTTTAATTATAACTATAATTTTTTTCAATTATTTTGGCAAAATACCAACTAAAATTAAGAAAAAAAATTGTCTAAATAATAGAAAGGTTATAGGTGGTATATATGAGAAAAAATATATTCAAAGTAGTGATTATAATTGCAGTTACACTATTAATGATAATTGGAATTATGTATTTAATTGATTGGAATAGAATGAAAAAAGGCAAAGAAGTTGTGTTTGGCACATGGGGGAGAAAAATATGCACCAGTACAAAATAAAGATGAAAATGAAGAAAAGAATAGTATAAAATATTCTAAATATATAGATGACATAAAATTAGAATTAGATATTCCAAATGAGTGGAAATATGAAGAATTACTAAAAAATGAAGGCAATGATTTTTTTAAATATGCTTTAAAACTATACAAAAAAACAATAAAGAAAAAATATGCAATGTTGTATTTTTATAATAATCAATTTGGAGTTTGTGGTACAGGAAGAATAACAGAAAAACTTATATTAAACAATGGTCAAGAGGCAATTATAGGATATTATGACAATAGTGAAGTATTGAAGATATTTCATTTAATATAAATAAAAAAATATAGCATTAGTGAACAATGGATTAAATTATGATGATGCTGAAGAATTGTTAGAAATTATTAAGACTGTAAATATTACTTATAATTCTATTCCAGATTTTTGAAATACTTTTTATGACCAAGATCCAACAGAGAGTTATAAAGTCTATACAATATTAGATAAATCAGAAACAGATAAATATGACTATAATATATATGGATACAATGGAATTGTAAATATAAAAATTGATGGCAATGAATATTCTTTTGAAAGAGGCGTTATTAGAAAATAAAATAACAATGGAAGAAATTATTGGAAAAGCAAGTAAAGATGAAAAAAGACGGAAAAATAACTGCTGAAATGTATAAAGATGGTGGAAGTATGGAATATCACTATGATAATTATACAATAATAAAATTTGCTACTTTATCTGGAAATGGAGATGCATATATAGGAACTAAAAAATTTAAGATTAACTGATATAAAATAGTAATTTGCAAATCAGAAGATTTAATTTTAAACTAATCTTCTGAATTTTGTGATACAATACCAAAAATATGATAAATATATTTTTGATATTTAATTAAAATTTGAAAGTGAGTGCTGATTTGTTATGGAAAATAAAACAAGTAAAAAAAATATGATATATTAATGATTGTATGGGGATTATCATTGGGTATAATTGAACTCTTGATTATATTTTCAGGTTTTTTAGAAAAAATAAATATTTCATTTATAAAAGCACCATATGCAAAAATTTATTAATTTTAGCAATTGTTTCATTATGCTTTAGAATAATAACTTATTTTATTACAACGACCTTATAAAACGAAAAACTTGAGAATAAAAACAAAATAATGAGAAATAGACATTTAGCGTTGATTTGTGGCATAATAAGTATAACGATAATGTTTTTTATACTATGGAGTATAGAAATGAGTAGTGATCCAGAAGGTTCTTTATTTTTAATAATTGTTCTTACAATAGAATTTGTTTCAGTTCAAATTCCATTTTTATTACCAATTTTTTAATAGACTATATTTAGAGTAAAGTTGATTGATAAGTATCTGGTATTGTGATATGATTAAGAAAATAATTGTAGGGAGAGAAAAAATGGAAAAATTCAAAAATATATTACAGGAAATATATTATTAGATACTATTCTTTATACATTAATAATTGTTGTTTTATATTTTATACTAGCTTACTTTTAAATTAATGTTTAGAGAATGGGTATATATAATATCTGCTATAATAATTATAATAGGGGTTGTTGCTGGTATAATACAATTACTTTTAAAGATAAAGGAAAAAGTTTTAAAAAATGTTTTAATAAGCATTGTTATTATTTTGTTATTGCTATCAACTCCGATATTTTTATTTTGGGGTGCAATTAGTTATACACCTGAACATATTGTAAAAAAAGAAGGAAAAAATATGTTGCATATGTAAATGGTTTTTTAAGAACGAATGTGTATTATTATGATTATAAAAAACATATTTGTAGTTGGAAATCAAAAAGAATAGAAGAAGATTATGGCAAAGGTGGATTTGATCCAATAAAAGACAAATATAAGCATAGTATTGAAAAAACAACATATTATGATGAAAATGGTGAAATTATTAAAAACACAACCATAAATGAATTAAAGGTGAAAAAAAAAATGAAGAAAAAAAAAAATTACATATTGATAATAGCTGTAATATTAGGGATTGAGTTGCGTTTTTCTTTTTAGCAAAGAGGGTATTGCAATAAATGTAAATTCAAAAAACAAAGATTTAGTTTATCAGTCACTGAATGGAGAAATAGAAAAATACAGACAATGTTACTAAAATTATATTAGGGCAAGGTTGAATTCTGGAAAATTGACAATTTATCACTCATTCGAAAAAAAAGGAGACATTGTATATTACAGAGGGAATGTTTAAATTGGGAGAATTAGAAAGATATATTAAGGAAAATGGATATAATTTAGATAATATAGGTTTTTTCTTTAATAGGAGTTTCTGGTTTGATTACATTTTATTTATTTGTTTGCAAATATGTAAATAAAAAGTCAAAAGATAATTTACAATTTAGGAGGTTAGTTGGAAAATAGAAATTTGAAAGTGAGTTTTGTTTTATGAAAGGAAAAAGATTTTTTATTTTATAAAAAATAATATTGATTATTTCTCTCAATTATTATTTTTTGTATTGATTTTTGTGCTACTTTTTGGGGGAGTAAACTATGAATTAAATGTTGATCAAACTAATATAGCTGTTATTGAAGAAAATTTGCAAAAAGATGATATAAAAATTGAAGACTTAAAGGATGTAAGGAAAATTGAAATTAGAGGTGCAGGGTTAAATGATTATTCAGTTCTTTTTCATTTTTACATTATGATGATAATTCAATTAAATCTACTAATTTATATTTAAATGAAAAATCTTATTACATAGATCAATATTTAAGCAAACAGCATAAATTCAATTATAATGATATGGTAAAAATTTCTATATTTATAAGTTTGACAACAATAGTTTTTTTACTATATATGCTGGAAGAAAAAAAAAATTGGTAGACAATAAAAATAGTAACTTATTAAAAAACAATAGCTAGAAGGAGGAGATAAGATGAAAATAAAGAAAATAATATGTATATTAATACTTATAGCAGTAAGTATTTTATTTGTTTTTACATTATTTGATTTTTTTCGAAGTTTATTTGTATCAAACTTTGAAATAGTTGTAAATAATAAAAATAGAGCAGAAATAAATGAAATGATTGAAAATTTCTGCGATGATCCAAATAAAATTAATAGAATTAGATTTGAGGTTGAACTAGGAGACGGAGAATTACGATTATATAACTATTTTCATTTAGAGAATAAAACAATTGCTTCTCAGTCAGATAAGATAATGGATTATATGTGTGAAAATGGAACATCAGTAAAGGGAATATGCTTATTTCAGATGTTAATTGAAACAATAATATTTTTGTATGTAAAATCAGTCTTAGATTCTGAAACTGAACAATAAACTACAATATAAAAAGAGAAGAATTTTTAATGGATCTTCTTCTCTTTTTATATTCATTATTCTAAGCTATTGTTTGTTTCCTATTAGATTTGGCAACATCCAAATCAAGAAAAAAATGAAAAATATAAAATAGATATTTGTATAAATAATAGGATGTGAAAATTTTATTTATACAATATTTATAATAAGAGCTACTTTCTTCGGAGAGTAGTTTCTTTTTTTTAACAGCATATCTTAATTTTTTTCAAATGTCTAATACATAAGTCAATAAAATATTTTAAGCTAATCGTTCTACCATCATAGTCTTCAAAAACTTCATGAATTATTTTAGAATCAATGTAATCAAGCATATTTCCTAATGACCTGTCCATATTTGTTCGAACAGCACTAGCATTATCAATGTTATTTTTTTTTGCAACTTTTTGTACAAGACTATTCATATCAAGTAATAAATTTGAGTTATCATAAGCTAACAATATTGCGTCTTTTATGTATTTACTACCTTTAAAATAATTTGTAAAACCAAGTTTCCACAAAATATCATCTACTTGCTTTTCAATTCCAAGACATTCTTTTAATGAATCTGATATAATGCCAATAGTATCTAATAATTGAAGAGTTGGAGAGCTATTCCTGATTAAGGAAAAAAGTTTTTTTTTCATATTTAATATTGGATATACTATTAGAATCGATTACCAAAATAATGATATTCGTCTTTTTAGCATCTAATTTCTTAATTGCGTTAGCCAATACATTTGTACAAAATGTAATTGATGTAACAGAGTCCAATATTATTAGTTGATCTTTTTTGTTTTTGTTATGAAAAATTATTTGTTCTAATTTTTTCATAGGGTACTTTTATTAGTTCGATATTTAGTTCATTTTGCAAAAAAAAGCATTAGATAAGCTGTTATATAGAATATCATTATCATTAGTAATGGCTACTTTTAACCATAACCAGCCCTCCTAATAATGAATATTCATACAAATTTTACCATATTAAAAGATAATTAACCATTGGTTGTATAACTGTAAAATAGAATAAAATGTTTATTTTTTGTATATTTATGTGTATTTTATGACAACTAAGAAAAAAGAATAGTATCATTCTTCTAGGACAAAAAGTCTGTAAAGTTAAGGAAAGTGTATTAAAAGCACAATAGATGAATTTTAGAAATCAAAAGAAATTGTGAATAATATATTGGCTTAATTTTGCAGACTTTTTATAATATAGGGGTTTTGAAAATGAGTGAATAAGAAATAAAATAGAAAGATATAATTTTTTTATAAGTTAATAGCTTTCTTTTGATTTTCAGACATTTGTCCAATCTAAAAGATTGGAGAATGAAAAAATGGAAAGGAAAGACTATTTATTAGAAGAATTATCAAAGGAGGAAAAATCATATTTAAAAAGAATCGTTATGACAGCTAAGAATAAATACTTTGAAAAAAATTATAATTACATTAACAATACATCTATGTTTGTTGATGGATTGTTTCTGCAGGGGAAGAATCTGTATTAGATGCTGTTTAGAAAAATGTCAAGAAGAAGTAAAAATCAGCAAGAGAGTTTGAAAAAACTTTTTCAAATCCAAGTTTATATAATATTGTGAAAGCACTATCTTTACGAGAAAAAGAGGTGCTTTTTTTATTTATATAAAAAACAAAAATCTATAAATGAAACAGCAGTTATAATGGGATTAGATAGAAAGACTATAAGAAAATATAGGGATGAGGCACATAGAAAAATTGCAGAAAAATTAATAAATGGAGGAATGTAGAATGTTTAATAATTTTAATTTATCAGATCGAGAAATTTTAAAGATAATTGAAGATTACAAAAGTTTAATAAATAAAAATTCTATGGTAAGTGGTAGATTTGATGAAGATTTACAACAAGAAATAAAACTTTTTAATATTTAAGGTTTTAAGTAAAAATAGAAAAAAAATAAAAAGTTTTGAAAAATTCCCCATCGTGAAAATTTTTCGTGTTCCTAATAAGTAAATAAATAAAAAGGAGGAAACTTATATGGACATGAAAGATGAAAACAAGGAAAAAGTTGATATAGAACTTATAACAGCTTATGCAACAAATGGTTTTTTTTCACTTTGCAAAATAGTGGAACAGAAATTACATAAAAAGCAATAAAATCTGAAATAAAAATGTTTTATGAAAAATTTGGAAACAAAGAGGTAAAGCGACTTGCTAATATTATTATGAAAGAAAAGAGGGAAAATAAATAAAATGATAAAGTACATTATTTTTTCTATGATCTCTTTTCTGCTTGGTATATTTGCAGGACAGATTATAGAACTTATAGAACAGAAAAAAAGATATAAAAAAGTCAAACCATTAAGTAAACAAGATTTTGGACAAGCAATGAAAGATTTAGAAATTAAATAGAGTTTTTGATATAAGCTCTATTAGTTTCTTCATGTAAAAAAGTGTTAGCAAAAAAGTTGCAGAGGTTTATATGGAAAAATGATAATAAAAATGTATTTTGAGAATAAAATGAAACAAGTAGAGATAGCAAAAAACATTAAATATTTCTAAATATAAAGTTTCAAGAGTAGTAACAAGAGATGAAAGATATCAAGAGGAAAAAAGAAAAAAGGAAACATCAAAACAAGCAGGAACATACTGATAAAACAAAGAAATATATATATGATAAAAGAGAAAAAGAATTTGCTATAAATCAACAACTTAAGCAAAATCATATACAAGCAAGTATAGAATTATCAGGCAAAAAAAGTATTAATAATAGAGCATTTAGAAAATGGAATTCATCTATATACAAATTAAATCCAAAAAAAAGAAATACTATGAAATAGACAAAAATATTACTGTTAGTAATGATGTGCCTAAGATTGTAAAATAGGAGGGACTGTCTAGGTGCAAAATAAAAAGAAATGTTATAATAAGATATATTGTAGTTTTTAGTGAAGACGCAAAAAGACTGCAAAGAATTGTTAAAAGAGTCTTTTATAGATTATTTAAAAAAAATGAAAAAATAAGAGCGAAACACTTGAAAAAGAACAGCAAAAAAGAGTTAACATCAAGGGCAACAGGTATTTTGCTAAATTTAGGAGGTAAAAATGCTAAATTTAAGCAATGAACAATTTAAAGTAGGAATGTATATAAGATTATCTAGGGGAAGATGGTGATAAACAAGAAAGCGAAAGCATTGGAAATCAAAGAAATATTATAAAAAAGATTTCTTTGAAGAAAATAATTTAGGTTTTGTTGATGAATATGTTGATGATGGTGTATCAGGAACAACATTTGACAGAAAAGGATTTAATAGACTAATTGAAGATATAGAATCTAAAAAGAATAAATATGGTTGTAACAAAAAGATTTATCTCGTTTAGGAAGGATTATATAAAGACAGGGTATTATTTAGAAAAACTATTTTCCAGAAAAAAATGTAAGATATGTTGCTATTCTTGATGGAATTGATACATATTTAGATAGTACCAATAATGATATTAGTCCTTTTAAAGCAATCATGAATGATATGTATGCAAAAGATATTTCTAAAAAGATAAAAAGTGTTTTTAGAGAAAAACAAAAAAAGTGGACAGTTTTAGGCTCTATACCACCTTATGGATATAAGTTAAGTGAAATAGAAAAAAGGAAAACTTGAAGTAGATGATTATTCTGCTGATATAGTTAGGAAAATATTTCAAATGTATTCTGAAGGTCATGGAAGTATTGATATTATGAATCATTTAAATAAAAAAGGTATATTAAATCAAGTAGTTATCATAAAACTAACTATAAAAGAAACAATCAAACAAGTGGAATCAAATAACTATTTTAGCTATGTTAAGAAACCAAGTTTATAGAGGAAATACAGTACAGAATAAAAGAAGAAAAATTTCGTATAAATCTAAAAAGGTTATTGATAATCAAAAGGATAAATGGATTGTTGTTGAGAACACACATGAGCCTATAATAGATGACGAAACTTTTAAAAAAGTAAATCTAATGTTAGAGGCAAAAGATACATCAAAATATACAAGACATGAATATCTATTTAAAGGTCTTTTGAAATGTTATCATTGTGGATGGAATTTCTAAAATAGCATTAAAAGGAAGAGGCATGAATCCATATATTAATTGTATTGGACATGAAAAAAGAGGAAGGCATCAATTAGTATGAATTATTGGAAATTTGAAAAAGTGTTCTTGAGGTAATAAGAAACATTTGTAAAATGTATTTAGATGAAAAGACTTTTATAGAAGTATATAAAAAATACAAAAATAATTATATTAATTTAATGGATGAATATCAAAAGAAATTAAATGAAATCGAAAAACAAAGCTCAAAAAAATATAAATTCAAATATAGATAAAATGTATATGGATAAATTAAATGGCATTATATCTACAGATGATTATATGAGGTTTTATAATAGGTTTTCAGAAGAGAAAAAAAAGACTTGTCGGAAAAGCAATTTGAATTAAAAACAAAAATTAGAACTATAAAAAGAAAAGAAGAAGAAAATATCGATGAATCAAAAAAGTAAAGCAAATAATTAATGAATTTTTAAATATGAAAGAAGTAGACAAAGTTTTATTATATAGATTAATTAATTATATTGAAATTGATACAGATAAAAATATCTATATTCATTTAACTTTAATCAGTTAAATATTATAAGTGATAGTATGTCAATAAATGATGGCAAAGTTGAATATAAGGAAATATTAAAAACAGGATAATTAATCTCACATATATAAATAAATCGCCATGTGGCGATTTATTTTAAGGTATGTTGGAAGTTAGAAAAGTCAACCTATATTTATATAAAAAATGTAAGAATTTAAAAATGTTGAAATTCCAGTAAAAAAATTGATTTATTTATTGGAAGTTAGAAAAATCCACAATTAAAAATTTGCTTTCCAGCCACTAGGAAAGGGAATTGTTGCATAAGGTCTAGCAAGTTCAGCAGTAACTTTATAAATGGTACTATCTGGAGGATATACACCATTAACAATATCAACTCCATCAGGATTTTTACCATTGGCATAATATAAATTGAAGTAGTTTTAAATAAATTTTTAATATTGTAGCCATAAATTGAAGAATTATTAACATAAGCTAAACAATAATCTTCAATAAATTTCATAAGAAGAACACTAGTAATCCACTCATTGGCGTGTATTGCACCAGAATAAAAAACTTTTTAGGACCACGCCCGAAGTCGAATTACAGGAAGTTGTTTACCTAAGACACTGTAGCCTACATTTTGAACTTGTAAAAAGGATACAAAGTATTTAAAGAATAAATATTGAACATCATAATTTCATAAGTATAATTGATATTTGTTTTAACAATTGCCATAAAATCACCCTAAAATATAATATTATAAAAAAAATGCAATTGTTACAAAAATTTAGTGATATAAAAAACAGGAAAAGAAACAATTGTCTCCTTTCCTGTTAACCCTAATGATTAATCATTCCACTTTTTATCAAGAGCCCTTAGGATTTTTTCATCAGGACAATAAAAAGTAATGATAAGATCATTTGAGTATACTTTTTATTATCTGACTTTATTTTTGATAAAAAGTATAAATGCTAGAATTATAAAAAATTTTTTTAGGAATGGTATCATCAATATAAAAACACAGCTATTGAACGTTCATAGTCAACTTTCAAATCAGTTGCGTTTAGCAAAACCAATATTAAACATTTTGAATTTAATCTTCAAAATTTGATTTGCCGAACAATTGAAGTTACCAAAACTATTAAATAAGTTATTCATAAAATCTCCTAAAATGATTTTTTGATTGTAGGGTTAAAGCAAAAAATGCTCCCAATAATTATAACATATTTTTTATAAAATGCAATAACTAAATCAAAAGCATTATTATAAAAAATTATGTAAATTATATTGATTTTTTAAGTTGATATAAGGAATAAATGGTGGTATAATAATAAATGATACTTCGATAGTGTAGTATTTGCAACTTATAACTCACATACTAATTAGTAAGGAGAATTATGGAAAATTATAAGTGCAGCTCTTGTGGAAAGAAAATGTGAAGCTTTGGAGGCCAAAGAATACTAATAGTACATTGCTGTGCAAGCAATGCTTGAAAAAATGCAGAACGTTATGTCCCTGCTATTATGGATGAAAATGGAGATTTTTTGGCCGGTAGAATCTATACCTTCAAAAGTGTATAGAAACTGGAATAAGTTGCCAGAAGAGTAATTAAAGAGAAGAGACAAGATATTTTATAACATCTTGTCTCTTCTTTTTATAAAATATGTTATAATTATTAAAAAATAAAAAGGAGACTAAATAATGAAAAAGATGTAAATGGTGCAATATGGAAAATCCTAAATATATAGAATATCATGATAAGGAATGGGGAGTTCCAAATTTTGATGATAGATATTTATTTGAAATGCTAATATTGGAATCTTTTCAAGCTGGACTTTCATGGGAATGTGTCTTAAATAAAAGAGAAAATTTTAAAAAGCTTATAGATTTTTTGTCTAGGCTGTCGTTTGAAAACTTAAAAAAAAGAAATTTTTGAAGATGAAATAGAAAAGGCACTAATTCAATACCACGATATCAGTACAGATAATCTCAAATTATATGTGAATAGCATAAAAATCCTTTGCCTTAAAAAAAAAATGGAGAATCGCGATTTAATAACAAGAAAAGAATTGGTTTCTTGCGTTGAAGCAGTTAAGATGGACATTAGCAAAGGGGCTCAAAATCCAGCGCATAGCTGGATTAGAAAACTTAGTTTTTCAAAAAATGCAGCAGAACATGAGAATGATTTCTATGAAGGAAAAAAAAGCAACTCCTGCGGATATAGCAAAAAATCTTCCGGTATAACGTCCAATGCTAGAGGGGAAAATTATAACGTCTATACAAGAAAATATAGTGACTGTAATAAAAGCCTCCAGCGGGCAGGGAAAGACAACACTCGCATTAAGATCGGCATAGTTACTTCAGAATGAATATGCTGTCTATCAAGTGACTGTATGCGATAACAATGAACAGCTAGGCAATACCGTTCAATATTTTAACTCTCGGTTACGTCTTGGAGAGAAGCTTCTGATTTTGATTGACAACTTGGATGGCAGAGTACAAAAGTGGAATGGACTTGTGCAGCTTTTTGCAAGCTGAATTACCAACTAATTATAAGGTTCTTCTTACGACAAGGGAAATTGATTGGTACAATTATAGTGGTGATTTGAGCAATATCCGCTCAATAAATATTATAGTCCCGACATTAGAAGAACAAGAAGCAAAAAAATATTTTCCAAAAATTAAAAAGAAACAGGAAATCTGCACCCCAGCATAACAAATTGGAAACGAGAGTGGAATCGAATTGCCGAACGGAAACTTTTAATAGAGTATGTTTATTTGTTGACTCATGGTGAGATGCTTTCTGAACGAATTACAGCTCAGATGAAAGAACTTGGGCAGTCTTCATTTGGACAGCTAAAATGTGACATTTTGCGTAAAGTATGCTTTGCTGATGTTTGTGGGGTAAAGCTTACTGTCCGAAATCTCTTTTGCAGTCAAAAAGATTATGCAGGAGCAGATTTTGGCGAACTGTTAAAAAATCTAGAGTCGGAATTTTTAATTCATCTCAACACAGATGATAATTATGTAGAAGGACTGCATCCAATCCGTTCGTGGCATATTGTAAATCAGTTACATGAATTTGTTCCCCTCGAAAACACGGCAATTTCTGTAATTAAAATGGTCGAAAAGAAGGATTATGCAGTACTATTTTCTCATATTCCCGAATTTTCGTTAAATAAGAGTGCTTTTTTCAAAGAGGTCCTAGATTTTTTGTGGGACGAAAACGATCTGTCCGGATGCCTTCGGGCAGTAAAAGGTCTTTTTTTCGGGGGATGTTTTACAGTATTATCGGGATAACAAAGATTTTTTGATGATGCAAATGCTCATTTTGGACTAGAACTTATCGCAATGGAAAAATGTCCATTTAAGACATTTGATAAATTTGGCGTTTCAGTGCAAACGCTTGATAATCTGCAAAAAAAATACATCCAGATAGTCTCAACGGAAAATATTTACAAAGACTTCGAGATAAAATACCTGACTGTGATTTGCCGCAAATGTTTATCTTTGGATTTTGCAGCACGCTTTACCAAAGGGCCAAGACTGTTTCTTTTGAACAAGTTACAGATCTTGAATCCTATTCCCAAATTGCAGAATGGATTTATGACATAACTTCTGAACTTAGCTTGGTGGCAGAAATACCACTAAATGAGGTATGGAAAAAGTCTGATAGGATGTCTTTGGAATGTATGGCGAGACTCATGTATCTCTCGTTCTGTAGCAACCAAACGGCATATAGAGCATATATTTCTCAAAATATGGATGAAATTTTGACGTACTATAAGCACATGACGAAATCACATAGTGTCTACATTGATGAAACTTCAGATGCTATCCATGTTGAGTATATACTCTCTTTAAGTGAAATTGGAAATGCGAATGAAGAAAGTGTTTCAAGAATCAAGCAACTTTGTCGGATGCTCCCGATATTCAAAAAATATTGTACAGATGCATTAAAACCAGAAATCGAGATGCTGAAAAATTATTTTGTTCCGGATGATGCACATAAAGAAATGCCAATTGAGAACGTAGTGATAATGTTCCATCAGCATTTAACATCTTTATGGAATAAAACAATTCTTAGCAATTACGAATTTGAAATGGTGACAGACTGGATAGAATACTGGTTTAATCTTAGAAGCCATATTTGTACAATGGCGAACGATTACTGTGAGTGTTTAACCAAAGCGGAAAGTCCAAAACTAAAAGAAAGTGCAATCAGAAAGAGCATTTGTATTTATAGTGAATATCAGAAGCTCATAAATAATGAAAGAAAATATCCCGGAGAAGAAAATCCATTTGAAGAAGATGTTCCCTGTGTAAGAAAATTTCAAGGTATAAAAAGAAAATATTTTTGGTCTATAACAAACTTCACAGGACAATTTCCCGGACTCTTAAAAAGAGACCCAAAAAATGCGAAGCTTGCAATGTTTAATATTTTGGCTGCACAGCGCGCGCTATCAGATGTTCAGCAATTCTTTGATGAAATAGTATTCGACACTCCGTTAAAAACGAAGCATTTACAATTGTGTGAGTTAGAAAAAGTGAATGTTAGCCGCCTTATGATGGGATGTTACTATTATTATGACAACCCGATGAACAAAGGTTTTAACAAGTACACAATAGATGGTTGGTATAAGGCAAGATGCACTAAAGAAAGGCAAAAAAATTCAAGAAGGGCTTTCTGACTTGACTGAATTTTATTCTGTGATTTTTCCAGAGAACAATTATTATGCCGGAATATTAAATTACTATCCTATCATAATTGGTGGATTTGATAAAAGTTCCGAAGATGCTTGGAATGCTTTGCTGATTAGCGGAATGCAAATTTTGAATTCCAAATTTGATTATTTAGAGGTGCTTTTTAAGACAAATCAGGGAGAAATAGAAAATGTTGCCTATCGCATTCCAAAACAGTTTTTTGCCTATGTGAAAAATGCTTTGGAATCTCCATCGGCAGAAGTACAAGAAAATCGGACATCTATATATCCTGTAGAGGTAACACCGCAAATGTTAGGATGCTTTTCGCAAAAATATATAGTTGAAAAAGCAGAAGATAATCTTGCAAAGTCTATAATAAGCGAGATTGGCGAGTATCTATGGGATTACTCAATGTGCCGAAAGTTGTTGGCCGGTCCTGAAGATTCAGATTATGGTATAGAGCAATTGGATTTCTACCGAATGGCTATCAACGAAAAAATGGCTCTGTTAGATTTAGATGAATCTAAATGTATAGAACCTGTTTGTTTGAAAGTCTTTTCTGGATCAGACTTTTCCAGTGAGGAATACAATAGTTTGCTAAACACATTGATTTTTAACAATGTATGATTCCTTATTGAAATTTATATTATAGACTGAATCCC
>VOFC01002235.1_pt1 | contig 19488 bp, 31 predicted proteins | sample 5384161 | NCBI WGS metagenome assembly VOFC01 (sample SAMN12384722, study PRJNA508395) | human gut metagenome | isolation source: healthy gut B | host: Homo sapiens
ACTCTTTTCATTTTTTTTTTGATGATAATATTTCTGATGGATTAAATGGTATTTTCTCCAGCAGTAATTATATCTAAGTTTTAACATCTGTTTCTTTTACACAGGAATTAAAACTCTTCTTTTCTAAAAGAACATCTGTAACTCCATATATATTACCTATTTTAAACTTTTTATGTACAGATGGATTTCTAAGGTCACAATCTACGATAATAACTTTTTTTATCTAAGTTAGCAAAAAAAAGTAACTGCTAAATTTGATACTATTTAGTTTTCCTTCATTTTTTTGAGAACTTGTAAAAAGTATTGTTTTTAAATCTTTATCTATATTACTAAACTCTATATTTGTCCTTATATTTCTATAAGACTCGCTTATTGGAGATTTTGGGTTTTCTATTGTAACTATATTATTCATTTTCCTATTCCCCTTGACTATCTTTTATGTATTAAGCTATTGCTGTTTTCACGTATTACTACTCCTAATAATGGTAGCTCTAAGTACTCTTCAACATCTTGTGGTGTTTTTAATTTATTATCTAAATAATCAACTATAACTTACTAATAATATGGCTATTGCTAAACCTAACATTGCCCCTATCATTTTATTTTGTTGTACATTTGGATATACTTGATTTTGTGGCATAATAGCACTATCTATAACTTGAACTCCATCAAATTTAGTTAAATTCTCAAGTTCCGAAAAAATACATCTGGTAGTGTATTTTGCAATATCATAACTCATTTGAGGACTTTTTAGTTTTAACTTCTATATCAATTATTTGACCTTGATTAACTTGAGTTGTAGTTATACATTGTGATAAATATTCATAAGACATATTTAAATTAACTTGTCTATCACTTTATCTATAACTTTTTCTTGATTTTAAGATTGGCATATATGTCTGTGCTATTTTTGAGCTAAAATTAATATCCCCTTCTGTAACCTGATTTTTGTGTTTTGTTATCACTCCCATATTCATCATATGTTGTATCTTTTTGTGTTAAGATTTTTTGTATCAATTATTATAGTTGTTTGGCTTGATATATAGGATCTATTAAATTAGATGTAATCAATCCACTTATAATACCTCTAAAACAACCCTAAAATTAAAATCAAGCTTTCTTTTAAAAAGCTTGTAATAACGAGCTATCTCTATATTTTTTTCATTACTTCTTCCTCCTGTAATATATTTCCATAATTATGTTCTAATTTGTTGCATATCCTAATCATAAACCATATTTAGAATATGCAACCTTAATATTTCTTTAACATTATATCAATTTTGTATAATTTTGTTATTTTGTGTAAATATTTGTAAAAATTATTTTATATGTAAAAATATTATATTTTATAAATTTAGGTTTCTTATAAATTCACTTACTTTACTTTTTTGATTTCATAAGTATTAAAGATGAAATAATAGAACCTATAGTAACTAATATAAAATTAAATAAATTAATCAGGGTTCATTACTTATGTTCATTTTATTATATAAAAATGGTAAAAAATCAAAAAAATACTCCATGTATTAAATACATATATAAGCTAAACTGTCTAAAGTACGCTAAATTTTTCTAAGAATATAAATATTTGTATACTTTTCATCTAGATTAAGAATGTACATAAATATCATTGGTGTCAAAAGTAATAATGATATCGATGTGCAATTGTCTTTAGGTATGTCAAAAGATTTTAATTAATAAAAACTTTCAATAGTAAATAATAAAAACAATATCATGTTGATTATAAAATTATTTTTTAATTTTAAATTTAAATTAAATTGTTTACTCCAATCCCCATAACTATAAATATCATAGGTAAAGCTATTAAACATTTCTCCAAACAATGAAAAATATATATTCATCATATTTCTAAAATTGTTTTATCCAATAAATCCATAATATAAGTCTCTAATAATCCAAAAATAAAATAATAAAGATATAGATTAAAACTTTAAAATTGTACTTATCAAAATTTTATATATCAGATATACAGATACACATATAGCACTTAAATACCATAGTTGTATATAAGCTCCTTTGAATAAAAACCTTGCTACTAATATATATAATATTTTTTATTATATTTCCATCTCAAAGTATGTGTTAAAGTTAAGCAAAGTATATATTATACTCAAAGAAATATAGATATTAAGTATAATTAAGTATATACTTTTGACATAATCTTTGACTTTTTCTTATCTTCATCAAATAGCTTCTCTGCTAAAAATATCCACTACATATAAAAAAAGAATGGAACCTGCCAACCTAAAAACTATACATCTCCGTAAGTAGTTAAGTTTTGGATGTAATCCTTGTAATGGTGATGTGTGAATCCCTATTACAAATACAGCACTTATAAATTTTGCTAAATTAACAAAATCGTATTTTTTTTTTTACAATATTACTCATAGTAAAAATTCTCCACTACATTTGTTTTATTAAATCCTATAGGTCTAGCAGGACATCCTACAACTGTAACACTTTCATCTATATTTTTTTGTTACAACTGCTCCTGCTCCTACAAAAATTTTTTTCCTACTATAAGATTTTGTATTACTGTACTACTAGCACCAATAGTGCTACATTCCCCAATAGTAACATTTCCTGATACTCTAGCCCCAGGAAGTACTATTGCATAATCCTCAACAACATCATGACCTATAGTGCATCCAGGATTTATTATTACATGTTTACCTATATCTATATTAGTAGTTAAATTAGTATTACCATAACACTTCCTCATTTATAGATACACTCTTTGAAATAAATATGTCTGGATCTACCAATGGCTGGTTTAAGATTATTTTCCTTTGCTTGTTTAACTAATCTTTTCTTTATTTTTTGTATTTCCAATAGCACATACATAATATAACTCTTGATTAATAATATTTTGTGCTAAATCATCAAAATACCCTATTATTTTATCTCCATTAAGTAAATTACCCTTGTTGTCTAAATTTTCATCTATAAAACCTATAAGGTTCCATTGATTCTTCTTATGATTAATTTTTTTCTATAACATGCTGTACTTCTCTTGCAAAGACCCCCAGCCCCGAAATAACAATATTTTTCATTAAAACTCCCTCTTACTACTATAAATATGTATATTTTTCTTCTGACTTTTAATTTTTCAACTATATGTTTTACATCCTGAGCCTATCTTTTGGACAAAAAACCATAACAGAGTCTTCAGTAGACACTATTATTAAGTCTTTCACACCAACTGCTGTTATAGCTTTTTTGTTCTGAATATATAATAGAGTCACGAGTGTCTAAAAACTACATTTTCCCCTCTTTTTAATATTACCTTCTTCATCAGTTGGGTATATAGAATTAACACATCCCAAAGAGCCTAAATCATTCCACCCAAAATCACCAGGTACTACAACTTCTTCATTACTTCTTTCCATTATTCCATAATCAACAGATATGGATGGCATCTCTTTATACAGTTTATTTATCATCCGACTTCTTTTTCAGTACCTATATATTCACTTATTTCATTTAGTTTTTTCATATACTTTTTTGGCAAATATCTTTTAAAGTCATCTAAAATTTTAGATACTTTCCAAACAAACATACCACTATTCCATAAATATTCACCTGAGTTAACATATTTAGTAGCATTTTTCAAAATTTGGCTTTTCTACAAATTCCACTACTTCATATCCATGCTTACCTATCAATTTTTCCTTATTGATATTTATATAACCATATCCTGTAGATATAAATGTTGGCTTTATTCTATTGTCACTAATTTATCTTCATTTTGTGCTACTTCTAGCCTTTTCTAAGGAATCAAAAACTTCTTCTCCAATTTAATATAATGATCAGCAGGATATACACATTATGCCATCCCCATATTTTTTTCATTATATTAATAGCTACCAAAAATCCTGTATGGCTGCAGAAGTTTTTTAGCTATAGGTTCTGATAATATATTATTGTGATGACATTTATCATCCACAGTTTCCTTCATTAGCTCCCTTTGACTTTTTATTTGTAACTATAAACAAATTGTCTTTATGAGATAACTTGTTTACCCTATCTATAGTTTCATTTATAAGAGTGTCTACTCCACTTAAATTCAATAATTGCTTTGGAGTTTTTTTGTCTACTTATAGGCCAAAACCTAGTTCCTCCGCCTCCTGCCATTATCACATTATATATATTCATCTTACTAATACCTCAATTTTCTAAAAGCTCTAAAAATATATCAGGAGCTTTGTATCCTTATCAACTTTTTATTAATTCTATTCTACAGTAACTGATTTAGCTAAGTTTTCTTGGCTTATCCACATCTAACCCTCTTATATTTGATGCATGATAAGCAAGTAATTGCATTGGTACAACAGCAGTTATACTAGCAAACATATCGTCAACTTGTGGTATATAAATCACTCTATCAGCTGATTTTTCTACTTCTGTATTTCCTTCTTGAGTTATAGCTTATAACTCTTAGCACCTCTTGCTCTAACTTCTTGCATATTTGAAACCATTTTTCAAATAGTTTACCTTGAGTAGCTATGGCAACTACTGGAGTTCCTTTGTCTATTAAAGCTATACTTCCGTGTTTTAATTCACCTGCTGCAAAAGCTTCAGCATGAACATAAGATATTTCTTTTTATTTTTAAAAGCACCTTCCATAGCTAAAGTAATCCACTCCTCTACCTAAGTAGAAGATATCATTGGCCTCTTTTATTTCCTCAGCTATTTGTCCAACTAATTCGTTGCACTCTAATACTTTTCCACTTGAGCTGGTATTTTTCTTAACTCTTCTATTGACACCAAAAGTATTCTTCATCGCTTATACTTCCTTTTAGTCATAGCTAAATTTAAAGCTATCATGTAGAAAGCAGTTAATTGGTAGTGTATGCTTTTAGTTGATGCTACTGCTATTTGGACCTGCCCATGTATAGAATATATCATCAGATTCTCTTGCTATTGAAGAACCAACAACGTTAGTTATTGATAATACTCTAGCTCCTTTAGCCTTAGCATCTCTAAGTGCTGCTAATGTATCTGCAGTTTCTCCTGATTGGCTTACTATTATTATTAAAGTATTTTCATCTACAAACGGATCTGAATATCTAAACTCTGATGCTATATCAGCTATTACTGGTATTTTGGCAAACTTTTCTATGGCATATTTACCAACAAGTCCAGCATGATATGCAGTACCACAAGCTACTATGTATACTTTGTTTATTTTATCTAAATCTTCTTTTTAGTTATTTTATATCGTCTAATTTGATTCTTCCATTTTCATCTAATCTTCTCATTAATGTATCTTCAACGCCTTTTGGTTGTTCATACATTTCTTTTGTCATAAAGCAGTCATATCCACCTTTTGATGCAGCTTCTATGTCCCAGTTTATTTCGTTTATTTTTTTCTCAACTACATTTTTTATTTTCATCTAATATAGTTACCTTTGGTCCTTGCATATGTACATATTCGTCATTTTCTAAAAAAATTACATCTCTAGTGTATTTTTAATATGGCTGGTATATCAGATGCTATGAAGTTCTCATCTTCTCCCACACCTACTATTAGAGGACTGTCTTTTCTTACTGCCACTAATTCATTGTTGTTGTCTTTGCAAACAACTCCTAAAAGCATAAAGCTCCTCTTAATTTTGCCCGTAGCTTTGTAAACAGCTTCTAATAAGTTTTCCTTCATAAAACTTGTCAACTAAGTGAGCCACAACTTCTGTATCTGTTTGAGATAAAAATACATATCCTTCTTTTTGTAATTCTTCTCTAAGTTCTAAGTAATTTTCTATAATTCCATTATGAACTACTGCTATTGTTTTTTCTTTGTTGAAATGAGGATGTGAGTTCACATCTGATGGCTCTCCGTGAGTTGCCCATCTAGTATGCCCTATTCCTAGTCCCCATTTATTGGTTTAGCAGTTAAATCATCTGCTAATTTTTGTAATCTTCCTTTGAATTTTCTTACTGATAATTCTTCTCCTATATTTATAGCAACTCCTGCTGAGTCATATCCTCTGTATTCTAATTTAGACAAGTCCTTCTACTAGAACTTCTGTTGCTTGTCTATTTCCTAAATATCCTACTATTCCACACATTTTGCATAATCTCCTATTTTTACATTTTATTTCCATTATTACCAATTAATTCTTGATATATATTATAATATAATTTTTTTTCATAAATTTTACAACCAATTATAGAACATACTATTATTTTATGGATTTTTTTTTTAGTATAATAGGTTTGAAATGACAAATTTAAAGGAGATAAAAGGAATGTCAAATTTTAAAAAGCAATAATTGCACTTTTCATCCTATTATTAAGGTATACCACTTGCTTTTATTTGGTTATACATGGATAAAACTAAATTCCATTCACGTTGATTCCAAATACGATTCAACTATAGAAAAAAGTAGACGGTATAACAAATATACTTCTTACGGGTATAGATGCAAGACCAGGAGAACAAGCTTCTAGAACAGATGCCATGATGATTCTTACTATTGATAAAAACAATAACAATATAAAACTTACATCTCTGGCTCGTGATACTTATGTTGAAATACCTGGAAGAGATAAAGGAAAACTAAACACTGCTTATTTCTGGGAAAAGAAGAACTTTTATTTAAAACTATTGAAAATGAGTTTGGTATAGGTATTGATAAATTTGTACAAGTTGATTTTAGTTCACTTATGGATATTATTGATATCTTAGGTGGAGTAAAGTAGGAAATTCTAATAACTTGGTTACCCAAATTAATAACTTTTGCACTTGCATGTTATAACAATTATAACAACAAACAAGGGCAGTTTAAAGCAATAACTACTAGTGGTAAACAATTATTAAATGGATATCAAAGCTTTAAGTTTGCTAGTATAAGAAAAAAGAAGACTCAGCTATAAAAAGAGATGCAAGACAACAAGAAATATTAGTTTCTCTTTCTGATAAATTAAAAATCTTGGTGCATCAGAATTACCTGGTTTAATGAATACCTTACTACCTTATGTTTAAAACAAATTTAAATGTTAGTGAGAGATTTTAAATATATCTACTACTGCACTGGGAGTTTTAAGTAAAAATAGTGAAGTTAAACAAGCAGAATTTCCACTTGTTGATTATCCCTGAATTTACTAAAGGTGGTATATATAAAAATGCTGGATGGGTTTGGCTATATGATTTAAATTCAGTAGTCGTCTTACAAGACTTTATCTATAAAAAGATGTTAATATGGAAGATAATATTTACTTAAATGATACTAGTAAAGTAACATTAAATTATTAAAACAAAATCTAAGTTTTTCAACTTAGGATTCAGAGTAATGAACAAAGTCTACTCTTTTATTTTGTCAATACTCTTATGAGGTGATGAAAATGTTAAAAATAAAGAAAATAATTTTAGAAATGAAGAACAATATATTACGATAGATAGTTTAGTTCCCAAAAATCATTTAGTCAGAAAGATTGAAAATGCAATTAATTTTGAATTTATCTATGATGAAGTAAAAGATTTATACTCACCGTTAGGTGCACCTAGCATAGATCCAGTTGTTTTAATAAAAATTGTGTTAATTCAATACCTATTTGGAATACCATCAATGAGGCAAACTATAAAAGATATAGAAGGTTAATGTTGCATATAGATGGTTTTTAGGTTATTCTTTGACAGAAAAAATACCACACTTCTCTACATTCAATAAAAATTATGAAAGAAGATTTAAAGATACAGATTTATTTGAGGGGTTATATTCAAAAATATTAGCTCAAGCTACGCTTAATGGATTTATTGATTCATCTAATATTTTCATAGATTCTACTCATATAAAAGCAAGTGCAAATAAAAAAGAAATATAATAAAATAGAAATTGATATGCAAGCAAAGAAATATCAAGATTTATTGGATAAAGAAATTAATGAAGATAGATTAAAACATGGTAAAAACCTTTAGCTAAACCTGATTTAAGTGTAAAAAAAAAAAAAAATAGAGAGTAAAACAGATAAAGATAGTGGGATGTTCTTTAAAAATGAAAAGGAAAAATGCTTCGCATATTTATCTCATACAGCATGTGATAAAAATAATTTTATTTTAGACTTTCATATAACTCCTGGCAATATACATGATAGTGTAGCTTTTTCTGACTTATATAAAAAGTTAAAGCAAAATATCAAACATCCAATCTCAGCGATAGCTATTGATGCAGGATATATAACTCCTTATATATGTAAAAACACTTTTAGATGATAACATAATACCTGCTATCCCATATAAAAGACCTATGACTAAAAAGGTTACTTTTAAAAAATATGAATATGTGTATGATGAATATTATGATTGTTATTTATGTCCAAATAATAAAATATTAAAGTATTCAACAACTAATAGGGATGGTTATAGAGAATATAAGTCAAACGTTTTTGATTGTAAAAATTGTATGTATGTAAAAAAGTGCACTAATAGTAAATCTAATCAAAAGATATTGACTAGACATATTTGGCAAGATTATATAGAAGAGGCCAATCATTTAAGATATAAAACAAGTTAAAAAAAAATTTATCAGAGAGAAAAGAAACAATTGAACGTGTATTTGCCGATGCAAAAGAAAAAACATGGTATGAGATATACCAAATTAAGAGGCTTACAAAAAAAATTAAAATGGAGGTAAAGTCTTATTTTCTCATGCATGAATTTAAAAAAAATTAGCTAATTGGATATGGAGGGATACCTTCGGTTTAGTTAGGCGTACGCCTATTTTAATAATTTTCATATTTTTTATCTATATATAATAAAAAATGGTACCCATTTTTATATTAGTAATAGGTACCATTTGTCTAATAGATATAATTAGCAACTCTATGCTAATTCCCTCTGACACATGCATGGATACAGTAAGCATTTATAGCTCACTGCTATGGCATTTCCTATAAATATTCCAGAAGTGACTCAGCTACCCTCATCTTAAAAATAGACTCTTAAAAAGCTGCACCGGACCATGAACCTGTCGTTGGAAGAGGTACTCCCAAAAAACACTAAACCTATAATACTAGCTGCCTTTAGTTTCTTAGCTCTTCCCTCTATTTTTTTTGTCTATCCATCTTATTACTTTATTTAAATATTTTTCTATACCTTAAATAATCTATAACACTAAACATTAAACACTACTGGTACTGATATAATAGATGAACCTATGATACAAACTATATATACATATATGGGTTTTAATCCCATAGCTATACCTAAAAAATTATAGCCCCTCTCAAACAATAGGAATCATTGATAAAAAAAAAACAATTTTTAAATATTCCATAAATTCTGCCCTCTATCTTAAATTTTATACTCCTGTTTTTTAATACACCAATTATTTTACTATATAGTTACATACTTATAAACCCCTGATTATAGAATATTTCCATAAGTAGGGTATAATTAATGTAATTATATTCAAATCTATCTGATTTAATTTTTAAGATTCTATGAAATCATCCCTAAACTCTATTCTTTTTAGGTAAAGTTTACTGTTCTTCAAGAAAAACTAGTTTGTCATCTAGACCATATCTTCTTCCTTCAGTTATATATATATTACTTATTTAGAAACTAGTATTTTTAAAAGATATCAATAAGTTGAATTTCTCACTTTTATCCTAAACTTGATATTCTAGTAGTATACTGAAGATTTATTATATATATATTTGAGAATAAACCTTGCTTATAATCTTAAAAGATTTATTTTTAAGAAATAAATTGGATAACCATACAAGATTTATTGAACTATAATTATAGTAGACTCGGATTAAAACTATATAGTATAATCCATTCTTAAAATTACATATTATTTAATATTAAAGGACAACCTGACCAGGTTGTCCCTTTTTATGATTTCATATTAAAATAAAGATGGAAATTGCGGTATCTATTTAATGAGTTGCAGTCTTCTTTGATAAATTGCCAGGTTTCTTTATAGTCGCCCTTTATCACAAAGTCTTCACTTGTTAGAAAGTCTATAAATCTTTCTTCTTTGTTTATATATTGGTCCCACAAAGTCGTAGGAGTAGAGGCACTTTTTCTCCCAAGGAGTGTTTGGGCTATTGTGAAGCACATGTTCCAAATTGCAGGAGAAAAAATAAACCTTATAACCAATGCGACCAATGTGATTTGTTTGGTAGAGCTTATTTAAAATGGAAGATTTCCTTTCATTACGATCTATGATTAAGTCCCTTTTTGTTGGTGACTATGGAAGTTGGTGTATAGAAAGTTTTCTCGTGATTTGCATCTTCCACCACAAAGTCTGGTCTTATAAAGGCGCCGTCCGTATCTACTAGATGAATTATTTCCTTTATATCTGTTTTCTTCAGGCCGTTATTTTTGACTTATGAATTTTTTCACTTCATTGTCAATTTTTCTGATGATGTTTTGACAGTTGGAATTAAAGTCGGCTGTTATGTCTTGGTTTATAACATGAAATTGTACACTGCTATCAGATACTAATTTTGATAAAATAAGGCTGAGAGATGTTTCGTCGGTGATTCCTTCTACTATAAATAAAATTTTTTTTAGTTTTCTTCATTGCCAATCATCAAGCCTTTCTGAAAGCGTAGTTAATTTCATATTTATTAGTTTCATCATAAAGCTCTTCTCTCTGACCACCCTAACATAATTCCTCTGTAATAAAAGTCCCTCAGATTTGTTGTGATTTTGCTGTTGTTTAAGCTTATGTATCTGTTGTTGTTTTCATTGGTTGTTGTAAATACGACCAAGTCCTTATGTAGTTTTTCCAAAGCCCTCAAATTATGAGAAGTAAAGATTAATTGTCCTTTGGCACTTTTTGCTTAAGATTTCTAAAATTTCTCTAGCAAATATTCAAAAATACCAGCATCTAGCTCATCTATGGCCACCAATATATTTTCATTGTTGTACATACCTGAGCACACACTTAAAATAGAGATATTTTCTTGATGCCATCGGACTCATATCTCAGTGGAATTTTTCTGTTGTTTCTCACAGTGAGTAGCTCCTTTGAAGGCTTCCTGAGGAGTTTTCCAAAGTTTCCTTACCGTAGTTTTTGATTTCTATTTTTAATTTTGGAATAAAGTGTATTTAAAACCACATTGATTTGAATTAAAATCTTTTTACTTGCTCCAATTGGTCTATTTCAATTACTGATAAATCAAATAAATTAAGTCAATAGCCCTCATGTTGATTTTTCCACTGCCCAGCATAAAGGTAAAGGGCATACTTCTGTTTACTTATGTCAGCTCTTCATTTTGGATGACAAAAACATTAAATATGATGAAATTTCTCAAAAAATGCTAAAATTCTTGCGTTTTCAACGTTTGTTTTGGGAAAAAGATTTTATCAAAAGTGTAAAAGTTTTGGGCTAAATATAAAGGATGTGGAATTTTTCTGAGAAAGTCCCTTTGCTATACCAAAGCCCACCTTTTTTTCTGTGGAGTTGGCCACTTCTTTGTAATTTTTATGGGCCCTAAAAGTATAGTCATCATCATCCATATTGTAGTCCACTATGGTAATGCTTTTTTTTCCACTGATTATCTTCAAATTTGGAGTAGGTCAATTTTCTTTGAAAATTTCCACTGTAATATCCTTTTTCTCAGAAAATCCATAATCTTCAAAGGCACCACTTCTATAAGTTTTTCTCATATAAAATTTATAAAAACCTTATAAACTTCTCTTTCATCAATTATCCTAAACTCAAAAGTAAAAGGGCTGCATAGTTATCATCATAAGATATAAAATTACAAAAATGGGACTTAAACTTCTGCCCGATGCCACCATTTTTTAGTAAATAAAGTCCATTGATTACAGTTTTACCTGAGCCATTTTGTCCATAAATCCCCAAAATATGGGCAATGCTTCCTGCTAAGTCACAGTTTTCTTTGATTTTTTTCTTCTTTAAATTCAATTTTTCCATTACTTCACATTTTTAAAAGTTTTCCAATTCCATACTTTTTAACTTTATTATTCTATTTTCCATGAATCCACCTCTTTATTAGAAATTTTAGAACAAAAAAAGTTACTAATGTTTTTTATTTTGTGTTGTTTATGGAATTTTTATTTAAGTCTATTTTTAAAACTATATAAAGCTTTGTGCAAAGAGTCATAAGAAGATACCTAAGAAACTTCCTGCTGAATCTATTAAAACATCCCTTGCACTTGACCTGATCTGCCTGGCACAAATAGTTGGTGGATCTCATCAGAGCAGCATAAATTATGCATATTATCCATGATATGATAAATTTCTTGTTTATATCTTCAAATTGACAAATAGAATATGAATACTAAAATCCCCAGTATCATATATCCAATAAAGTGAGCACTCTTTCTCACAACAAATTGCAGATTTGAAATTACATCTTTTTTTCACTTCTTCTGGTTGTTTTTCAAACTCTGGCACTACTGATAGTACATTTTCTATAGTTTGGCCACTGGTGTTTGATGACTGGTCGCCATTTTCGCTGGACATATTAAAAATAAATGCCATCCAAAGCACCACCAATATGGCTAAAATAATCTTTTTCATATTTTTTCTCCTCTCCTAAATCAACCTTTTCTCATATAAATTAAGATTTATATAACATTATATCATAAAAAGACCACCTTATTTAAAGGTAGCCTTTATCTTACTTTGTTTTTTGCTTTTTAGTACTTTTGAATAATCTCCATAAAGTTTTTTCATTATTTAAGTTTTTATAAAGCTCTTATTTTATAATAATAAGTCTTATTTCTAGTAAGTCTCTTGTCTGTGTAAGTATTTACTTTGCTGGAAGTTGAACCAATATAAGTATATTTTCCATTAGATGATGTGGCTCTATAAAATTCTATATCCTGAAACTCCATCTTGTTTTTCCAACTTAAAGTTAAAAGTTGATGTAGTATTTTTAGTAACCTTCTCACCTGTCACCTTACTTGGATAAATTTTAAAAGTGGCACTTTTTAATTCCTGTAAAGTTGCCCATACCATATAAAGTTATGGTTCCTTTTCCACTTTTTTGTTTTCTCCATATGTTACAGAGTAGTCTTTTTCCTTCTTTTAAAGTAGTTTTTTATATGTAACTTTTCATACTTGGCTTTTTTACTTTTGCCATCATAAACAATTTTCACATTATTATTTATATTAGAAACTTTACTCTTAGATAAATCATAACGAACTCTAACTCTACATGTAGCTTTTTATTATTTTCTGTAACTGCTGTAATAGTAACAACTCCAGGACTTATGGCATCAATTACACCTTTTTTCGCTTACTGTTGCCACCTTTGGATTGCTACTTGTATAAGTTTTGATTTTATCATTTTTACTTAAATTAATACCATAAAATCCAAATCTTTCTCCCACTACCATAAATTTTTGCAATTTGTTTAAAGCAAAAGTTTTTTTATAGTAATCATTTGTTTTGTATGAAGTCGTTGACATGGGGTAAGACTTATTAAATGAAGATGTTCTAAATTGCTTATCTCTTATATGGTCTGAAAACTCTTTATTATTTTTCAGGAAATAATTATAAGAAACAAAAGCATTGGCAGTATAAGTTGCATCCCAAGTGTTGTCTATGTTGTACCATTTGTCTTTTATTTTTTGCAATATTCCAAGAATGATACTCTGTACTTTTTTATTTCCTGTAATACATCTAACACTTAAACCTAATTCCTTCATCATTTTATAAGTTAATGATGAGTAACCATTACAAACTACTTTTTTCATAATAATTGCATCATAAGCTGAATGTTTTTTTTAGATCATAGTCATATCTTATATTTTCAGTTATAAAATCATGGACAGCTTTTGCTTTTTTGTATATTCATCTTTATCGTATACATCCAATTCATCTAAAACTTTTTTTACTTCATAATCAACTTCCATCTCTTGCTTATATGTAGATAAATATTGCATTTGATAAGTAAATGTTGTTTGATCATTTTTACTTTCATCCCACTGAACATTGAAGTTGCTCCAATGTCTGTAAAGGTAATCTCCTTCACTGGATTTTCCATTGTCATAATCTTTCACTGCCATATTAAATAAATCTTGATATAAGTTATCATAATGTTTAACTTTCACAATAAATTTAATTTGGCTGCTTCTTTTACCATTTGCTCTTTTAGATAGTTGGCTGCTTCTTGTTTAGTTTTAAAAACTCTCACCGATGAACGACTTGACATGGTATTATCTTGTGAGTAAGTTTTAATATTCAATCCATCGTATAGAGGATTTACAACTTGGCCATCTTCTTTTTCTATTACTTGTGTATTTGCACTTTGTGAAGTAGCATCTACAAAGCTTACCTCTTTTGAGAAATATAGCAAGTTAAATATCAATAAAAAACTTAAGAATAGGCTTATGTTAGTTTTAAATTTCTTCATAATTCCCCCCATAATAATTATTTTTTTCAAACTATTTGTAATAGTTTTCTTTATTTAAACAATTCTGTTAATTAATTTTAAATCCTTTTTTTTTTTTTGTGCAACACAATAAAGTGTTATATAATTTGAGAATTTTTACCATAATCTTATTAAGTATTAATTAAAGGAGGTAATGTTTTGTTTAGATTATTAAGGAAGATAAAATTTATTTTTATATTTGTTTGTTTCATATTATTTGTGGGAGGTGTGGCAGTCTTTGGTAATTCTCATTTTAATAAAAAAAGTAAAAGGAAGTACCCTCTTCTACAGAAGTAAATAATTCTACCAATGAAAATAATACTAATATACTTCTTCTTGGAGAAGATACAAATTCCATGATGATTGCATCTGTAGATGAAGAAAAAAAAAATATAAGTATTACTCCGTGGAAAATGTATCTTATGTGGACAACTCCACAAAAGAAACTTTGTTAAATTCCATTGAGAAAAAGACAAAAGTTAATCTTGATAAATTTATTCAAGTGAGTATTTCAGATATGATGAAAGTAGTATCCACAGTGGGAGGAATTACTGTTGATGTGAAAAAAGGAAGATTTGAAACTTATTAATAATATGATTCCAAAGTTTTATGCTGAGTCAACTGATGATAATAAGGGTAAAAATGATGCTTTTATCATCACCCTGGTGCAAAAAATCAATGGATATCAAGCTATGGCCTATGCAGCTGTCATTGGCAATGATAAAAATAAGCAAAAGGAAGTTATTCTTTCTTTGATTGAAAATATTAAGGGTGCTGATTTTACTAAGTATATTGAAATTTTAATACTATAAAACCTCATGTTGAAACTAATTTAACTGTACCTGATATGATTAAATTATCATCTAGTCAATATACCTTTTAATTAATATAAATAATTAAAAAAGACTATACCTTTATCCAAAGTAATTTACTAGCTTTAAAAGGTATAGTTTTTATTTTTACTTGTATAATTTTTTTATTGTAGCATTCATTTTAAAAATAATATGCCTTATGGGCATAAATAGCTGCCATATCTTTATTACACATTTATAAATTAAATTGTCACAGGAAATTTCTTTGTTGTTTCTAACAATTTTACAACAAACACCTATGACTTGGTTGTTTTTTTACAACTTCTACCCACTGCTGGGCATCTCCATTCATTATAAAAGTTTCGTCGTCTATAATTTTTAAAACTCTGTGAAGGACATACTCCCTGTTTTTTCTTTGGATAAATACTATTTCTCCCTTTTTTTATTTTTCTTATCCTTGGAGAAGTCAAAATCACACTGTCTCGCAAATGCTTTAGTATGGGCGTCATGGAATATCCTGTCACCCTCAGTTTGCACTGTCCCCACCATTTATTATTTCTTCCATTATGGGTACTATTTCTTTACCCTCTTTGCCGTTAAAATTTCTATTATCCATATATTCCCCTCATAAAATTTAATATAGGATGTGCTATCTAATTAATTTATATTCTTTTAATAAATCTATTCTTTTGTTGCCCACAGCAATGGTTTCCTTGGCAGTAAGTCCCACATTACTTATACTTCCCCTATCTTTTATGTAGGTTGAAATTCTGCTAATCCAAGCTATTGGCAATAAAAAGGATGATTTTCTAAATATTTGTATCTTTTCTTTAGATTATCTGATTTTTGGGAAGATGGCAGCTAAGTTGGAGTTTATTTTTTGAATTAGTATGGTTGTTAAAGGCATCCAAGGACATATTGGCTGCGTTTAGTCTGGACTTGTTGCTGGCTCCATAAATTCCCCCATCTATTATGTCTTCCAAAAGATTTTTTGTGTTTATGTAGTATTTATTTTTATTTTTAGCATAAGTTATCTTCTTTTCATCAAGACCTAAATAATCTATGCCAACTTGCAGGAAGTTGACAAATAAAGTTTCGTAGCCAAAGTTGCTCACTTCTTGCCAAATATAGTTCAGTTGATTTTGTCGTAGTATTTATTTATATACATGACAATGTCACAAATTTGTCTAATTCTATGCCACTGGAAACAAAATGCTTCATAGCATGGCATATGACATATAAAAATGCTTGTCTAAGGAGAAGGTGTTAAGTGTCACATTGTTTATGATTACTTTCTCTGAATCGTCAAATACACCTTGGAAGGTCTTCTCCATTTTTTTGTAAATTTCTGAGCTGTTGCCAAATAAGCCGGTGTGTAGCTCTAGATGAAGACCTGTTTTTTGCAAAAATAATGATAAACATCTTCCTCTTCTTCTTGTGATAAAATTCTTTCCATGTCTTTTGATTTTAGTATTTCTTCTGCTTTTTTTAAATCTTCTTTTTAATTAATAAATCCTCATCTCAGATATTCTCTCATCAGGGGATTGGATATAACTCCCTAAGTATGATGCCTTTGAATACAAGGATTTTACTCCTTTTTTGTTAAATTCTTCGTATATTTGTAAAAAAACGCTCACTTCGTTGAATTTGATTGTAGATAATTTGCATGGATGTAGTTTTAAAATATTTTTGAAAATCTTTATCTGTATTTTAAATTCTTCACTTTTGTACAAAGCTTCGTAAACTAGTGGAAGTACTTTGTGTATATTTGACAATTGTAAAATTGATTGCCAGTTGACATTATTTATTTTTACTTCTGATTTGTTGATGCTGGCCTTTAGTAATTGTAAAAAATCTTCATATGTTTCTTTCATATTGTCCCTTTTTAAAAATCTTTTTATTAACTGTTCCACTTCTTGGTGGTCAATTTCACTTACACTACTTTTGTCTATTTTGTAAACTCTGTCACATAAATTAAGGACACTTGGGCGGTGAGTTGTCACTATGCAAGTTCTGGCATAACCCATATCCATTATATTTTTAAGCACCAGCCTTTCCGTATATACATCTAGTGCTGATGTGGCTTCATCGAGAATTAATATGGGACTTCTTCTAAGAAGTGCCCTGGCAATGGAAAGTCGTTGTGATTGACCTTCTGAAAAGCCTGTACCCTTTTCACCCACAATACTGTTTATGCCCTCTGGTAATTGTTTTTACAAAGTCATAAGCACAAGCAGTTTTTTTAAAGCTTCTATTATCTCCCCATCAGTGGCATCTTCTTTTACCATGCGCATGTTGTCTGCTATAGTTCCAGAAAATATGGTATTTCCCTGAGGTACATAAGCAAAGAATTTTCTGCTGTCTGCTGAAATATTGCACTCCATGTTGTTTACATCTCTGATAACTGCCTTTCCTTTTTTTATTTTGATAAGGGCAAGTAAAACTCTAACCATGGTTGTTTTACCTTCACCAGAAGGACCAACAAAGGCCACAATTTCCCCAGGATTGGCAATTATGCTGGCATTTTCAAATACTACTTTGTTTTTCATCATAATTAAACATGACATTATCCAGCTCTACAGTTAAGCCTTTGTCTTTTGTTTTATTATATATATGTTGAACTTTTTATCGTCCAAAAGCTCTTCATTTGGCAAATCAAAGAAATCCATAAGCCTGCCTGCTGAAGTTGTGGCTGATATGGCAGAAGGAACCATGGATACCAAGGGAGTTAAAAGATGAAGACAGCGTTCCCGATAATTGTAAAAACAAAGTCATGGTACCGTAGGTTATATGACCTGTCCATAAACGATAAACACCCCATCCAAAGCAAGAATAGAAACTATCATACCAACTAAGGACATGAAAGATGATGTGGCTATGGAAAATTTATTATAATCAAAGAGATACTTCTTTGTATTTGTTTTTGCATGTTTATTAATTTGTCGTTGAAGGAATCTATTAAGTCAAAGGCTTTTATTGATTGTATATTTTGGAAAGATTCCTCGTTAAATGCCATCAAATCGCTGGACACTTTCCCTAGTTTTTTTGTTGAAATATCTCATTTTTTTATTATTTTTTTGATACAATAAGCATAATAGGCGCACTAATTAATGCAAGGAGTGCCATAGTTGGGTCATAGTATAAAATTATTGCAAAGGGCACCTATAAACTGAACAGTCTTGGTGATAAGACTTGGAATCAGCCAATAACACTGCTTGACACTGTGCTCACATCAGTGTTTAGACATTTAATATGTCGCCACTGTGAAAATTGGTCATGGATAGCCAGTCACTTCTCATAACCTTGTCGTAAACCTCTTGGGTGATTTCGTTGTTTACTTTTATGCTGATTTTTGTGGAAATTCTAGAGTTGATGGAGTTTATGATAATCCCCCAATTGCCATTGATATGATTCCCACTACTATTGTTGCTATGTTGCTTTTGTCCCTCCTGTTACTGCATCTATTAAGTATTTTGAAAGGACACTTCCCCAAGTCCCATTAGTGTGGATATTACTCCTAAGATTAGATAAAATGCTGCAGCAAATTTGTATCTTTTTATGTATTGATACATCCATTTTGCCTCGACGTACATTTCTTGGAGTAGTCCTTCTTTTATCTTTTTTTATTACTTTTTTGATAAAATTCATTGTATTCTCCCCATTTTTATTTGTTCTATAAGGTAATTGTGGTTTCTTTGGTGAAGATGTCAATTGTTTTTGTTAAATTTAAAAAGGACAATTTTCATTGTCTTTCTTTGTTATATTATGTCAACTTTGTCTTAGTTTGTCTAAAAATTCGTCTAGGTCTTCTTTTGCTTCTTTTTCTTCTACTTCGTATTCTTCTAAGTTTTATGTAGTAGATCTTTTCTTCGTCTTTTTGAAGATTCTAGATTTTCCCAGATAAATTTTCCCAGCTCATTTATAGTTATTATCCATTAAAATGGTTGCTATCTCCCATGGGAATTAAAATAGTTTCCCCACTATTTCTCTTAACATAAACTCTTTTTTTTTAAATTTCATATTGTCCCCTTTTAGCTCATTCATTCTACTTATCATAAGTTTTTACCATCATTACTTGTCCCACCATCTGTTGCAAAAGGTGAGGAAGGATAAATTGTTTCACTAGTTCTGCTTTTTAAATTATTGACTTTAGCTACATAGTTATTCCTCCTACGTGGTAACCTTCTTCTCAGTTATGTTACATAAAATACCACAATTTAAGCAATATCTTTTTAGATTTGTTGTAACTTCTATTCCATTGTTATCTAGTACTTTATTTTTATATCTGAAGATT
>VOFC01004592.1_pt1 | contig 19487 bp, 36 predicted proteins | sample 5384161 | NCBI WGS metagenome assembly VOFC01 (sample SAMN12384722, study PRJNA508395) | human gut metagenome | isolation source: healthy gut B | host: Homo sapiens
GATGAAGCTGAACGACCTTGCTGAAAAGGTTCGTGAGGGATATGATAGCTACGAATTCCACACCGTATTCCATGCAATTCATAATTTCTGTGTTGTTGATATGTCCAACTTCTACCTCGATGTGATCAAGGATCGTCTGTACTGCGATGAGACCGATGGTCTGAGCCGCCGCTCTGCACAGACTACGATCTATCGTATCCTGAGTGCGCTGGTTCGCATGCTGTCTCCGATTCTGTGATTCACCGCAGACGAAATCTGGCAGGCTATGCCGCACGCAGCAGAGGACGATGCCCGCAACGTTGCATACAACGAGATGCCGCAGGCTGACGAGAACTTTTGTCCTTCAGCGATGAGGATCGTGCTAAAGTGGAACAAGCTGATTGCGTTCCGCGATGACGTAAACAAGGCTCTGGAGGGTGCGCGTAATGCTAAGACCATCGGCAAAGCCGCTCGAAGCATGCGTTACTGTTTACGCTGACGCTGAACAGGCTGCATTCCTGAACGGCTGTGGTCAGGATCTGGCTGATCTGTGCATTGTTTCCGAACTTGATGTCGTTGCCGGTGACGGTGAGGGCGCTGCAAGCGAGAATCTGCCGGGTCTGAAGATTGCTGTTGCCCGCGCAGCAGGTGAGAAGTGCCTGCGTTGCTGGAAGCAGGCTAGATGTTGGTTCTGATGCAAAGCATCCGGGTCTGTGTGCTCGCTGTGCCAAGGTTGTAGGCTAAAAAGAAGAATCCAAGGGGGAGCAGAGCAATTCTGTTCCTCCTTTTTGTTTTGGAGGTAGAAGATGCCGATTTATATTTGTGCAATCTTGCTGATGATCGCGGCAGATCAGGCAGTGAAATACTGGGCGTTTACGTCCCTGCAGGCACAGCAGACCATTCCGTTGATCAATGGTGTATTTCACTTGACTTATATCGAGAATCGCGGTGCAGCATTCAGCCTGTTCGCGCAATTTGATTCACGCTGGATTTTTTGTTGTATTGGCCATTGTGATTACAGTTGCCATTTTCACAGCGATTTACAAGAATATGCTGCAGACTCAGCTGGGCTGCTGGTCTCTGATTCTGGTGGCGGCAGGCGCACTCGGCAACGCCATTGATCGTGTAGCACACGGTTTTGTTGTCGATATGTTTGACTTCCGTCTGATTCATTTCCCGATATTTAATGTGGCAGATATCTTCATTTGTGCAGGTGGTGTACTGTTTGTGCTATATTTTTATGTTTCAGCACAAGGAAACGAGCGAAGCGGAGAAGTAACCATGAGTGAATTACAATTTACAGTTTCCGGCAGAGCAATCCGGCAAGCGTATCGACAGCTGGCTGGCAGAGCAGATTGAAGGACTGACCCGCTCTGCGGCGCAGAATCTGCTGTCAGAGCAGGCAGTAAGCTGTAAACGGTCAGCCACTCAAGAAAAAATTACAAGCTGGTCGGCAGCGAGGCGATTACGGTTCAGCTTCCGGAGTTAAAGGAAGTAGATCCTCAAGCCGGAGAATATTCCGCTGGATATTCTCTATGAGGATGCAGATATTGTGGTGGTCAACAAGCCACGCGGCATGGTTGTGCATCCGGCGGCCGGCAACTGGGACGGCACGTTGGTAAATGCATTGATGTACCACTGTGGTGACAGTCTGTCTGGCATTAACGGTGAACATCGACCGGGCATTGTGCATCGTATTGATAAGGATACCAGCGGTCTGCTCGTTGTGGCGAAAATGACGCCGCACATCAGAGCCTGGCAGCTCAGATTGCGGCGCATACGGCGTATCGCGGCTATGAAGCGATTGTGGTTGGTTCTGTCAAAGATGATACCGGAACGGTGGATAAGCCGATTGCCCGTCACAAGACGGATCGAAAAAAAATGGCAATCGTGGAGGGCGGACGTGAAGCAATCACGCATTATACTGTCATCAAACGATATAACGGCTACACATATATGGCATTTCAGCTCGAGACCGGACGTACACACCAGATTCGTGTACATATGGCATCTATTGGTCATCCGATTATCGGTGATCCGGTGTACGGACAAAAAAAGACCGGTTTTTCCAATATCGGCGGTCAATGTCTGCATGCAGCGAAACTGACGCTCACGCACCCGAAAACAGGGGAGCGGATGGAGTTTCGGCATCGCTGCCACAATATTTTACTGAAGTTCTTGATAAATTGGAGCGTATGCAATGAAAAAGTTTAAGGGTATGCTGCTGGCCTGCGATATGGATGGTACGCTGCTCGATGATTCAAAGCAAATTCCGGCAGAAAATTTGCGCGCATTACAATATTTTACGAAACAGGGAGGACGGCTGTCGCTTGCGACCGGCCGTTCTCCTCATGCTATTGGCACATATATAGACCAGTTGCCGGTCAATGCGCCATACAGTGTGATGAATGGTTCGTTGATTTGCGATGAAAATCGCAAGATTTTGTATTGCTCCGGCATGCCGTACGAGACGAAAAGAAATGATCGAGCATGTATTGTTAAAGTAATTCACAATTCGGTTGCGAGGTTTTTACTGCAGAAACGGCGCTGATTCGTCAAATGAGCGATCACACGCTGCAGCACATGCACAAGCTGAATTTAGATTATCAGATGCTTTCTAATGAGCAGTTTGCAAAAAGCGCAACTGCGGACTGGTGTACGGTTAATTTTACCGGTGAACCGGCACAAATCACCGCACTGACACAGGATTTACTGATTCGATATCCGCATGTATTTGATGTGACATCCAGCATGCCGACATTCTGTGAAATCACAGCCGCTGGTGTGAATAAGGGTTCGGCTCTACGAAATATTGTTGAATACTTACCAGACGTTGAACGTGTGTTTGCTATTGGCGACAGCTACAATGATGAATCCATGCTGCAAGAAGCTCAGATTTCGTTTGCACCGGCCAATGCAGAGCCGGAAGTGCTGCAAAATGTCAATATGACGGTAAGTTCTAATAATGATCGTGCTGTGGCTGATATGATAGAGTATCTGGAGAAAATAGGATGAAAACTGCTAATTATTAATTGTCTATAAAATAGATGGTTTGTTAATTATACAAAATCTTTATTTTGTATAATTAGAGGTATTACTAACAATTACGCATCACCGCTGACTGTCCTAATTTTTCTTATTCAGCTTCTTCTATCCTCGTAAGACGTTCTATAATTTTTTGCAATTGGTTATGTATCGGCACAATTGTTTTCGTATCTGCATAGGCTTTTTTCTCGTATGGTTTTCGTAAAATAAAATCATCGCAAAAAATACATAGACAATTGTTTTTCTGTGATGCATCTTTTCGTGCAGTGACAGCAAACACAATTGTCACATTTAGTCATAGCATGATCATATCTTTCTGTTGTTTTTTGTGTGCAGTAGATTTTCTATACAGATGAAAGCGGCTCTTACAGAGCCGCTTATTTTAGTTATCCCGCATTCTTCAACCGAAACTGCTCAACCATCCGAATGAAATGCTGATGCACCGTCAAATCCTCATCTAATTCCGGATGAAATGCGGTCACGAGCATATTATCCTGCTGCGCAGCAACAATATTACTGTCAACAATGGATAGCACCTCGACATTATTTCCTACGCTCTCAATATATGGTGCGCGAATGAATGTCATCGGTATTCTCTCGCTACCGCCAAACCGATCATCCGTGAAAAAACTGCCAAGTTGTTCGCCATAGGCATTACGCTTTACGCGGATATCCATCACACTGAAGCATGGTATGCCACCATCAATCTGCTTAGCCAGCAGAATCAGACCGGCACAGGTTCCGAATACAGGAAGTCCGTTTTGAATCTGCTGCTCACGCAGCGTATCATACAAATCCAGCTCGCGCAAGAGTTTATTCATTACTGTGCTTTTCGCCACCCGGAATAATCAAACCATTCATCGGCTGATCCAGATCGCGCTTCTGGCGAATTTCGAAATGCGGTACGCCGAGTTTATCCAGCACTGCGGCATGCTCTGCGAAGGCGCCCTGCAGCGCCAGAATTCCAACTGCCATTTTACTTGCCTCGCTCTGCCATCAGCAATGCGATTTCGTTCTCGTTAATGCCAACCATTGCTTCACCCAGATCGGTAGACAGTTCTGCAATCAGCTTTGCATCTGTGAAGTTGGCAACTGCCTTTACGATTGCTGCAGCACGCTTTGCCGGATCGCCAGACTTGAAGATGCCCGAACCAACGAATACGCCTTCTGCGCCAAGCTGCATCATCAGTGCCGCGTCTGCCGGTGTTGCAACGCCGCCTGCTGCAAAGTTTACAACCGGCAGTCGGCCATTTTCATGCACACTGCGGAGCAGTTCAACCGGAACCTGCAGTTGCTTTGCGGCCTCAAACAGCTCATCTTCACGCAGATTCTGCACACGGCGAATCTCTGCGTTCATAGCGCGCATGTGACGAACTGCCTGCACAACATCACCTGTGCCCGGCTCAGCCCTTGGTACGGATCATTGCTGCGCCTTCAGCGATGCGGCGCAGAGCTTCACCCAGATCACGCGCACCGCATACAAACGGAACCTTGAACTGTGTCTTATCAATGTGGTATACATCGTCCGCCGGAGACAGCACTTCACTTTCGTCGATATAGTCGATCTCGATTGCTTCCAGCACCTGTGCCTCTACGAAATGACCGATCCTGCATTTCGCCATAACCGGAATGGAAACTGCTTCCTGAATACCGCGAATCATCTTCGGGTCGCTCATGCGGGAAACGCCGCCTGCTGCACGGATGTCAGCCGGAATGCGCTCCAGCGCCATAACTGCACATGCGCCTGCTGCTTCGGCAATCTTCGCCTGCTCCGGTGTGGTTACGTCCATAATGACGCCGCCCTTCAGCATCTGGGCCAGCTCCTTGTTCAGCTTATACTGTACGCTCATGTCGTTCAGACTCCTTTGTTGTTTGGTGTATGAACGCATTATACGCTCAATCTGAATATGTTAAAATACTCAGATTGCAATTATTTTGTAATGCCAGTTTGCAAGAAATAAAGAAAAGCACGGTTTCTGTTCTAAAACAAAAACCGTGCTTTTATACTGCTTATCAGCTGTTATATGCTGTATTTTTCCTCATCAGTTACCGCGTTTGATGTATTTGGTGTGGCATTCAGATAAACCGTTGCACCTTCATCGACGCCCCAGAAAATTTCGGTATTGTTCGCATCTGAAACGCCGGTTTCTACCGCTACCAGCTGATAGCCTTCGGGCGCTTCCATGCCGTCCGGAATCGGCAGTGTATCATCGAATGGAATTTCGTTGCCGTCCTTGTCAATGAGCGTTTTGGTGAATACACCCGTACTGCCATCCGCCGTGTGAACGATAGCGGAAGTCGGTACTATCAGGCAGCTGTCCGATTCGGCAACTGCAATTTTGTAATCGACCATCATGCCGCTGGAAATCGCCTGACCTTCGATAGAATCAACCGTGATAATTGCCTTAAAAGTCGTCAGACTGCCCTGACTGCCCGTGTTCTGACTTGGCTCCGGCGAAACCGAGTCAACCCACCGGTAAGCGGCAGCTCGGAACCATCCATCGTGTACATGTTCATTGTCACCGTCTGACCAGGCTCGACAGACTGCACTTCATCTGTCGTCAGCTCGGCCGTAACAACGGTATCGCTTAGGTCGGAAACAACAACCAGAGGCTCGATACCATCGGTCTCCTCCCCTTCTTCCGCGTTCAGTGAGGTGACAACGCCGTCGATCGAAGCCGTCATCGTGGCATCCAGAATCTCCTGCTGCAGCTTGAGAATGCGCGTCTGAATCTCGCTCTCACCTTGGCCTGTGCGGCTGCAGCCGTGCTCTGTGCAGCCGTGAGGCTGCTTCGCGCGTCCGAAGTATCCGGCGCTGCAACATTGGAGATCGACATAATGACTGCACCGCTGCTGTATGTGTGGTTCGAGCCGTTATAGGCCGTGATTTCACCGCCGATCGGTGCCGTGATAACCTGCTCCTTGATGTAGTCCAGCGTGCCCGACCCGGAAGAGAAAATCGTGCCGGCACTGTCGCTGTTGATCGTTGCGGTAGCACTCGTTCCCTGCGCCAGTGCACCGGAAGGATTCTGTACGGTCAATACAACAAGGAAAGTACCTTTGCCGGAAGCGGAATCAATCGACGAAACCACAGCGGAAACCTGTCCGACAGAGGTAGAGATCGTAGCCGTCTGACCGGCCTTGATATCTTTGGCATATTCCGAACTAAACTGTACAGCAAGCTGCATCTGGCTGTCGTTGACCATACGACCGATGGTCTGTCCTGTACTTACCTTCTGCCCTACTGCAAATGTGCTTGATGCGATAAACTTGCCGCTGAACGGTGCCGTAGCGCTGCCGTGGGTGTATTGGCTCTGCGCCGAGGCAATGCGGCTCTGTGCCTGCGTAATCGCTGCCTGTGCGTTGGTCAGCTCACTCTGCGCGGCAGTGAATTCTGCCTGTGCCGATGTCAGCTGTTCGCGGATTCCGGTCGGATCGACAACGACCAGCGGATCACCGGCATGCACCTCATCTCCCTCGGAAACCAGCACCTGAGAGATTTTGCCCTCAATTCCCAAGCCAAGTTCTTCCGTATTGCGCGCAGCCGTTTCACCGTTGCCCTCGATATAGGTGCCAATATCGCCATAGGTAACGACTGCAGTCGTCGGAATTGTGTCCTCCGTGCCGGTATTGCGCGAGCGAATGACAGCAAATACCGAACCGCCGACCAGCAGAATAATCAATCCGGCTGCAATGATAACGCGGACGCATTTGACTTCGATTAAATCTTTTGCGAAAGGATTCAGTAAACTGCTCTGCCTTCTCGTTTTTTCGTCAGCATCAGCTTTTTCGGATGCTTCTTCCGGTGCAGTATTTTCCTCCGTCTGAACGGTCTTGTCAGAGTTGTTTTCTGGTATCGGCGGAAGCGTCTGCGTCTGCTCAAGCTCCTGTTCATTTTTGTGTTTGCCGAAGAACTTCTTCTTGTTCTGGCTCATATTTTGATGTTCCTTTCTATGCGCTGTTCCTGTGAAACAGAGCCGTGCCTGATCTTGAAAGTTATCTCTTGATCAGAGCCTGTAAAAAGTCGTGTACTTTTGCGGGCAGTTCCTCCAGCGAACCGTCGTTGATGAATTCCGCATCATAGGCGTACGCTGCAACGCCATCGTCTGAGCGGTTGCCCAGCTGTCCGCGTGCCTGCTCAAGTGTCGGTCGACGCACGAGAATGGTCTTGCAGTTTACGCCTACCGCCTGACGAAAGCGCTCGATCTCCTCCGGCTCCCGGATATGGACGAACAGCAGTTCCGCATCATTTTCAGCAAATATCTGCAGCTGTTCTGTGCAGTAGCGGAACGGAAGGTCGTTGAATTCCGTGCAGTCTGCCTTCAGCTGCGAAAGAAAACGGCGTGCCGCCGGTGTTTTTGGTGCCGTCCCATCCTGCGGCTTTGGCCACCTGCAAAATGGGTGTGATGGACGAAATGTTCTGCACCTTCCAGCTTTGCGCGGCAGCACTGCATACGGTATCCTTGCCGACACCGCCGCTGCCGTTTATGATAAACACTTGTTTGGTCAAGTAAAAGTCTCCTTCAAATGCGCATTTCTATACACTATACATTTTAGCACAGCAAATCGACCTTTACAAGCGGACAGTCTTTACAATTCTGTTAAAAAAAGCGTGCCTGTTTTTGGCAGGCACGCCCGATTTCACAGGATGATGCAAATGAGTCCTCCTGCGCTTTCATTCATTGATGATCTTTTCCAGTGTTTCACGGATTTTACCGCGGGCATCATCCGGCATACGGCTCAATTTTGCGACAGTTCCTCACGCACGAGTTCATTGAGCGACTTTCCGAAAATATTGGTCTCCCAAATCTTCTCCGGCTGTTCCTCAAACTCGCTGAGCAGATAGTGTACCAGTTCTTCCGACTGTTTTTCCGAACGACGATCGGATTGGACCTCGGCTTTGATGCTGGCCCGCATCATATGGATGGATGGGCAGAAGCCCGCAGACGCACACCATACCGCCTCCCCTGCCGAACGATTTCCGGTTCCTCGAGCGAAAGCCCACCGACGGCATCACAATGCCGTAACCGGTCTGATATACCTGATCGAGCGCACCATGCAGCCGTTCGTACTGCTGTTTTCACCGCAGCGAAATCCTCAAGCAACGAATCAAATCTGCGTCATCCGCACCTGAATGCCGGTCTGCTCGCCGACAATGCCGTAGAATACGGTTTCGGTACGTCCACACGCACGACCGCCGAGCCGCTGCCGAGCGCCATATTGTCCACGCTCGCCCGCTCGATATATTCGTTCTCTTCAAGGGTACGGCATAGCTTCTGTACATCACGCATTTTCTCCGTCGGCGGCGGCTGTGCGAATGCGGTAAATGCTGTTCTGCACCGGATGATGCAGCGGCAGAGTACCGATATAACGCGGAAGGACAAAACCAATCCTCGCAGACCGGAAATTCATACAGCACCTTTGCAGAATATCCGCAATGCCGCTCTCATCCAGTTCAAGACAGTTCACCGCAATCGGTGCAATCCGGTACTGCGATTGCAGCTCGTCGCATACATCTTTTGTGCCGCTTCGCCGTTCGGCTCTGACGAGTTCACTTCAGTACGAGAAACGGCTTGCCGAGTGACTGCAGTTCTTCAATTACGCGTTTTTCTGCCGGGATAGGAGCTGCACGCGGCAGCTCGGTAAAGCTGCCGTCGGTCGTCACCACCAGTCCGATGGTAGAGTGTTCACCGATAACCTTGGTGCCAATCTCGCCGCTTCGGCCAGTGTCATGGGTTCCTCCCTGCCACGGCGTGTAGAGACCATGCGTGGTGTATCTCCTCCATGCCGCCGAGCGCCCCTCGACCAGATAGCCAACGCAGTCCACGAGCCGTACCCGACATGCGCCGCCTTCCGGCAGAGCGATTTCCGCCGCTTCTTCCGGCACAAATTTCGGTTCGGCAGTCATAATGGTGCGTCCGGCGCCGGACTGCGGCAATTCATCCCGTGCGCGCTCCCGCTTGTAGGGATTCTCCATACCGGGCAGCACCATAGTCTCCATGAACCGCTTGATAAATGTGGATTTGCCCGTACGAACCGGACCGACAAACACCAATATAAATATCACCGCCGGTACGGCTGCTGATTTGGTCGTAAATCTGGTTTTCCATTTCTCTTCCCGCCTTTCAGTCCTGAATCGGAATCAGCAGCATGGCGTTCTGCACACGCTCTGCCTCTGCCGGCAAGTCATTCGCACAGCGGATGGCCTGCTCGGTCGTACCGCAGTTTTTGGCAATGTCCCACAGCCGTTCTTCGCCGTTGATCTGCTTGAGAACCAGTGTTACGCCGTTATGACTGCTCTCCTTTTTGGCTTGATCTCCAACGCAGAGATATGGCAGAATGCCAGCACGCTCCTGTGTTGCAGCAGCACCGTTTGCGGTGACAGTCAAAAAGCAATCCTCGCTCACCCGCCGCTGTGGCGCGTGCCGAGCGTAGCTCTTCCGGCTCTCCGGCTTCGCTGTACGGCATGGTCAGCGGTGTACAATACGCTGTACCGCGCAAAGCTGCTGTTCATCACCAAATACAGCACGCGAACACCAGCTTTGATTTGCAGCTCGCTCTCCGGATACACGCTTTGCGCCGCAGCAGACCGCCTGCGCGGCAATCACATGAGATACATGCTGTGCGGTCTGCAAGTCTCACTGCCTTCGGAGGTAAACGGCTGCGCGGATGGCATATTCTGCAATACAGGATGCTCTGTCTGTGCAGCAAGCATCCTTGCCGGGCAGATACATATCCTCGATGCAGCGCAGCCCTGCGCTCCTGCCGCAGCAGCACCATAGCCTGTGCGCTGATGGTGCAGGACAACATGCCATCGGATTCCAATCGGCAGTCTGCCTCGGATACGGTCATCCGACTGCAGTCAGGGGCGTCTTCTTCTGCTTCCGGCAGCTCGAGAATCTGCGTGAACGGCGTGCTGCTGTTCATTACGCGCACAGCATCATCCTCCTGCATGGCAAGACAGCAGCACAGCTTCACCCTTCACCCTCAATAGCTGTAGGACAGCAGGGTCAAGCTCTTTTCCTCCAGTTGAGCCTGCAAGGCTGCTTCAAAATGAAAGTCCGTTCCCCTGAACCGGAAGTTAGCTGCAAACTCATTGGCTGTTTGCCAGAGGATGGACCGCCCTTTCAGCAGTGAGGGATATCGCATTGGTCTGCCCAGGAATGATTCTGATAAGCGAGGGTGCCAGATGCTCCGGTCATCATGGGTATCTCAAAGCCTGCTGGCCTGAAATCTCCATGCGGGGAGGTGAAAATTGTGAATCCACTATTCGTTGGCATTGATGTGAGCAGCAAAAACAATGTGGCCTACCTGATGAAACCCGACGGCAGCAAACACTCCAGCTTCTCTGTGCAGAATAACCTTGGCGGTGCTAAACTGTTGTCAGAGAGAATCGTATCGGCTTGGCTCCATGCAGCTTGAGCGTGTGGTGATTGGCCTGGAGGCCACCTCCATCTACGGGGACAGCCTAGTCTATGCTCTTCGGGAGGATGGCCGCCTTGGGCGGTTTCAACGGAAAATCCATGTGCTAAATCCGAAGCAGGTTCGAAAGTTCAAAGAAGCCTATTCTGACCTGCCAAAGAACGATTTTGTGGACGCCTTTGTGATCGCCGACCATCTCCGTTTTGGCAGGATCGCCAAGGAGGTCTATATGGACGACTATCGCTACCAGGCGCTCAGAACTCTTACCAGAGCCAGATTCGACGTGATCCAAAACTTGACACGGGAAAAGCAGCGGTTCGCAAACTACTTTTTTTGAAGTGCTCCGGCATGGCCCAGGACAAAGACATTCAGAACACCAGCGCGACCACTATCGCACTCATGGAACGGTTTGAAACCGTGGACGATCTGGCAAATGCTGATTTAGAAGAACTGACCGCACTTTATTGATGAAACTGGCAGAAATTTGCGACCCTGCAGATGCCAAGGCAAAAAGCTATCCGGGTTGCGGCCAAAGGATTCGTACCGCCTGCCCAAGACAGTAAACGACACCGTGAACCAGGCAATGGCTGTTTCCATCGCTTCGATGCGGGCACTGGAGAAACAGGTTAAGGTGTTGGACAAGGCCATTGAGCAACAGTTTGAAATTATTCCTAATACCCTGACCTCTATCCCCCGGGATTGGCAAGGTCTACTCCGCCGGTATCATCGCTGAAATTGGCGATATCCATCGTTTTGATTCTCAAGCCTCTGTTGCCAAGTTCGCCGGCCTTGTCTGGACACAAAGCACCAGTCCGGTGAATTTGAGGCTGAACACTCCCGGATGATTAAGTCCGGCAACCGCTACCTCCGCTACTACCTGCTGGAAGCCGCCAACTCTGTGAGAAGATGCGACTCCGAGTTTCCGGCGCTACTATGACCTCAAATTCAAAGAGGTCAACAAGTACCAGCATAAACGCGCACTCGCTTTAACTGCCAGAAAACTGGTCCGGTTGGTCTTTCGGCTGCTAAAGGACAACCGCCTGTATATCCCACCAGAGGGTTAAGCGTATTGCTTACCGCTCTGACGATGAACAGGCCCTGTTTTAAAATTGGAAGAGGCAGGGCTTGGGTAGGTGTTGCCTTTTTACGATTTGTATGGTGTATTTGCACTGTTTTTTCTTCAAAATTTTCTTACATCACCTACTTGACTTCATACCATTGACTTTGAGCCCCCACTGCTGCTCCTGCATTACCATATGAAACGCTTGTGTAAAATATGAGTAGATCGGTTTCGCTTTTGTCACATTTTCCATCCCGCTGCTTATACTGGTAACAGGAGCGTGATGCGCTATGTTCTGCCGTGGTCAGGCGATCGGCCTTTGCCGTATTTATGTTTGGAACAGGCTTGCTGCTGGGCAGTCTGCTCCCCATCCTGTCTGCCAGTGTGGCTGATTGCACTGGCAGTGATCGCGGCAGGACTGTTCCCCGCAGTGCTGAAGGAGGGTAAGGCATGATGAAGGTTGTTGTATGGAAAGTCCCAAGTGCTTACGCGGGATCCTGTGCTGCCTGTTTCATGTAAACAGAGCATGAAAAAGCGCATTCGCAGATAAAACTCTGTGAATGCGCTTTTGGCTGTTTGGAATTGTTATTTTTTCGGTCGTGCTGCCGAAACCGCCGGTGCGTTCACCGTCAGCCTCATCGTCCACGGTGATACCGAACGGCAGGAAAATACCCTGTGCAAAAAGCCGTCGCCGGCGGCAACCGAAAGGTTTTGCCCTTGTGATCGTCGCTGGTCATCTTAATGAGAATGTGTCCTTCATTTTTAGCCTCAAAGTAGTCGCTGTCGATAATGCCGACCGTATTGTCAAGCTGCAGACGGTGACGGAAGCCCAGACCGGAACGCGGGTACAGGCTCAGCACCCAGCCGTCCTCGATCATAACGCGGATACCGGTCGGAATAATGATGGTCTCATGCGGAACAAGCGTAAAGCTTTCCGGCGCAAAAATCATAGCCGGCAGACCCTTGGTCGCGCGGCGCGGCAGCCGGATGTTCTGATAGACCTTCTTGGCCTCATCCGCGCTGGCGGCGGGTAGCCGCGCACCAGTCACGGACAAACTGTTCCTCGGATACCTTGAAAACTGTGCGATCTGTTGCATAATTCAGCACTCCTTTTTACTTATCGTCATGCAGGACGATACTGTTAGCCGCAAGCGTGCGCGGAACGTCAATCACGCGCTGGTTGGCACTGCCGCGCCAGTGAAGCTGCGGATCGGCCTGCGCCTGTACAAAAACGACCGTCGATCAGCACGTCAATCTGATCAAGAAACGGCAGCCACTTGATTTTCCTCCCAACGGTAGCCGGTATACAGCCAGATGGTCTTATCCGGAAACTTTTGCCGAATCTCGCGGCACAGCTCGCTGATCTCCTCGCGGTTGCCGGGGAAAAAGCGGATCACCGCCGGAAAACGTGATGCCGGAGATATAGTCCTTGCCAAGCTCGGTGAACAGCTCAGCCTTTGCTGCCTGATCAAACAGCAGACCGCCTTCCGCGTCCCATGTGATGGGTTGTGACAGCCGGGACAGGCGTGTCCGCAGCCGGCCACCCACAGCACCGTGCGCAGTCCCTCTCCGTTGAGCATGTCGTCCTTTGTTATATTGTGATACTGCATTCATGTTACATACTCTTTCTTTCAGCAATTTCGGCCATCTTGGCATCGTTCAGGCGCGTATCGCCCTTCACGCGGAGTAGGAAAGATAGCCGTTCATTCTCTCGATTTTGGTAAGGTTGCGGCTGCCGCACCGGGCAGACGTCCATGGAAAGCTCCTCATGACCGCAGTCATCGCAGTACGCGAGTGAAAGATTGACACCCTCATAGAAGCCCCTTTGCCATGGCGCGGCGCACCAGAGAGCGAATCGCCTCATGGTTGTAGTCAATCGGGATACTTGACATACTGGATCTTGCCGCCGTTGCACAGATTCCAGAAACGCCCCTCAAGATCCTGCTTCTGAATTGGTGTCAGGTCCTCGGTAACGTGGCAGTGAAAGCTGTTGAGACATACGGACGATCGGAAACGCCCTCGATGATGCCGTATTTTTTGCACGGAACTGCTTGACCTGAAGACCGCACAGATTCTCCGCTGGGGTTCCGTAGATGGCATACAGATTGCCGTCCTCGTTCTTGAACTGCTCGACCTTTATCGTTGATATACTGCAGTGTTTCGAGGGCAAACTGACCGTCCTCGGCAAGAGATTTGCCGTTGTACAGCTCCTGCAGCTCGTTGAGCGCCGTGATACCGAACGAGGCGGTCGCAGTCTTCATGATCGGCTTGATCTTGTCCGACGGCTTGAGGTGACCGCCATAGAAGCCTCCCTCGCAGTACGCGAGCGGATTGGTAGATGCACGCATCTTCCCCCAGGTACGCATAGGTGCGGATATGCAGCTTGCGGATAAGCTCCAGATAGTAGTCCAGCACCTCATGGAACGGGCGGTTCTCCTGCTGTAGCCTTGGCGTAGATCATCGGCAGGTGCAGCGACACCGCGCCGATGTTCCAGCGGCCGACAAATACCGGCTTGTCATCCTCGTCTGCAGGGCTTCATGCCGCCGCGCTCGAACCACGGAGAAAGGAACGCACGGCAGCCCATCGGGCTGACAATCGCGCCGTACTTTTTGTACATACGGCACATAACCCTCGCCGGTGAGCGAAAGCCAGTCCGGGTACATCGCGCTTGGACGAGCACAGGATACCGGCTTCAAATACGTCCTCAAGTGGCTTTCCGGGACCGTGGAGGTTCTCGTCGTAAAGGAACACGATCTTCGGGAACAGAACCGGCTTTTTGTTGCCCTTTCCTGCCCTGCCCCTGCGGCGGACGTTCAGCATGGTGATGGAGGCCAGCTTTGCGAAGCGGCCTGTGCCGGTGCCCATCGTCATGGTGATAAACGGATAATCGCCGCGGCTGGAAGCGACCGTGTTGAACTTATATTCCCAACCCTGGAAACCCTGCTCAAAATCGTTCAGGATATCCGCCATGACTTTTTCTTTTTTCGACCGTATCAGCATCCAGACCCAGACGACGGTATACTTCTCGGTCATCATTTTGTTTAGCTTTGCGCTCGGCATACGGCTCGAGCAGCAGATCGACCGACGGCACGGTAAAGCCGCCGTATTGCTGGCTCGCGGCGGAGAGCACGATATCGCCGATCACATCGAACGCGACGTTCAGCGTTTTCGGCTCGTTATACCACAGGTTGCCCATCTCAAAACAAGAGTCGCCGTCATGGGCATCATCGTAGAAAACACGGATTCGGTCGAGCAGCTGAACCATCTGCTGCACGAGTACGGTCATTATATCATCGGTCGCATGGGTATCCCCCTACCGCGCGCGCAGCATCAACATCGTCTCCATCGCCATCGACGCGCCGCAGGATGCGATCTCTGCGCTTTCCGGCAAGATCGGCAGTCTCGACGGTATCAGCGTCAAAACCGCCTACTCCAATGTGCTTGCCGATGAATAACGACGCAAAAAAACTCATCGACCGTCTGCGAGCGCAGCACAGTCTCCCAAAGAGGAATATGCGTTTCTCGTGCGCGACAGGACGGAGACCGCACGAACTGGCGGGGCGCTTGCCGCCGGTGTCCGGGCGCGAAAAACAGGTCTACGGTACGGACGTTTATATCCGCGGCCTGATCGAAATCGGAAATATCTGCCGCAACGACTGCCTGTACTGCGGCATCCGCCGCTCCAACACGCACGCCGACCGCTACCGTCTGACCGAGGACGAGATCTTCGAATGCGCGTGCGAGGGTTATACGCTCGGCTTCCGCACCTTTGTCATGCAGGGCGGCGAGGACGGCGCGTTCGGCGTCGATTCAATCTGGCCGCCACGGTAAGCCGCATCAAGCGAAAATTCCCGGACTGTGCGGTAACGCTTTCGCTCGGAGAATTTCCGCGGGAAGATTACAGGCCATGTTTGCCGCCGGCGCAGACCGCTATCTGCTGCGGCATGAGACAGCAGACCGGACGCGCACTATGAAAAGCTGCATCCGGCGGAAATGTCGTTCGAAAACCGTATGCGCTGCCTGCGCGACCTGAAGGACATCGGCTTCCAGACCGGCTGCGGCTTTATGGTCGGCTCGCCGTTCCAGACACCCGAAACGCTCGCTGAGGACCTTAAATTCATCGAAAAACCTTTCGCCCTGCGATGTGCGGCATCGGCCCGTTCATCCCCAGAAGGACACACCGTTTGGCGACAGACCCGCAGGAACGGCGGAGCAGACGGTCTACCTGCTCTCGTTGCTGCGGCTCATGCAGCCGAAGTTGCTGCTCCCGGCTACGACCGCCCTCGGAACCATCCTCCCGGACGGACGCGAACGTGGGACTTGCACGCCGGAGCGAATGTCGTCATGCCCAATCTCTCGCCGCTTTCCGTGCGAAAAAATATGCACTGTACGACGGCAAGCTGTGCACCGGCGAGGAGGCGGCGCAGTGCATCGGCTGCCTGTCGCGGCGTGTGCAGTCGGTCGGCGCGGATTCGTCATCGACCGCGGCGACGTAAAAATTTTAAAATCTGTTCTGAGCAAGAAAGAAAGGAAACGAAAAATGGCTGTTTATAACCCGAAATCCATCCATGCTGATGATTTCATCAACCATGAGGAAATTCTGAAACGCTCGAAATACGCCGAGCGCAACAAGCGCAAATCTCGAGCTGATCGACAGCATTCTGGAGAAGGCGCGTCCGCAAAAGACCGCCAGCGGTGTTCACTGCGCCGGTCTGACCCATCGCGAAGGCATCGGTGCTGCTGGCCTGCGACATTCCGGAGAAGGTTGCAGAGATGTACAGAGCTGGCCGAGGAGATCAAGCTGGCCTTCTACGGCAACCGCATCGTCATGTTCGCCCCGCTGTACCTTTCAAACTACTGCGTCAACGGCTGCGTCTACTGCCCGTATCATGCGAAAAACCGTCATATCGCACGCAAAAAGCTGACGCAGGATGAGGTGCGCGCCGAGGTTATCGCGCTTCAGGATCTCGGCCACAAGCGCCTTGCCATTGAAGCCGGGGAGGACCCGAAGAACAATCCGATCGAATATATTCTCGAATGCTGGACACGATTTACAGTGTCAAGCATAAAAACGGCGCGATCCGCCGCGCGAATGTCAATATTGCTGCAACGACGGTCGACGAAGTACCGCATGCTCAAGAATGCCGGTATCGGCACCTACATCCTGTTCCAGGAGACCTACCATAAGAACAGCTATCTTGAGCTGCACCCGACCGGTCCCAAACACGACTACGACTACCACACCGAAGCGATGGACCGCGCGATGGAAGGCGGTATCGATGACGTTGGTCTGGGCGTACTGTTCGGTCTGGAAAAGTACAGATATGAATTTGCCGGTCTGCTGATGCACGCTGAGCATCTCGAGGCGGTGCACGGTGTCGGTCCGCACACCATCAGCGTGCCTCGCATCAAGCGCGCGGACGATATTGACCCGGATGTATTCGACAACGGCCTTGACGATCCGCTGTTCGCAAAGGTTATCGCGTGCATCCGCATTGCCGTGCCCTACACTGGCATGATCATCTCCACCCGCGAGAGCAAAAGGTGCGCGCGCGCGCGCACTGCATCTCGGCATTTCTCCAGATCAGCGGTGCGTCCCGCACCTCGGTCGGCGGCTACACCGAGCAGGAGCGTCCGCACGACACCGAGCAGTTCGATGTTTCCGACCAGCGTTCGCTCGACGAAGTCGTCCGGTGGCTGATGGAGATGGGATATATTCCTTCCTTCTGCACAGCATGCTATCGTGAGGGACGCACGGGCGACCGCTTCATGAGTCTGTGCAAGTCCGGTCAGATCCTCAATTGCTGCCATCCGAACGCACTGATGACGCTTGAAGAATTTCTTGTCGATTACGCGAGTGAGGATACACGCCGCGTCGGCATGGAACTGATCGACCGCGAACTGCAAAATCCCGAATGAAAAGGTCCGCACGCTTGCAGCTCAGCACATCAGCGACATCCGCTCGTCCAACCGCCGCGATTTCCGCTTCTGAGGAGGGCTGAGCCATGAGTCTCAATGCACAGGTATCTGCGGGAGCGCGTACACATCGGCTTTTTCGGTCTGCGCAATGCGGGCAAATCCAATCTGGTCAACCGTGTGACCGGGCAGGAGCTTTCCGTAGTCTCCGAGGTGCGCGGTACAACGACCGACCCGGTCCGCAAGGCGATGGAACTGCTCCCATCGGTCCGGTGGTTATCATCGACACGCCGGGACTGGATGATGAGGGAACGCTCGGTGAGAACGGGTGCGCCGGGCGCGCCGCGTGCTCGATCAGACCGATATTCGCGGTTCTCGTGGTGGATGCGGCCGCAGGTCTTCAGCAGGCCGACCGCGGCCTGACGCAGCTGTTCGAAGAACGGCAGCATTCCCTTACGTTATCGCAATGAACAAGGCAGATCTGGTAACGGTTCCGGAGAATATCCCGGAAAATATGATTTTTGTCTCGGCACAGAAAACGGGAACATCCATGCGCTCAAGGGAAAAATCGCTGCTCTTGTACGCTCGTGCCGCCGGCACGCGAGCTCATCGCCGATCTTGTATCGCCCGGTGATGCAGTAGTTCTCGTCACCCCGATCGACTCCGCCGCCCCGCAAGGGACGTCTGATCCTGCCGCAGCAGCAGACCATCCGCTCACTGCTCGACGCAGGCTGTATTCCGGTTGTCGCACGCGAGACCGAGCTCGCACGCACGCTCAGCCTGCTGCGCGAGCCGCCGGCGCTCGTTGTCACCGACTCGCAGGCCTTCGGCATGGTCAGCCGGATCGTGCCCGATTCCGTTCGCCTCACCTCGTTTTCCATCCTGTTTGCGCGCTACAAGGGCGACCTGCGCACGACGGTTCTGGGCGCGGCGGCGCTGCGGCGTCTGAAAGACGGCGATACGGTTCTCATCTCCGAGGGGCTGCACACATCATCGCCAGTGCGGCGACATCGGCACGGAAAAGCTGCCGCGATGGGTCAGACAGTATACCGGCAGAGATATTCGCTTTGTCTTTACCTCCGGCGGTGAGTTCCCGGAAAACCTCTCCCCCTATGCGCTCGTCATTCACTGCGGCGCGGGCATGCTGAACGAGCGCGAAATGCAGTCGCGCCTGTGCCGCGCCGCCGAGCAGTCTGTCCCCATCACGAACTACGGCATTGCCATCGCGCAGATTCACGGTATTCTCGACCGTGCGCTGCGTCCGTTTTCCGCGCTTCACGCAGAGTGGAAGAAACAGCAGCAGTAAGAAGGTGTTCTGCTTGCTTTTCGCACGTTTTTATAGTATAATGCAGGCATACAGGTGTATCGAATTGGAAGCGAGGTGCGCATGAATCTTTTAGAATTACCGTTCTTTTCCGGCTTTACTGCCCAGGAGCTGCGGCTTCTCCGCAGTCTCGGCTGCATGCGCACAGACCGTTTTCCGCATGGTGCGCTCATTCTGCGCGCCGGAAGCCGTACACGCGAAATGGGTATTGTCGTTTCAGGCTGTGCACATTGAAAGCAGCGATTTCTGGGAACACACAGTATTTTGAGCAGCGTCGAAGCCGGAGGCGTGTTTGCGGAGACTTATGCGCTCTGCGGTGAAGCGCTTATGGTGGACGCCGTTGCGGCGAAGGACTGCGAAAATCCTTTTCCTCAGCCTGCTCCCCTGCTTGACGGAGACAATGCAGCTGAAAGCTGGCACAGCAAGCTGATGCAGCGCATTCTTCTGCTTACCGCGCAGAAAAATCTGACGCTGTCGACCCGTATTTTTCTGTACATCGGCCAAAAATGTGCGCGGCAGGCTGCTGACTTATCTTTCCGGCGAGGCTGCACGGCAGGGCCGGTATGAGTTCGATATTCCCTTCAACCGCCAGCAGCTCGCAGACTACCTCAATCTCGATCGCAGCGCCCTGTCCAGGAGCTGAGCCGTATGCGCGATGAGGGAATGCTTGCATACAGACGAAATCATTTCATACTGTATAAAACCGAAAACTGATTGCAGGAAAGCCGTTCGGGTCAGCA
>VOFC01006511.1_pt1 | contig 19478 bp, 18 predicted proteins | sample 5384161 | NCBI WGS metagenome assembly VOFC01 (sample SAMN12384722, study PRJNA508395) | human gut metagenome | isolation source: healthy gut B | host: Homo sapiens
TTCCCCGAACGGTAGGACAGTCTATATTTGTTAGTTTGATTTTGCCCTTAAGAGCCGTCTTCACATGATGAAAGCCATTTCCGTGCGTGGCGCGCGCACCCACAACCTCAAGAACGTCAGTCTGGATATACCGCGAGACAAGCTCACGGTCATCACGGGACTTTCGGGCAGCGGCAAGAGTTCGCTCGCCTTCGACACGCTTTACGCGGAGGGGCAGCGCCGCTACGTGGAGAGCATTTCGGCTTATGCGCGGCAGTTCCTTGAGCTGCGTCCGAGGCCCGACGTCGACGGCATCGATGGACTTTCGCCCTCCATCGCCATCGGACAGCGCAGGAGTTCGGGCTCGTCGCGCTCGGTCGTGGGCACCGTCACCGAAATCTCGGACTACATGAGGCTTCTCTTCGCCCGCGCGGGCGTGCCCTACTGCCCCGAGCACGGCAAGCATCTGGAGATGAGCTCGATCGCCTCGATCGTCGACCGCACGCTCACGCTCTCGGACGGCGCGAAGATCATGGTGCTCGCACCTGTTTCTCGCGGCAAGACGGGCAACTTCAAGGCGTATTTCGAGAAGTCCCTCGCCGATGGCTACGTGAGGTTCAGGATCGACGGCGTCGTTCAGGTTCTCGAGGTTGCACCGTCCCTCAACGACGGCCGGCCGCACGACGTGGACGTCGTGGTCGACCGTCTCAAGGTCTCGCCCGAGGCCCGCACTCGTCTGGCTGAAAGCTGCCAGAGCGCATCCGACCTGAGCAACGGCCGCGTCTACATCGAGGAGTTCGGCACGGGGATGCACTACGAGTTCAGCACGCAGTTCGCCTGTCCGCTCTGCAGCTTCAGCGTTCCTGCGCTCGAACCCATTCACTTCTCCCCCTTCAATCCCGCCGGATGCTGCACGGCCTGCGAAGGCACGGGCACCGTGCGGGCCTTCGACGCAGGGAAGGTCGTAACGGCCGAGACGGGATCGATTGAGGCGGGCGCCATCCCGGGATGGGATGCGAGGAACGGCGTCAAGTTCAAGCTCATCTCCGCTGCGGCGGAGGTGCTCGGCGTGTCCGTCCGCACGCCCTGGTGCGAGTATCCGGAAGAGGTGAAGCAGGTCTTCCTCTATGGCAACGAGCAGACGCGCAAGCTACGGGTGCCCTTCATCGGCGTGATGAACGACCTGCAGAGGCAGTGGGACGATCCGAGGACCCTCAGCTACATGAGGCAGGGTCTCGAGACGTACCGCTCCGACGTCACCTGTCCCGTCTGCAAGGGCGAACGACTTCGTCCCGAGCTTCTGTCCGTCTACGTGGGGGACGGCGACAAGCGCTACTCCTACGGCGAGATGAACTCGATGAGCCTCTCGCAGCTTCGAGCGGCGTTCGCGGGACTTGAGTTCTCGGAGCGCAGGGCTGCGGTGGCCGAGCGTCTGACGGCGGCTATCTCGAGCCGCCTCGCCTTCCTTGAGAACGTGGGGCTGGGCTATCTCTCCCTGAACCGCCGCGCCGACACGCTGTCGGGCGGCGAGATGCAGCGCATCAGGCTTGCGAGCCAGATCGGCTCGGGGCTCTCGGGCGTGCTTTACGTTCTGGACGAGCCGAGCATCGGCCTGCATCAGCGTGACAACGAAAGGCTTTTGAAGAGCCTCGCCGACCTGAGGGACCTCGGCAACACCGTCATCGTCGTCGAACATGACGAGGACGCCATGCGTTCGGCCGACTATCTCGTCGACATGGGGCCCGGTGCGGGCGAGAAGGGCGGCGAGGTTCTCGCTGCCGGCACGCCCGAGGAGGTCATGGCAAGCGAGCGCTCCCTGACGGGCAAATACCTCAGGGGCGAGCTGAAGATTCCCGTGCCGAAGGAGCGCCTCAAGCCCGAGCGCGGCTGGCTTACGCTTTCGGGCGCCTGCGGCCACAACCTGCGCAACGTCACCCTCAGGGTTCCCGTCGGACTTCTGAGCGTCGTGACAGGCGTTTCGGGCTCGGGCAAGTCCTCGCTCGTCATCGACACGCTCTATGCGGCGATGTCCCGCACGATCAACCGTGCGACGACGATGCGGCCGCTTCCGTACGGACGCATCGAGAACATCGAGGCCTTCGACAAGGTCATCATGGTCGACCAGTCGCCCATCGGACGCACGCCCCGTTCGAACCCTGCGACCTATACGGGCATCTTCTCCGCCATCCGCGAGGTGTTCGAACAGACGCAGACTGCGCGCGAACGCGGCTACGCGGCAAGCCGCTTCAGCTTCAACGTCAAGGGAGGCCGATGCGAGGCCTGTCAGGGCGACGGCATCGTCTGCATGCAGATGCAGTTCCTGCCCGACGTCTACGTGCCCTGCGACGTCTGCCATGGACGCCGCTACAACAGGGAGACGCTTGAGGTGACCTATCAGGGCAGGAACATCGCCGACGTGCTCGAGATGACCGTCGACGAGGCGCTCCCTGTTCTTCGACGCCTATCCGAAGATCAAGCGCGTCCTGCAGGCGCTCGCCGACGTCGGCCTCGGCTACATCAAGCTCGGCCAGAGCGCGACGACCTTCTCGGGCGGCGAGGCCCAGCGCATCATGCTCGCCGCCGAGCTGTCGCGACCCGAAACGGGCCGCACGCTCTACATCCTCGACGAACCCACGACGGGCCTTCACTTCAAGGACATCGAGCAGCTTCTCGGCGTCCTGCGCCGCCTGACGGATCAGGGCAACACCGTCCTCATCATCGAGCACAACCTCGACGTCGTCAAGTGCGCCGATTACGTGGTCGACATGGGCCCCGACGGCGGTGAGAACGGAGGCGTCATCATGGCCGAGGGCACGCCTGAGGAAGTGGCGGAGTCCGACAGCGTCTCGTCGCCTTATCTGAAGCGTGTTTTATAAGTCGATATAAGGAAATGCATCTGTGTCCGTGATGATTTTTGGTGCGTCGGGCCGTCTCGGCAGGGCGCTTTGGGAGAGCCGTCCGCAGACGCTCGAAGTGACGGCGCTGACGCATGCGGAGCTTGATGTAACGGACATTCGGGCGGTCGAGGCCGTCATTGCGCTCGCTAGGCCCGACGTCGTGATCAATGCCGCGGCTTGGACGGACGTGGCGGGCGCCCAGACGAACGCGGCCGCTGCGCGGGCTGTCAATGCCGTGGCGCCCGGCGCCATGGGGCGTCTTTTCGCCCGCACGGGCGTCAGGATCGTGCACTTCTCGACGGACTATGTCTTTTCGGGAGAGGGTTCCTCACCCTGGAACGAAGCTTCCGAGGCCCATCCCAGACAGGCGGGCGTCTACGGCGTCACGAAGCACGAGGGGGAGAGGCTCCTTGAGGAAAGCGGCGTTTCGGGAGCGATCGTGCGCGCGGGCTGGCTTCACAGCGGCGAGCGCGACTTCGTGAACGCCATTCTGTCGGCGGCGGCCGAGGGCAGGGCTCTCTGCGTGACCGCCTCTCAGATCGGTACGCCTACTTCGACGGAGGCGCTCGCCCGATGGACCTGGGACGCCCTGCCCGAACTGACGCCTGTCGATCGACTGACGACGGTCCACTACGTGGAGGAAGGCGGCTGGATCAGCAGGGCCGATATGGCCGTTCATGCACTGGAGGCGGCCGAGGACCGGGCCATCAGGCTCGGTGAATTCAAGCTGGCCATTCGCTTCCGAAAGGCCAGGGAGGGCATGCGGAGAACGGATGCCGACGACGGCTTCAGGCCGCTCAACTGCCGGCTCTCGAGTCTCAAAAAGGACGAGTTTCCGCGGACGGAACGGTGGATGGAGGGTGTGGATAAGTCTGTGGATATCGTTGTTGAGGCCAAAAAATCCCTGTGGATAACTCAAAAATGAGAGTCTGAATCTCCTTGAATTTCAATAAGATGAAATGAAAACGGCCGCCAAGGGGGCGGCCGTGGATAACTTTGGCTCTCCTGTAGGGGAGCGGTGCGTCAGCGCTTGTTGGACTCGAAGTTCCAGGCGTCCCTGCACATGTCGTCGATCGTGCGGGAGGCCTTCCATCCGAGGAGCCTTTCGGCGCGGGCGGGGTCGCACCAGTTGGCGGCGATGTCGCCCTCGCGGCGGTCGACGAGTTCGTAGGGAACGGAACGGTCGCTGGCCTTTTCAAAGGCCTTGACGACTTCGAGGACGCTGTAGCCGCGGCCGCAGCCGAGGTTGATCGCGATCCATCCCGTGTGATTCATCACGTAGGGAACCGCCTTAGCATGGCCGTCGGCCAGATCCATGACATGGATGAAGTCGCGCACGCCAGTGCCGTCGGGCGTCGGGTAGTCGTGTCCGAAGACGCGCAGGCGGGGCAGCGTGCCGTGAGCCACGCGGGCGACGTAGGGCAGCAGGTTGTTCGGAATGCCGTTGGGATCCTCGCCGATGAGGCCCGAGGGATGGGCGCCGATCGGGTTGAAGTAGCGCAGGCAGACGGCGCTGAATTCTGGATAGGCGCGGCAGACGTCCGCGAGAATCTGCTCGATGTGCAGCTTCGAGCGGCCGTACGGGTTCGTCGGTTCGCCGGTCGGGCAATCCTCGGTGAGGGGAAGCGTCTCGGGCGTGCCGTAGACCGTCGACGAGGAGCTGAAGATGATGCGGTTGACGCCCTTCCTGCGCATGGCCGCGAGCAGCACGAGCGTGCCGTTGACGTTGTTGTCGTAGTACTCGACGGGCTTGCTGACGGATTCGCCCACGGCCTTGAGGCCTGCGAAGTGAATGACGGCGTCGACGCCGTCGAGCGCCTTCTCCATGGCGGCGGCGTCGCGGATGTCGCCTTCGATGAAGACGGGGCGACGGCCCGTGATCGTCTCGATTCGGTCGAGAACGGAGCGGTCGGCGTTGGAGAGATTGTCGAAGAGCACGACGTCATGGCCGGCCTCGATGAGCACGACGGCCGTATGGGAGCCGATGAAGCCCATGCCGCCGGTGAGCAGAATGTTCATGTCTGGGTCCTGCGAGGTGAAGACGGGAGGCGCGGGAGCGCCGTCCCCTGAGGTGGTGGCATTGTAATGCTGCGGCGTGATTGCAACAACAGTCTTCCCGAATCGGCGTGCGGCCCGGCCGTATAATCACAGTTTTTTTGCAGGATCGAGCATGCAGGAAGGAACCGTACTCTGCTTTGACTTCGGACTGGCCAGAACCGGCGTCGCCTCGGGCAATACGCTCACGCGCAGCGCGCAGCCCGTCACGATCATTCATGCCAGAACGAACGACGAGCGCTGGAAGGCCGTCGAGGCCCTCGTGAAGGAATGGGAGCCCGTGCTTCTGGTGGTCGGCGTACCCCGTCACGGGGACGGCACGGACTGCGACCTCACGCCCCGTTGCGAGCGCTTCGCCCGCCAGCTCGGCGGCCGCTTCCGCCTGCCCGTGCGCACCGTCGACGAGCGCTTCTCGTCCGTGATGGTCGAACACGGCGCGGACAAGATCGACGACGAGGCCGCCGCCGTCATCCTGCAACAGTACTTCGACGAGCAGGACGCCGTCGCCTGAGGAAGCCTTTCATGCGCTATGTCATCGGATGCGGCCGCATGGCCGCCGTGGGGATCATGATCCTTGTGATCCTCTTCATCCTTCTCGTGCTTTTTCCCGCTGGTCGGCCGCAAGGGCCGCGGCCGCTGCGTCAGGCGCGTCTGCCGCGTGCTCATGCGCGTGCTCGGCGTGCGCATGACCGTCAGGGGCGCGGTGCCCGTCGCGCAGAGCGCCGAATGCGGCGTGAACGGGAGGGACCGGGCTACATGGTCTGTGCAAACCACGTTTCCTTCATCGACATCTTCATCCTCGATGCGGTCCTTCCGTGCCGCTTCGTCGCCAAGAAGGAGATCGCCTCCTGGCCCGTCTTCGGCTTCATCGCCAGGGGAACAGGCACGCTCTTCATCGACCGCAACCGCAAGCGCGCCGTGCTTGAGATCGCCGACGCCATGGCGGGCGCCATCAACGAGGGCACCAACGTGCTCTTCTTTCCCGAGGGCACGACGGGCAACGGCCTTGAGCTTCTGCCTTTTTCATCCGAATCTCTTCGAGGCCGCCGTCCGCTCGGGCGCGCAGATTCTGCCCGTGACGCTCCGATACACGCTCGACGGCAAGCCGAGCGGGCTCGTTTCCTATGCGGGGGACGTCGCGCTCTTCACGGTCCTCAAGCGAATCCTCTTCACGCCGGGACTCGGCGTCGAGGTGACGGTGCTCGATCCCGTCTCCGTCGACGGCAAGACCCGCCAGGCGCTCTGCCTTGAGGCATCCGCGCTCATGTCGGGGGCGCTCGGCGTCTCCGACGTCACCGCTGAACGCGAAGAGGCCCGCAGGCGCCGCCTGCAGGCCATGTCCGAAACGAAGGCCGAAGCCGAAAAGACCGTCTGAGACGGACTTATTTGTATTTGAAGGGGTCTGCCCAGCAGGGGCAGTCCTCCTGATAGATCCGCCTGTCGGGGAAGCGCACGGCGGTGAGCTTCCCGCCCCACAGGCATCCCGTGTCGATGGCCACGATGTCGTCGCGGCGGATGAGGCCCAGCATGGACCAGTGGCCGAAGCAGATGGGCGTGCCCGCCATGGGGCGCTTCGAGTATTCGAACCACGGGATCAGGTGCTTGGGTGCGGAGCCGATGTCCTCCTTCTGCTTGAAGTCGAGCTCGGCCGTCTTTTTGTCCACGAAACGCATGCGCGTGAAGCAGTTGAGAATGGCCTGCATGCGCTCGCCGCCCTTGAGCCCGTCGTCCCAGTCGCTGTTGCCGTACATCTGCTGGAGCATGGCCTTCCAGTCGGGCCCCGACAGCACGGCCTCGGCCTCGCGTGCGAGTCCCCTGGCCTTTTCCAGCGTCCAGAGCGGATGAACGCCCGCATGCACGAAGACGGCGTCCTCGGTTTCGATCATGATGGACTGGTGCCTGAGCCACTCGATGAGTTCGTCCGCGTCGGGCGCCTCGAAGATTTCTCCGATCGTGTCCTTCTTGTGCACCTTGCTCGCACCCGCCGCCACGGCCAGAAGGTGCAGGTCGTGGTTGCCGAGCAGGCATCGCGCCCTGCTGCCGAGGCCAGCGACGCGCCGAAGGGTCGCTAGCGATTCGGGCCCCCTGTTGACGAGATCGCCGAGGAAGATGAGCGGGGCGTCCTCCGGGAGCTGTTCGAGCAGACCGTCCAGGCTTTCCAGACAGCCCTGCAGGTCGCCGATGGCGAAGTACGGGTTCGTGACCATAAGAATCTCTAATTCGTGCTAGTCTTTACGACAATTTCAGCGTTGATTGCCCCGACTGAGGGACAACCCTGATTTTCTCAATTGTACTTTTTATTGGTCACAAGACAATGAAGCCTGTTCGCAAAGTCGTGTTCCCCGTCAACGGTCTCGGCACCCGCTTTCTTCCCGCCACGAAGGCGATGCCCAGGAAATGCTCCCCGTGGTCGACATGCCCCTGATCCAGTACGCAGTGGCGGAAGCCGCTGCGGCGGGCATCACCGAAATGATCTTCGTGACCGGCCGCAACAAGCGCGCCATCGAGGACCACTTCGACTCCTATCCCGAACTCGAGCGCGAGCTTGAGGAAAAGGGCAAGGACGAGCTTCTCGAGCTCGTGCGCGGCATCGTTCCCGCCGGCGTCAAGTGCATCTACATCCGCCAGCCCAAAGCCCTCGGCCTCGGCCACGCCGTGCTGTGCGCCAGGCCCGTCGTGGGTGACGAGCCCTTCGGCGTCATGCTCGCCGACGACCTCGTCGACGCTCCGAGCTCCTGCATCGGCCAGCTGACGGCCGTGCGCGAAGCCCGCGGCGGCGGTTCCGTGATCGCCGTCCAGGACGTTGCTCCCGAAGCCACGAACAAGTACGGCATCGTGAGCGTGGATGACACGAGCCTGCAGACCTCCCAGATGCGCGGCATCGTCGAGAAGCCCGACCCCAAGGTCGCGCCGTCCCGCATGGCCGTGATCGGCCGCTACGTCTTCGAACCCGAAGTCTTCGACTACCTCGAGAAGGTCACGGTCGGCGTCGGCGGTGAAATCCAGCTCACCGACGGCATCGCCTCGTCGCTCGACACGGTGCCGACCTACGCCCACCGCTTCGAGGGCACGCGCTTTGACTGCGGCAGCAAGCAGGGGCTTCCTTGACGCGACCATTCACTTCGCACGCAAGCGCGGCTTCAAGATCAACTGATCCCGCCTTCCGCAAGAATGACAAAACCCGCACAGGCCGACAGCCGTGCGGGTTTTGTTGTTTCAGAGGGCTTCGGGAGGCCGTCAGGCGCCGCGGACCTTCTTCAGAAGGGCCGTGGTGGAGCGTTCGTGCTCGAACTGAACCGTGACGGTCCTGGCGCCCCAGGTGGAGACGAGCTTCGCCTCGGGGAGGTCCTCGATGCGGTAGTCGCCGCCCTTGACGTAGATGTCGGGGTGGGCAAGCTCGACGGCCTTGAGCGGCACCTTGTCCTGGAAGACGACCACGAGGGAGACGGACTCGAGCGAGGCGAGTACGGCGGCGCGGTCGGCCTCGGTGTTGATCGGACGGTCGTCGCCCTTGCCGAGCATCTTGACGGAGGCGTCGCTGTTGATGGCCACGACGAGACTGCCGCCGAGGCTGCGGGCCTGGGCGAGGTAGGTGACGTGGCCGCGGTGCAGGATGTCGAAGACGCCGTTGGTCATGACGACCGGATGCGCAAGCGCGGCGGCGCGCTCGGCGAGCTCGTCCATCGTGCAGATCTTGCCTTCAAAGGCAGGGGCGGGTAGACGGGTGCTCACGGGAGACTCCTTTGCTTGAGTTGTGCGAACCAGGGGGAGGCGACGGCGTCGGCCAGACTCCTGAAGGCCCCGGTGGCGTCCGCGGAGGGAACGGGGGCCTCAAGGCCGTCGGTGCCGAGCTGAATGCGCTCAACGCAGCCTGCGGCGCGGCCTGCCGTCATGTCGCCCGGCTTGTCGCCGAACATGATCGAGGTCGAAAGGTCGATGCCGAGGTCCTCGGCAGCCTTGAGAAGCATGCCGGGACGGGGCTTCCTGCAGTCGCAGTCCATGCGGTAGGGCGGATTCGCCTTTTCGGGATGGTGTGGACAGAAGTAGACGCCTGCGACGGGGGCGCCCGCCTCGGCGAAGCGGGCCTTCATCCAGTCGGTGAGGCGGGTGAAAGCGGCTTCGTCGTAGTATCCGCGTCCGATGCCCGACTGGTTGGTGACCACGACGAGCAGGTAGCCTGCTTCCGAGAGGGCGCGGGCGGCCTCAAGGACGCCCGGAACCCAGTCGAACTCCTCGATCTTGTGGACGTAGGCGTGATCGATGTTGATCACGCCGTCACGGTCGAGAAATGCGGCCTTTCTCATCATTCTTCCACGTTCGGGAAGGCGGCGAGGAGGTTCTGCATGTACTCGCGGGTGCCCTCCTGAACCGTGCGGAACTCGACGTCGCAGCCGGCCTTGCGCAGGTTCTCGAGGTTGGCCTGCGTGAAGGCCTGGTACTTGCCCTTGAGGGCTTCGGGGAACGCGATGTACTCGAGCTCGCCCGTCGCGACGGCCTCTTCGAGCGTGAGCTGCTGCCTGCCGTCGTGTTCGCGCAGGGCGTTGATCACGGACAGGGCGACGTCGTTGAACGGCTGGGCTCGGCCCGTGCCGCAGTTGTAGACGCCGGAGACGGGCTTGTCGAGGAAGTGCATAAGCACCTTGCAGACGTCGCCGACATAGACGAAGTCGCGAGACTGCTCGCCGTTGCCGTAGCCGAGGCAGCCTTCAAAGAGCTTGACCTTGCCCGTGCGGCGGTACTGGAAGTACTGGTGGAAGGCGACGGAGGCCATGCGGCCCTTGTGCTGCTCGTTCGGGCCGTAGACGTTGAAGTAGCGCAGGCCGATCACGGGAGCGCGAAGGCTCTTGAGTTCGCGGCGAAGCACCTGGTCAAAGAGGTACTTGGAGTAGCCGTAGACGTTGAGCGGGCCTTCATAGCGGACGTCCTCGATGAACTCCTGGTGCGCGCCGTACGTGGCGGCGGAGGAGGCGTAGATGAAGGGAATGCCGAGTTCCTGGGCCCAGCGGTAGAGCTCAAGCGTGTAGCGGTAGTTGTTCTCCATCATGTACTTGCCGTCGTGCTCCATCGTGTCGGAGCAGGCACCCTGATGGAAGATCGCCTCGGGCTTCGGAGCGGAGCCGTCACGCACGCGGGCGATGAAGTCGCGCTTGTCGAAGTAGTCGGAGATGCTGCACTTGGCAAGGTTCTGGTACTTTTCGCCGCGTTCGAGATTGTCGACGGCGATGATGTCGGTGATGCCGCGCTCGTTGAGGGCGAGAACGTTGTTGCAGCCGATGAAGCCGGCGGCGCCGGTGACGAGAATGCTCATGGCAGTCAATCCTTAAAAGAGTTCTTCATAAGAAACGGTGGCGGTGCCGAGCTTGCCGACGACCACGCCGGCGGCACGGTTGGCCGTGCGGACGGCCTCCTCGACGGTCATGCCCGTGGCGAGCATGGTGGCGAGGATGGCGATGACGGTGTCGCCCGCGCCCGAGACGTCGTAGACCTCGCGCGCCTGAGTGGGCACGGTGATCTGGCCGCCTTCAAAGTAAAGGGTCATGCCTTCCTCGCTGCGGGTGAGGAGGAGGTACTTGAGGCCGAGCTCGGCGCGCAGGCCCTGGGCCTTGGCGGTGAGCTCCTCCTCGGTCCTCCAGGAGCCGACGACCTGGCGGAGTTCGGAGCGGTTGGGCGTGAGCATCGTGGCGCCGCGGTAGCGCGAGTAGTCGTCGCCCTTGGGATCGATGAGGACGGGGATGCCCGCATCGCGCGCCATGGCGATCATGGAGACGATGTGGGAGAGGCCGCCCTTGCCGTAATCGGAGAGAATCAGGGCGTCGTGTTCGGCGAGCAGGGCGCGGAACTTGTCGAGGTGCTTGTTGAGGACCTCCTCGGCGGGATGCGACTCGAAGTCGCAGCGAAGCATCTGCTGTTGGCGGGCCACGACGCGCAACTTGACGGTCGTGTCGAGCGATTCGTCGAACTGGAAGTGCGGCGTGATGCCCTGTTCGCGCGCAAAGCGTTCGAGCGTGCGGCCGGGTTCGTCGTTGCCGACGACGCAGAGCAGGGAGGAGCGGCCGCCGACGCTGGCGATGTTGACCGCGACGTTGGCCGCGCCGCCGAGGCGCTCTTCGGTGCGGCTGATGCGCACAACGGGAACCGGCGCTTCGGGGAGATGCGTTCGGCGTCGCCAAACCAGTAGCGGTCCAGCATGGCATCGCCCGTCACGAGAACGCGGGCTTTGGAAAGAGTCTGTTTGTCCATAAAACTTGCGGGCGGCGCAACGGCCGCCATGGTGGTAGACGTGCCCTGATTGTAATGGTTGGCGGGCCCTCGCGTCGGCGCGGCCGTGCGTTTGCCAACGGTTGCAATCGGGTTTTGGGCGGAAGTCACCGATTGGCTACAATTATCTAATTACCTGAAGCAGGCGCAGGCCCCGTTCCAGCGCCTGCGGACTAATACGAGGAGAGAAATTATGGCGCCCGACGCCTCTATTTTTAAGGCTTATGACATTCGCGGCATTGTTGACAAGACTTTGACGGAGGATGCCGTCCGCCAGATCGGCCGGGTGCTCGGCACGATGGCGCACGAGGCCGGCAGGACCTCGTTCTGCGTCGGCCGCGACGGCCGCCTGTCGGGCGAGAGGCTCGCGGGCGCCCTGATGGAGGGCATCACTTCCGCAGGCGTGGACGTCATCGACATCGGCATGGTGCCGACGCCCGTTCTCTACTTCGCCACCGTCCACTTCGGCAACGGCACGGGCGTCGCCGTGACCGGCTCGCACAATCCGCCCGAATACAACGGCCTCAAGATGATGATCGGCGGCATCACGCTCTTCGCCGACCAGATTCAGGGCATTCTCGCCCGCATCCGGAACGAGGACTGGCGCACGGCCGAGGTGCCGGGCACGATCCGCCGTGAGGACGTGGTGCCCGCCTATCTCGAGCGCGTCCTTTCCGACGTGCGCCTCGAGCGCTCAATGCGCATTGCGATCGATGCGGGCAACGGCGTCGCCGGCCCCGTCGCCGCCAGGCTCTTCAAGTCCCTTGGCTGCGAGGTGACCGAACTCTTCACGGACGTTGACGGCACCTTCCCGAACCATCATCCCGATCCCTCCAAGCCCGCCAATCTCGAGGACCTCAAGAAGGCGGTTCTCGAGGACGGCATCGAGCTCGGCCTCGCCTTCGACGGCGACGGCGACCGCCTCGGCGTCGTGACGAAGTCGGGCGAGATCATTTATCCCGACCGTCAGATGATGCTCTTTGCGAAGGACATCCTTGCGCATCATCCCGGCGCCCAGATCGTCTACGACGTCAAGTGCACGCGCCGTCTGGTGCCCTGGATCGAAGCCTGCGGCGGCGTCCCGACGATCAGCTGCACGGGCCACTCTCTCGTCAAGGCCAAGCTGCGCGAGACGGGCGCTCCGTTCGCGGGCGAGATGTCGGGCCATCTCTTCTTCAACGACGGCCGCTGGCCCGGCTTTGACGACGGCGTTTATGCCGGCGCCCGCATCCTTGAAATCCTTTCCCGCGAGGCGGATCCGTCCGCCGCGCTTGAAGCGCTCCCGAGCGCCGTCAACACGCCCGAACTGCAGATCCGCATGGCCGAAGGCGAGAACAAGGCCTTCATCGCCCGCCTGCAGAAGGAGGCCCGCTTTGACGACGCGCTTGACGTGATCACGATCGACGGCGTGCGCGTCGAGTGGAACGACGGCTTCGCGCTCGCCCGCTCCTCCAACACGACGCCGGTCGTCGTGCTTCGTCTCGAAGGCGACACGCCCGAGGCGCTCGAGCGCATCAAGAAGACCTTTGCGGAGGTGCTGCTCAAGGTCGAGCCGTCGCTTGAGCTTCCCTTCTGATAGACCGCGTCAGGAATTTTCCTCATGACTGATTCGAACAACTGGACCCTGCTTCCCTTCCTGCGCGACAGCGCAGGCGTGGACACCATGGTGACCGCCTGCGGGATCCGCCTTGACATCTCCCGCCAACGCCTGACGGGCGAGGACCTCAAGCGCCTTGTCGACCACTGCCGCACGCGCGGCGTCGAGGAGGCGCACCGCCGCATGATGGCGGGCGAGATCGTCAATCCGAGCGAAGGGCGCGCAGCGCTTCACACTTCGCTGCGATCCTTCTCGGCCGGTGCGCCGAAGTTCGCCGAGGTCGACCGCGAACGTCGCCGCATGCTCGACTTCGCGCGCCAGGTGCGCGAGGGCATCCGCCTCGGCTGCAGGGGTGACCGCATCACCGACGTGATCAACGTCGGCATCGGCGGCTCCGACATGGGACCGCACGCGGTCTACCATGCGCTTCGTCCCTCCAATCCGAAGATCCGCGTCCATTTTCTCTCCACCGTCGACGGCGTGCTCCTTGAGCGCATTCTCGACGTCTGCAATCCGCTGACGACCCTCGTCGTCGTCTCCTCGAAGAGCTTCGGCACCCGCGAGACGCTCGTCAACGCCGCAGCCGTCGACCAGTGGCTGCTCAACCACGGCATCGTGGGCACGGACCGTGCGCACCACATGGTGGTCGTCTCGGCCAACCCCGACGCGGCCGCCCAGATGTGCCTGCCCGAGGAGAACTTCTTCCGCATGTGGGACTGGGTCGGCGGCCGATTCTCCGTCTGGGGCGCAGTGGGCCTGCCGCTCGCACTCTCTCTCGGGCCCGAGGTTTTCCTCGAGTTCCTGCAGGGCGCGGCCGAAATGGACCGCCACTCGCTGACGGCGCCGCTTGAGAAGAACCTTCCTGCGACGCTGGCCATGATTGCGTTCTGGAACGCCAACCGCCTCGAGATCAGCACGCACTGCGTGCTGCCCTACGACGAGCGCCTGCGCGTGATCGTGCCCTGGCTGCAGCAGCTCGAGATGGAGTCGCTCGGCAAGAGCCACACGCCTGACGGCCGCCGCATCCCCGGCAGGACCGGCCAGGCCGTCTGGGGCGCAAACGGCAACGAGGCCCAGCACAGCTTCTACCAGTGGCTTCGCGAAGGCACGGGCCGCGCCAGCATCGATCTCCTCTGGAGCGAGATGCCCGGCCACCGCTATGCGGAGCACTACCGCGTGTTGCTCGCCAACGCCCGAGCTCAGGCCGAGGCGCTCATCATGCGCGATCCCGACAATCCCTGCTTCAACGCCGTCTCAGCCATCGTGATGGACGCCGTGACGCCGCGCCGCCTCGGCGCGCTCATGGCCATGTACGAGCACAAGACGACGATGCTCGGCACGCTCTTCGGCATCAACCCCTTCGACCAGCCCGGCGTCGAGCTTGGCAAGCGCCTGAGCAAGCGCGCTGAACGTGGCGAGGATCCGATGACTGCAGTTGCGGAAGAGGTGAGGTTTTAATTGAAGATCCTCGTCATCAAGTCCTCCTCCATGGGCGACATCATTCATGCGCTGCCCGTGGCTCATGACATCAGGCAGGCTCTGCCCGAGGCCGAGCTTCACTGGGTTGCGGAAGAGAGCTTCCGCGACATTCCGACGCTCGCCCCCGCAGTCTCCAAGGTTCGTGACGGCCTTCCGCCGCTGGCGCAAGGCCATTCTTCGGGTCCCGTCCGAGCCGAAATGGCGGACGTGAAGAATGCGCTTCGCGCCGAACACTACGACGTCGTGCTCGACATCCAGGGGCTGATGCGCTCGGCGATGGTCGCCCGCTGGGCGGGCGTGCCCGCCACGGGCTACAGCTGGGGCACGGCCCGCGAGCCGATCGCCTCGCTCGCCTATGCCCGCAAGCTTGATCTGCCCGCATCGCTCGGCGCCGTGCGCCGCTACCGCATGGCCGCAGCCGAAGCTCTCGGCTACGAGATCGATCCCGAAAGGCCCGTCTTCGGCCTGCAGGCGAATGCGGAGCCGTCCGTGAAGCCCGCCGGTCCCTATGCGGCGCTGGCCGTCAATACGAGCCGTGACGAAAAGCTCTGGCCCGAGGAGTACTGGACGCATCTGGGCCGCAAGTTCGCCGGCGCAGGCCTCAGAAGCGTTCTCTTCTGGGGCAGCGACGTCGAGCGCGAGCGCGTGGAGCGTCTGGTCAGGACCATTCCCGGCGCCGAAGTGGCTCCGAGGACCACTCTGGCGACGACGGCCGCCACGCTGGCCCGTGCCGAGTGCGTCGTGGGCGTCGACACGGGGCTTGCCCATCTCGGGGCGGCGCTCGGTCGTCCGAGCGTCGGCATCTTCGTCTCCACGCCGACCGAGACCCTGAAGCTTGTCGGGGACGGTCCCGTGCGCAGCCTCGGCGGCATCGGACAGTGTCCGGACGTCGACGAGGTTTGGAAGGCGCTCGTCGCCGTTCAGGGAGAACGCTTGTGAGAATCACTCCGTCCATGTACAGGGCGGTGAGCGTCGTTGCGCTCCCGCTCGCCAGTCTTTATCTGATGTGGCGCTCCCGCCGCCAGCCCGCTTACCGCCAGTTCTGGGACGAGCGCTTCGCCTGGTCGAGCTTTCCGCTCAAGACGGGGCGTCCGCGCGTCTGGATCCACGCCGTGAGCGTGGGCGAGACGAATGCCGCTAAGCCGCTGCTCGAGGCGGTTCTCGAGCGCTGGCCCGAGTGCGACGTGCTGCTCACGCACATGACGCCGACGGGTCGCGAGGCCGGCACCAAGCTTGTGGCGCTTGCGCCCGACCGCATCCATCAGTGCTATCTGCCCTACGACGCGCCGTATGCCGTCGAGAAGTTCTTCCGCCAGACCCAGCCCACGATCGGCATCATCATGGAGACCGAGGTGTGGCCGAACCTCATGAGCGAGGCCAAGCGGTGCGGCGTGCCGATGGTGCTTGCCAATGCGCGCGAAAGCGAGAAGTCCCGCGCTCAGGCCGAGAAGTTCCTCGACGTGATGGGCCCCGCCTTCGGCAGCTTCACGGCCATCCTCGCGCAGAGCGAGGAGGACAAGGGAGCGTCTTGAGAGCCTTGGCGGACGCAACGTCACCGTCTGCGGCAGCGTCAAGTTCGATATCCGTCCGAACGCCTCCCAGGAGGCCGCCGCGCGTGCCTGGAAGGCGTCGCTCAGCCGCCCCGTCGCGCTCATCGCCTCGACCCGTCAGGGCGAGGAGGTGCTGTTTGCGAAGGCCATGGCCACCCGTCCCGAACTTCTCAGGCGTGCGCAGTTCTGGCTGGTGCCGCGTCATCCGCAGCGCTTCGACGAGGTCTTCCGCACGCTCACCGGCGCAGGCCTCAAGGTCTGCCGCCGCTCGCAGATTGCGGAGCCCGCCGACGTGCCCGCCGACACCGACGTCGTGCTCGGCGACAGCATGGGCGAAATGAGCTTTACTGCGCTCTGGCCGACATGACGGCCATGGGCGGATCCTTTCAGAACCACGGCTCCCAGAACGTGATCGAGCCCGCGCTTGCAGGCTCGCCCATCGTCGTGGGACCGTCCATCTTCAACTTTCAGAAGGTCATCCGCGACGGCCTGTCCGCTGGCGCCATGGTGCAGGTCGAGACTCCCGAGGAGGCACTCGACCGGTTCGAGCACTGGCTTGACGTTCCCGAAACCCGCGTGAGCGCGAGCGAGGCTGCCCTCGGCTTTTCGAGGCAGTATGCGGGCGCGACTCAGCGAATGATGACGATATTGGAGGTCTTGTGGCAGAAGGCACAGAAAACAGCATCCCTAACGTCGTAAGCATCGCGGGGGTGGACCCCTCGGGCGGTGCGGGCGTTCTCGCCGACGTCAAGGCCATGAGCGCCTGCGGCGCCTATGCCTGCGGCGTCATCGCGGCCCCTGACCGCTCAGAACACGCAGACCGTCACGGGCGTCATGCCCGTGCCCGCGACCTTCCTCAAGGAGCAGATCGACACGCTCTTTGACGACGTTCGCATCGACGCGGTCAAGATCGGCATGCTCGGCACGGTCGAGCAGATCGAGACGGTGGCCGACGCGCTCGTGCGCCGCAAGCCCCGCTTCGTGGTGCTCGACCCCGTCATGGTCGCCAAGGGCGGCAGCCGGCTGCTTGCGGCCGACGCCGTCGACGCCCTGAAGGAGAGGCTCCTGCCGCTCGCCACCATCATCACGCCCAACCTGCCCGAAGCCATGTGCCTTCTCGGACGAGAAGAGGACGCGACGGAGGAGGAGTTCCCCGAAGTCGCCCGCGAGCTCTGGAAGCTCCTCGGGCGTCGAAACGCCTGGGTCTATCTTAAGGGCGGCCATCTTGAGGGCGAGTCCGCCTACGACCTGCTCTTCAACAACGTCGTCTCGGTTCCCTTCACGGCTCCCCGCGTACCGACGAAGAACACGCACGGCACGGGCTGCACGCTTTCGTCCGCCATCGCGGCCTTCCTGCCGCAGTCGGCCGACGTGCCCGAGGCCTGCCGCCGCGCCAAGGAGTACCTGACGGGCGCCGTCCGACACGCAGGCGAGCTCGACGTCGGCCACGGCCACGGTCCCACGAACCACTTCTGGCGCCTCTGGAAGGAGAGGGTGTAAAAATTTGTAACGTCTCCTTGACGGGTGATTGGGGAGGCTGCATAATCTCAATCCTCAACGGCGCATTAGCTCAGTCGGTTAGAGCAGAGGAATCATAATCCTTGTGTCCGCGGTTCGAGTCCGTGATGCGCCACCAGATTTCAAAAGCCCCGCCTTCTCCACTGAAGCGCGGGGCTTCCCGGCCGCAGGTCATGGTCCTGCGGCTCTAAACATCGTCCCCGGATCTAAACCGTGCAAGCGAAGAAACTCTATCTGCGCAGCTTCGGCTGCCAAATGAACGACTACGACAGCGGTCGCATCGCCGACCTTCTCAACGCCGAAATGGGCTATGAACGCACCGACGTGCTTGAGGAGGCCGACCTGGTCGTCGTCAACACCTGCTCCATTCGTGAAAAGGCCCAGGAGAAGACTTTCTCCGACCTCGGCCGCATCCGCGAAGTCAAGAAGACGCGTCCCGGCATGCTGATCGCCGTGGGCGGCTGCGTCGCGAGCCAGGAGGGCGAAAACGTCATCCGCCGCGCGCCCTGCGTTGACGTGGTCTTCGGACCGCAGACCCTGCATCGTCTGCCCGACATGCTTCGCGCCCGCGTTGAGACGGGCCGTCCCCAGGTCGACGTGAGCTTCCCCGAAATCGAGAAGTTCGATCATCTGCCCGCCCCGAAGGCGCATGGCGCCGCCGCCTTCGTCTCGATCATGGAAGGCTGCTCGAAGTACTGCTCCTATTGCGTGGTGCCCTACACCCGCGGCGAGGAGATCTCGCGCCCGATGGTGGACGTCCTCATGGAGGTCGCCCAGCTTGCCGATCAGGGCGTCAGGGAAGTGACGCTTCTCGGCCAGAACGTGAACGCCTATCGCGGCAAGATGCCCGACGGCTCGATTGCGGACTTCGCCCTGCTGCTTGACTACGTCTCCGAAATCGACGGCATCGAGCGCATCCGCTACACGACGAGCCATCCGCGTGAATTCTCCCAGCGCATCATCGACGCCTACGGCCGCCTGCCCAAGCTCGTCAACCACGTGCACCTGCCCGTGCAGGCGGGCTCCGACCGCGTGCTCGCCGCCATGAAGCGCGGCTACACCGCCGCCGAGTACGTCGAGATCACGAGGAAGCTCCGAGAGCTTCGTCCCGACATCTCGATCGCGACCGACTTCATCGTGGGCTTCCCCGGTGAAACCGCCGAGGACTTCGAGGACACGATGAAGCTCGTCGAGGAAGTGGGCTTCGACGCCAGCTTCTCCTTCATCTACAGCCCGCGTCCCGGCACGCCCGCCGCCCGTCTTCCCGACGACACGCCCTATGACGTGAAGCTTGCGCGCCTGCAGCGCCTGCAGGCGACGATCGACGCGAACGCGACCCGCATCAGCGAGAGCATGCTCGGTACCGAGCAGCGCGTGCTCGTGCTCGGCCCCGCGCGCAAGGGCGAGGGCTTCCTCATGGCCCGCACGGACAACAACCGCATCGTGAACTTCGAGGGACCGCTCTCGCTTGTGGACACGATGGTGCGTGTTAAAGTGACGGATGTGTATCCGCATTCGCTTGGCGGACAACTTCTGGACTGACTACCGACCTATGGCTAGTGAAAAGACCGTGCAGCCCGAAACGCTGCGCTACTCCGCAGATGCGGGAAACGCCGAGCTTTCCGCGCTCTGCGGCCCGCTTGACGAAAACCTGAGGCAGATCGAGACGATCCTCAACGTGCGCGTCAGCCGCCGCGGAGACGTCTTCCGCGTGACGGGCGAGCTTGAGGCCGCCCGCCGCGCCGTGACGGCGCTCGCAGCCCTGATGACCCGCGTCAAGAGCACGGGGCGAGGAGCTGAGCGTCGACGACATCCAGTGGCACTTCGTCGGACATGACGACGAGTACCGCAGCGGCGCCGCGTCCGATCCCGAGGGCGCCGTCGACGACGTCGACCTCAAGGTCCGCCGCCGCGACCTCCAGGGCCGCACGCCCAACCAGCGCCTTTACCTCAAGGCCATCATGGGGCACGACATCAGCTTCGGCGTCGGTCCCGCCGGCACGGGCAAGACCTTCCTCGCCGTCGCCGCGGCCGTCGACGCCTTCGAGCGCGGCACCGTCGAGCGCATCGTGCTCACGCGCCCCGCCGTCGAGGCGGGCGAGCGTCTCGGCTTCCTGCCCGGCGACCTGACGCAGAAGGTCGATC
>VOFC01005439.1_pt1 | contig 19464 bp, 28 predicted proteins | sample 5384161 | NCBI WGS metagenome assembly VOFC01 (sample SAMN12384722, study PRJNA508395) | human gut metagenome | isolation source: healthy gut B | host: Homo sapiens
GTGACCTTTGGCAATCAGAACATTCGCTTTCAGGTGCAAGGTGCTGTGCTGCGTGTGATAGGCGTTGCGTCATTGCAGGAGCCGAGGACATGAGTAAGGCCATTTTTTCAGATAGAAATGCTTGTATGGTACAAAATTGCATAGAATGTATCAGGCTATAGGACTGTTTCATCGGAACTTTATGTATTCCCGATGGGCAGTCTTATTTTTGTGCGTAATAATTAGGTGCAATCTTGTTTCATATCTTAGTAGAAGATTTCTACCAGAAAATAACACGCAGGTAGTATTGTGATACAACCACTGATAATAAAAACAATTATAATTTTCATAAAGATAACCGCGGATATTTAACTTTATTTCAAGGAGGTAGGTACAATCTAAGGGAAGTTTCGTTTTTATTTTAAGTTTTGTATAAGTAATTATTAAAAAGAAAGTAGAAGAATGAATAAGGCGGTGGAGATTTATGGAAGGTGAAGCAAAGGGAAATGGGATTGTAAAACTGATTGTTCATTTTATCATTATGTTGGGAATTGTTTTTGGTTTTCGTGTTTTGCCGGCACCGGGCAGCGTAACGCCTTTATGGGATGGCTGTCGCAGGTGTATTTTTAGGACTGGTATATGGCTGGACGTTTTTGGATATTTTCTGGACCAGTTTATTGGGCGTGTTTTTATTGGCGCTGACAGGGTATGGTTCCTGTGAAGCAATCTTGATCGCAATGTTTTCGAACAGCACGGTATTAATGATGTTGATGGGCATTTGGCTTTTGGCGCCGTTTTGCAAAGCGGGGCCGGCGATTGGGTCATGGGGAAATTATTAGGTAGTAAGATTGCACAGAAAAGCCCGACCATGATTGTTACCTTTATTCTGTTGGCAGGCATTATCGGTAATATTTTAGGGCTTTCCTGGTTTTTATATTTTGGTATGTTTCCGATTCTTTCACAGGCTATGAAAAAGTGCGGATATGAGAAAGGCGATAAATTTGTTTATTTTGTGCTGGCAGGCTTTTTGATGGCCGTACAGTTGGGGATGAGTGCGTTTCCGTTCAGAGGCTGGGGTTTAATGACTTGCGGGAGCATCATGTCTATGACAAAGGCGCCAATCAATTATGGTACGTATATGATTCTTATGATTCTTATCTATGCCTTGTTTGTATTGAGTTATCCAATTTTAATGAAACTATGCGGTTGTGATTTCACGAAGATTTCAGATTTGAATGTGTCCGAAGCCTTTGGTGTGAAAGAAGGCGGCATGAACAAAAAACAAAAAACTTTCCTTATTATCATTGTTGGTTTTTGTAGTAACTGTGATTTCTATGAGTCTGCTGAATACTTATGTACCAGCCTTAAGCTGGCTGAATACGCAGATTACCATTTTAGGCTTGATGATTTTGCTGCTGGTGTTTGTATTGGTGGTGAAAGTGGATGGAAAGCCGTTGTTGGATATTCGGGAGGCCAGCAAAGGTTTTACCTGGGACATGTTATTTTTGATTGCCATAGCCTTATTGATTTCTAATATTCTAACCAGTCAGGAAACAGGCATTAGTGCGTGGCTCAGTGGTTTGATTGCGCCACTATTCCCAAGCGGTGGAGTTATATTTTTATTGGCGTTAGCTGTATTGACAACGGTGTTGACTAATGTATGTAACAATATTGCAGTTTGTTTTATTATGATTAATATCGTTTCTTCTATGTATATGAATGGGTTTGACGTTAATTTATTGGCGGCAGCGATTGTCATTTCTTTGACTACAACGATTTGTGCGTTTTAACGCCAGCTTCTTCTATGCCAGGGGCTATGTTACATGCAGATGAGAACCTTACGGCAGCAACAGTTTATAAAGGCACAGTCATTTTAATGCTATACAGTGTTATTTTTAATGATGGTTATTTTAGTTCCTTATATGATGTTGGCTTAGAATTATAAAATAAGATTTTTTATGGGAAGAACTTACTGCTAATCCGTGCGGTAAGTTTTTTTTTTGTTCTCTTTTTGTAGTAGTTTTTATTACTATAAATCAGACTTATGATAAAGAACTGGGTCTAAGGGCGCAGAGGCTGTTTATTTTATAATCAAATCAGAAAGTAGATTAACGATACATGAGAAAGAAGGGATTTCCATGGATGAGAAAAAAGATAAATGGCTCAATTTCAGAATGGATGAAACGCAGGAAAAGCAGGAGGAAGAGCGTTTGCGCAAACGAGTACGGCGTTGTCGGTGCAGTTATTGCGGCGGTACTTTGGAATTGCGAAAATTAACTTACAGCAGTTATGAGGTTTCCAAGCTGGAAGTTTATTGCAATCACTGTAAACGGATTGAATATGGTGTAGAGCCGGAAATTTATGATGTAGCAGAATATTTTGTAGATGAACTGAGCTTTGATTACTATAAGGATCTGGACAACAATATTCGCAAACGGGAAATGAATATTGCTAAGGTCAGTGAGATTATTGATTGGGGCTGTCGTAACTTAGGCCTTTTGACGGAAAATGGATTTGCTATGCCTTTGAATTTGAAAAGTGAGTTGTTGGGTGAAGCCTTAATTATAGATGACGATTCGCTGCAGTAAGGAGGCAAAAAAGAATGGCAGAAGTAGTAAAAATACGTGATTTGACTTGCCTGGCCGGAAATAATGCCTTGCTGAGTAATATTGATTGGACAGTACAAAAAGGTGAGCATTGGGTGGTATTTGGCTTAAATGGTTCTGGGAAAACAACCTTGCTGAGTATCATTGCGGGATTTCGGGGATTTACCGCTGGCTCGGTAGAAGTTTTTGGTCAGCCTTACACAGAAGAAAATATCATTGCCCAACGTAAACGGGTCGGCTGGATTAGCAGCTCTTTCTTCGACAAGTATTATCAGCGGGAAAGTGTGATGAATATTGTTTTATCAGGAATCAGCGGCAAGTTGGGGAAAAAAATAGCTGGACGGTTAGCAATGCCGATATAAAACGGGCGCAGCAGTTATTGGCAGAACTGGGGTTAGAAGAAAAAATGCACCGCACCTTTGATTTATTATCGAAAGGGGAACGACAAAATGTGTTGATTGCGCGGGCATTAATTAGCAATCCAGAAATGCTGATTTTAGATGAACCTGGTACAGGTTTAGATGTTTTGCCCGTGAATATATGCTGGCTACGGTAAAAGCTCTGGCAGAAAATCCAGATATGACAGTTATTTATGTGACCCATTATACCGAAGAAATTTTAAATTTGTTTGACAAATGTCTGCTTTTGAAAAATGGGAAAGTGTATGCGCAGGGAAATTCTAAGAACTTATTTACTGACGAAAAAATGAGCGAATTTCTGAATTATCCAGTACGCGTGGTACAGGCTGAAAATCATTTTTATGTGGATATTCATGTGGAGTCCAACATTAAAGAAATTTTGTGAGGAGGAAATTTGTGATGCATCCTTATTTTGGTGAAATCTTAAAAATAAACGGGCCGTGATTACAGGGGCCAATAGAGGGCTAGGCCTGCTGATGGCACGGCGCTTTCTGGAATGTGGCGCGAAAGTGGCTATCTGTTGTGCGCCGCACGAAGAATATACAGAGGCAGTAGAAAAATTACAAGGATTAAGTTCATCTTATCAGGTAAAGGGTTTTCGTCCAAATTTGAGCAGCGAAGAAGACTTGCAAGCTATGGTAGAAGATATTGTATCTGATTGGGGCGGCATTGATATTTTGATAAATAATGCAGGATTATATCCGGCAAAAACCTTTGATGTATATCCAAAAAGAGTTGTTCCAAACAGTATTCGATGTCAATGTAACAGGTACATTTCTGACAAGTCAGGTGCTTTCCCGTGTGATAGCAGAACAGGGTGGCGGTGTCATTCTCAATACCAGTTCCATGGCAGGGATTGATGGTGCTATGCGTAACATTGGCTATACCTCTTCTAAATTTGCGGTAGAAGGCTTGACTTTAGGTATGGCCAGAGAGTTGGGCCCCAAAAATATCCGCGTCAATGGCGTAGCACCTGCTGGTATCAAAGCAGTAGACTTTGACGGCAATGAGATTGTTCGGGTACCGGCTGGAATGGATGAAGCAGCACAGGCTGCTATGGCGGAAGCTTCGAAGTTGGCTGCTAAATTTGCGCCAATGGGACGGTTTCAGGTGCATCCTGATGAACTCATCAATGCCTTTATCTTTTTAGCCAGTGATGCGGCCTCTTTTATCAGTGGGCAAACCATCGCGGTTAGCGGCGCGTGCATTTGGCCTGCTGCTTCACCAGCTTCTACAGCCAGTTATTGATAGAAAACAAGAGAAAGGGGCGGTGCATCATGCTTATGGAGGAAGTAGAACAAGATTTACTGCTGCAGGATTTAGACCATGATGCGATTGCCACAGCGCAATCGAGAGAATTAATCAATAGTGGTTTTATGGAAGAAGAGTTTGCCTGCTATGGGACAGCTTATATAGAAACCGGAAAGATTAAATACTATATCAGCAGCACAGAACGGTCTATGAATAAATTTACAGCTAATTGTATTTTGAATAATATTTATCCAACGCCCGCCAAATATTTTGTGATGCGTTGTAATGTTTTAGCTGGGACCCATGATGAAATTCGGCAAAACTTTAAGCGCAGTACAGCGTATGCATTGCAGGAAGGTTTTCCAAAGGTTTACTTTGCAGCAATGGAAAAATTGTCGGCCTATAAGCCTGACGACCAGGCAATGCCAATTTTGACGGCAGTAAAAAGCAGAAGTGGAGAATACATTTGACCGAGTAGCTTTGGAAGTATTTCGTGGATTGGTGCTTGAGGCGCTGACGATGAAGCATTTAACAAAAAGAAGGCTATGCATATTGGATGAATTGGTTGGCTGATGAATTCCGCAAAATGGAAGAAGATATTTTGGAATACAACTACTATAAACGCAGTTATAGCGGTTTTGCTTATGAAAATCACGGCAGACTGCAATATGTGCGCAATGCCTTTGAAACAAAAAGTAATTGAACAGCGTAATCGTATGATTACTGAGGGGAAAGTCGTGACGCCAATTATGCATAAAGATTTCTTTGCCAGTACTTATGGTGCTTTGGATGAAGGCAGAGCGCAATTTCAGGTTCTGCTGAAGGAGTATTTTAACGAAGCGTTTTTTGGCATTGTAAAAAGCTTGCATGAGTTACCATCAGTAGTTCCACAACAGGAATTTGCCGAATGGCTGCAAAAGGTTCAAGAGACAGAAAAAGAAAAAGCAGTGAACTGCTTACGGTATCATGGCCATTTATGGCATGTACTGTAGAGATAGGTTGTGAACTGCAAATCGGCCATAGGAAGGGAGGATCACTGGGGAATATGGCGCATGGTTGATAAGTGAAAAGAAAAGGGGAGTTGTAATATGAGTGCGGAAGCGCAAAAGAAAGAGAAAAAGAATTTATATGTTGTGCATTTGATTATTATGGCAATTATTATGGTTGGATTTCGGCTGGTTCCGCCACCTGGTACCGTGACAACCTATGGTATGGCAGTGCTGGGAGTATTCCTGGGATTGGTTTATGGTTGGACATTTATTGATCTTTTAATTCCCAGCGTAGCGGGCGCCATTATTTTGGCCACGACTGGGTATGGCTCGGTGCAGGATGTATTGGTTGCGATGTTCAGCAACTCTACTGTAATCATGATGATTTTCGGTGTATTCGCTTTTATGGCTATCCAGCAGAGCGGTGCAGGGGACTGGGCCGTTGCCAAGTTGCTGGGAAGTAAACTGGCTAAGAAAAGTCCGGTTATGATTTTGGAAATTTTCTTTTTAATCTTTATTTTAGGCAACATTTGTGGGATTGTGTGGTTTTTGTATTTTGCGCTAATGCCATTGATGGCGAATATGTTGCAAAAAGTGTGGTTATGAAAAAGGAGACAAATTCAACTTTTTTCTTCCTAGCCGGTTGTTTGATGGCAGGTCAGATGGGGATGAGCATTTTCCCTTTTATGGGCTGGAGCTTGATGACAGCAGGTACTATGATGCAGTTGACGCAAACGGCAATTTCTTATAATACGTACATGGCGTTAATGGTCATTTTAATTGTTGTTATGATGGTAACTTATCCGTTGCTTATGAAATTATGTGGCTGTAAGTTTGATAAAATGGCTGATGTTGACATTGTTGCAGCTTTTCCGAATGTAAAAGGCGATGATAAGATTACCCAACGGCAAAGTCTGGCTATTTGGTCTGTTGTAGTTTTCATTGTAGTTATGGTAATTCTCAGCATGTTTAGCAGTAATATTGCAATTTTGAATACGATTAATCTGCAGATTGGCGTTCTGGGTTTGATGATGATTTTATGGATTTTTTGTCATAGCATTCCGTACAAAAGATGGGAAGCCTTTACTGGATATGCGAGAAGCGGCAGGTTCCTTTACTTGGGACATGTTGATGCTGATTGCGGCAGCGTTATTGATTTCAGTGTTTTTAACCAGCGAGGAAACAGGCATCAGTTCCTGGTTGGCTGGCTTGCTAATGCCAATCTTTGCAGGTAAGAGTCCATTCTTGTTTATGTTTATTCTGGCCTTAGTGACGATTATTCTGACCAATGTTGGAAATAATATTGCTCTTTGTTTTGTTATGCTGAATCTGGTAAGTGTTATGTATAACAATGGATTTCCAGTAAACATTACAGCAGCGGCGGTGGTTATTTCTTTATCCAGCGTATTTGTGGCTTATTTGACGCCAGCAGCATCTTTACCAGGTGCGCTATTGCATTCGAGTGCGTGCTTGAAACCTGCAACCATGTATAAATGGACTTGGCCGTTGATGCTGTATGGGGCAGTATTATTAATGGTGGTATTGATTCCGTATATGATGATGGCTGGTTAATATAGAAAAGTTTTCGTTTTAGTTAAATTGAGATGCTTCTGCACAATCTGTGCAGAACATCAATTTAAAATATAACATATAAAAAAGGAGTGGGCTTTATGGAAAGAAAAGCAAGAACAGAAAAGCTTATGGTTCTGGGTGTTGATGGCTTGGATCCACGTTTGACACGGAAATATGTGGATGCAGGACTGTTGCCAAATTTCAAAAAAAAATTAATTGAAAAAAGGTGCGCAACGTCATGACTTAGTGATGCTAGGTGCGCAGCCGACTGTAACACCACCACAGTGGACAACATTAGGTTATGGATGTAATCCTTATATTCACGGATTACCCAGTTTGGACGTACCATTCCAGGTAAGATTCATCGCTATGACTACAATGTAGACTCCCGTATCGTAACGGCAGAACCAGTTTGGAATTGTTTTGTAGAAGCTGGCAAGAAAACATTGGTTATGCATTGGCCAGGTGGCGCTTGGCCTCCAACCAGCGACAGAGAAGAATTATTTGTCATTGACGGTTCTGCGCCAGGCTCCGTTGGCTCCGCTGCCATGCAGGTCGATACGGAATTGTTTGTTGGAGCCAGTGAAAAATTTGAAACAGCTACTTTCGTGGCAAGAAAAGTAGCAGATGCAGTGGCGCCTTGCGTAATCAATAAATTGCCGGAAGAAACTTTGGTGGCCAATGATACAGCTAAAGGGATGAAAATGCAAGTAGCTATGGCCGGCAATAAAGAATTGATGGAACAGATTGACGCTAGCGGCATTGATACTGTTAACGTAATTACAAGCGACAGTGAAGGCTTTGGTACACGGGCAGGGGACTTCCCGCAGAAGTTGAACAACTGTATTTCTCCGATTAAACCGGCAAAGGTTGGGCCAATGCACCGGAAGGCGCCAAAGAATTCAGATTTTGATTTGCGGCGGTTTAATCCGTCGTCTAGGTTTGATTATTAAAAATAAAGACGGCGTTTATGATACCGTGCAGGTTTATAAAAGCAAAAAAGAAACCGTACCGATGGCAATTTTACCAGTAGGAAAAATGATTTACAATATCATTGATGATGTGATTGAAGATGAAAAAACTTATCGTGCGACCCGTCATTATAAACTGATGACGTTGAAAGAAGACGGTTCTGAACTGAAATTGTATTTGTCTGCCGCTATGGCTACCGAATGTGATACAGTGTTGCATCCAAAACGTTTAGCAAAAAGAATTGTTTGAAAATGTAGGGCCATTCCCTCCGCAGTCTCAGATTTATATTCAGGATATTGATACCCAGACCGCTATGATTGAAGTATGGGATAATGTAGTTGATTGGTATATCAAAGTATTTGATTATATGATTGAAACAGAGGGGATTGAAGTTATTTTCAGCCATTTACACTCTGTAGACTTTGTGGAACATACCTTTATCCGTTATATGCACGGGATTGGATTTAACAAATACGACCAGTCCGTATATGAAGGCTGGATGGAAAGATTATATCAGCAGTGCGACCGTTACCTTGGAAGTATGCTACATTATATGGATGAAGGTTGGACCATTATGGTTACTTCTGACCATGCCCAGGTTGCTCCGTATCATGTGCCGCCGGCTATTGGCGATATGTGCGGGATTAATACAGGCTTAATGAAGGAATTGGGCTATACGGTATTGGTAAAAGATGAAAATGGCAATGACACGAAAATCGACTGGAGCAAAACCAGAGCAGTAGCTTCTCAGGGCAATGATATCTTTATCAATCTGAAGGGCAGAGAAAAGAATGGGATTGTAGATCCGGCAGATCAATATGAATTAGAAGAACAGATTATGACAGATTTGTACGGTTATAAGAGCCCAGAAACTGGTAAGCGTGTAATTGCATTGGCTGTACGTAATAAGGATGCCGTATTGTTAGGTTATGGCGGTCCAACAGCCGGCGATATTTGCTTCTGGGTAACAGAAGGTTATAACTACGACCACTGCGATTCGTTGTCAACAGCTTATGGTGCTGCCGATACCTCTTCTTCTCCTATCTTTATTGCGGCAGGCCCAGGGCTGAAAGAAGGCCATGAAACAAACCGTGTGATTCGCCAGGTGGACTTAGCAGCAACTTGCTGCGCGCTGTTAGGCACCAGAATGCCAGCAGATTGTGAAGGAGCACCGGTATATCAGATTTTTGCAGAAGAATATTAATCATTTAGTTTTAGCTAGAATGTAAAAGTGTAAAAACAGGGCTGTCGTACGGTTGGGCAATACGGCAACCCTGTTTTAAGATAGGGGGGTAAAGGATGAGACTAAAAGGAAAGGTAGCTGTTATTACTGGCGCTTCTGCAGGAATTGGTTGGGCTACCGCCTTAAAATTTGCGCAAGAAGGCGCTTCTGTTATTGCAATAGCACGCCGACAAGAACGGTTAGAACAGTTGGTTACAGCGGCAGAGCAGCATGATGGAGAGATTATCCCTTTTATAGGAGATGTTGCATTGAGGACTACCAATGAAAGTATGATAGACTTTGCGGTAGGTAAATTTAGCAAAATAGATATTTTGGTTAATAATGCTGGTACAATGGACGATTTTTTTCCAGTAGGAGAGGTCACAGATGAAGAATGGGACCGTGTGATAACCACTAACCTATATGGTCCGATGACAGCCATTCGGAGAGCAGTGCAGGTGATGCAAACGCAGCCGGAAGGTGGATCCATTGTAAATGTTGCATCGGTAGCAGGATTTCACGGCGGACGCTCTGGAGCCGCCTATGTAACCAGCAAAGCTGGATTAATTAATTTATCTACACATACAGCATTTGTATACGCGGGCCAGAACATCCGTTGTAATTGCGTGAATCCAGGTGGTGTTGCTACAGAAATTTCCATTATAGAACCCAGTAAGTTAGGTGAAGCAAAGGATAAGCTGGGACATGCCTTGATGCCACGGTTGGGAACAGCAGAAGAACTGGCAACTGTTATTGCATTTTTGGCATCGGATGAGGCCAGTTTTGTCAACGGTGCGGTGCTTACTGTAGACGGTGGATGGACTGCTTATTAAAACAGCTAAAATAAATTCGCATTTTTAGCCTTTCATAACCCCGTATTAAATGAATCAGTACTTGAATTTGTTCATCGGTTAGCCCCGTGATATCAAGACTGATAGATACTTTCTTTTTTCTTTTCCTAATAAATAATCTGTGCTACATTTATAGAGATAAGAAAGTGATAATAAAATATCAGTGCTTGGTGTTCGTTCGCCGGTTTCGTAGCTGGAGACGACAGATGGGGAAATCCCGAGCTGTTTGGCAACATCTTTTGCGATAGATTATAGGTGAGTCGCAGCTTCTTTAATTTTGTGGTAGGTCTTTTATCATAACAAATTCCTCCTGCATCTATTGTAAAGTTAATACCAGCACATTAGGTGAATAGAAAAACCCTTAAAGTGTTGATAAAAACACTGTGTGTGATATTCTGTCTTTACAAGAAAAAATAACTGGAATATAAAAAAAATAACAATATCTTTATGTGTGCTTAGAATTAGGATGCGAAGTTTCGATATGCTATATGTAAGTTGTTGTGTGAGATTTGCTGAATGGAGAAATAAGAGGTGAGCTTATGCGCACGGAGCAATGTTATTGTGTTTTTGGAGGCTGTAAAAATGGGAAGCTTTACAAAAGCGGCAGATAATCTATTTTTAAAGCAACCGAGCTTACGAGCCAATATTAACAATTTAGAGGATGAGTTGGGTCAGCCTTTATTTGAGCGTTCTAAAAGCGGCGTAAAATTAACAGCATTTGGAGAATATTGTTATCCCCATATTCTGAATATTGTGAAAACCTATGAATTAATTTTAAATGGACGGGAATGGAGAGATAAAAAAGAACGCCCCTTGTCTATCGGAGCTACCAGAGTTTTTAGCAATTTATTGGGTCAAAGCTATGATTTGTATGAAAATCAGTATCCGGGTAAAAAATGTATTTTTTTCAGTTCCAGTTCTGACCAGGAAATTTTACAACGCGTGATTGAGCATAAATTGATTTGGGGCTTATCTCTTATTTCCCTACTTTGTGGGAAGATAATCAGTGGTTTCATGTACAGAAAGGGCGTAATTTCGAAGTTTGTAAGATTCGGGAGATTCAAACGATGGCTATCATGCGTAAAGATCATCCGTTGGCCCGCTGCGCCGAGCTGCCGCTGCAAAAACTGGAAGACTATTTAGTGGTCTTTTCAGTGACTCTGTCGCCCAGGTGATGGATTTGCTTATTAAAATACGTAAAAATGATAATCCACTGCAGGTAGCGAAAGTTGCTGATGAAAAATTATGGTACAAGTATATGTTGGAAGAGAATGCAATTTCATTTACGCTAGATGGGAAATTTTCAAAGCATTTGAATGAGTTTCAGTGTGTGCCGTTGGATCATCGATTTATTCAACAGGCTATTGCTATTTATTCTAGCGAAATAAATCCAGACGAGGTTATGGGGTATATCGGCATTATAAAATCTCTGTTGAAAAACTAATTGGAACATAGAAGTAAATGAAAAATAGGAAAAAGTTTTATTCTGATAAAATTATTGAAAGGAGTATGGAGTATGCGTAAAAAAGTAGATGCCAGACTTCCAAAGGATGTGGGGGCTGGGCTGTATCCAGTGAAATCCCCTTGGGGAAAAATTGTTTCTTATCACGATGCTGTTCATTATTGCCAGCGTTATAATGCAGCAATTAGTGCTGGATTGATGCAGGCTTTTCGAATTTTGGTGCCGGACTATGTAGAGCGAAGTAAAAGCGATTTGTAACAATGCATATAATCGGCTGGCCTTTTTTGAATCAAATTCCTGGCGTAGCAGAAAGTCAGGCTGACCAATTAAATATGCATCCCTTTATGCGAGGCAATTTTGTAGGCGGTTTGATTGGTGATGCCGGCGATGAACAGTTATTGATGTGCGGCAGAGTGAATGATTTTCGGAACGTACCGCGCTGAAAAGAATTGGATGTGTGTTATTGGGATATCGTAGGCAGTGAATTGTGCCGGTCTACGACACAGTCGCTACAGGCTTCTGCGGATGGAAATGCTAAATTGCGGCCAGAAGGTCCACATATAGAATATCATATGGTAGAAGCAAAAGGCTGCGGTGACCGCCATTGTCGTATTGTGGCAGAATGCCGCAAAAAGTTTCCGATGCCTGAACATGAACAGTGGGAATGTTTTGGGCCGGTGGCTACTGCCGACCAGATTAAATATACGCGAGAGGAAGATACGGTAAGTGAATCCATGATGTTCCGGGAAGAATGTGACTTTTGTTCTCTAATGGGACAAACCAGGAATGTGATTGGCGCAGCGCCTATCCGATGGTTAATACTTGTCATGGCTCCAGTTATATTTTGCCGACCTTTGATGATCTCTCATTCAGGAAGGCCGCTTAGAAGCAAGCACAGTAGATCACGTTATTCATTGTGTGATGGAGGCTGCAGGGAAAGCCACCTTTATTGATACTTTTTCAAAGAAGGCTTGCGGCAATGGATGGGCGTGCCGCATAACATCGGTGAAGATGACGGACGTATGATGGGCGGTTATCTGGAAATGTTTTTGCAGTGCATGCATTGTCCGTATGAAGTAGAGGCTTTCAATGGAGAAGAAGTGATTTATGTAATTGAACGGTCCAGTTTGGAAATTCGCAATGGCTACCCGTAGACGCATATATCTGGTTTGGTATGGTATCACCAAGAGCTTGGTAAATGCGCAATGGGCGTTGTGGGAGGAAGACTCTCCTGAAGAGAAATTGCGTATAAAAATTGCTAAAAAGTTGATAAATTCTGTTGAGTAGCATAAAAATAAATTAGGGAAAGGGGCATATAACATGTATCAAAACATTTATAAATATGATGATATGAAGCGCTCCGAGCATATGGCTGTGCGTACTACAGTTGGGTGGTATTTTTGGACCCATCAGTTGTGTGAGGTCACGGGCCAAGACGCTCCTATGTTTTTAGATAGAATGTTTCCCAATAATATTGTGAATTTAAAAGTGGGTTCTGACCGTTATACAACTATGCTGAATGAAAAAGGCGAAATCATAGATGATGTGATTATTTTTCGGATGGAAGAGAATAAATTTTGGATTTCACATTATTTATAACGTATCTGCTAAAATGGCTGGAAACCTACCAAGGGAAGCAAAGGTGGAGTATAAGAATATTACTTCTCAATACCATATGTTTGCCATTCAAGGTCCGAAATCCCTGGAAATGGTAAATACATTGTTGAAATATGCTGTTGATGAACAGAAGTTTTTTTACCATTCGCCCTAATATGTTGGACGATATTCCTGTGTATCTAAATCGGGGAGGCTTTACGGGAGAAAAATTGGGCTATGAGCTTTATATTCCCGCAGAAAGATTATATGAAGTGGAGAATAAGCTTCGTGTTGTTGCAGAACAATTAGGCGGTAAAGAAGTGACAGAGTTTCAAATTATGGCATGGACCTTACCGACAGAAGCAGGTTTTTATTATATGCGCGACTTGCATCATACCAATCCGTTGGAAGTTGGCCTGGATAAAGGCATTAACTGGGAGAAAGAGTTTATAGGAAAAAAGCGTTGTTAAAAATTCGGGAAGATGGTCCAACGCGTGAAATGGTGGGTTTCACTGTGGAAGAAGCGGATATTCATATCAAGAGTCGTCATTTAGGCAGTGAAGGAGACATTGTCTATAAAGATGGCGTTCCTGTGGGCCGCGTTGCCAAGCTGGTTTATAGCTATGTGCAAGAAAAAAAATAACGGTTACATTATTGCGCAAAAAGGGTGCTTTGAAAATAGGCGATAGAGTTCTCATGCATGGACATGAAGGAATCATTACAGAAAAAACGTTTTTTAGATTGGTAAAGTTTATTTCTACAATTTATAAAACAAAAAACCAGAGGGGCGATTGTCAAACTGACAGAGCTTCTCTGGTTTTTTGTGCGGTTCATCGTTTTAGGACAGGGGCATCGGCTGCTTGCAGCAATTCCTGGGCGCAGGTTTGGTAGTAATGTCGGCCGTTGGAACTGGTTTCCTGTTCTGCAAGGCCAGGCAGCATTGGGCTTTATAGCGGGAGGTCTGCTGGATTTCCTGTTGGCTGTGCAGCAAAATATCACATAATTGCATGGCCCATTGATATTGTTGGGCAGCGATGGCCTGTTGGATTGCTGTGAATACATTGGCAACACCGCCTATCATGGCTAGAAGCTTGTCTGCTTCTTCTTGGGGCGGCAATGGGTTCAAATGGGTTGGGTTGCCGTCAAACCAGCCGGCATAACCGGCAAAATCCCTCGTACCGACCAAGCAACGGTGCCATAGTGTTCGCCTAAATAGGGGGAGCTGCTTCAAGTGTTCCGGCAAGGTGATGGAAGCGGCCAGTTCATCGACTGTTTTGCCTTGATTCATGCCCTCTAATGTTTGCAGCAATACAAATTCGATGGCATCGCGATAATTTTTCAGCACTTCTTGAATGTCTGTATAACCGTGTGTGGCTTTGCCATGGCCGGGCAGCAGCGCTTCGGCAGGATAGGCGCGCATAGCGTCCAGACTGTCAATCAGGCGCTGACATCCCGGTATTGGCTGCCGCGAATGGCTGATAAATTGGGCCAGCAGGGATAGAAGTTGTCACCGCAGCATAAGGTTTGGCTTTCTGGCAGCCAGACAAAGATTTGATCATCGGTTTCTCCAACGGCGGAAACCAGTTTGAATTGATACCGTCGATGGTCCGCTCTACTTCTGTTTCTGTAGTGTAAAGGGTAGTCGGCGGCAGAATGGCATAGTGTCCTTCCTGGCAAGAATGGCCTTCTCTTGGGCCTAACCCCTGTGTGATGAGCGCTTCGTCAGACAGCGTGTAACCAAATTGACGGCTGCCGCAGCATGAGTATGCTGTTGATTTTTTCCGTATGCTTTAGAACAGGCCGTTTGGGCGCAAAGGCGATAATTTCCTCGACAGTGTCGGCAAAAACGGCAGCGCCGCCGCGGTGGTCTGGATGTCCATGGGTGTAGATGATGGTTTTCACAGGCTTGTCGGTAATCGCAGCAATTTCCTGTTTCAGAGTTTGCGCCCGCATGTCGGAATCAATGTATCAACGAGAATACAGCTCTGCTCGCCGATGACCAGTGTGGCATTGGAATGGCCGTAGCCGGTAAAATAATAAATGTTGTCTGCAATTTGTACAATTTCTTTGCAAAAGCTGCGCTGGGCATAGGCCTGCAGCAGTTGCGTTCCGTTTTCCTGCAGCATAAAAAATCCTCCTTTTATCTGTTACGTAAGCTATTGATAAAAAAAAATACCATGAGGAAATATTTTTGTAAAGTAGGCACTTAAAAGTAACTATCTAGTGTGGCTGCTATTGCTGTTGAGATGGAGCAGGCAGGCAAAAATTTTTCACAAAAAAACTTACAAAAATTTAATTTTTTTGCTAAAATAGAAAAAAGAGAAAAGAACAGCATCACTCGTCATATTGCAGTCAGGGGAGCCCTTTCGCCGGTATACGGAGTAAGCGGTTTTTATTGCTCTCAAAAATCTGTTGTCCGTTGCAGGTTTGGATGGCAGGTATTTATCAACAGAAAGGAAGCGTTTGCAATGAAACGAATTAAAGCTGCTTGTATTAAACAGATCTTGTGTTTTTACTCCAAAGGATGGCATTAGCCCTGGGTACCGCGATGAAGCGGTGAAAGGGGAAGTGCTGCAGTATAAACGTCAGTTGGAACGGAACCGCACCCAGTATAAAATTCTTTCGGAAACGATGGGTGAAGATGGCTCTATTACAATGGAAATTATTAAACAGTACAATACTTCGCCAGTGGGCGATTATTTGAACGATTAAGCAAAAGAGTTTTGCGGCTTTTTGAGAGATTGCAATTTCAATGTCTTGCGACCAGTGCAGGATATTTTATGGCAATCTCTTTTCTTTTTGTTGAACGTTAAAAAAAGCTGATGAGAAATTTCTCCAACTGTGGTACAATAAAAAGCAAGTATTCAGAAAATAAGGGGGGGAATTGTGTGCGAATTGCCATTTGTGACGATGACGGCGAGGCGGTGGAACGGCTGGAGGCGTTGCTGCGCAAAGAGCTGATTCGGCCCGATGAACATCGTATCATCAGTTTCTTTTTCGGCGAAGGCGTTGCTGCACACCTATCAGCAGGGCAACCGTTTCGATTTGATTTTTTAGAAGCAGGTATGAAGGGCTTGTCAGGGGCTGGAAGCTGCGCGGCAAATTCGGGAGTTGGATGGGCAAGTGATGCTGGTGTTTTGTATCGGCCTGTCCCGAGTATATGCCGAAGGCTTTTTGATGTAGCGGCCAAGCAATTTTGCTGAAGCCGTTGCAGCCGGGCGAGCTGCGTAAGATTTATTTTAGTTGTTTACAGCAATTTCGCGCCATACAGCGCCGGATTGTGCTGCATGTCCGCACTGCGCAAAAGGAGTCTTTTTTATTTGCAGCCAATGTGAACGAGATTGTGTTAATAGAAGTGGAGCGGGAAAGACGGCGGTTTATCTGCAGGGCCAGGAGAAACTTTATGTGCGGGAAAAAATTGGCGTGTTAGAGGAGCGGTTGAAGGACTTCGGGTTTGTGCGGCCCAATTCGGGCGCGTTGGTGCATCTGCGGTATTTGGAGCGGATTGATTTGGAACGGCTGCAGATTTTTTGTTGGAACTGACTGGACAGCTTCATACGGTGCCCATCGCCCGCCGCAAGAAAAAAGAAATTTTACAGCAGTATCAAGCCTATTGGGTGGAGCCGGGCCGATTGTAGAAGCAGTGTGCATAAAGTTTCACAAGCTGGAATATGGCTGGCATGGGCAATTATGATGGATGGACAAGGTTGCAGACGTGGGTAGAATGGGTATAATAAATTTAGCAAAAATAGCATGGGGGATTTTTTTTATGGGATTTTTAACAGGAAAAACTGTAATTATTACAGGCGGTGGCCGCGCTGTTTTGAGCGACGGCAGATGCGGATCTATCGGCTATGGCATTGCGACTGCGTATGCTAAGGAAGGCGCTAACATTGTCATCACGGGGCGCAATGTGAAAAAGCTGGAGGCTGCCAAGGAAGAATTGGAACGGCTGTATGGTGTGAAGGTGCTGCCGGTGCAGGCCGATATCAGTGCAGACGCCGATAATGAAGCGGTGGCCAGCGGGGTTGTACAGCAGGCGATGGAGGCATTCGGACGGATTGATGTGCTGATTAACAATGCGCAGGCTTCCGCATCCGGCGTTCCGCTGGCTGACCATACCACCGAGCAGTTCAATCTCGCGCTGTATTCCGGTTTGTTTGCAGCTTTTTTATTATATGAAAGCCTGCTATCCCCATTTGGCCCCAAACCAAAGGCACCGTTATTAACTTTGCGTCCGGTGCAGGGTTGTTTGGCAACTACGGGCAGTGCGCGTATGCCGCGGCAAAAGAAGGCATTCGCGGCCTGACCCGCGTTGCCGCCACCGAATGGGGCAAGGACGGTATCAACGTCAATGTGATTTGTCCGTTGGCCTGGACTGCCCAACTGGAGCAGTTTGAACAGGCTTATCCAGAGGCCTTCAAACAAAACGTAAAAAATGCCGCCGATGGGCCATTATGGCGACGCCGAGCTGGAAATCGGCCGGGTGTGCGTACAGTTGGCTTCTCCAGATTTTAAATATATGAGCGGCGAAACCATCACCTTAGAAGGCGGTATGGGGCTACGGCCATAACATAAAAAATAAAAAGAAGGACTATTACAGCGGGATGTCAAATTCCTTTGTAATAGTCCTGTTTTATTGTTGGCGTTATTTCTCCGGTACCTGGCCATAACGCAGCCGCGGTTGGTTGGTAACAGGCTGCAGTGAGATATCGTCATGCAAATTGACAGTGAGGCGAATTTGGTACAGGCTGAGATTATCGACAATGCCGCCGGGCATGGTCAGGCTTTTTCCAGAATTGTGCCGCTGCCAATAGCCCAGATGGTGATGGGCGGCTGAATGAGATTGCCGTCGCAGGTTAGATAGGTTCTGCTCTGGGTTTCTACATAGCTGATGCCGGTGGTGGCGGTGACGCGGTAATCGTTGATGGCTACCGCTTCAGCGCCTGCGGCCCATAATTCGTTGATCAGGATAACCAAATCGGACGCCAAGAGGTTGCCGTCTACTGCGATTTCAATTCCAGGGCCCTGCACCGCCACTGTGCCGTTGGTGAGTGCAAGACGGTCCAGTTCATTGTCAATGCGGGCAATCAATTCCGGAATCGCCGCGGTAATCGTTTTGGTACGTAATCAGGTTATCTTCCGCTTCTTCGATGGCTTGGGTTAGCTGCCACCGTTTGTCAGTCGATTTTTTCAGCATGATACTCAAATCACTGGTGGATTGCAGAAATAGGTCGGACATCAATCGGTTTTGCGTTTGAATTTGGGTAGCAATTAACAAGCCCAGCAGAACGAAAAAGTGACAGCCAAATAGAGGTGCCAGCCGTGAATGCGTTTTCATAGTTCTGCAACCCCCCTTTCTAGAAATGGTTTCTCATGCTGTGATTAGCGCAGCAGTTTTTTGTAAAGTTTCTGCCCAGTTGTCAGTAATTGGGCAGGAAAACAGCGCCTCAATTAATCATTGCGCTGTGTCGCATGTGTAAGTTGTGCTTCTTTAAAAATTTGGATAATACATAATGGCGGATGGCCGACAGGTTTTGGAAAATCCGTACACCGAATACGAATACGGCGGCCATGTAGTAAGTCCACGCTGGCTGGTCGCCCAAAAAAAGGCCAGAAAAGCTGCCAGTAAGGCGTTAGAGATAAAGCCGGTCAGCAGCGCACAATGCCGTTAAAGTTGTTTTCATAAATGCCGCGGATGCCGCCCAGCGCCGAATCCAGCGCAGCTAACACGGCGATGGAAGGTACTTGGCCATGACCAGCTTGGATTTGAATGGAAATGATGGAGCCCAGTAAAATACCGGCTAACAAGCCGAGGGCCGGGATAAGCCAGACCATAGTTACGCCTCCTCTTCTTCTGTGACAGCGGTTAAATTTTTGGACGAAAGACTGCCGGTGTAAGCAGGCAGAACAATCGTCTTGCTGCGGCTGCTGGTTGCTTTATAGCTGACAGGAAAGCCGCTCAGAGCTAGCTGCTGATAGGTGGTGCTGCTGTTGATGGCATCCTCCAGGGTGTGGGGATCGCCAATGGCGGAAATCTCGTATGGCGGAGCCAAACGGGTCGTATTGATTAAGATTACGTTGCCTACGCAGCGAATTTCCGACGCTACCACAATGCGCTGTCCGTTGATGCTGATGCCTTCGGCGCCTGCGTTGCGCAAATCGTTCACGATATAGAGCAGATTTTCATAATGGATGACATAGCGGTTGGCGTCCTCGCCGAGCTGCTGGCCCAAACTTTCGCTGTTGTTGTCATCTAAGGTGACAACAAAGGCCCCAGCCTTCAGCGCAGTGAGACCGGCCCGAATTTGCTGCTCTGTTAGTTGCTTTTGTAAATCACTCAGTTGGGTTTCCCCTGTGGTGGATTGATGAATCACTGTTTCGGTTTCTTGCCGAATGGTAGCCAACCGTTCTTCCTGGGCGGCGGTTTCTGCTTCTAAGTTGGTAATCAGCGAAATCAGCACACCTCTGTTTTTGGGTCGGTGGAGGCGGCGCTGATGAAACATTTGGGGAGCAGCGGGGCAAAATAAATTTTTCATAAAATC
>VOFC01006022.1_pt1 | contig 19451 bp, 29 predicted proteins | sample 5384161 | NCBI WGS metagenome assembly VOFC01 (sample SAMN12384722, study PRJNA508395) | human gut metagenome | isolation source: healthy gut B | host: Homo sapiens
TAATTATCGGCGGAGGCCTTGCGGCATGACCTGCGGCATCTCCGGCGGAGGCGGGCCGGAGCTGTGCCATCATCTTGTGCAGAGCGTCTGCACTTCTCTTCGGGGTCGTTTGACCTGCTTTTCGAAACTGTCCGACGGCCCGAGCGTGCAGGATCCGCTGGAGGGCATCGCCGCACTCGAACGCACGAACCCCGAACACCCCTATGCCGTCATGGGCGCGGAGCGGTGCGAACGGTATGCCCGCGAGGCCGCGGAGCTGCTGCGCCGGGCGGGTATTTTCGTTGCGGGCGACTGCCGGGGCAACCACTTCCGCATCACCCCGATGGGTAAGGCGCGGGCTACCTGGCTGACCATCGACGGCTACCTGACGGCCGAAGCTCCCGACCGGCTGCCGTTCCGCAAGGTCTGCATCGCCAATGTTGAGGGATTCCTCGACTTCTACCCCGAATTCATCGCCGAGGAGTTCCGCAAATACGGCATCGAGTGCACCTTTGCGTCGGTCAATCTGCCCGATCTGGAGCAGATCACGCCAAAATCGAGCGAGATGCGTTCGGCCAACATCGTCCGGGTCTTCGACCACGAGCGGAATCTTGACGCGCTGGCCGCACAGGTGCGGGATGCCGCCGCGGCGTGCGACGCACTGATCCTTCCGGCCATCATCGGGCTCAACCGCAACGATTCGCTCGAGGTGCTGCGCGCGAAGATCCCGACGCCGCTCTACCTGCTGCCCACCCTTCCGCCCTCGATTCCGGGCATTCGGGCCCAGCAGGCGCTGCAGCACCGTTTCCGCGCACTCGGCGGCGAATATTTCCTCGGCGACAGCGTGCTGCGCGCCGAATATGACGGAAACAGCGTCAAGCGGATCTTCACGGCCAACCACGGCAATATCCCCTTCGAGGCCGACCACTTCGTGCTGGCCACGGGAAGTTTCTTCAGCCGGGGACTGGTCGCAACGCTCGACCGGATCGTCGAGCCGGTCTTCGGAGCCGATACGGTTGCAACGTCCGACCGCTCGCAGTGGTACACGCTGCGCTTCTTCGACCGCCAGAACACCAGGCGTTCGGCGTGCGGACCGATGCGGCGCTGCATGTCGTCCGCGAGGGCCGCGCGATCGGCAATCTCTATGGTGCAGGCGCCGGGCTGGCCGGCTTCCACCCCGTACAGGAGGGATGCGGTGCCGGCGTATCGCTGCTTTCGGCCCTTTTTGCCGCAGATGAGATCCTTAACAGCCATCAGTCATGAACATTCAGCAGAATACCGTCAGCGAAAACAATTTCGAGCAGTGTATCAAGTGCACGGTCTGCACCGTCTACTGCCCCCGTAGCCGCCGTGAACCCCGCTTTTCCCGGACCCAAGCAGGCCGGACCCGACGGAGAGCGTCTGCGGCTCAAGCAACCCGATTATTTCGATGCCGCCCTGAAGTACTGCATGAACTGCAAGCGGTGTGAGGTGGCCTGCCCTCGAACGTCCGTATCGGGGACATCATCCAGGCTGCCCGCATCAAGTACGGTCCGCAGCGCAATACCTCGCCGCGCAACTTCGTGCTGGCCAATACGGATCTCGTGGGCACGCTGGCCACGCCCTTTGCGCCGATCGTCAATACGACCGTGGCCCTCAAGCCCGTGCGTCTGGTGATGGACCGGGTGATGGGCATCGACCACCGGCGCGTCTTCCCCAAATACGCCCACGGCACCTTCACCTCGTGGTACCGCAAACACGCTGCCGCCGCGCAGGAGGCCTTCCCGCGTCAGGTGAGCTACTTCCACGGCTGCTACGCCAACTACAACTTCCCGCAGCTGGGCAAGGATCTCATCCGCATCATGAATGCGCTGGAATATGGCGTGCGCCTGCTCGACAAGGAGAAGTGCTGCGGCGTGGCGTTGATCTCGAACGGACTCTACAAGCAGGCGCGGCGCCAGGCCGAGACGAACCTGCAGTCGATCCGCACGGCCGTGAACGACCGCAAGATGGATGTCATCACCACCTCCTCGACCTGTACCTTCACGATGCGCGACGGTATCCGCACGTGCTTGACCTGCGGAACGAGGATGTCCGCGACCATATCGAGCTGGCGACGCGCTACCTCTACCGGCTGCTGCAGAAGAACCGCGGCCAGCTGAAATTCAAGGATACGACGCCGCTGCGCGTGGCCTATCACACTCCCCTGCCACATGGAGAAGATGGGCTGGGCCTACTATTCGATCGAACTGCTGCGCATGATTCCGGGCGTTGAGGTCATCGTCCTCGACTCGCAGTGCTGCGGCATCGCCGGCACCTACGGATTCAAGAAGGAGAACTACCGCACCTCGCGGGCCGTGGGCGAAGGGCTCTTCCGCCAGATCGGGCCTCGGGGGCCGACCTGGTGGCCACCGACTGCGAGACCTGCAAGTGGCAGATCCGAGATGTCCACGAGCAAGCGGTGCGAGCACCCGCTGTCGATCCTGGCCTCGCGGCTGGCCTGAAACGCCGCAAGTTGAAACCGAACTTTTAACTAACCAACTGATAATCTGAACCTATGAACGTGTGCCGTACATTCTTCGCACGATGCTCTTCAACATCCACGACCTAAAGTGGGATGAGGAGCTGCTGAAGTTGCTCGACATTCCGGCTTCCATGATGCCGGAGGTGAAGTCAAGCTCGGAGGTCTATGGCCACACCAAGACTACGATCTTCGCCCACGAGGTGCCCATCGCCGGTATCGCTGGCGATCAGCAGGCGGCCCTCTTCGGACAGATGTGTCTTGAGCCGGGTGCCATCAAGAACACCTATGGCACGGGCTGCTTTGTCATGCTCAACACGGGCGACAAACCAATTGTGTCAAAGAACAACCTGCTCACCACTGTGGCCTGGAAGATCGGCGACCAGGTGAACTACGCACTGGAGGGATCGATCTATGTCGGCGGTTCGGTCGTGCAGTGGCTGCGCGCGTGGCGATGCTCATCGTCGCGCTGGGCATGTCGCTCGGAGGCACCACGGGTTACGCCATCAACCCGGCCCGCGACCTGGCTCCGCGCCTCGCGCACGCCGTGCTGCCCATCAAGGGCAAAGGGCTCGAACGACTGGGCCTACTCGTGGGTGCCGGTCGTAGGTCCCGTCATCGGCGGATTCCTGGCTGCCGCAGGCGGCTTTGTCTGATCTTCTGCTAAAACCGACCGGCCATGAAACGCTTCAAGCTCTCGATGCTGGCCCTCGCGGCGCTGCTGCTCGGCGGCACCGCCTACGGGCAGAAGCTCCATTTCAGCGGAACGCTTCCAGAACATGCACCTGTGGCGCGGCCTTCAGGTCGCCGACGGCGGCGTACTGGCTGCCGACGTGAATGTCGGCTTGCTCAACGACAGACTCAGGGTCGGCCTGTGGGGCGGTACCGGACTTTACGGGCGACTACAAGGAGTTCGACTACTACCTCTCCTATACGGTCGCGGGATTCTCCGTGGCTCTGTGGGATATCTACAAACTATTCGCCCGAGCTGCCCTTCAGCAGGACATCTTCAACTACAACAAGTACTCGACGACGCACTTCCTCGACCTGAGCGTGGGTTACAACTTCGACACGCTCTTCGAGTGGTGCCGCTGCGTCTGTACTGGGCGACGATCTTTGCCGGCCGCGACCTGAACGATGCGGGCAATAACCGTTACTCGACCTTCGTCTATGCCGAGTACAGCGTCTTCCGCGACGAGCACTGGATCGTGGATCTGGGGCTGGGCGGTACGTTTGCCTTCAACCGCGACGACGTGGACGGACACGCGAACTTCTACGGAAGCGACGGTATCAACCAGATCTCGCTCAAGACGACCTACAAGCTGCGGATCAAGAAGTTCGAGATGCCGGTCTTTGCCCATGCGATGTGGAACCCCGACCTGCGGCAGGGCTATCTGCAGGTGGGTGTCAATCTCTTCGCCTTCTGACGGTGGGGGTAACCCTTTAGATGAAAGCAGGGAGCCGAACATCGGCTCCCGCTTTTTGCCGGAAGATGCCGGGCCGGTTGTCGGTTGCAGCCCCAGTCGCTGCGGCGTGCTATTTTCCCGGGGCGAAGATCCGGTATCCGAACGAGACGCCGATCTTGTTGGGATACCACTCGGACGAGCCGTTGAAGGGATCGGGATATTTCGGCTCGACAGGGCGGTGGGGATGCATGTCAATCTTGCCCTCGAAGCTGTATCCGTTGTAGTGGCTGTCCATCCAGGCCCAGCCCAGGAAAGCATCCATGATCCACCGTTCGCCGAGGCGGTGTTCCCAACCCACGCAGAGGCCGATCATCATGCCGTAGCCCTTGCAGTAGCGATTCTCGAACTTCAGGGCCCAGTTCTGAATGTAGGGCTTCGACATGTTGAAGGCCATCATGCCGAGGTTGGCGCCGAGGTACCACCCTTCGTTGTGGCCCTTTGAAGTAGCGGCGGTATGCGCCCATGAAGATGGCGAAGAGCATGTGGTAGTCGTCGATCGATTTCCACGGCGAGACGACGATGTCGGTCTGCAGGGTCGATTTGGGCGATATGGCAAACTCCACGGCGGGGGTTGACCACGCCGGCCAGTGCGTAGAGCGCGTTGAGCTTTACGTAGCCCTGGGCCGCGGCCGTCGGCATCCGGAGCCCGGGATCAACGCGAATGCCGTGAAGAGCTCGAACAGCAGTTTTTCATCGTTATGAGAGGGTTAGGGAGAGCAAATATATGGAAAAAATCCGGCACCGACTGTGCGTCGGGCCGGATTTTTCGCATTGCAGGCGGACGGGTCTATACCGTCATGATCTCCTTCTCTTTCTTGGCAAGTACCTCGTCAAGCCGTTTCGTGAACTTTTCGAGCAGCTTCTGCGACTGCGTTTCGCCGTCTTTCGACTCATCTTCGGGCATGCCCTCCTTCAGGGCCTTCTTGAAGGCTTCGACGGCATCGCGGCGGGCGTTGCGCAGGCTGATGCGGGCCGTTTCGGCCTCACCGCGCACCTGCTTTACCAGGCTCTTGCGGCGCTCCTCCGTGAGGGGCGGAATCGTCAGACGGATCGTCTCGCCGTTGTTCGAGGGGGTCAGTCCGATGTTCGAGTCGATGATCGCCTTCTCGATCGGTCGCAGCATCTTCTTGTCCCAGGGCTGAATCAGGATCGTCTTGGCGTCGGGAACGGTAACGCTGGCGGCACCCGATACGGGGACCTGCGAACCGAAGTAATCGACCATTACGCCGTTCAGCACGTTGGGCGACGCCTTGCCGGCCCGGATGTTGAGCAGCTCCTCTTCGAGGTGATCGACGGCCTTCTGCATGCGTGCGGTGGCTTCGTTGAGAATCGTTTTGGTATCCATGGTAGTCTCTGCGTTATTGTTATTTTCAAGTGTTTTTTCGATGGTCGGATCAGTTCGTCGAACTCCGCCGTGTCGTAACCCACCGACGTGGCCACGATCTTGCCCTCGCGGTCGATCAGGAAGTTGCGGGGGATGTATTTCGAGGCATAGAGGCCGTAGACCGCCTTCGTCGAGTCGAGACCCATCGGAAAGTCGTATCCGTTCTTTTCGCGGAAGGCCTCCACGTCGCTGCGCGACTCGCCCCGCGAAAGGGCAGGAAGACAAAGTCGCGCCCGGCGAAGCGCTCGATGACATCCGTGCCGACACGGGCCAACTCTGCCCGGCAGGGCGGGCACCAGGTAGCCCAGAAATTGAGCAGTACGACCTTGCCGCGCAGCTCCGACAGCCGCACCTGCGTGCCGTCGAACATACCGACGACAAAGTCGGGGGCCGTGTCTCCGACCTCGACGAGCGTGGTGGCCTGCACCTCGCCGGCCACCTTCGCAGTGCGGTTGCCGCATCCGGGCAGCAGCAGAATGACCACGAGGATGACGACGATCAGCGCCAGCATCACCCCACAATGACTTGTTGCTCTTCTTTTCAGCCATATCCTTACAGTTTTACGCGGGTTCCTATTCCTTCACCGGCAAGGACCCTGCCGAGGTTCCCGGCCGTATCCATGTCGAAGACGACGATTTCGAGACCGTTTTTCGCGGCAGAGGGTGAAGGCCGTGAGGTCCATGACCTTCAGCCGGCGGTCGAGCACCTCCTCGAACGTGATCCCGTCGAACTTCACGGCCGACGGATCCTTCTCGGGGTCGGCCGTGTAAACGCCGTCCACGCGCGTGCCCTTCAGCAGGACGTCGGCCTCGATCTCGATGCCGCGCAGTGCCGCCGCCGAGTCGGTCGTGAAGTAGGGGTTCGACGTGCCGCCGCCGACGATCACCACGTAGCCCGCTTCGAGGTACTCGATGGCACGGGCTTTGGAGTAGTATTCGCCGATGGGTTCCATGCGGATCGAGGTGAGCACCTTGCACTTCACGCCGTTGTCTTCGAGCGCCGACTGGAGCGCCAGCGAGTTGATGATCGTGGCGAGCATGCCCATTTGGTCGCCTTTCACGCGGTCGAAGCCCTTTTTGGCGCCCGTCAGGCCGCGGAAGATATTGCCACCACCGATGACGATACCGATCTGCACGCCCGCAGCCGCGCATCGCGGATCTGTTCGGCATAGGACTGCAGCACCTCGGGCGAGAGCCCGTAGCTGGCCTGTCCCTGCAACGACTCGCCGCTCAGTTTCAAGAGTATGCGTTTGTATTTCATCGTTTCTTGGGTTATCGTATGGCGAAGATAAAAAATTTTTCGGAATAATCCGCATTGCGGGCGCATCTTTGTGAAATCGGGCTCCCCGCCGCCGTCCCGAAGAATAAAATTTGGTATTGCGCTCCGGATGCACTATCTTTGTCTACCGCTTTTGTCAGAGAAGTACCGAACATGTCCGAAGAATACAAACTGCTCTATCGAATCGACTCCCCGCGTGATCTGAAACGCCTCTCCGCCGAGGAGCTGCGTCTCTACTGCGACGAGTTGCGGAGGTATATCATCGAAGAGTGCTCGGTGCATCCCGGACACCTCGCTTCGAGCCTCGGGGCCGTCGAGCTGGCCGCCGCGCTGCATTATGTCTTCGACACGCCCGCCGATAAGATCGTGTGGGACGTGGGGCACCAGACCTATGCCCACAAGATCATCACGGGCCGCCGCGAAGCCTTCCGGACCAAGCGGCAGCTGGGCGGCATCAGCGGCTTCCCGAAGATGTCCGAGAGTCCCTACGACGCCTTCGGCGGCGGGCATGCGTCGGTGTCGATTTCGGCGGCCTTCGGCATGGCCAAGGCGGCCGAGCTGCACGGCGAAAGCGGCAGGTTGTGGCCGTGATCGGCGACGGCTCGATGACCGGCGGCCTGGCGTTCGAAGGGCTGAACAACGCCGGAGCGAGCAAGCAGACCAACCTGCTGGTCATACTCAACGACAACCACATGGCCATTGACCAGGCCACGGGCGCCCTGAAGAACTACCTGCTGAAGATCTCCACGTCGGCCCATTACAACCGTTTCAAGCAGCGGCTGTGGGGCTTGCTCTCCCATACGCCGCGGCTGCTGCGGCTCTGTCAGAAGGCCGGCAATGCCGTCAAGCAGGGGGGCTGCTGAACAACAGCAACTTCTTCCGAAAGCCTCAACTTCCGCTATTTTCGGACCCGTGGACGGACACAACCTCCGGGAGCTGGTCCGCACGCTCCGCGCCCTGCACGATATTGAAGGACCCAAGCTGCTGCACGTCATGACGGTCAAGGGCAAGGGATACCGTCCGGCCGAGAGCGACCAGTCGGTCTGGCACGCTCCCGGGCTGTTTCAACCCCGATACGGGAGAGCGTATCCGCCCGAAGAGCGGTGCGGCACGCTATCAGGATGTCTTCGGCGAGACGCTGCTGGAGCTCGCGCGGCAGGATGCCCGCGTTGTGGGTGTTACGCCCGCCATGCCTTCGGGCTGCTCGATGAATATCCTCATGCGCGAGATGCCCGACCGCTGCTTCGACGTGGGTATTGCCGAGGGACACGCCGTAAACCCTTCTCGGCCGGGCTGGCCGCCGCAGGGATGGTTCCCTTCTGCAATATCTACTCGTCGTTCATGCAGCGGGCCTGCGACCACATGATTCACGACGTGGCGATTCAGGATCTTCCGGTCGTCCTGTGCCTCGACCGCGGCGGTCTGGTGGGTGAGGACGGTGTTACGCACCACGGCGTTTTCGACATGGCCGCCTTTGGCGCCGTGCCGGGGCTGACGATCGCCGCCCCGCGCAACGAACGCGAACTGCGCAACCTGATGTACACGGCCCTGCAGGCCGGACATCCCTATATGATCCGCTATCCGCGCGGTTATGGCGAGGGTGTCGCCTGGCGCGGTGAACCCTTCGAGATCCTGCCCGCGGGACGCGGCGAGCGGCTGCGCGACGGCGATGCGCTGGCGCTGGTTACGATCGGCACGACGGCCGGAGCTGCCGCGCGGGCCGCGGAACGCGCCGCTGCGGAGGGGGTGGAGGTGGCCCATTACGATTTGCGCTTTGTCAAGCCGCTTGACGAGGCGTTGCTCGACGAGGTGGGCCGCCGTTTCCGGAGGGTCATCACCGTCGAGGACGGCTCTATCCGCGGCGGGGTGGGGGAGGCCGTTGCGGCCTACTTCAATACGCACGGCTGCGACACGCACGTCCGGATGCTGGGCATCGGCGACGCCTGGGTCGAGCACGGCACGCCGCTGCAGCTGCAGGCTCTCTGCGGCTACGACGAGGAGGCCATTCTGCGGACGATTCTCGAAATGCGGTAAAAAGTCCGGTCCGTCCCGGCACGGAAAATGCAGGGACGGGAGTTCGACTAAAAACATGTCCGTCATGAAACTTCTTCCTCTTGTTCTGATTGTGGCTCTCGGCCTGGCCGGTTTTGCATGCGGCGGTAATCGTACATCCGGGAAGGTCGATACGACGCCCGTTGCGGAGTTCGACCTGAACCGTTATCTGGGAACCTGGTATGAGATCGCCCGCTACGATCACCGTTTCGAGCGGGGTGTGGAGCAGGCCCGGGCCGACTACACGCTGGAAGCGCCGGACCGTATCCGGGTGGTGAACAGCGGGGTGGATGCCGCAGGCAAACCCCGCGAGGCCGTCGGCAAAGCCCATCCGGGCAAGCGCCCCGGACAGCTGCGCGTCTCCTTCTTCTGGATTTTTTATGCCGACTACAACGTCTTGGCGCTGGATCCCGACTACCGCTGGGCGCTTGTCGGAAGCAGCTCTCCGAAATACCTCTGGATCCTTTCGCGCACGCCGGCGCTGCCGCGTCCGACCCTGGAGGAGATCCTCCGCCGTGCGGCAGAGCGCGGCTACGACACGACGCGGCTTCAGTATGTTCCCCAGGGCAAGAATCTGAAATAGCCTTCGGCCTATTGCAGCACAAAGCAGGGCTGGTCGTTGAGGCTGCTCCCGGAATCGAAACGGAAGCCCTCCCACTCAAAGTCGCGCAGCGCTTTCGGGATCGGTGATGCGCTCCCGGAGAATCCGGCGCGTCATCTCCCCGCGGCACATCTTGGCATATACGACGACGGTCTTGAGCCGTTCGCCCTCGCGAACGCGGAACTCGGGGTGATGACCCGCACCTCGCGCACCACGCGCGGCCAGTCGAAGAGCCGCTTCATCTCGCCGCTGGCCAGATTGACCAGCACGCCGTCATCCTGCCGGACGCGTTCCATCAGCGTTTCGGTCAGCCGCTCCCGCCAGAATTCGAAAAGCGTCCGCTCGCCCGCGGCCGGAAGCATCGCGTCGCCTTCGAGACGGTAGGGACGGATTGCATCGAGGGGCCGGAGCAGCCCGTAGAGGAACGAGGTGATGTTGAGATGCTCCTGGGCCCAGGCAAAATCCTCCGATGAAAAACTCTGCGGGTCGATCCGCTTGAAGACGATGCCCGTATAGGCCGTGATGGCCGCCTGCTGCGGCGCGTCGTGGAAGGCGAGGTAGCGGCGGCGGTTTTCGGCGGCCAGACGCGCATTGACGCGCAGCAGCCGTCCGAGCTCTTCCGCCGAAAGGGCGGCGAGTTGTGCGGCCAGCCGGTCCGCCACATCGGCGAAAAGGGGCTGCGAGGCGGCCGGCACGATGCCGGCATCCGCCGTGGCCATGGTCTTGGCGCAGGAGATCAGGATCTGCATGTCATGAAAAAGTTTTTCCGCCTTCGTGCAAAAACTATGCGACCGAGCAGGGAATGCCCAGCGCCTCGACCCGCGCGGCGATGGCCTGCAGCTCCTCGCGCGCAACCTTTTCGAGGGTCCGGCACGGTGTGTCGCGGTCGAGCGAGTAGACCATCACCTGCCGGGGACGGATCTCGGCGACGAGCGAGCGCCACGCCGCAACCTCCCGTTCGGTGGTGTTGTCGATCGGCTCACCGTCGCAGGTGCCGCGCAGGAACATCGTCTGCAGGATCATCCGGCCTTCGAAACGCTTCATCTGCTCGACAACGCCGCGGACCGAGTAGGAGGCGCTCTGCGGATGGTTCATCCGCCGTACCGTCTCGTCGAAGGCCGAGTCGAGCTTGAGGATGTTGTTGTCCACACGCAGCAGGGCTGCGCGCACCTCCCTCGCGGTGGAGCTGCGTGGCGTTCGACAGCACCGAGACCCGGGCCGTGGGGCAGAGCGCGTCGCGCAGGCGGAGCGTGTCGTCGATGACGGCACCGAATTCGGGGTGCAGCGTCGGCTCGCCGTTCCCGGCAAAGGTGATCACGTCGGGCGGCGTGCCGTCGGCGACCATGCGCCGCAGCGTCTCGTCGAGCAGTCGCCGCACATCCCCGCGGGCGTTGAAGCGCCGCGCTCCGGGATGCTCGGCATTCCAGCCGCATTCGCAGTAGATGCAGTCGAACGAGCAGAGTTTCGATTCGGTGGGCAGCAGATTGACGCCCAGCGAGAGGCCCAGACGCCGCGAGTGCACCGGGCCGAAGATGATGTCGTGATAGAGTGCAGTCATGAGGCAAAAGATAGGAAATAGTTTCGCTTTATTGACAAAAAAATTCCTCCATGAAGCATAGATTCGGACTTCTAGCGCGGGTTGCGCTGGCCATGCTGCTGGGTGTTCTCTGCGGCTTTTTTCTTTCCTGGATGGGCCGTTCGTGCGGCGCTGACGTTCAATGCCCTCTTCGGGCAGTTCCTGGGTTTCGTCATTCCGCTGCTGATCTTCGGTCTGGTGGCTCCCGGCATTGCCGACCTGGGCCGCGGCGCCGGGCGGCTGCTCGCCCTGACCGCTGCTCTGGCCTATGCCTTTACGCTCATCTCCGGCTTCGGAACCTACTTTTGCCGGACGGGCTCTCTTTCCGGCTCTGCTTGCCGGTTCGCGGCTCACCCTTCCCGGGAGCAGGCTGTGCCGGCTCCCTATTTTACGGTTGAGATGCCGCCCGTCATGGGGATCATGTCGGCGCTCGTGCTGGCCTTTATCCTCCGGACTGGGCATGGCCCGGATCCGGTCCCGGGCCCTCAAGGCTGCGATGGATGAATTCCGGACGATCATCGAACAGGTGATTTCGCGGGCCATCATCCCCCTGCTGCCCTTTTTACATCTTCGGCATCTTTCTCTCGATGACCCGCTCGGGGCCGGTGGCCGGCGTTCTGGGCCTCTTTCTCAAACTCATTGCCGCTACCTTCTGCATGACGCTGCTGCTGCTGTTGTTCCAGTTCACCGTAGCGGGGCTTGCCCGCCCGCAAAATCCCCTGCGCATGCTCCGCACGATGCTTGCGGCCTACGTTACGGCCCTCGGCACGCAATCTTCGGCGGCGACGATCCCCGTAACGCTGAGCGCAGACGCTGAAGCTCGGCGTGCGTCGCGAGCTGGCCTCGTTCGTCATCCCGCTCTGCGCCACGATCCATCTTTCGGGTTCGATGCTCAAGATTACGGCCTGCGCCCCTGGCCGTGGCGATGATCGCCGGCCTCTCCATCCCGACGGGAACCTTCGCGGGGTTTTATCCTGCTGCTGGCCGTTACGATGGTGGCGGCCCGGGTGTTCGGGCGGCGCGGTCATGGCGGCACTCGGGCTGCTCGAATCGATGCTCGGCTTCGACGAAACGCTCTGCGGCCTGATGATCGCCACCTACATTGCCATGGACAGCTTCGGCACGGCGACGAACGTTGCGGGCGACGGCGCCGTCGCCGTAATTGTCGATGCCATAGACCGCAAGCTCCGGCCGGCGGGCGGACCGCAATCCTCGAAAAAATAAGTATAAATACGCATTCGAGTGGTGCAAAAAAGGTCTAATTTTGGGTGCCAAAACCGAGAAATCGGTGTTTTTTGTGCCCGAAAAGAACAATTTTGGAGCTTAAATACATAAAATTCAGATAAATATGGTTGATATTTTTGCACGCCTCGAAAAAATGCAGGTGGACCCATCGGTCAGTACATGTCGTATGCTCACGGCTATTTCGCCTTCCCGAAGCTGGAGGGGCGAGATCGGTCCCCACATGAAGTTCCGGGGAAAGATGATGCTCAACTGGAGCCTGAACAACTACCTGGGACTCGCCAACCATCCCGAGGTGCGCAAGGCCGACGCCGAAGGTGCCGCACAGTTCGGTATGGCTGCCCCGATGGGCGCTCGCATGATGAGTGGCCAGACCAAGTACCACGAGCAGCTCGAGCGCGAGCTGGCCGAGTTTGTCGGCAGGAGGATGCCTTCCTGCTCAACTTCGGCTATCAGGGCATGCTCTCGATCATCGACTGCCTGCTGACCCCGCGTGACGTGGTGGTCTACGATGCCGAGGCTCACGCCTGCATCATCGACGGTCTGCGCCTGCACAAGGGCAAGCGTTTCGTCTACGGCCACAACGACATGGAGTCGCTGCGCCTGCAGCTCAAGCACGCCACCGAGCTGGCCGAAGAGCAGAACGGCGGTGTGCTCGTCATCACCGAGGGTGTCTTCGGCATGAAGGGCGACCTGGGCAAGCTCGACGAGATCGTTGCCATGAAGAAGGACTTCCAGTTCCGCCTGCTCGTAGACGATGCCCACGGTTTCGGTACGATGGGTGAGGGCGGCCGCGGTACGGCTTCGCACTTCGGCGTGGTGGACGGCGTGGACGTGCTGTTCAACACCTTCGCCAAGTCGATGGCCGGCATCGGCGCCTTCGTGAGCGGTCCCCGCTGGCTGATCAACCTGCTGCGCTACAACATGCGTTCGCAGCTCTATGCCAAGTCGCTGCCCATGCCGATGGTTATCGGCGCCCTGAAGCGTCTGGAGCTGATCCGCAACCATCCCGAATATCAGCAGAAGCTGTGGGAGATCGTCCGCGCGCTCCAGAACGGCCTGAAGGAAAACGGATTCGAGATCGGCGTGACCAACTCGCCCGTAACCCCGTCTTCATGAAGGGCGGTATTCCCGAGGCCACGAACCTGATCGTCGATCTGCGCGAGAACCACGGTATTTTCTGCTCGATCGTTATCTATCCGGTGATCCCGAAGGGCGAGATCATCCTGCGTGTGATCCCCACCGCAGCCCATACGCTTGAAGATGTAGAGTTCACGCTCGATGCCTTCAAGTCGGTGCGCGACAAGCTCGAAGGCGGCTACTACGCCAGCCTCCCGATTCCGATGCGCGCCGACGAGGGATTCAAGGTGCGCTGATCTTTTCCGGCAAATCCGTCTGAAAGCCTCCGAATCACGATTCTGGGGGCTTTTTCGTTTTCCGCGATTCCGGTAAGGCCTCCGGAGACGGATCGGTCCCGGCAGAGCCGTCTCTTCGTGTCGGACATGAAACGGAGAGGTTGCATTCTTTTTCAGCGTAAAATTTGGAGATTCGGATTTTTTATCTACCTTTGCACTCGCAATTGCAAAACACCACTTGCGGAAATAGCTCAGTTGGTAGAGCGCAACCTTGCCAAGGTTGAGGTCGCGGGTCCGAGTCCCGTTTTCCGCTCTCGGGTCAGAAAATGAGGGCGAGCAGAAATCTGACCAAATTCTGGAAAACCTTGTATATCAGCGATATGCAGGGTTTTTTTTCTTTTATTCTTCCACTCCTGTTGAAGCAAAAGGCAGCAAGTATTTCACGCCTTAATCGTGACCTATTTTGCTTGGACCGAAAAATAGGTCACGATTTAGCTCTATCTCGCTGATCTTCATCATTTTACTCTGCAATATCTCGGTGCTGAAGAATAGATCTGCTTTTGTCCTGTATTGTGAAGCCTGGCAAAGCAGGCTGTCCGAAAACGAGGAAAGTCAGAATCTCCAAACGGGATAATCAAAAACCTTCTCTCTTCCTGCGATAATAGACGGTAAGGGCAATGGCCAATGCGATGCTGATAATTCAGGCAATATTGGAGATCCAGCCGCCCGCCGCGACTTCTGTGCCTTCCATAGTGAAAATAAACCAGGCTCCGTTCATCAGTAGGTGCAATCCGGCAGGAATCCATATGTTGAAATTCCATTCGACGTACATCCAGCTGAAATAGAGTGCCCCGATAAAGGTTACGCCGAAAGCCGCAAGTGCCGAAAAAGAACATCGTGTCCTTGATAGAGATGCACGGAGCCAAAATAGAGGGCCGGTAATATGACCGCCCAGAAGAATCCCGTTTTTGCATACCGGAAAAGCAACCCGAAAGCCCGGAACACCAGCTCCTCCTTGAACCCGGTCAGGATGGCCCTGTCATAAATCACGGAGCATGTCAATTCCGTATTGACGTTTCCGAAAACGGGAAATATGAGATACAGCGGCAGCACACACAGGAGTGCGATTCCGAATCCCTTGAGGATATTTCCACTCAATCCGAGAAAAGAAAACAACTCTTTCGGCTTGATTACGACGGTTGTCAGAATCAAAGCGACAAGAGTAAGGAGCAGTGCCTTTATCGACAGACCGGAGATAGAGTTGTCCGATATGTTGAAAAAGAGTTGTTGCAAAGCCGATGTTTCTCCAGATGAGGATAATGATAACGCTCGCAAGGATAGAATAGAGTATTCTCGCAATTTTCGACGTAAAGTTGAATCATGGGTCTGTCGTTGACGACGCAAAATTGAAGCATTTAGCCCACTATTCAAAATGGGCAGGGTCGTTTTGTGCCGTTTTCGCGGTGATAAAAGGCCGCCGGGACGAACGTCAGGGTGCCGCTTTGGGCGGTAGCTACTCCAGCGAGTCCAGGTCGTATAGGATGATTTGGGGTTCGGGCCGATTTGCCAGGCAATACATGACGTTGTTCTTCCAGTCCATGTCGAACGAGAGGATGTCGGACTCGAACGTGTAGGCTTTCAGTGGATTCCCTTTCCAGTCGAATGAGAGCACCGTGCCGATCGTTTCGCCCAGGTCGCTTTCGCTCTTCACGCGGACGCCGATGTATCCGACCATGAACTGCCGGTTGTCCGATACGATGTCGCTGTACACGAGGCACAGGGGATCCTGATAATGGATGCGGACTCCCATCTCCGTCTCCCTGCTCTTCAGGGATGGTTCAAAGCCCTGAGGCCCCTGCAATCGCTTCTGCAGGTTCATCTCGCCGTCATAGATGTCGATATACTCCAGCGACTGGCAGGCCGCGGCGACGTGTCTGTTGTCGGGTGATACGGTGATATCGGACTGGCAAACGGCATTGTCGGGTGTTATACCCGGCTGGTCCACGGCCGGGAAGGAGCCGGTCGTATCCCGGACCGTTCCCTTGCCGTCAAGCAGGTGGAACCGACCTCCGGAAGACACGGAGGCCAGTGTCAGCAACCTCCCTTCTGCGAAGGGTACGGCCCGCAGGAACTGTTCCCCGACCGTGCATACCGCCTGGGGACTGAATTCCCGGCGCGCTTTCTCCGGCACGAGTTTCAGAATCTTTTGGTCCATCATGCCCGAGATCCAGATTTCCTTGTTGCGGATCACCAGATCGCGTACGCTGATGACCTCTTCAGGACCCCGACCGCGCTTTATCAGGTATTGGACGTCTCCGTTTTCCAGATCAATCACGGTTACCTGTCCTGTTTCGGTGCGGTCGAGCAGTGCGAGATAGCCGTCGGGATGGAACCGGATCATCCGGGGAGATCCCAGAAACAGGCTGTCGTTGCGGTAGGGTGTGCCGGCATTGTCGGGTACCGCGATCTGTTCGAACGAGTCGAGCGTAAAGGTTGCGGCGGTATCCTGATTGTTTCGGTTGCACGCCGCGGACAGCAATCCGAGAAGAACGGCGGAGGTGAGCGCGAATGACGGTTTTATGTTCATTTTCAAAGATAGTTTTGGCCTGATCGCTGTTTGTTTTCGGACGGAGCAGCTTCGCCCCATGTCGGCGATCAGTGGATCACGCCGTAGAGCTTTCCGGTGCCGTTGCAGCTCTGGCAGCAGCCCCTGCCGTGGCAGACACCGCAGATCATGGGATCACCGCCCAGATAGGCGTTTCGGGCAATGCCGTGGCTGCAGTGCGGACAGCGGCCCGACCCGTGGCAGTTGGGGCAGGTGTAGTAGCCGTGTCGGTTGGTCCTGAATTCACTCTTCTGGTCGGCGTTGATCGGTGTGCTCTGCGGCCAGTAGCCTCCGGAGTAGTAGCCTTCCATGAGCAGTGTGCTGCGCATGATCGCTTGGCTGAACTGCTCGTTGGTGATCGGGATGTCGTAAACGGTTCCATCCTCCATCCGGATCTTCTTCCAGTCTTTGGAGACGGTGAGGACCAGTTTGCTGATATACACGTTGAATCCGGCATCGGGGCGGTAGATGGACCGGGGCGCGAGGCTGAAGCTCGAAAAATTCGTAACTGTCGGCCGTCTCGCCCGAGAGGATGAATCGTGGATAGCTGTATCCGGTAAGTGGAAAGACTCTGATGAAGGCCCCCAGCTCTCCCTGGGTCAGGTAAACCGAGATGAGCCGCCCTTTGGGGTTGGCGTAGCAGAGGTCGCGGTTTAACGGGATCGAACCTGCGGCCGGGGTCGGCCGGGAAGTCGATGCGACCTGACTTGAGGTGTCCCCGGCGGCCGTGCTCGCCTTTGTGGAGCTTGGGGTTGAGGCCAGATTGACCGGGGCGGCGTTCTGCGATGCCGGCTTCGGGGCCTCCCCTTTCCCGGATATATGCGGCGATCGAGTACTGGCTCAGGGTCTTTTCGGGCAGTTCGCGATAAACGGCCTGCCGCCGGGCATAGGGCTCCAGGAGCTTCTCTTCGAAGCGGGCCCGGTTTTCCGCCTTGTGCCGCAGGTAGGGGACGATGTATTTCTTGAAGCTCCGGCGGATGATGTCGTACTCGGGGCCGCTTTTCACCGTTGCGGCGATCGGCTGCCCCCGTGATGTCGAACAGGGAGGCCTTGTCGCCGACCGTGAAGATGACCAGAAAGACCTCGTTGAGCTCCTCTTCCGTGTAGAGATCGTACATGCCGGCCTCGCAGCCATTTGCGGTAGCTCTGCGTGTCGGTGATCCGCAGGATCTGGACTCCGCCGTAGGTTTTCCGCTCCTCGATGAGCACCTCCCCGTCGGCATTCATCACTCCGTAATGGTTGTCCCCGATCCGGTAGACGATCGCCTCGGGACAGAAGCTGTCCTGACACAGATCCTGGACCAGAAGGGCCGAGAGCGGCTGGAAGTTGATATCCGCGAGAGCCATGCACTCGCCGTTTCCCATGCTGAAGAGGACGGGGTCCTCCGTCTCCGGGGCCCCGCGCAGCGGCGCGGCACTCCTTCGGGGAGATCCGTTGTCCGTAGAGGTCGATCAGCGCATATTCATATCCGGTGTCGAGTTTGCGGAGCACCGTTGCAAAACGGCGATAGACATCGGGCATGAAGTCGAACCCTTCGAGGAGGATCATGTTTCCCGCACGGTCGATGAGGTAGTACTTCCCGGCATATCTGACCGTGGTGATCTGTTCGCCGTCGCGGAACGGCGAGGCGTAGTCGAACAGGCAGGGAATGATGCAGCGTCCCGAGTTGTCGTAATACCCCTGCTTCCCCGCGGCGTCGCTGCCGGGGCGAGATCCAGGGAGGTCGGTCTGCTGTCCGCGGACCGAAACTGCCGGCAGCAATCCCAGCACTGCCAGCAGAACCGAAAAAAATATGCTTTTCATCGTGATGCGGATGGAATGGTCTTACTGCGGCGAGGGGCTATTCGTCGAAATTGGCCGCTACGAGCTCTCTCTCCGAGGACGCGGACACGCACCTGGCGGATCTCGGCGGTATAGATGTCCGGAAGTCCGCCCGCCGGGCCAGCTGGCGCATGGCCGTGAGTTGCTGAATCTCGATCTCGCCGACGCGGGAGGTTGTTTGCCGCGTATCCCTGCTGTCGGGCGGTGCAGAAACTCCTGACGTGCGGTCTCGAGGCATCCGATGGCTTCGACGCACAGGGCGTCGACGGGGAGATCCGTTGTGCTCCGCCGCTTCGATTTCGGCGAGAAGCCGGCCTGATCTTTTCCTGATTGTTCTCCATGTTTCCCTGTAAGTGTTTCCGGATAAAATTATCCTTGTAAAGATAGGGAAAAATTTTTCTGACTGGACAATATTTTTCCCCGAACTTTCGTCGTCTGTCGGTTTGTGGCAGTGCACCCGAGTTTCTTCGGATCGTTTCGGGGGAAACGGGAATTCAATTCTTACCTTACGGACGGGTGATGTTGCCCGAACAAAATTCAATCAGCATGATAACAGGTTATTTACGGGTAAGTACCGAAAGCAGAATCCTGCCAATCAGCAGGACGAGATCCGGCGGTTCGCCGAGAGCAGGAATTGGATTGTGGATCATTGGGTGACGGAGGTTGCAAGCGGCCGCAAGAACGAGCGGGACCGGAAACTGGGGGGCTCTGCTGCGTCGCATGAAACCGGGCGATACGTTGATCGTCACGGAGATATCCCGTTTAAGCCGGACGTTGACCGATGTGATGGCGATCATGGGCAAGTGCCTCAAGAAACGGATCAACCTCTTCACGACCAAGGAGGGATACACCTTCGACAATTCGATCAACAGCAAGGTGCTGTGTTTTGCCTTTCGGACTGGTGGCCGAGATCGAGCGCAATCTGATCTCGATGCGGACGAAGGAGGCTTTCGGCGCTGCGCCGTGCCGAGGGCATGGTGCTCCGGACGCCGAAAAGGGTCCTATACCAAGTACAACGTGTTGATCGAGAACCGTGCGGCCGTTATCCGATGTTGGGGCAGGGGCATTCGATCACGCATATCTGCAGTTTTTACGGGGCTGTCGCGCGATACGTTCGACAAGTTCCGGCGCAGTTATCCGTCGATTCAGCAGGCCGTTCTGAAAAAGGGGGCCCGGCGCAAAAGACTGCTCGAAGAGCTTCGCGGCGCCCGGAACGGGCGGCGAGTAGTGCCCGGGCGGCCGTTGCGGCTCCTGGGCGGCGCCCGGGAGTCCGCGCGGCTGCCGCATTCAGTCTCCGACCGTGCGGTCGAGCCATGCGGCGAGTGTTTCGAGAACCGCCGGATCGATCGTCGTCCCGATGCGTTCGTATTCGGACACATCGCCCGTCGTGCAGGGCTGGAAAAGGTGATTCAACCCCTCGAAAGCCTTTTTACGGTAAGGGCCGGCGACTGTCCCAGCAGGCGGCGGATCGTGCCGAGATTTCCGCGGCATCGACCTGACGGTCGAGCGTGCCGTTGAGGGCCAGCACGGGGCGCCCCCGGCGGCGGCGATCGCTTCGGCCGGATCGAAGGTCAGAAAAATGGTAGACCCA
>VOFC01002371.1_pt1 | contig 19450 bp, 34 predicted proteins | sample 5384161 | NCBI WGS metagenome assembly VOFC01 (sample SAMN12384722, study PRJNA508395) | human gut metagenome | isolation source: healthy gut B | host: Homo sapiens
TTTTTCTTTTACAGCTTTTTTGGTTGGTGCTGAATCGACCCATGTTTCACTGCATGAAAACGGTTTGTAAATCGCGGTTTTATTCGCGCGGACCTTTTTCTGCCGCTGTATGGAACGGGCGCACTGATGATGCTGATCGTGTCGATGCCGTTTCAGGACAATCTGATTTTAACGTATGTGGCGGGCTGCGTGGGTGCGACAGTGCTGGAAGATATGACGGCGTGCTGATGGAAACGCTGTTCAAAGTCCGTTACTGGGATTATTCTCATAAAAAATTCAACTTCCAGGCTCAAATCTGCCTGGAATCTTCGCTGGCATGGGGATTTCTGACGATCCTGATGACGCGGATGATCCACAAGCCGATCGAAGCGTTTGCACTCTGGCTTCCGTCTTCGGTGCTGACGGGTGTGACGATGGTTGTGACTGTGATTTTTGCAGCGGACTTCGCCCCTTTCCTTCAAGGCGGCCTGGATTTGCGCGATGTACTGGTTCGGATGGAGCAGGCCAAGGACGAACTGGAAAAGATGCAGAGGCGTCTGGATGTGATTCTGGCGGTTTCGAAGAAAACTGGGAAAACCGCAAAAAAAGAGTGGAACCAGAGTGTCGAGAGCACGGGGCTGGCTTTGTACAGCGCCGGGATGAGCTGGTAAGCGGTATCGAAAAGCGTTTTGAGCGTGCAAAGGAGCTGTTGCCCAGCGGAAGATTGAATGTCAACCGGGAAGAGCTGTTCGACCTACGTTCAAAATTTGGTGTGAACCTACAGCGTCCGGAGCTGGCCTCTTTCCTGAAGGATTTCACAAACGCGATATGCTGCGCGGCAACCCGAGCATGGTTTCGAAGAAGTTCTCCGAAGCATTGGAAGAACTGAAGAAATCCGCTGTGGAATATAAGAAAAGAGAAAAAAATAAAATGCACGCTCTGCGAGCATTCTATTGTCAGGAATAATAACAGGGTGCGCAGAAATGGGAGGAAGCATGACAGTTTTTGGGGATTGATGATTCCGCTTGCCGGGACGACGCTCGGCTCGGCATGTGTATTTTTTCTGAAAGACAAACTCAACGAGCTGCTGCAGAAAGGGCTGTTGGGCTTTGCATCCGGCGTCATGGTAGCGGCGTCTGTCTGGTCGCTTTTTGATTCCGTCGATGGATATGGCGGCGGGAATGGGACGGCTTGCATTTGTACCGGCGGCAGCTGGCATGCTTTTGGGCATGGCGTTTTTACTGGGGATGGACCGCGTTATCCCGCATCTGCACCTTGGTACACAGGAAGCGGAGGGACCAAAAACCTCCCTGAAAAAAAAGACGACGATGCTTGTCCTTGCAGTGACACTGCATAACATTCCGGAGGGCATGGCGGTCGGCGTCGTGTTCGCGGGCATGCTTTCGGGCAGCACCGGGATTACCGCCGCCGGGCGTTTCACTGGCGATCGGAATTGCGATCCAAAACTTCCCGGAGGGTGCAATCATTTCGATGCCGTTAAAAAGAGCGAAGGACAGATGAAGCCGCAAAAAGGCGTTTCTGTACGGAACGCTTTCGGGGAGCGGTAGAGCCGGTCGGTGCGGCGCTGACCATCGCACTTGCCAGCGTGATCGATCCGTTTTGCCGTATCTGTTGTCATTTGCGGCGGGCGCGATGCTCTATGTTGTCGTAGAAGAGCTGATTCCGGAAGCCTCGGAGGGCGAGCATTCGAATCTGGGAACGGTTGGATTTGCGGTCGGATTTGTATTGATGATGGTGCTGGATGTGGCGCTGGGATAAAGGATGCCCCGGCAGCAGAGAATTTTGGTTCTCTGTTGCCGGGGGCAATTGTTCATGACAATAGAATGCACGCTCTGCGAGGATGCGCACTGCAGCGGAATGGAAGAATGTCGCTTGCGCGACCCGCCGCAGGCAGGAGAATCCTGCTTCGCAGGATTTTTTTTACACAACTTCAGTGCCGGGTATAGAGCTTCGGATAATCGGAAAGATAATGCTCGAGCTCGAAATCATACCGAACGGTGCCGCTTGCTGTAAACGGGAGCGGTGCGAAGCTGCCGTCTTTTAAGGAAACGGACAGGTCGCTGATGACAAAGCCCTGTTTTTTCATTTCTTCTTTAAAAATAATTGAAATAAAAGGCGCCGTCTTTGGAAAGCGTATAGCGTACCTCGTAGCGGTAAAAAAGAGGCGTTTGCTCTGTGTCAGAATTTCCTTTTCCTGCATCCGGTCGCGAGACAGAAACGGATAAAGTTTGCAAGCAGGGCCGTTCCTGACGGTAGTCACCCTCGTGCCAGAGGCGGGTTCCATCGAAGATGCTTGCCGCCGACGGTCTGGTATTTCCGCTGCGGGCATCCTGACGGATGGTTTCCTGCAAGGTCTTTAACTCTTCCTGAACCGAAGATTCCGGCATGCGCTCGGCAAAACGGGAGCTGTGGGGGGTAGGTTCAGAACAGCCTGTGGAGCCGGGCGGCAGACACCTGCTCTGCCAAATTTGACTTCTGGTTCTGCTCTGTCTGGATTTCTGTTTTAATTTCATCAAAAAGGACATGATGGGATTCTCCTTTGTATACTACCCCCTATTTTAAGCATTAAAAGATTTTGTTTATAAATTTTTTTCTTCACAGTATTTGCAGCGATAAACTTCCTTGTTCGGGTCAGCGAGGACGAAATCTGCGGCAAGCTCCTGCTCGATCGAGGTAATACAGCGGGGATTTTGCAGCGAATGACATTTTTGATCTGTTTGGGAAGCTTTAATTCCTTTTTTCGACGATATCCCCGCATTTTGATGACATTGACGGTGATGTTATGGTCGATAAAGCCGAGAACGTCGAGGTCGAGCATATTGACATCGCATTCTACCTTCAGAATGTCCTTTTGCCCATTTTGTCGCTGCGCGCATTTTTGATGATCGCAACGGTGCAGTCGAGCTTATCGAGCTGCAGATGGTGATAGATGGACATTGCCATGCCTGCCTGATATGGTCGAGTACAAAGCCTTCTTCGAATTTTACCTACGTTTAACATGGAAATTCCTTTTTCTCAGTCCCATGAATATTTAAGAGGGTCAGAATCAGAGCCATCCGAACATAGACCGCGTACTGCACCTTGTTTGAAATAAACGGCTCTTGGGTCGTCATCCACATCGACAGAGATTTCGTTAACTCTGGAAGAGGGTGCAGCACCCAGCATGTCGGGCGGTGCGAGCTCCATTTTTTAGCAGTCCAGAATATAGAAATCCTTCAGACGGACATAATCCTCTTCGTTGAAGAAACGCTCTTTCTGTACGCGGGTCATGTAAAGAACGTCCAGCTCGGGAGCTAGCTTCTTCCAGACGGATGTTCTTCATCCTGGAATCACGTTTTTTTCACGCAACATCTTCTGTGATATAATGGGAACCCGCAGCTCGGTCGGGGGAAATCAGGATGAACCGGAGGTTTCGTAGCGGGACCAGTGCGTTGACTAAGAGAGTGCACGGTACGACCGAATTTCAGAGTCGCCGCACAGACCGATGGTCAGGTTGTTTAAACGCCCCTTGAAGGAACGGATGGTCAGCAGATCGGCATAGGTCTGGGTCCGGATGCTGATGACCGCCGTCACCGGCATTGATGACGGAATGCGGGATTTCTCAGCGGCAACGATCGGAGCACCCTTGGGATGGCGCATTGCGCAGATATCGGCGTAACGGGAAATGACGCGGATCGTGTCGGAAACACTTTCGCCTTTGGGAAGCGGATTTGGATGCATCCGCAAATCCCAGCACTTTGCCGCCAGGTTCATCATAGCGGCTTCAAAGCTTAAACGGGTTCTGGTGCTCGGCTCGTAGAAACAGGTCGCCAGCTTTTTGCCCTCGCAGGTATGGGCATATTTGTCGGGGTGTTTCTCGATGTCGTTGGCAAGATCAAAGAGCTGATCCAGCTCTTCCACAGAAAAATCCAGTGGGTTCATCAGGTGTCTCATGAATGATAATCCTCCTTGAACAGTTGAGTTTCAGACATAATAAAATCGAAGAGAATCAAACTCCCTTCGATTTGAAACAAAAATGCCTGTATTTCTTTTAAAAAAATGAAATCCATGTCCTCTGCCGGAAATAATCTGACAAAGAAAAAAGGAAAAAAACGAACCGAATAAACAGAACTGCTTAACATAAAACATGACAGACTGCATGGTCATCGCGCTTCCTCCTTTTGGATCTCATTTTGCTTGGACAAGTATAGCATAGAGATATTTTGAATGCAAGGAAGAATTGAAAAAAATACCGCGATGGCGTATAATGATGCTACAGTTCACTCGAACGTTCCTGTGGGCCATGCTTAGATCTCATGCTTGCATGAGGAGCTGCCCACATTTAAAGGAATGCTCGAATGGCGCGATGAACTGTATCGAATCCACCAGATGCAAAAGGAGGAAATAGCATGGAATTTCGGGAAAAAAGAAAAGATGGGGATTTTTTGGACTTCCCTTTACCTTTACAACCTACATGGTTACAGAAGAGCTGATTACTGTGGAAGAGGGATTTATTAACAAGCGGGAGAACGACTGCTACATATATAAAGTACAGGACGTAGAACTGATCCGGACGCTGGGGGAGCGGATGTTCGGACTTGGTACTGTAAAGTGCTACACCGGCGATACGACAAATCCGGAGCTGTATCTGACCCATATCAAAAATGCAAAAAATATCAAAAACTTTATTCTGGAAGCGTCTGAGAAGGCGCGGTTGAAGCGCAGGACGATGAATATGCTCGACATCGGTGCTGATGCAGATATTCCGGAAGAAAACTAATTTTCAAAAAGTATTGACAAAGAAATCAGACTGTTTTAATATGCTTTTAACAAGTTGAACTTATATCAATTTAAACTGATGAAGTGGAGATAACGATACAGGCGCACTTCCAGAGAGTCCGGGCAGGTGGGAGCCGGGCAGAAAGCGGAGTATCAAATGGACCACGGAGGGCACAGTCAAAGGAATTTTGTTCCGAGTATTCTGTGACGGAGGGCATCCGTTATTTGCCGGGGGTATGTTAGTATCCTTTGGAATGTTTGAATTCTTTAAAAGATATCTGTACCCTGATAAAGAGTGCATACGATCGCAAAGCAAGGTGGTACTGTGGGAAGACAGGCACAAAGTGCCTGCAGCTTAAAAGATGATGAGCCCCGTCCTTGACAGACAAATCTGTCATGGGCGGGGTATTTTATCGTATAGGAAACTTTGTTTCCATACGATAAAAAACGCTCCGCGGATGCGCACTCGGCGCAGAATATCCCAAGACACATTCTTTTTACAGGAGGAACAGTCGCATGGAACAGACATCACTGGAAGAACTGAAAGAACGGCTTAGCGATCCGGAGCTTACCGGAGGATTCCGATCTGGCGTGAGATTTTTTTCGCCAGATATCGCAACACCCGTACAGGTACTGAAAAAACTGCTGGCGGTAAGCGACCACTGCTTTTTGTTAGAAAGTGCGGAGGACAACAAGCAGTGGGGACGGTACAGCTTTCTTGGGTTCGATCCTGCGATGGAGCGACCTGCATGAACCATCAGGTGACAATTACAACTGACCATGTCGAGCAGTTTGAAACAGAGAATCCGGCGCAGGTGATTGCAAGGGTGATCGAAGAAAACCGCGCGCCGCAGATCAAAAACTTCCGCCTCTGACCGGCGGTCTGGTTGGATATTTTGCATACGACTATATCAAATATGCGGAGCCGACGCTTCGGCTGGACGCAGAGGATCAGGAAAAGTTCCGGGACGTCGATCTGATGCTGTTTGATAAGATGATCGCGTTCGATCACTATAGACAAAAGATCATCCTGATCTGTAACAGATCGGATATCGGAAGCAGACGTGCAGGCAGAAGGTGAACAGACAGCAGGCGCGCGGCGGCAACGAACCTCCGGGCAAGGGAAAAGCGCGCGGGCAGCAGCAACGGACGCCCCGGTATCTGCAGCAGCATCCGATACCCGGAAGCGGTTTACCGCACAGCCCTTCAGACTCTCGATCAGATGCAGGACATCATCGAAAGGGTGCAGAAAAAACGTGTCGCAGGGGAGGCTGACAACAGAGCTCACGCCGCTGTTCGATCAGGAAGCTACTGTGAAAAGGTGGAACAGGTCAAGCATTACATCCATGGGGAGACATTTTTCAGTTGGTGCTTTCGAACCGTCTGGAAGCAGGATTTGACGGAAGCCTGCTGGATACCTACCGGATTCTGCGGACAAAAATCCGTCCCCGTACATGTTTTTATTTTTCCAGCGACGATCTGGAAATCGCCGGCGCTTCGCCGGAGACACTGGTAAAGGTGGACAATCAGACCGCATACACCTTCCTCTTGCCGGGACAAGACCCAGGGGAAAGGACGAAAAAAGGAGGATCAGGAGCTGGAAGCCGATCTGCTTTCCGATGAAAAGGAGCTGGCAGAGCACAACATGCTGGTGGATCTCCGGACGAAATGATCTTGGGCGATTCTGCCGGTTCGGAACGGTAGAAGTGGAAAAATATCTTTCGGTCGAAAAATTTTCCCGTCATGCACACTGGGATCGACCGTGCGGGGCGCTTCGCAGCGATAAAACGGCGCTGGACGCCCTGCAGTCAGTGCTTCCGGCAGGAACCCTTTCAGGTGCACCAAAGCTTCGCGCCTGTCAGATCATCAACGATGGAAAACAACAAGCGCGGCATTTACGGCGGTGCCATTGGCTATCTGGATTTTGCGGGAAATATGGATATGTGTATCGCGATCCGGCTGGCATTTTGCAAAAATGGAAAAGTATTCGTCCGGTCGGGAGCCGGAATTGTGGCGGACAGTTTAGCACCGAAGGAATATCAGGAGAATGCATCAATAAGGCGAAAGCAGTGGTGCTGGCGCTGCAGGAAGCGCAGAAACTTGGAAAAAAGGGGAACGGGCATGATTTTACTGATCGATAATTATGACAGCTTTTCCTATAACTTATATCAGCTGATCGGGGCGATCAATCCGGAGATTAAGGTGATCCGAAATGACGAGCTGACGGCAGAAGAGATTGAGGCATTAAAGCCCGAAGCGATTATTCTGTCGCCGGGGCCGGGGCGTCCGCGGGATGCGGGCTGCTGCTTGAGGTGGTGCAAAAGCTCGGCGGGAAAATCCCGATCCTCGGCGTGTGTTTGGGGCATCAGGTAATCTGCGAGGCATACGGCGGAGTTGTTTCTGGCAGCAAAACAGCTGATGCACGGCAAACAGTCCGTGACAAAGCTCGATACGAAAACGCCGCTGTTTGTTGGTCTGCCGGAGAAACGGCGGTGGCACGGTACCATTCGCTGGCGGCGCAGGAGGAAAACCTTTCCGGAATGCCTGCAGGTGACTGCCAGGACATCGGACGGTGAGATCATCGCACTGCAGCATAAAACAAAGGCGGTGTACGGCGTACAGTTTCACCGGAATCAATTTTAACTCCACTTGGGAAAAAGATGCTTGAAAATTTTTACAGCTTGCGAATGCAGAGAAAAAAGGAGGGAAGACAATGATTAAAGAAGCGATTGTAAAACTGGCAGCAAAGCAGAACTGGATTATGAGACCGCAGAAGCTTCGATGGACGAAATCATGGGCGGAAAGGCAAGTCGGTACAGATGAGTGCATTTTTAACCGCGATGGCGATGAAGGGCGAGACAATCGAAATTACCGCGTGTGCGGCGGGGATGGCATTGTGTACGCCTGCTACATGATCAGGAGGATGTGCTGGAAATCGTTGGAACCGGCGGTGACCATTCCAATTCGCTTTAATATTTCTACAACGTCTTCTCTGGTGATCTCGGCAGCAGGCGTTCCGGTGGCAAAACACGGCAACCGTGCCGCATCCAGCAAGAGCGGTGCGGCGGACGTTTTAGAAGCACTTGGTGTAAAGATCACCATCGATCCGGCAAAAGCGCAGAAGTGCTCAAAAAAATCGGTCTGTGCTTCCTGTTTGCACAGAATTACCACCTGTCGATGAAATATGTCGCACCGGTCAGAAAAAGAGCTGGGTATCCGTACGATTTTCAATATTCTTGGACCGCTCAGACCAATCCGGCAGGTGCAAACATGGAGCTGATGGGTGTTTATGACGAGGCACTGGTGGAGCCGTTAGCACGGGTACTGGCAAACCTTGGCGTGAAAAAGGCAATGGTCGTATATGGACAGGACAGTCTGGATGAGATTTCCATGAGTGCACCGACGACAGTCTGCGAAGTAAAGGATGGGGAATTTTTATCCTATGTGATCACTCCGGAGCAGTTCGGTTTTACCCGCTGCAGCAAGACGAGCTGATCGGCGGAAGCCCCATGCAGGACAACGCGCATTGCACTGGCGATTTTAAAAGGGAAAAAGGACCCAGACGGGATGCGGTCGTTCTGAACTCCGCAGCGGCAATCCCATATCGCAAGGCATTTCAATCGAAGATGCGATCAGGGAAGCGCAGGAGAATCATCGAAACGGTAAGCGCTTGCACAGCTGGAGCAGTTTGCAGCGCTGACGAATCAGGAGTAAGAAGATTGAAAAAATTTTTCAATCGCGGGATTTGTGTCTGCACGCACTTGGCACAAACTCGATATGCGCAAAAAGCGTGCGCAGAAATGAGTGGAAAGCATGAAAGAAAGACGATTCTGGATACCTCGCGGACGCTGCGCGGGCGTGTGGAAGAAAAAAAAAAAAAAGCCGATGGAGGTTCTGAAAAAAAAGAAGCAAAAGAGCCTGGCTGCAGATACCGGGTTTCCATTTGAAAAAGCGCTGGCGGCGCCGGGGATTTCGGTTATCTGCGAGGTCAAAAAGGCATCTCCATCCAAAGGACTGATTGCAGTAGACTTTCCGTATCTGGAAATCGCGCGGCAGTATGAGCGCGCGGGCGCATCTGCGATTTCCGTGCTGACGGAGCCGGAATACTTCCTCGGAAGCGATGACTACCTTCGGGAGATTGCACGTGAGGTGAGCATTCCGGTGCTGCGCAAGGATTTTACGGTGGATGAATATCAGATTTATGAAGCAAAGCTTTTAGGTGCTTCTGCGGTGCTTCTGATTTGTGCGATTTTGTCCGAGAAAGAGCTTGGTCAGTTTTAAAAAAGGCGCATAGCCTTGGCTTATCGGCGTTAGTTGAGGCCACGACGAAGAAAAGAGGTTGCGCGGGCGCTGCGTGCCGGAGCACGCGGATCATCGGCGTCAACAATCGGAACCTGAAGGATTTTACTGTGGATGTCAAAAACAGTGTGCGTCTGCGGGCGCTGATTCCGCCCGAGGTACTCTACGTCTCCGAAAGCGGCATCAGGGGTGCAGAGGACGTTGCCGTTTTATATAAAAAATGGAACGGACGCGGTGCTGATTGGCGAAACGCTGATGAGAAGCTGCGATAAAGCGGCGATGCTGCAGGAGTTGAAGAGGGACTGCCATGAAGTGAGCAAAAGCAGCGCAGCAAAGATATAATTCGAACTGCAAACATCGCAGAATCTGCACCCCGCCTCAAGATCTGTGGGCTGTCCCGACCTTGCGATATCGAATGGGTCAACGACGCCGGAGTTGATTTTGCAGGTTTCGTCTTTGCAAGGAGCAGGCGGCAGGTTTCCCCGAGCAGGCAAAACAGCTGCACAGCATGTTAAAAAAAAGAAATCCCGGCAGTCGGTGTTTTTGTCAACGAAACAATAGAAACCATCGTTGGTCTGGTAGAGGATGGCGTCATTGACTGGGTGCAGCTGCATGGGCAGGAAGACGAAGGCATATATAAATGAACTGAAAAGCAAAGTCAGCTGTCCGGTGATCCAGGCGTTTTCCGTCCGGACGAAGGAAGATGTGCTGCGTGCCGGAAAGCTACGCAGATTACATTTTGCTGGATCAGGGCAGCGGCGGAACCGGAAAGTCTTTGACTGGACTTTAATAGAATCTATCGGCCGCCCATTTTTCCTGGCGGGCGGGCTGAATGCAGAGAATATAAAAGAGGCTGTGCGAACGGGAACTGGGCGTTCGACGTCAGCAGCAGCGCAGAAACCGACGGTTTTAAGGATCGGGAAAAATTTTCGCGTGCGTAGCGGCAGTTACGGCAGAAGGAGGAATACAACTGATGGCAAAAGGCAGATTTGGAATACACGGAGGACAGTACATCCCGGAGACGCTGATGAATGAGATCATTCATCTGGAGGAGCAGTACGAATTTTATAAAAATGACCCGGAGTTTTGTGCGGAGCTTGATGATCTGTTAAAAAATTATGCAGGAAGACCGTCGCTGTTATATTATGCGGAGAAAATGACAAAGGATCTGGGCGGTGCGAAGATCTATTTAAAGCGGGAGGACTTAAACCACACCGGCTCTCACAAGATCAACAACGTACTCGGCAGGTGCTGATGGCAAAAAAAAGATGGGTAAAACCCGCGTCATCGCAGAAACTGGCGCCGGACAGCATGGGGTTGCCCTGTGCAACAGCTGCGGCACTGCTCGGACTGGAATGTGAGATTTTTATGGGAAAAGAGGACACGGACCGGCAGGCGCTGAATGTTTACAGAATGAAGCTTTTAGGCGCAAAGGTGCATCCGGTGAAAGCGGAACCCAGACCTTAAAGGATGCAGTAAACGAGACGATGCGTGAGTGGACAAACCGCGTATCGGACACCCACTATGTACTGGGCTCTGTTATGGGACCGCATCCGTTTCCGACGATCGTGCGGGATTTCCAGTCTGTCATCGGACGGGAGGCAAAGGCACAGATTCTGGAAAAGGAAGGAAAGCTTCCGGCAGCTGTTTTGGCGTGTGTCGGCGGCGGCAGCAATGCAATGGGAATGTTCTATGAGTTTATTCCGGAAAAGAAAGTTGCATTGATCGGCTGCGAGGCTGCAGGAAAAGGAATCGATACGGATAAGCATGCGGCAACAATGGCAAAGGGAACGCCAGGTGTGTTCCACGGCATGAAATCCTATTTCTGTCAGGATCAGTACGGACAGATTGCACCGGTGTACTCGATTTCTGCAGGACTGGATTATCCCGGCATTGGACCGGAGCACGCATGGCTGCACGATACCGGACGCGCAAGCTATGTACCGGTAACGGATGAGGAAGCGGTAGAAGCGTTTGAGTATCTGGCGCGTACGGAGGGCATCATCTGCGCGATAGAGAGCGCCCATGCGGTTGCGCATGCGAGAAAGCTTTGCACCGACCTTGTCTTCGGATCAGTCGATCATTATTTGTCTATCCGGGCGCGGCGACAAGGACGTTGCAGCGATTGCAAGATACCGCGGCGAAGATATTTCAGAGTAAACCCGAAAAAACAGAGGATAAAAACTTTGGCAGGCGCAAAAAACCTGCAGGAAAGGCTGTCCGAAAGACAGAAGGAAAAAGATGAGCAGAATCCAAAAGGCATTTGAAAATAAAAAGCATTTATTGCATTTTTGACAGCGGGAGATCCGTCCCTGGATAAGACAGAGGAATACATTCTGGAAATGGAGCGGGCAGGCGCAGATTTGATCGAGATCGGAATTCCGTTTTCCGATCCGATCGCGGAGGGACCGGTCATTCAGGAGGCGGATATCCGGGCGCTTTCCGGCGGTGTGACGACCGACGATATTTTTTGACATGGTAAAGAAACTGCGGGAGAAAAACAGAAATTCCGCTGGTATTTATGACATATTTGAATCCGGTGTTCCATTACGGCTACGAGGCGTTTTTTGAACGCTGCCAGGATGTAGGGATCGACGGCATCATCATCCCTGATCTGCCATTTGAGGAAAAAGAAGAGGTCGATGTTGTGGCAGGTAACTATGGCATAGACCTGATCTCGATGATTGCACCGACCTCCAAAGAGAGAATCCGTAAGATTACCAAAGGAGCGAAAGGATTTTTGTATGTGGTATCATCGATGGGCGTAACCGGAGAGAGAACCAATATCACCACCGATATCGGTGGGATGTTAAAAGAAATCCGCAGTGTCAGCAGCGTTCCGGCAACAGTCGGCTTCGGCATCCACACGCCGGATCAGGCGGCGGAGATTTCCAGAACGGCGGAGGGTGTTATTGTCGGAAGTGCAGTTATAAAGCTGATCGCAAAATACGGCGCTCATGCGGGCGGACATTTATACACCTATGTGCGGAGGATGAAAGATGCGGTCAGCCACAGCAATAAGCGGAAGCGTCCACGCTGCGGTTTTCTAAACGGGCGCGGCAGGGGAAGGCGCGTGAAAAAAAATCTTTTCTATCGGAAAGAATAGTGCTATAATATTTTCGAATTCTATAGAAAACTGCAAAACAGACGTCGGCAAAAGAAGAACCCGGCGGATGGGGAGCCAGAGGTAAGGAGTGTGGACAAGATGGAAAAAAAGAATCTGGACTGGGCAAATCTCGGATTCGGCTATATGACAACAGATTACCGTTATGTGGCAAACTACAAAAATGGTGCTGGGATAAGGGTGGACTGACAGACGATCCGACAGTTACCCTGAACGAATGTGCAGGTATTTTTCATTATTGCCAGGAGATCTTTGAAGGTCTCAAAGCATATACAACAGAGGATGGACATATCGTAACGTTCCGCCCGGACTTAAATGCAGTCCGTATGATGGACAGCGCAAAGCGTCTGGAGATGCCTCCGTTCCCGGCAGAGCGTTTCCTGGAAGCAGTAGAAGAAGTGGTTAAGGCAAATGCTGCATGGGTTCCTCCTTACGGCAGCGGCGCAAGCTTATATGTTCGTCCTTATATGTTTGCAAGCTCTCCGGTTATCGGCGTTAAGCCCGCGGATGAATATCAGTTCCGCATTCTGGTAACTCCGGTTGGACCGTACTTTAAGGGCGGCGTTCATCCGCTTACCATCTGTGTCAGTGATTTTGACCGCGCAGCACCGCATGGAACCGGACATATCAAAGGCTGGTCTGAACTATGCGATGAGTCTGCATGCCTATGTAACCGCACATCAGAACGGCTACGATGAAAACATGTTCCTTGATCCCGCAACCCGCACTTATGTAGAGGAGACCGGCGGCGCAAACTTTATCTTCATCGACAAAGAAGGAACTCTTGTTATTCCCAAGTCTGACAGCATCCTTCCTTCTGTAACACGTCGTTCCATCGCAGTCGTTGCAAAGGATATCCTGGGCATGAAGGTGGAAGAGCGTCCGGTTAAACTGGCGGAGCTTTCTGATTTTGCAGAATGCGGCGTCTGCGGTACAGCAGCTGTTGTGTGCCCGGTCGGCAAGGTGGTAGACCATGGCAGGGAGATCTGCTTCCCCAGCGGTATGGAAAGCATGGGACCGGTGATCCAGAAGCTGTATGACACTCTGACAGGTATTCAGATGGGCAAGATCGAAGGACCTGCAGGATGGGTTCATAAAATTGTAACTGGGGGGCAGATTTATATTACAGCCGCAGGGTGCATGGATTTGCTGCACCCTGCGGCTGTTCTTTTTTTAGAGATAACCTAACTATTTTGGGTGTTGCATTTTTTCATGGAATAGGGGATGATAAAACCAGAGATTCCGGAGAATTGCCGGACAGGAAAGAGGGAGAAACCTATGAAGAAAAAAGACTGTACATATTATTTCCCATTCCCATTGGGACAGAGAATGGTATCTGCCGTTAGAAAGGCATAAAAAATGAAACTGCTGGATCTGATCGACACCAACATGGAACTGTTTGACAAAGATCCCGGCTTTTTACAGACTTCCACCTGGATGGTCAGACCATCGTGCTGGACGACTATCTGGAAATCCGTCCGGAAAAAAGAGAAGAGCTGTTAAGACATGTCAGAGAGGGACATTTCCGGTGGGTCCCTTCTACATCCTGCAGGATGAGTTTTTAACCAGTGGCGAAGCAAATGTCAGAAACCTTCAGACCGGTATCCGCGAAGCGAAAGCCTACGGCAACCTGACAAAGGTTGGCTATTTCCCGGATGCGTTCGGCAATGCGGGACAGATGCCTCAGCTGCTGACCCAGGCTGGCATGGAAGCTGTTGCGTTTGGCCGCGGCGTAAAGCCGGTTGGTTTAACAATGAATTAAAAGAAGGCGGCAGTACGAATCCGCTTATTCAAAATGCAGTGGCAGTCCCCGACGGCACAAAGCTTCTGGGTATCCTGTTTGCAAACTGGTACTGCAACGGCATGGAAATCCCGGTGGATGAAAAAGAAGCAAAAGGCATACTGGGATGAACGCCTGGCAAAGGCTGAGATGTTCGCATCTACAGACGAGCTGCTGTTCATGAACGGCTGCGACCATCAGCCGGTTCAGAGGATCTTTCTGCAGCAATTGAAACCGCGCGCAGACTGTATCCCGATATCGAGTTTGTTCATTCTAACTTCGAAGATTATGTCAAGAAGGTTCAGGCAGAGGCAGGCGAAAAGCTTTCTACCGTAAAAGGCGAGCTGACCAGCCAGGAGACAGACGGCTGGTATACCCTGGTCAATACCTGTTCCTCCCATGTAACCTTAAAGCGCCAGAACCGCAGAAACGAGGTTGCACTGGAGCGCGTATCCGAGCCTCTGGCTGCATTTGCAGCAGAAAACGGTAAGGAATATCCCCATGACCGTTTCAACTATGCATGGAAGATCCTGATGCAGAACCATCCCCACGACAGCATTTGCGGCTGCAGCGTGGATCAGGTCAACAAAGAAATTGAAGTCCGTTTCGACCGTTCCACAGAGATTGCCCATACCCTTTCCGGAGGATGCTTCTACTTATGTTGCAGACCTGACAGATACTTCTGTATTTGAAAATATGGCGAAAACGCAGTTCCGTTTGTTGTGTTCAACACCACTGGCGACGAGCGCACCGGTAAGGTGACCGTAGTATTGGATGCAAAGCGCGACTACAACAAGTGGCTCTGGGACGGACGCCGCGATATGAAGGCATGGGAGCTGCCGGAGTACGTTGTTGTGGACAGTGAAGGCAATGTACAGAAAGCAACTGTAGAAGATGCAGACGTAAAATTCGGCTATGACCTGCCGGATGACAAGTTCCGTCAGCCTTACATGGCAAGACAGGTGAAGGTTTCCCTTTTTGCAGAAAAACTGCCTGCACTGGGCTACCGTACCTATGCGCTGGTTCCTGCAGAAGCCGTTGGGACAGCTGTAAAGGGCAGCAACATTGCAAGCGATGACCGTCATCTGGAAAATGAATTCCTGAAGGTTGCGATCAACGACGATGGTACGTTGAATGTTCTGGACAAGCAGACCGGAAAGACCTACGAAGGTCTTGGATATTTTGAAGATACCCTGGATGCGGGCAACGAATACATCTACTTCTGCCCGAAGGGAAATCCTGCAATTGTGACAAAGGGCACAAAGGCAGAAATCAAGCTGGTGGAAAATACCGATTTTGCGGCAAGCGTGGAAGTGACCAATGTGCTGACCGTTCCGGTTTCCGCAGACGATCAGTTAAAGGAAGAACAGGAAGGTCTTGTAGAATTCATGAAGCGTACCTGCGGCAGAAGCAGTGAGACGACACAGATCCTTCTGCACACCACAATTACTCTGGAAAAAGACAGCCGCAGCGTGAGGTTTGTAACCGAGTTCGATAACACCGCAAAGGATCACAGAATCCGTGTGGTAGCACCCACCGGAATTTCCTGTACACACCACTATGCAGACAGCGTATTTGAAGTGGTGAACCGTCCCAACGAGCACAGTAAGCTGTGGGAGAATCCCTGCAAGTGCGAGCATCAGCAGAGCTTTGTGGGCTTAAACGATGAAAAGGGCGGCATGCTCATTGCAAACATCGGTCTGTATGAGTATGAAATCCTTCCGGAGGAAAAGAATGCACTGGCAGTTACCATCCTGCGCAGTGTCGGCGAACTGGGCGACTGGGGCGTATTCCCCACCGAGCTGTCCCAGCAGCTGCGCCATATCACTGCAGAGTACGAGATGACCTTCTTTGCAGGGGATCTGGTTGAAAGCAACAGCTTCAGAAGCGCATATCAGTTCCAGGTACCTTATACAGTTGCACAGACCAAGGTTCATACAGGAACCCTGCCGACTGAGAAATCCTGGCTGACCTGGGAAGGCGAGCGCATGATGTTCTCAACCTCAAGGGAGAAAGCAGAAGGGACTGACCGGATGGCACGTTTGTCAACTGCTCCGGCGAACCTACCGTTCTGCGCATCAAGAAGGACCTTCTTTTGAAACCCTGTACTTCTCAATATTCTGGAGGGAAGAGGTTCGTTCCGAAACTGCAAATGCAGACGGCTGGTATGAAATTCCTGTCAGAGGCTTTGAAATCGTAACAGTTGGAATGAAATAAAAAATATTTTATTGTAAGAAATGGGAGAAGCTGTTGTGCAATGTGCAGCAGCTTCTTTTGGATGCATTACGCGCGGAAAGCAATGCTGTGCAGCTATCGTCCGCATGCGCACAGATAGGCTGACGGATGCATACAGACTTTCCGTATACCGGAAGCCTGAATTGCATAAATTTTGTATTGTATTATCATATTTGTTTTTTCGATGAAGCAGAAAGAAGAGGGAAAAGGAAATGTTGCGAAAGCCTGGTATTTGCCAGAAACCGGTAATAACATTGTTATGAAACGCCTGCATATGCAGCGTGTGGTACAGCTGTCGGTGCAGAGCCTGCAGGGGCGTGCCGGAAAATGGCGGTGTTGCAGATGAAATTCTCTTTGGATGGCAATACGAGGTTTTGGAAGAAAGATTCCCTTTTTATAAAATCGGACATACGGATACGAGGGATGGATTGCGGCAGAAGAGTATGTGTCCATGGAAGGGTAAGGCGATACAGACGTATGCTAGCGATGCTGCAAAACTCCGGTTGTGCCAAATGCAGCTTTTGCAGGTTTGCCAGAATATTGCAGACGTGCTGGAAGCGGAACAGGTACAAAGGCAAGGCGTATCACGACACTGTATGCCGGGGCCTGATTTGAGCAGAAGGATTCGGCTTTACGTCGATAGTAGCGCTGCTGACCCGACCCTGCAGCCGGGCTGAAGACGCGTCTTTTACCCGGATGGAATGGGCGGTCTTAGGGATGGATATATGCGGGCCGTTTTCTGGAGCCGTGCCAGGGACAGGAGCGGTGGAGAAAATGGGCGCCTGGCAGTCGGAAAAGCTTTTCGGAAGGCATCCTGCAGGCTGCGTATTCCTATCTCAGGACACTGTACCGCTGGGGCAGGAAAACAGCATATGGAATTGACTGCCGGTCTTGCGTTTTGAGCTATTTCGAAATGGGATCTGATCTGGCGGGATGCAGCGATCAAAGAAGGCTATCCGGTTGAAATCCTGATAGAACAGGCCAAACCGGGTGATTTGCTTTTTTCCGGGACATGTGGCGATTTATCTGGGAAATGGAAAGATCATCCATGCGACCGGACATCGAAAGCAGCTGTGTGAAATTCCCTGTGGGGCGAGCCGGGATATCAGGAAGATTTTGAAAAACAGTGTGTGCAGCTGGGCTCGCCACTTTTTTTAAAAAATGGAGAAATCTGTATTACCCAAAAAGATTTCCTGAAGGTGTCTGGTAAAAGATTTTTGTTTGACTTTTTCAAAAATCAGAAATATAATAACTTACGAACAGTAGCAAAATTGCGTAAATCAGTTTTTGCTGCTCGTTTTTTATTGCAAACTTATGAAAGAAAGCAACAAAATGAAAAATGCCGGTCAATAAGCTCATGATTCAGATGGGAATTCCGATGATTTTATCGATGGCATTGCAGGCGGTTTACAACATTGTGGACAGCGCCTTTGTCGGAAATATGAAATCCGGGAGCGAAGCGGCGTTAAATGCGCTTGACACTCGTATTTCCGGTTCCAGATGCTGATGGTGGCAGTCGGAATCGGCACCGGTGTTGGAACCAATGCCCTTCTCGCTTGACCCTTGGACAGGGAAATTCCAAAAAGGCGGCGAAAGTCGCCGGGAACAGTTTGTTTTTGGGCGCAGTGATCTATGCGGTGTGCCTGGTGTTTTGGAATATTTGGGGGAAAAGTGTATATTTCCTCCCAGACCGTTGATCCGGAGAGTAATTTCGATGGGAACAGATTATCTGAGCATCTGCTGTGTGATTTCGTTTGGAATTATTTTCTTTTCCATCTTTGAAAACTGCTGCAGGCGACAGGACGTTCCCTTTATTCCACTATCGGTCAGGTGTGGGTGCGGTAGTAAATATCATCCTCGATCCGATTATGATTTACGGAATCGGACCCGTTCCGGAAATGGGAGTACAGGGCGCTGCATACGCGACGGTGATCGGACAGGTGGCCTCTGCGGCATTGCTGTTTCTCTTCCATATAAAATTCAATAAAGAATTTCGAGCATGGCGTAAAATATCTGAAACCGGACACCGGAATTATAAAGAGATCTATGCGATCGGGCTTCCGGCAATCCTTGCACAGGCACTGATGTCTGTCATGGTTTATGTGATGAACCTGATTTTAAAATTTAATCCCTCCGCCCCAGACCGCATACGGACTGTTTATAAAGTCAAGCAGTTTGTGCTGTTTCTGGCTTTCGGACTGAGGGACGCGATCACGCCGATCATAGCATTTGCATATGGAATGGGAAGCAAAAAAAGAGGGTTCAGGACGGAATGAAATATGGTCTGATTTATACGGCTGTGCTTATGGTAATCGGAACAGCAATTACGGAAATTGTCCCGGACGCGTTTGCTTCGCTGTTCAATGCCGGACAGTCGAGCGTATTTCATTGGAGCGATGCGGGTGATTTCAATCAGCTTTCTCTTTGCGGGAATCAATGTGGCATATCAGGGAATCTATCAGGCACTGGAAAGCGGTGCAGAGTCCCTGGTGATTTCTCTGCTCAGACAGTTTGTGATCCTATTGCCGCTGGCTGGTATTTTTCCGTGTTTGTCAGAAACGGACAGGCAGACGTTTCGCTGATCTGGTGGGCGTTCCCGATCACAGAGCTTGCTGCCTGCCTGGTGGGATATGCCCTGTTAAAGAAAGTCAAAAGAACAGGGTGGATAATTTTTCAGAAGCTGCTGTAGAAAAATAAATATTGACGTGGAAGATTAAAACCATTAAAATGAGGGTAAAATAAAGAAATATACCACTATTTTAATGGTTTTCTTGTAGAGAGACAATATGCAGGGGAAAAAGTTCGCAGTATCGGATTATACAACAGCAGAAAGAAATTAAGGCGGTTCGTAAGCACTTGAAGCTGACGCAAAAGAGTTTGCGGAATTGATTTGTTGTGGAAAGTCGACGGTAGAGCGTTGGGAAGTCAGCAAGGAAAAAGATAACAGAGATGAGTTAGTTTTATTGCTAAAGATGTTGGAACGATATCCTGACTATCCGAGCCGGCTTCAGATTCCACAGAGAGAATATCCGCTTCGGCTTTGGTATATGTATCGGCAGAAGCCTTGCACAATGATAGATGTCGATGAAGTGGAGCAGAGGGTTCGTGTTGTTAATTATACGGATAAACTGATGTTTCGGGCATTTGGAAAAGTAGAAGAACCGGATTATAAAATGTACGAAGAGTTTTCTGGAATCGAGATGTTTTCCGTCAAGTCGGGATAAAATAAACTGGTGTTAAAGGATCTGGAGCTG